>Ga0247833_1007021_pt1 | contig 12147 bp, 10 predicted proteins | sample LaCruzMarch2015__7_FD_187117 | JGI IMG/M metagenome (GOLD analysis project Ga0247833, IMG submission 187117) | Freshwater microbial communities from meromictic Lake La Cruz, Castile-La Mancha, Spain - LaCruzMarch2015_8m | ecosystem: Environmental > Aquatic > Freshwater > Lake | place: Spain...
CTTTCTTGGCCCGCCAATCGTCCCCGCGCTGCTTGAAACTCGCGAGCACTTCGACCGGCGCCCCCTGCACAAAAGAAGCGTCGGCCAACTTCTTCTCCACTTTGCCGATTTCGGCCACCACTTTGGCAATCTCGCCCTGCAAGCGCGCCTTCTCCGCGACCACATCGATGTCCAACTCGAGATAAACCTCGCCCAGCGGCGTCAACGTGTGCGGCATTTTGCGTCCGGGTCCGTCCGGACCGATCTCCTGGAGTTCGGACGCGCGGGCCAGCATGCGGAACACCGACAAATCCATTCCGGCCAGCGCCGGATTGCGGGCGAGGTGGACGACACACTCCTGGTTCGACGGCACTTTGAACTCCGCCCGGAGCACACGCGCCTCGCGCACTGCATCATAGACCGCACCGACCGCATTCGTCGCTTTGGCTTTCTCCCCGCCGGAAAGACCGGGCAAGGAATCCTCCACAGGCGGAGCGGCAAAAAGGATCATCCCCTCGCGTCCCGCGCCGGACGCATAGCCCAAACGGTGCCAAAGCTCTTCCGTAATGTGCGGCATGAAAGGATGCAACAAACGCACATAGCCGCCCAAGATGTGATCCATCACCGCACGCACCCCCTCGGCCGCTTCGCCGCCCGCAGCCAGTTCCGCCTTCGACGCCTCGACATACCAGTCGCAATACGTGCTCCAGAAGAAGTCATAGAGCAGGGTCGCCGCCTCGTGGAAATGAAAGTCATCCAGGGCCTGACGATACCCCGCATGCATCGCGTCGAACGCCACCAGCACCGTCACCGAATACGGCGACAACTCGTGGTCCGCCAGGGGCTTCGCCACCGCGGACACCCCTTGCATTTCGCGGAAACGCGCCGCATTCCACAATTTGTTGGCGAAATTGCGGCCCTCTTTGATCTGGTTCTCGTCGAACCGCACATCCTGTCCATGCGGCGCGATGCGCATGAGCCCGAAACGCAATCCATCCGCCCCGTATTTGGCCATCAGGTCGAGCGGGTCGGGTGAATTGCCCAGACTCTTCGACATTTTGCGGCCCTTGAGGTCGCGGATGATGCTGGTGAAAAACACATTCTTGAAGGGCACTTCACCGGTGAACTCCAAGCCGGCCATGATCATGCGCGCGACCCAGAAGAAAATAATGTCCGGGCCCGTGACCAAATCGTTTGTCGGATAAAATTTCTTCCGCGTCTCCCCATCCATCGTGGCGAACGGCCAGAGCCACGAACTGAACCACGTATCGAGCACGTCTTCTTCCTGCCGCCAGTTGTCCGCATCAGCCGGTGCCTCCAACCCGACATGCACGACCGACGGGTCGTCCTTCCGATACCACACCGGGATGCGGTGTCCCCACCAGAGCTGACGGCTGATGCACCAGTCTTGGATGTTGGTCATCCAGTGTTCATAAATCTTCGCCCAGCGCTCGGGCACGAAACGGATGCGACCCGAGACCACCGCATCCAAGGCGGCCGGCACCTGCGGATAGCGCAAAAACCATTGCTCGCTCAGCCGCGGCTCGATCGGCACGTCGGCCCGCTCGCTGAAGCCGACATTGTGGTCGTAATCCTCCACGCGCGCCAGCAACCCCATCTCCTCGAGCTTCTGCACCGCCAACTCGCGCGCGGCAAAACGCTCCAGGCCGGCGAATTCCGGACCAGCCAGCTCGTTCAATGTGCCATCCGCGTTCATCACATCGACGACCGGCAATTTGTGCCGCAGCCCGATCTCAAAATCCGCCTTGTCGTGCGCCGGAGTGACTTTCAACACACCCGTGCCGAACGTCATGTCAATGTGCGTGTCGGCCACGATCGGAATCTCGGCCCGCGGGAACGGACGCACCGCATGCTTGCCGAGAAAACGTGCATAGCGCGGATCATCCGGATGTACGGCCACCGCCGCGTCGCCCATCAAAGTCTCCGGACGCGTCGTGGCGATTTCCAAAAATGTCCCCGGCTCCTCCGCCACTTCGTAACGCATCACGTAAAGCTTGCCCTTGGTGGCCTTCATGATGACTTCTTCGTCGCTCAGTGCCGTCCGCGACGCCGGGCACCAGTTGACCATCCGCTTGCCCCGGTAAATGAGCCCCTTGGCATGCAGTTTGACGAAAACCTCCTGCACCTGCCGCGAGTAATCCTCGTCCATCGTGAACCGCTCGCGCTCCCAGTCGCACGAACAACCGAGGCGCTTCAATTGCTTGATGATGATGCCCCCGTGCTTGTCCTTCCACTCCCACACGCGTTTGAGGAATTCCTCGCGGCCGAGATCCCGACGCGTCTTCCCCTCCTCCTTGCGCAACTGCCGCTCCACCACCGTCTGCGTGGCGATTCCCGCGTGGTCCGTCCCCGGCAACCACAAAACCTCGTGGCCGGTCTGACGCGCGCGCCGTGCCAGGATGTCCTGCAACGTGTTGTTCAACACATGCCCCAGAGTCAGCACGCCCGTCACGTTCGGCGGGGGAATGACGATGGAAAACCCCGGCTTGGCCGAACCAGGGTCGGCCGCGAAGCAACCCTCATTGATCCACTCCCCATACCAGCGCTCCTCCACGGAGACGGGTTCGTAAGCTTTGGAAATCTCGGACATCGAACCGTGCATCATTCCGGATTTCGTCCCGGCCTGCAAACCCTCAGAAGCCCCGCAGAAACATGGCCGCAAAAGCGAGCAAAGCCGCCACTGCCGCCGCCCACCAAGCCCAGGCGATGCCCTCCGGCTTCACTTCCGGCTGGCCAAACTCCTGCTTAACAAACTCCCCATAATCAAATTCCTCGTCCGGCAAATCCAGTCCATCCGTTGCCCCGGCATCCTCCCGCCACCCCGACCGCTCATCCGCCCCGCACTCCGGACAAGCCAGAGCACCCCGTGGCACATCCTCCCCGCAAACCGGACATTCTTCAGGCGTCTTCATCTTCTTGAAACTCTCACCTCACCCGCATCCCAAGTCAGGAACAAACCGCTCGCCCACCCACCGAAAGTAAAAGCCCCAGCCTCATCGAAGGCGAAATCCCGCAGTGGCATGGGCACCTTGCCAATGATCACCACTCAGCTTTCAAACTCAGCCCTCAGCCCTCTGCAGCTTCATCCCTCCCCCAACAACGTCACCAGCACCCCCTGCGTGTCCGACAAATCCTCGAACAAAAAATCGGGCCGATGCGCGGCCAACTCTTCTTTCCCGCAACTACCCGTGGCAATCGCCACGGCGACAAATCCCGCCGCCCGGGCGCAGTCGATGTCCTTCGGCGTGTCCCCGAGGACGAACACATCCGAGGCCTCGAAACTGATCCCGTGCCTCTCCACCGCCCGCGAATGCGCCACCGGACCGAGCTTGTTGCGGTCCACATGATCATCGGCAAACGCGCCGAATTCAAAAAAATCCCAAACACCGTAGTGCGAAAGTTTCAGCTCGGCTCCCCTCTCGATATTGCCCGTGAGCAGACCGAGCACGATGTCCTCCCGCTGGTGCAACGCTTCAAGCAACCCCACGATCCCCGGCAAGACCTTCCCCTCACGCCGCGGCAATTCGAGCGCCAAATGATGCACATACCCGTCGAACAAATCCGCGACGTTCTCCGGCGTCGGCGGAATGGCATGCGCCCCGAACATCTGCCGCGCAATAGCCCCGTCCGTCGAGCCGGCAAAGGAAATAGCCGACAAATCGTCCTCCACCCCGAAACGCTCCCGGAAAGCCAACCGCAAGGCATGCTCGCCCGCCCGCCCAGTCAGCAACAAAGTCCCGTCGATATCAAAAAGAAACAACTTCTTCTTTGCATTCATCCCACAACATTACGCACCCCACCCCTTGCAGGGCGAGCGCCCCGCGAGCCGCCACGTTTCCGCCGGTAGGGCCCGCTGGCTCAGCGGGCCGCTGCCTTCTTCTTCGTCCCGCAAGCTTGCCCCCATCCACCCACCCGACCGAATCTATACCTCATGTCCGCCGAACGCGTCCTCGCCGTCGATCCGTCCCTCCGCGGCACCGGCTACGCCGTGCTCGAGTCCTCCAACGGCAAAATCCGCACCCTCACCTACGGGGTCGTGACCAACCCGCCCAAGCTCTCCGCCCACTTCTGCCTGCGCGAAATCCATGAAACTCTCGGCCGTATCGCCACCGAGCACCAACCCACCACCTTCGCCATCGAAGGCGTCATCTACGTCCAGAACGTCCGCACCGCCATTATCATGGGCTCCGCCCGCGGCGCCGCGCTCATCGTCGCCGCCACCCACGGACTCGAAGTGCACGAATACGCCCCCCGCCTGGTCAAGCAAGCCGTCGTCGGACGCGGCGGCGCGCAGAAAGACCAGGTCGCGTTCATGGTCCGAGCCATCCTCGGACTCACCGAAACCCCGCCCCCCGACGCCGCCGACGCCCTCGCCATCGGCCTCACCCACTTCAACCGCCGCGCCACCGCCATCCCCCGATGACCCCGCCGACCGCCCGCTGGCTCGGACGCCTCGCCTACCAGCCTGCCCTCGACCTCCAGGAAAAAACCCTCGCCGCCCGCGCCACCGGCGAGACCCCCGACCAACTCCTCCTCCTCGAGCACGACCACGTCTACACCATCGGACGCCAACGCGACCGCTCCAGCCTCGGCGCCGCCCCCCTCCCGCATCCCGTCGTCGAAATCAACCGCGGCGGGCAAGCCACCTTCCACGGACCCGGCCAGCTCGTCGGTTATTTCATCTTCGACCTGCAAAAACTCACCCCCGACCTCCACCTCTTCCTCCGCTGGATCGAAGAAGGCCTCATCACCCTGCTGGCCGAATACAACGTGACTGCCCAACGCCGCGAAGGCCTCACCGGCGTCTGGATCGGCGACCGCAAGATGGCCAGCATCGGCGTCGGTGTCCGCAAATGGATCACCATGCACGGCTTCGGCCTCAACGTCGGTCCCGACCTCTCCGGTTTCGAATCCATCACCCCCTGCGGCCTCTCCGGCGTCACCATGACCTCCCTCTCCCGCGAACTCGGCCGCGAAATCCGCGTCGAAGAAGCCGCCACGAAAGCAGCGGCCATCTTCACCGCCCGTTACCCCCTTCTCTCAACCCCCAACCCTCAACCCTCAACTCGGCAGCCATGAAATGGCTGCTGCTCACCGTCGGCAAACCCGCCCTCGCCTACGCCAAGGCCGGACGCGATGAATACCTCGCCCGCCTGACCAAGTTCGCACCCATCGAACACATCACGGTCAAAGCATCCGACAAACCACGCGAAAGCGCCGACCTCCTCGCCCGCAGTGAAGGCTACTTACGCGTGGTCCTCCACGAACACGGCACGCCACTCACCAGCCGCCAACTCGCCGCCAAGCTAGACCAGTGGCAGCAAGCCGCCCGTCCCGTGGCCGTCATCATCGGCGGCGCCGACGGACACGATCAAAGTCTCCTAGATCAAGCCGACTTCCGCTGGTCCCTCGGCCCCCTCACCCTCCAGCACGAACTCGCCCTCGTCGTCGTCCTTGAACAGCTCTACCGCGCCCGCACCATCTTGGTGGGCCACCCGTATCACCGGGACTAATTCCAGTCCGAAAGCAGGGACGTGCGGTCTCGCTCGTCCGCCCGAAACCAAACGGGCGAGCGAGCCGCTCGCCCCTACCTTCACCCCCTCAATCCTCTTGGCCCCCAGCCCGACCTCCCGCTAATCTTGCGACTCCTTTCGTCACATGAGCAAAGAACTTTCCGACATCGGTCTCATCGGCCTCGCCGTGATGGGACAAAACCTCGCTTTGAACATCGCCGACCACGGCTTCCGCATCTCGGTTTACAACCGTACGACGGCGAAGACCGAGGAATTCGTTAAAAATCACCCCGGCACCCCGGGCGGACTCCATGCCGCCCTGACCCTCGAAGACTTCGTCGCCTCGATCCAACGTCCGCGCAAAATCATCATCCTGGTCCAAGCCGGCAAGGCGACCGACGCCGTGATCGACAGCCTCGTGCCGCTCCTCGAGAAAGATGACATCATCATCGACGGCGGCAACGCCTTGTGGTCGGACACCATCCGCCGCGAAAAAGACCTCACGACCAAACATCTCCGCTTCATCGGCTCCGGCGTCTCCGGCGGCGAAGAGGGCGCGCGTTTTGGTCCCTCCCTCATGCCCGGCGGCGCGGAATCTTCTTGGCAGGAACTCGCTCCGATCTGGAACGCCATCGCCGCCAAGGTGGACGCAAAGACCGGCAAACCTCTCGAGGGCGCCGCCCCCGGAAAACCGATCCAAGGCGGCGTCCCCTGCACCACCTACATCGGACCCAACGGAGCCGGCCACTTCGTCAAGATGGTCCACAACGGCATCGAATACGGCGACATGCAGCTCATCTGCGAGGCCTACAACATCCTGCGCCACGGCATCGGGCTCACTGTGGAGGAAACACAGCAAGCCTTCGCCGCGTGGAACGCCGGTGACCTTGATTCCTTCCTCATCGAAATCACGGCCAACATCCTCGCGGTGAAAGATCCCGTGACCGGCGCGCCGATTGTCGACGTCATCATGGACCGCGCCGGCCAGAAAGGCACAGGCAAGTGGACCGTCACCGACGGACTCAACGCCGGCATCCCGATCTCGACCATTTCGGAAGCCGTCTTCGCCCGCTGCATCAGCGCACTCAAGGAAGAACGCGTCGCCGCGGCGAAAATTCTCCAAGGACCGCCGACACACTTCCCCGGCGACAAACAGGAGCTGATCGACGCGGTGCGTGATTCGCTCTACGCCTCGAAAATTTGCTCCTATGCCCAAGGCTTTGCCCTCATGCGTGCGGTGGCTGCGGAACAAAATTGGCCGCTCCACTTCGGCGAGATCGCCATGATTTGGCGGGGTGGTTGCATTATCCGGGCCCGCTTTCTCCAACGCATCAAAGAAGCCTTCGACCGCGACCCGGCTTTGCCCAATCTGCTGCTCGACCCGTATTTCCAGGACGTCATCGAGCGCACCCAAAACCCGTGGCGCAAAATCGTCTCCGATGCCGTGCTCTCCGGCATTCCGACCCCGGCCTTCAGTGCGTCCCTTGCCTACTTCGACAGCTACCGATCGGCCCGCCTGCCGGCCAACCTGCTCCAAGCCCAGCGCGATTACTTCGGCGCCCACACCTACGAGCGCACCGACCAACCCAAGGGGCAATGGTTCCACTACGACTGGGTCGGGGACAAACAACAGCACCAGGTCTGAGTTGCCCAAGGACAATTTGACGTCCAAGGGCTCAGGCGATAATGGTCGCAGGTCGCGCGGTTAGCTCAGCGGTAGAGCGGCTCGTTTACACCGAGTTGGTCGGGGGTTCGATCCCCTCACCGCGCATTTTCCCCAAGCGCCGCCGGTTGACGTCGTGGCGCATTTGCAGCAATTCCACGCACAGCGCGAATCCCATCGGCAGGTAAATGTAGGCCTTGGCGACGTGCTGGTTCATGCCTTCGAGGAAAATGGTCACCCCGATGGTCACAAGAAACGCGAGGGCGAGGATTTTCAGTGCCGGGCGGTGCAGGATGAAATCCCCGATGGTCTTGGCGTAAGCGAGAATGACGAGGAACGAAGCGATGACGGCGAAGCCGATGATGAGCAGATTAGGGGTGAGACCGACCGCGGTGATGACCGAATCGAGCGAGAAGACCATGTCGAGCAGCACGATCTGCACGATGGCGGCGCCGAAACCCGCGGCCACCGCCTGACCGGCGGCGTGCTCGTCCTTCAGCTCGACCACATGATGGATCTCACGCACCGCCTTCCAAAGCAGGAACAATCCGCCGGCAATGAGCACCAGATCCCGCCACGAGAAAGGAAATCCCACCATAATCGGCTCGGTCAGGTGAATCAGCCAGAACGCCCCGGCCACGAACATGAGGCGCGCAAGGAGGGCGATGAGGAGTCCGAGAACCCGCGCGCGATCGCGTTGGTGGTCCGGCAAACGCGAAACCACGATGGAAATGACCAACACGTTGTCGATCCCCAGCACCAATTCCAGACCGATCAACAAGGCCAGTGTAGCCAAGGCGTGGAAGGTGAACGCATCCGCAAGCAAGGCCCCGAAATCCATAGCATTCGAAACTGACACCCGCTCGCATCGCTGGCACGCGAAAAAAGACGGCCGCCGCTATTCCGTCGAGACTTTGACCCGACCCGACAGTGCCGCTTCAAGCGTGTGCCACGGCAACATGGCGCACTTGATGCGGGCCGGAAATTTGCGCACGCCGGAGAGTGCGGCGAGGTCTCCCAGCTCGCGGGGCGGTTCGACCTCCGGACCGACCAGCATGTCGCGAACCCGACCGGCAAGCTCCCGGGCCTCCGCCGTGCTCCGCCCCTTGGTTTTCCCGGTCATCATCGAGGCCGAAGCCCGCGAGATAGCACATCCCTGCCCTTGGAAGGCGACATCGGATAACTTGTCGTCCTCCAACCGCACCAAGACCTTCACCTCATCGCCGCAGAGCGGGTTGAGTCCGTCGGCCTGGCAGGTGCACTCCGGCATCTCGCGGAAGTTCCGCGGACGCTTGTTGTGGTCCAGAATGATTTCCTGGTAGAGATCGGCCAGCTCGGACATCAGGCAAACATCTTGCCGATTTTGCGCAAGGAGGCAACCAGCACATCGGCTTCCTCCGTCGTGTTGTAAAAAGCGAACGAGGCCCGTGCCGTGCCCGGGATGCCGTAATGTTTCATCAGGGGCTGGGCACAATGATGACCGGCCCGCACGGCAATTCCATCGGTATCAAGGATGGTCCCGATGTCATGCGGATGCACGCCGTCCATGGTGAAGGAAAGAATCGGCACCTTCCGCTCCACGCTCCCGTAGAGTTTCACTCCGGGAACGGCGAGCAGTCGCGGGGTGACATGCTCCAGCAGCCGTTGTTCCGCCTCTTCCACGGCATCCAGCCCGAGGGACTCGAGATAATCAACCGCGGCTCCGAGCCCGATAGCCCCGGCAATATCCGGTGTGCCGGCTTCGAACTTCTCCGGCGGTTCGAGAAACGTCGTGCCTTGCTCGAAGGATACGCGGCCAATCATGTCACCGCCCGTCTGGTAGACCGGCAACTTCTCCAGCCACTCGCTGGTGCCGTAGAGCACACCGATGCCGGTGGGACCGCACACTTTGTGGCCGGAAAAAACAAAGAAGTCACAACCCAGCGCCGCCACGTCTACCCGGAAATGCGGTGCCGATTGGCAGCCATCAAGCAGGACCACCGCTCCAACCCCGTGGGCCAAACGGATAAGTTCCGCGGCGGGATTGATCGTGCCGAGCGCATTCGAGGCATGGACAAAGGATACTGCTTTGGTCCGCGGCCCGAGCTTGCGTACGAAGTCTTCCCGGTCAATCCGGCCGTCGGCGGTGACATCCACCACCACGATTCGCGCGCCGGTCTGCGCCGCAGCCTGCTGCCAAGGCACGATATTGGCATGGTGCTCCATGCGGGTGAGCAGAATTTCATCGTCGGTCCGCAGCCAGCACCGGGCCAAACCGTGCGCAACGAGGTTGATCCCCTCCGTTGCGCCGCGGACAAAAACAATCTCCCGCGGTGAAGGCGCACCGATGAAACGCGCCACTTTCTCGCGGGCACGGTCGTAGGCCTCGGTCGCGACTTGGCTGAGATAATGCACACCGCGGTGGATGTTCCCGTTTTGCTCCCGATAAAAACGGTCCATCGTATCGAGCACCTGCCGCGGTTTCTGCGAGGTGGCGGCATTATCGAGGTAAACAAGCGGACGACCGTTGACCTCCGTCCCGAGGATGGGGAAGTCGGCCCGGATCTCGGAAGGGTCAAAAGGCGGCATAAAACAATTCCCAACGTAGGCGATCCGTCTTGGAAAAGCGGTCAATTTCGTCTGGACCGAAAAAGCAACCGATCAAGGGTGCCCCGAACGGGGAGAATCCGCCGTGAAGACGCATCTCCCCCACTCGCCGGCGAGGGAATTCTCCCCCCCATTAACGTTGCCAAGGTCGATGGTGAATCAGAGACTGCAGAGACTGAGCATATGAGCATTCCGCCAACCCAGAATCAGGAACTTCTCAAGTGGGTCGGGCAGGTTCGGGACCTCTGCCAACCCGACCACGTGGTCTGGTGCGATGGGTCGGAGGAGGAGGACCGGCGCTTGCGACAGATCATGGTCGACTCAGGTTCGGCCATCCGCCTGAACGAGCAAAAGCGGCCGAACTGCTTGCTCGTCCGCTCCGACCCGCGTGACGTGGCCCGGGTTGAAAAACGCACCTTCATCTGCAGTCGGTTGAAAGACGATGCCGGCCCGACCAACAATTGGGAGGACCCGGCCGTGATGACGGAAAAAATGTCCGACCTTTACGCGGGCAGCATGCGCGGACGCACCATGTATGTCATTCCTTTCAGCATGGGACCGGTCGGCTCGAAGATCGCGCGGATCGGCGTTGAAATCACCGACTCACCCTACGTCGTGGTCAACATGCGCATCACGACCCGCATCGGTCAGCGCGTACTCGACGTGCTCGGCCCGGATGGCTTCTACGTGAAATGCCTTCACTCGGTGGGCAGCCCCTTGCTGGCCGGCCAAAAGGACGCCCCCTGGCCCTGCAATCCGGAAAACACCTTCATCGCCCATTTCCCCGAGGAACGCCTCATCATGAGCTATGGCAGCGGTTACGGCGGCAACGCACTGCTCGGTAAGAAGTGTCTCGCCCTGCGTATCGCTTCGGTCATCGGACGCGACGAGGGCTGGATGGCCGAACATATGCTCATACTCGGACTGGAAACGCCGGACGGGAAAAAAAGTTACGTCACCGCCGCGTTTCCCAGCGCCTGCGGCAAAACCAACTTTGCCATGCTCGTCCCGCCCGCCGCGCTCAAAGACTACAAAGTCACCACGGTGGGCGATGACATTGCCTGGATTCAGCCCGGTCCGGACGGCGCCCCGCGCGCGATCAATCCCGAAGCCGGCTGGTTCGGCGTCGCGCCCGGCACTTCCTACCGCACCAATCCCAATGCGATGGAGTCCTGCCGGAAGGACAGCATCTTTACCAACGTGGCACTGACCGACGACGGCGATGTGTGGTGGGAGGGCATGACCGAAGAACCGCCCGGGCATCTCATCAGTTGGCTGGGCGAAGATTGGACACCGGGCTGCGGCAGACCCTCCTCGCATCCCAACGCGCGCTTCACCGCCCCGGCGCGCAACTGCCCCTGCATCGACCCGGAGTGGGAAAATCCGGACGGCGTGCCGATCGACGCGATCATTTTCGGCGGACGTCGCATGAACGATATCCCGCTCGTTTTCGAGACGCGCGATTGGAATCACGGAACCCTCGTTGGCGCCACTCTTGCCTCCGAACAAACCGCTGCGGCAGAAGGAAAAGTCGGCGCCCTCCGCCGTGACCCCATGGCGATGCTGCCTTTTTGCGGCTACCACATGGGCGATTACTTCCGCCACTGGCTCGAGATGGGCGAAACATTCGGGGCGAAAAAGCCGCGCATTTTCCACGTCAACTGGTTCCGCAAGGACGGCAATGGCAAATTTTTCTGGCCCGGCTTCGGCGAAAACCTCCGCGTCCTCGCCTGGATCGTCGGACGCTGCCGTGGTGAAGCCGGTGGACGCCCCAGCGCACTCGGCATCATGCCGGGCTACCACGATCTCCCGTGGGAAGGTTTGGATTATCCCGAAAAGCGCTTCGGCGCCTTGATGTCTGAAGATTCCGCCACGCTCGCCGAGCAGATGCATTCCAACGACGAATTCTTCGCCAACCTCGGCGAAAAATGCCCCCCCGAACTCAAAGCCGAAGAAGCCAAAACCCTCGAGCAACTTGCGTAACCAAAGCTCACGCCCCTCCCCCCCGGTAGGCACGGTCGCCGCGGCGACCGTCCGCGCGCTTCTTCTTGCCGCCTTGCTCCCCGCCGTCGCCTCCGCCGCTGAACCGCAAGAAATCGGCGACCAAGTCGCCGGCCGTCTCTTCGCCAGCCTGATGACCACCCTGCAGGAAAAAATCGCGGGCGAAGGCCCCGAGGCCGCCATCGCCTACTGCCGCCTCGAAGCTCTCCCGCTCACCGCGCAGATCGCCGAAGAGTTCCCCCAAGTCAAAAGCGTCCGCCGCACCGCGCTGCGCGTCCGTAATTCCGGCAATCAGCCCGACGCCACCGACCGCTCGGTGCTCGAAAAGTGGCTGGGGAGTTGGAACCCCGCCGCCCCGCCAAAACCGGTCATGCAGGAATTCAT
>Ga0247833_1007030_pt1 | contig 12137 bp, 4 predicted proteins | sample LaCruzMarch2015__7_FD_187117 | JGI IMG/M metagenome (GOLD analysis project Ga0247833, IMG submission 187117) | Freshwater microbial communities from meromictic Lake La Cruz, Castile-La Mancha, Spain - LaCruzMarch2015_8m | ecosystem: Environmental > Aquatic > Freshwater > Lake | place: Spain...
TGTTCTATTGTCTGTTGCAACTCGCGATCCAAATAATATAAAGTCGTAGGTTTGGTTGGAGTTAAGCGAACTAAGGTTGACCGAGCCTGTGGTATTTGATGCTGCAAAAATGGCATCAAGGAACACGGTGTCGATATTGAAGACTCCGAGATTGCTCAGGTTTGGACTGCCAGTGACAAACTGAACCCCTGTGTTAAAAGTGCCGCCGGACTGCGTGATGTTTACTGCGGAGGTAGCTCCTTCGATTGTCGTCACGGGGTTTGTGTAAGCCGTGGAGTTGTTCAAAAAGTTCCAGTAGTTTCCGTTTTGAATGACAGCCGTGGCAGGCGGTGTGGTTACGCTGGAGTTGCTGGTTGTCCAAGGTCCAAAATCAACGAGAAATGACTGCCCAAAAACCCCTGAGCTTCCAGAGATCAAGGAGAGCACAGTGACGAGTGCAAGGAAGTGGTGCTGGATTTGCGAGTGGGCAATGGTGCCAAGGAATGATCTTTCGAGGGGACGATGACTTGGGGGAGTGGGGAGTTTCATACGATGGAATGAGTCCCTGGGAGTGATGTCACTTTTATGCAATTGCATGATCTTTTGATGGGAGGTTGTTAAAAGTAAGAAAGGGGATTTCTGTTGGGGCTTCTATAGGAGTAGAGCGACGGTTGGTGTGTGGGCAAGAGAAAATTTTGCGAGTGGAGATTTTTTTATAGCTCGGGGGAAATTGTATCCGGCAGACGAGGGTTGATCGGTGAGAGAGACTTTGAAAAGTCCATGCGAAAGCCGTATTTCAAAGGAGATCATGGCAGGCGTTGGCGGCGTTTCTGGCGGAGAAATTGAATAGCGAGGCCGCCGAGGAGGATGAGACCAGCAATGATGGCGGAGGGTTCGGGCACGGCGACGATTTCGCGGGGGTTGGAGTTTACGAGAAAGGCGTTGTTTGAAAGAAGATTCATGCCTGCGTCGCTGTAGAAGCTGACTTGATCGAGATCATTTGGAAGGCCGCTGGCGCTGTTGTTGGTGAAGTGGACTTGGTCGGTGCCGCCACCGGGATTGCCACTCCACTGGGTGTTGCCCGACCAGTTCCAGAAGGTGAGGCGGTAGTTGTCCAACCCTGCAATGCTGTCGAAGATAAGCTGCACGCTGCCGGTGCCGAGATCGATGATGGAGTCGGCTGTGAGTGTGAGGGCGCCAAGATAGCCTTCGTAGTTGCCTTGGAACAGAATGCCGGCGGCGCTACTGCCGCTGCCGAGGCTGATCGTTGCGGTGCTGGAGAGGGCGTCGTCCGAGGTGACGAGAAGGGATCCGCCGTTTTGCACAACGATGGAGGAGGTCGAGCCGAGGGCGTTGGCGGCGGCGGCTTCGAGGGTGCCGCTGGAGATGGTGGTCGTGCCGGTGAAGGTGTTGGCTCCCGTGAGACGCTGGGTGCTGGCTCCGTCTTTCACGATATTGCCAGAGCCGGAGATCGTGCCTGCGAAGGCCGTGGTGCCGCTGGTGGTGCCGGTGGTGAGGGTGTTTGAGCCGAGCGCGACGGTGGAGGTCGCCGCACCTTCGAGCGAGGCGATCGACTGGCTGGCGCCGAGGGTGAGGCTGGAGGAGCCGGTGCCAGTGGCGTCCATCACGACCGTGGTGCGTCCGTTTGCGGTCGGAAGGGCGTTGGCGACATTTGCCGTGAGCGCTCCGCCGTTGCGAATAATGGTCGGGCCGTTGTAGGTGTTTGCGCCGTTGAGTGTGACGGTGGCGGTATCGACGACGAGGTCGGAATTTGCCGCGCTGCCGCCGATGGCTCCGGTGACATTGAATGCGCCTTGGGCGAATGTAAGTGTGGTTCCGTTTTTAGAGAGGGCTCCCGAAAGGGCAAGTGTGCCGCCGCCGGTGTTGCGCAGCGTGGCGGTGCCTGCGCTGGCAGTGATCGCGCGGTCCAAGGTGGCCGAGCCGCCGGAGTAGGTTAGCGTGGCTCCGGAGCCGATATCAACGCCAGAGGTCGAACCGAGAGCGGCCGAGCTCGAGATGGAAAGCGTGCCGGCGGAAATCGTGGTCGCACCGGTGTAGGAGTTGGTTCCTGAGAGGGTCCAAGTGCCAGTGCCAACTTTGACCACCGAACCGCCGCTTCCCGAGAGGTTGCCGCTGTAGGTGTTGGACTCGTTGTTAGCGCCGACGGAAATCGTGTTTCCTCCGAGATCGATCGCCTTGGAACTGACCAGCATTCCGATGTTGTAGGTATTGGTTCCCGCCACACCAAATTCAACGGATGCCGTCGCTCCGTAGGGATTGAAATTGGCATTTTGAAGGGCGTTCACATTCGAGATTTTCAATTTGCCGCCATCGACATTCATGTATCCGGTGAAGGTGTTGGCACCGGCGACTTCCAGTGTTCCACCGCTGCCAGAGTAGTAATTGACATTGCTTGCTCCGGCGATGACTCCGCCGAGGGTAAGGGTCGCGTTGTTGGTGCCATTGATCACGATGGCTCCGGAGCGGTTGATGGCACCGGTTCCAAGATTCAAGCTGTGGGTTCCTGTGAAGGTGAAGGTGTTGTCGATGCTGAGGGCATTGTTGCCTGCCAGCGTGAGGGCTCCGCCGCTGGTGTTGTCGATGGTGGTGCCATTGCCGATGGTGAAGGTGCCAGTGCCCAGAGCCGAGGCGTGGCCAATGTTGAGCGTCCCGGCGTTCAATGATGTGCCGCCTGTGTAGGAATTGCTTCCCGAGAGGGTTAATGCGGCCGTGCCCACTTTGGTGATGCCGCCGCCTGTGCCGCTGAGATTGCCGCTCATCGTGCTGGCCACATTTTTAGCTCCGATGCTGAGAGTATTGCCACCGAGATCGATGGCGAATGCGGCTGCGGCCATCGCACCTATATTGTAAGTATTGTTTCCTGCGCCGAAGAGGAGCTGCTTGCCGGTGGTTCCATAAAGATTGAGGGACAGGTTTTTGGCTGCATCCACATGCGAGAGGCGGAGATTGCCACCGTTGAGGTTGGTGTCACTGGTCGCCGTATTGTTTCCCGCCAGGTTGATTTCACCGCCGGCAACTGTGAAAAAGTCCAAGGTCCCGGTTCCCGCGAGCACACCGCTGAAGGTGTTAGTAGTTGCGGTGCTGGTGGAAACATCCAGTCCGGCCGACCCCACGTTCACGGCTCCGCTACCAGCTAGGCCGAGGATTTGTTCCTTGGTCGATACAAGGAATGTCCCTCCGCTGGCGACGGTAACCACGGTCGAGTTATTCAGAGCATTGCCGCCCGAGACGTCCAGCGTTCCCGAGTTGATGGTCACGCCGCCGCTGAAGGAATTTGCCGCATTCAGCGTGAGCGTTCCTGATCCATTTTGCACGAGCGAACCAGTTCCGTCGATGGCCGTAGATGAAAATTGGGTGCCTTGGGTGATGTTGTCGGATCGGTTGAAGATCAGGGTGCCATTGTTCGTGAGGGTGCCTGCGGCAGCGAGGGAACCCGAGGTGCCGCCGTTGCCGATCTGGAGGGTTCCGGCATTGAGAAGAGTCGCACCCGTGAAGGTGTTGTTGGCGGTGAGGGTCAGCGCGCCAACGCCAACTTTTGTGAATCCCGTCGTGCCGGTCATGACACCTGCCACGGTGAGGTTGCCCGCGCCGCCGATACGTGGGGCTGAACCCGCCCCACCGACGTCAGTAACACCAAGCGCCAGTGTGCCACTCAGAGTGAGGGTCGAGCTGGTTCCCGCGCTGTTGTTTCTCAACGCACCCAGGCCATTGGGTCCATCCCCATTAAGCCTCATGTTTGTAATGGTTTCGTTCCGGCCATTCATATCAAAGCCTCCCGCATTCATGTTCACTGTGGATCCATCCCAGATTTGGTCATCACCCGTTCCAGCAAGCCTGATTAGAGCCGAACCATGAGTGGAGTTGAGTTGCCCGCCCATGGCATGCACAGACGCGCTACTGGTTTTGTTGAGCGTGAGGGTGGATCCCGCCCACATATTGATGCTTAGGTTGGAGTTATCGGCACCCCCTCCGCTCAGGGTGACATTGCCGCCGACAGATGAGTTTGGAATGCCTGCGACGGACTGTCCGGAGACATTGAGGTAAAAACCATTCGTTCCGTAGACTCGGGATGCAAACTCGATATCTCCACGATTCGAAAGGTAAATAGTGGTTCCGCCTGAAGAGGACACGGTCCCTGACAGGATAGAAGCCGTTGTGGAGGAGTTGAAAAAAACAGGTGATCCGGCAGTGGCGGTGATCGTGTTACTCAGTGACTGCCCGTTGAGATCGAAGCCTTGGTTGCTGACCCGTAAATCAATCGTTCCAGTTCCCGCCGAATTGGCCGCGCCCAGCACGATACTGCCACCGGTCAAGGAAATACCGCCGCTGAATGAGTTGCTTCCACTGAGCGTGAGGGCTGTGGCTCCTGTTTTTATAAGGTTGCCCGTTCCTGAGATGTTGCCTGAGAGAGTGTAGGTATTCGAGCGGTTCACCGTCAAACTGCCGTTGTTCACAATGTTGGCGCTGGCGAGTGAGCCCGAGGTTCCGCCGACGCCGATGTGCAGCGATCCGCTGGAGAGGGTCGTTGTTCCCGTGTAGGTGTTGTTTGCCGAGAGGATGAGTGTGCCTGTCCCGGTTTTTGTCAAGCCGCCTGTGTTGGAGCTATCGATGGCAGAGGCGAAGGTTATCGTTTGACCATTGGTATCGACCGCGATAGCGGAACCACTATTTTTCATCCGTGAGGAGAGATCGGTGGTGACGCCCGATCCGTATAGAAGAGTGCCGCCGCCGAAGGTGACATTCCCGGTTGTTCCCAAGCCGTTGGCGTGGCTGAGTTGGATTGTTCCGGCGTTGAGGATTGTTCCTCCGACGTAGGTGTTGTTTCCAGAGAGGATCAAAGTGCCTGTGCCTGCTTTCACGATGCCGCGCCCACCCGAGGCGACGACTCCGCTGAGTTGGTGCGTGTTGTTTGCGGCAACGGTGAGAGTTCGTGTCTGGCCCGCTTCATCACCGAGGGCGATGGCACCCGAAAAAGTCAGCGCCCCCGTATTGGTGGTCGATTGCCCCAAGTTGAGGTCGTTGTAGATATTCATTGCCCGGGAGATCGTGTAGTTGGATGTGCCTGAGGCCGCGATCGACTTGGCTCCTCCATCCCAGTAGATGAGGATTTCTCCACTGCCCGAGGCACCGGCCGCGTTGTTATTGCCAATCAGGATTGTGCCATCACCGTGACGCAAAAGGCCCGTGAAGGAATTGCTCCCGGACAATGTGAGTGTGCCGCTTCCTGCTTTCTGAAGCTCCCCGGTGCCCGAGATCGTCCCGGAGAGGGTGTCATTTGCGTTTGCTCCCCCCGTGTTCAGATTTGCGTTGAGGATGATGTTTCCGGCACCTGTAACCGAGCCGATGGTTTCCGCACCCCCCAACGTCAGCGTGCCTCCGCTATTCAGCGCCACCGTGCCGGAGTCCACGATGGCACTTCCTCCCGAGAGAGCGAGGGTGCCAGCATTGATGGTTGTGACCCCGGTGTAGGTATTGGCTCCGCTGAGAGTCAGGGTGCCCGATCCATTTTTTGTGAGAGCCCCCGATCCGGAGATCGCACCAATGACAGAGGTCGAGCCGTTGCCGGATTGGAGAATGGTGCCGTTGTTGCTGATGGCTCCAGTGACCTGAACTCCGCCATTGTCGGCGATCGTGAGGGTTTGAGCGTTGGCGAGAGGGCCGCTGAAGATCAAGTTGCCGCTTGAAGCGTAGATCGTCGAGTTGCCTCCGAAGGAAAGAGCGGTGTTAAGGGTCTGGTCGGCATTCGAGGAATTCAGGATGAAACCAGTTATGGCCAAGGCGGAAGAGGCATCATAACCCGCTGATCCGGAGTTTGCAGCAAGGGTGAATGCCCCGGCAGTGGATTCAAAAGTGATGTTGGCCACTGTGTTGAGCGTTGCGGAGGAAATATTATTGGTTGCGGTGGCAGCGGACGATCCCGCGAAGAAGATGTTGTCGGCATTCACCGGGGTCTGGGTAAATCCAGCGCTCCAGTTGCCCGTGCCACCGTTCCACGTCGGCACAGCTACACCAGCATAAGCAAGATTAAGAAAGCCGCCGGTGTTGGAAACCGACCAGGTTCCAGACAAGACGCCTCCGAAACCGGAGGTATCAATCGCAAAGGCATTAGAGTCGAAGCCCGTCACCGTGCCCCAGTCGATGATATCCCAGTTACCGGAAGAACCGGGGCTCCATCCTGTGGGAATGCCTGTGGAGGTGACATAAATGGTGAACTTGCTTCCGGGTGTGGCGCTGATTGTGGCGGTCCCACTGCCGCCGCCGATGTTAAGAAGGTCCCAATTTGTGCCGGCGGTTCCCGAGACATTTCCGATCTGCCAGGTGTAACCCGCCCCGCCTGCGAGTGTGAGGGTGTTTGCCGAGAGAGTGCTTATCGAGGAGGCGACTCCGGGTGCAACGCGGGCGCCGGAGTTCACCACCAAATCCCCAACCGATCCAGTGCCACCGATAACACCCGCATTGGCCGTGACAGTCGTGCTGGCGGAGTTGCCATTCACCAAGAGCGTGCCGGCGTTGATCGTGGTGGGACCGGTGTAGGTGTTCGCTCCGGAGAGGGTCAATGTGCCTGCTCCTTCTTTAATGATGCCACGCGCTCCGGATACAGCTCCACTGAAGGTGTGCGAGGTGTTGGCAGCCGTAGTAATGTTGCGGGTCTGCCCGCTTTCATTACCCAAAACGATGCTCCCCGCGAAGGTTAGCGAGCCCGTGTTCACGCTGGATTGGCCAAGATTCAAGTCCCGGTAAATATCAAGCGCTCTGGAAATCGTGTAGCTTGAGCTTCCTGCAGCTGCAATGTCTCTGGCACCGGCCACATTGTAGTCAAGTGTGATTGTCCCTGTTGCATTGCTGCCCAATGCGTTATTGCTTCCGACAAGCAATGTGCCTCCTCCTACCCAGAGTCCACCCGTGAAGCTGTTGCTACCAGACAGGGTGAGCGTGCCGGTTCCTCTTGTGTAGATAGGGGCGGAGCCCGTCAAGTTTCCCGAATATACCGTGCTGGCGTTGTTTGCACCCATGTAAACCGTGCGATTTCCGATATTGATATCGGCCGAACCACCCAGCGCCCCAATTGTATATGTGCCAGTCGCATCAAGCGTGACGGTGGAGTTGGCGATGAGCGTGGTATTTTGCACGGCGTTGACGTTTCCCAAGGCCAGCGTGCCAGAGGAGACGGTGAGCGTGCCGTTGAAGGTATTTCCGCTTCCGGAGAGGGTGAGAGTTTGGTTGCCGGTTTTGTTGATTGTGCCAGAGCCTGTGATGTTTCCGGAGAAAGTGTTGTTGCCGACGTTGTTGAGGGTGCCGTTCGTGTTAAAAAGATAGAATGACGAAGTGTTGTCTTTGATTGTTAAAGAATAAGTTGACGCATTCAGAGTTCCATTTCCGCTCAGCGAACCGATGGTTTGATCGGCACCAAGGTTCACTGTAGAGTTTGAAGATCGAAAAACCAGTGGGCTTCCCGTTGTCGAGTTACCAAGGGCGCCGGTGGCGTTGGCGTTGAGAGTTGTGCCATTGCTGAGCACTGTAGCACCTGGATAATCTTTTGCGGAGGATAGTGTAATACTTGACCCGTTGCCATAGGAGGCATAGCCCACCACTCCCATTGCCGAGAGATAGGAAAACCCGGTAGGGTTGACGTAAGTCACCGTGATGTTCGAAGAGGCATTCGGTGCTATGCCTAATGCGGTGTAAAATGACGAGTTATTGTAGTTTATCCCCGCTCCTCCAAGATTTGTTCCAGAAGTTTGTAGCGTTCCGCTGGATGAAGAAGATCCATTTACAGTGTAAGTTGTTGTTCTATTGTCTGTTGCAACTCGCGATCCAAATAATATAAAGTCGTAGGTTTGGTTGGAGTTAAGCGAACTAAGGTTGACCGAGCCTGTGGTATTTGATGCTGCAAAAATGGCATCAAGGAACACGGTGTCGATATTGAAGACTCCGAGATTGCTCAGGTTTGGACTGCCAGTGACAAACTGAACCCCTGTGTTAAAAGTGCCGCCGGACTGCGTGATGTTTACTGCGGAGGTAGCTCCTTCGATTGTCGTCACGGGGTTTGTGTAAGCCGTGGAGTTGTTCAAAAAGTTCCAGTAGTTTCCGTTTTGGATAACAGCAGCGGCAGGCGGCGTGGTTACGCTGGAGTTGCTCGTCGTCCATGGTCCGAAATCGACCAGAAAAGATTGCGCAAAAAGACCGGAACTTCCGACAAAGAGTGTCAACAGAACGCAGAATGCGATCTGCGGAAACATGCGGGCACGCAGACTGGGAGCGGTTCTTGCGAAGATTCCGTTCTCGATTGGGATGACGATACTAAGACGTTTGAGAGGGGTCGGCGGCATAGGGGATATGGATCATAGTGCATATAATTGCAAAGTTGTAAATGGCCAAATATTTTTTTGCTTTACGTAAAGAGATTCGGGGACTGCGGACGGCAAATTATTTTTGAACAGATGCCGAATATTGCTTGAGAATCGTGTTTTGAGTGCATCGCAACCGCGACTGTGGAAACCGTTCGCAACTGTAAAAAAATGCAATTCTTTGGAAACAAACGCCCCATTCTGTTGGGTGAATTTGGCTGGGGATTTTCTGCAAGCGGTGTCATGCCGTCTGGCTTGTTCTTGCCGGGTGGCTGTGCGGGCATTCGTGGCTCAGGCAAATACATTTATCATCGACGCGCCCGCTACCCACCCGACGCGTCTTTGCGCACAGCGATTGAAAATTTTTAGCTAAGGCAATTTTCTCCCTCAAAAAAAACTTGCAGGCCAAAAGAGCATGATTACATTTATGCAATTTGTCACCAATTTTACCCCGCCACCAACCCCTATGAAAACTCTACGAATCACGCTCGGCGCTCTTATTTTGCTGTCGTCAGGCATCCAGGCGCAGACTTGGCTTATCAACCTAAACAGTGCATCCGGTGGATACCGAGGTGCGAGCCAAAATGGAACCGATGCGAACGGGAATACTTGGAATAATTTGAATCCCTACGATTGGGTTGGACTCACCCCAATCTATGGGGGAGCTAACGCTGGAAATTTTAAGGGCAATCTGAGTGGAACAAGCGCCGGCACGGACAGCTACAACGGTCCACTTGGCACAAATGTGAGCAACCCGCTCACTCAGTCTGAAATAGACTCCGTTGTCATTGACTCGACTGCACTGGGCATTCTGGGAGGTTCCAAAGCCGCTGCTGCCGGTTATGCGACTTCCAACGCCACCACCGGCTGGAATTTTTACGTTGGCAATCTTAACAGCTCGTTGAAATACGATGTGTCGTTTTACGGGGCTAACAAATTCGGAGGCACCAGCGTCTACTCGGCTTACTCGGATGGCAATTTTACAACCCTGACCCAGAACACAACTTTGGACGTTGGTTCATCAGGCGTTTACAATTCCAACAGAACCGCGACATTAACCGGACTCACCACCTCACTGACCGAAAACAACTCTCAAGGCATCCACCTGCGTTTCACCGGATCATCCAATGGGACAAGCGGCTATGTAAACGCGATGTCCGTATATGGTTACTTTGGCTACCTCGATGGCTCGTCCACCGCCCTCGACTCAGCCTCCAGCTATGTGGCCAATGGAAACTACACAAATGGCGACTCAAGATCTGTGGATACGGTCATCGGCGGCGGCTCCACAGTAACGGTGAACAACGCGAGCGGCATCTACTACAACTCATCGCTCATCCTCCGCTCCGGTGGAGGCACACTCAGTGCAGGCGCCAACTTCACAGTTTACTCCTTAAACGGGGTGGGCAATCTTACATTAAATGGTGCCAATCAGATGACTGTAAATAAGTCCGGCAACTTTTCTGGCAGCCTCAGTCTGAGTGGTGCCAAGCTCCAACTCAACTCCGATGGCGCTTTGGGAACCGGCAACATTCTCCTCCAAGGAGGCACTTTGCGAATTGGATCGGCGGCCGCCGTTGGCTCTGGGAACCTCTCGGTCATCTCGGGAACCACGACCTTGGAAAACTACAACGGTCTGACAGCGCTCACCGGCAATAACGCCATCAACCTCTCTGGAGGCACTTTTCAGGTCAACGGCTACGGACAGGTCCTCAACCTCGGAAGCGGAAATGTCACTGTGGCTGGAACCACAAACCTGAACGCATGGTCTGGGGGAATGCGGTTTGATGGCGTGGTGGCGGGCTCAGGCTCGTTGAACTGGTATGGAGGTGGAAATCTGAGTCTCGGCGGCGCGAACACCTTCACAGGCACCATCACAGCACAAGGAAACAACGGAACGCTCGCGCTGTTGAACACGGCCGCTTTGCAAGCTGCAACGCTGAATTTCGGTGGAAACCACTCTCTGGTCTTTGGAGCCGCGGGCACAAACACCTACCAACTCGGAGGACTCACCGGAAGCGGCTCGATCAATCTTGGCGACAACAGCCTTTCCATAACTTCCAATGCCGCAGGAACCTACTCGGGCGCACTCTCTGGCAATGGAGGCGTAACGATCCTCGGTAGCGGAAACCGCACCTTCTCGGGCGCCAACACCTACACGGGTGCCACGCTCGTCAACGCAGGTCGCTTAATCGTGAACGGCTCGCTGGCAGATAGCAGCACAGTCACCGTAGCCAGCGGAGCGGGCCTCTCCGGAAATGGCACGATCGGCGGAGCGACCACTGTGAATGGAAATTTGGCTCCTGGCAACAGCCCCGGCACGCTCACATTTGGCACCAGCCTCACACTCGGTTCCACAGCCACAACATCGTTCGAATTGAATGGAATCACACGGGGTTCCGCCTACGACGCCATCGATATCAACGGCCCGCTCACCTACGGGGGCACGCTGACCATCACACTCGGGAGCACCTTCCTGACTGGAGACCAGACTTTCGACCTCTTCTCCTTCACCTCATCAAGCGGAAACCTGAGTGCCATCACCCTCGCCGGCGCCTATGGTTCAGGGAGTTTCAACAACTCGGGCGGGGTGTGGACCTTCACGGATAACAGCAATACGTGGACCTTCACCCAATCCACCGGCGACTTGGCCTTTGCGGCGATTCCCGAGCCATCGAGCTATGCCCTACTCGGCATGGCTGGGCTGGCTGTCTTGGCCTTTGCCATAAAAAGGAAGCTCAGAAAGCTGTAGCATCACACAGACCGCGTTTGGGGATTACTCTCTCGCTGTCTGCTGAAGCAGAAGGCACGCTTTCCTCCAGAGGAGAATTGACTTTCCGGCAGTTCGCCGGAAAGATAACAGCATGTTAGCTACTGCAAAAACTGAACGCCTTGAGGCTCGTGTTCCTATTTTTTTGAAACGGATCATCCAGCGCGCTGCAGATTTACAAGGATGCTCAATTACGGATTTTGTGATCGCGTCTCTCGATAAATCAGCTCGCGAAACCGTGCGCGATCACGAATTGATGAGTCTGAATGCGGAGGATAGTGCGATCTTTGCAAAGGCTTTGATTGATCCGCCGAAACCAAACGCAGCTTTGAAGCGTGTTTTTGCCTCCCACGCCAAAAAGGTCGTGATGAAGTGAAGCAGTTGGTCTCGGAGCCGCTTGCAGCTCGCCATGATCGTGAATCTTTTCGATGTGGTGTGCAGGAGCTCGATTTTTACCTCCAGAAACAGGCCACTCAGGATGTTCGCCGGAAGGTTGCCGCTGTTTATGTTTTGGTGAATAGCGCCGCCCCAACCGTCATCGCTGGCTATTATACACTTTCTTCCTTTGCCGTGGAAACTACCGACTTGAGCGAAGAGGTTCAAAAAAAACTGCCAAGGTATCCGCTCACTCCGGCGACACTTCTCGGGCGTCTCGCGCGGGATTTGCAGTTTCCAGGAATTGGCGAATATCTCTTGATGGATGCGCTGAAGCGAGTGCTCTTGCACGCTGGACAAATCGCGTCCGCAGCGGTTGTCGTGGACGTAAAAAACGAGACTGCGCGCAAGTTTTATCTCAAACACGGCTTTCTGCCCTTCCAGCGAAAGGGTGGCCGTTTATTTCTGCCAATGAAGACAGTCCAAGCGATTGGCTGATTTTTTTGATATCCCGCAACGGGAGGATCACAGAGGGCGCTCTATTTCTCGGCAGGCACGCGCAGGGATTGGAATCCGGAGGCCGGCACGGTGAGCGTGAGCGATTCGCCTCCGGCGCGGTGGATTTTGATTGCCTTCGGCGTGGG
>Ga0247833_1007041_pt1 | contig 12128 bp, 11 predicted proteins | sample LaCruzMarch2015__7_FD_187117 | JGI IMG/M metagenome (GOLD analysis project Ga0247833, IMG submission 187117) | Freshwater microbial communities from meromictic Lake La Cruz, Castile-La Mancha, Spain - LaCruzMarch2015_8m | ecosystem: Environmental > Aquatic > Freshwater > Lake | place: Spain...
CGGCGACTGCACACCCACGCAGCAGGCGCTCGACCTCGAGTGGTACACCCCCGAGGAAGCCGTCAGCGCTGCCGTCCGCCGCGACATGACCGGAGGCCAGGACCGCCTGCTCCGCCTCGCGCTCGGGCACGTCGGCGCCCTGCCCTGACCCGGTGGCGGATGCCACCGCCGTGGTCGCCCCGGTCTGACCTGGTCACGGCTACCCTCATCGTCGTGGGAACGAGCCGGCGGAGCACGACCGGCACCGCGCACGTCGTGCTGGTGGCCGGCAAGGGAGGCGTTGGTTCGACCACCGTCGCCGCAGCGTTGTCGCTCGCAGCTGCTCGCAACGGCGCCGACGTCCTGCTCGTCTCGGTCGACGGCAAGCCGGGACTCGGGCCCCTGCTCGGCGGACAGCCGCTCGGCCCCACCGAGCATGTCCTGCGAACGTTCACCGGCGGCGGACGCATCCGTGGGCGCACGATCCCGCCCGAGCAGGCCTTCGGCGACTACCTCGATCTGAAGGGCCTCGGGGGCATCGTCCGCAAGGCGGTCTCGGCCACGTCGCTCGACATGGTCGCCGCGTCGACACCGGGGCTCGAGCACCTGCTCGTCCTGGGCAAGATCAAAGAGCTCGAGCGCACCCGCGCCGCCGACCTCATCGTGGTCGACGCCCCACCCGCCGGCCACGCCGCTCCCTTCATCCGCTCGGCACGCGGTCTGCAGGCCGTCGTCAGCAACGGGCCGGTGCGGCAGCAGGCGGATGAGGTCGCCGAGATGCTTGCCGACCCGGCACGCGCCGAGGCTCTGCTCGTCACGCTGCCGGAGGAGACACCCGTCAACGAGGTCATCGAGCTCGCTACCGAGGTCGAGGACGACCTGCGCCTGGCGCTTCGGCCGATCGTGGTCAACGCGTGCTGGCCCGACCGCCCCGGGCTCGCACTCACGGTCACGGCGGCCGCCCGCGAGAGTGGCGTCACGTTGCCGGCTTCGGCGCGTTCGGCGCTGGTCGGTTCGAGCGCGTTCGGCCGGGCTCGCCTCGAGGTCCAGCGCGAGCAGCTCCTCCGCCTCGCCACGGCCTACCCGCACGCCGCCGTGGTGCTGCCCCGCATGCCCACTCCGCGGCTGATGCCCCATCATCTGGAGCTGCTGGCCGATGCGCTCGACCACGCCGAGGCACTGCGATGAGCGGTTCGCTCGCCGAGGTCCTCGCCGACGCGCAGTTGCTCGTCACGTGTGGGCCGGGCGGCGTGGGCAAGACCACCTCGGCCGCTGCGCTCGGCCTCGCTGCAGCACGCACCGGCCGACGCGTGTGCGTCGTCACGATTGACCCGGCCCGCCGGCTGGCCGATGCGCTCGGCGTCGACGCCGCTGCCTCGAACGTGCCCCACGAGGTCGTCGGGGCCGTCGAGGGCAAGGGCTCGTTCTCGGCGCTCATGCTCGATGCCGAGAAGACCTTCGACGACCTCATCATCGAGCGCGCCGGCGATGCCGCGCAGTCACTGCTCGACAACAAGGTCTACCGCAGCATCGCCGGGTCGCTGTCGGGCGCGCAGGAGTACATGGCGATCGAACGGCTGCACCAACTGCACCACAGCGGCGACTTCGACCTCGTGGTCATCGACACCCCGCCGTCACGTCATGCGATCGATGTGCTCGAAGCACCCGACCGCCTCGTGAAGTTCCTCTCGAACCCGATGTACCGCACGCTCACTCTGCCCACCCGGTCGCTGGCCCGTGTCACCAACGCAGCGTCGGGCGCGTTCCTGTGGACGGTGAAGCGGCTCGCCGGGCCGAGCATCGTCGAGGACACGTTGCAGTTCTTCCGTTCGCTGTCGGGCATGGAGGCGGGCCTGCGTCAGCGGGCGGCCGAGATGTCGACGCTGCTACGCGACGAGCGCACCGCGTTCGTCCTCGTGTCGAGCCCGCGGGCCGAAGCGGTCGACGAGGCCGGCTTCCTCGCCACCGCGCTGCACGACGGCGGCTTCCACCTCGGCGGTGTGGTCGCGAACATGGTCCACCCCCTGCCGCCGGCGCTCCCGGCGAGCTTCGACGCCACCGGGGTGACCGGCCCGCTCGCCGATCACATCGCCTACCACCACGATCTCCGCACCCTGGCGCTGGCAGAGCGCGACGAGCTCGAGGGGCTCCGGCTGCTGGCTCGTGGCGCCCCCCTGTGCGAGGTGCCGCTGCTCGACCACGACGTGCACGATGTGCCGGCACTGATCGAGCTGGCCGCGATGATGACCGGCTGATGACGAGCTGATGACCGGCTGACAGCGCACGAGGTCACCGCACCACTGTGTGACCCTGCCGAGCGGGGGCCAGCCGGTACCCTGGGAACAGGCATGAACGACCCGCAGCTGCACCCCACGGACGCACCCCAGCGCCTCGACCGTCGACCCGTGCTCGTGGTCGGTGTCATCGCGACGGCGCTGTGCGCGATCGTCGCCCTGACATCCGGCAGCGACGACAGCGGGAAGGTCGCGGCAGCTGCGCCCAGCACCACCACCGCTCCGGCAGTTCTCGTTGCCCCGGTTGCCCCGGTTGCCCCGGTTGCCCCGGTTGCCGCTGCGGCGCCGGCAGCGAGCGACAGCACCGATGTCCCCGATCTCGACGGCAGCGACCTCACGGTCACCGACAGCTGCCTCATGAAGGTCCTCACCCTCCGCATCGGCGACACGAACGACAGCGTGTCGTGCCTGCAGCAGGCACTGGTCGACGGGAGCTTCTACTCGGGTGCGGTCACCGGGCAGTTCGATGCCGCGACGTTCGACGCCGTCGAGGCAATGCAAGCCGACCGCGACCTCTTCGTCGACGGTGTCGTGGGCCGCGAGACGGCGATCTCCCTCGGCATCTGGCCCGACGAGGAGTCGTTCGTGGTGCGCACACCCAAGCCGCCGTCGGGTGCCGTCGACCTGATGGGCTTCCCGCTCTCGTCGGTCGCCTCGGCCGGCGACGACGCACCGCCGCTGCCCCCGGAATCCGGCTCCGGCCGACGCATCGTGTACGACCGCGCCGGCCAGCGCGTGTGGGCCATCGGCAAGGACGGCGAGATCATCCGTTCGTGGCTCGTGTCGGGCAGCAAGTACAGCAACGAGCTCCCGGGCACGCACGAGGTGTACAGCCGGTCCGACATGTCGACCGCCTGGAACGGCAAGGCCTACCTGCCGAAGATGGTGCGGTGGCTGAAGACCGACATCGGCGCCATCGGCTTCCACTCGATCCCGCTGCACGTCGAAGACAACTCGCCCTATCAGACCGAGGCCGAGCTGGGCAGTCGACTGTCCGGCGGCTGTCAGCGCCAGGCGAAGCGCGACGCCGACTTCCTCTGGGAGTTCGCCCAGGTCGGCACGCCGGTCGTCGTCATCTAGCGCCGCGTCAGGCAACGTTCGCGCTGTCCCTGACGCTCGTCGGCTCGACGACGCTCAGACGAGCAAGAACGAGCAGCGGGTTCCGGGCGCGTTGGCCAACTCGGCATCTGCCGTGAGAAGTGCGACGTCGAGCGTCCCCTATCGCCGGTTGTGCCGGTCGCTCGGCGCCACACCACGACAACAGACCTGATCCGGTTCGGGATCTGGGAGGGCTACGGGTGGGACTCGTCCACGACCTTGTACAGCGTCAGGGGTCCTCGCTTGCCGGCGTGGTTCGTCCGCGCCTGGTTCCGTGGCCGGTCCCGCCTCGCTGACCGCCGTCGGCATCGTCTGATCCGGCAAGGTCTCGAACAGGTTCCACAGTTCGATGCCTTCCCGGAACGAACCGAGATCGTCAACCGGGACACCCCCAACAACTCGTTCATGTGAATGCCACCTATCGCTGGCTCCGCAGCATCGACCGGCACTTGGTGGGCGGGTTGCACGGGTGATCGGTTGGCCGGGCCGGGGAGTTGAGGGTTGTGTGCCGGCGCCCATGTAGCTACTCTCATGATATGAATGTAGCTACGGTTCGATCCGAGGTCGGGATCCGTGAGTTGAAGAACGGGCTGAGCGGTTACATCGACCGCGTCCGCGACGGCGAAGAGCTGATCGTCACCGATCGGGGCCGCCCCGTCGCCCGTCTGTCGGCGCTCGATGCCCCGCACGATCGGCTGGCCGAACTCGTCGCAGCGGGGGTCGTGCGACCACCATCGAGCCCACAGCGCTACCTCCCGAAGCGGCGGATCAAGGCCAAGGGCAGCGTCAGCGAGCTGGTCGCCGAGCAGCGCCGCTGACCCAGGTGATCACCTACGTCGACACGTCGGTGCTGCTCAAGCTGATCATCGACGAGGATGGCTCGGATCGAGCAGCGCTGATTTGGTCCTCGGCCGACGCCGTCGCATCGGTGAGCCTCATCGCGGTCGAAGCACGCGCCGCGATCGCCGCTGCCGGTCGCGGGCGAAGATTGACCATGGCTCAGGCCCGCGACGCCGTTGGTGAGCTCCAAGCGCTGCTTCGGGGCCTGCACCTGATGCCGGTCACCGACGAGCTCGTGTCGGCCGCAGCCGAGCTCGCCGATGTCGAGGGTCTGCGAGGGTATGACGCCGTTCACCTCGCTGCAGCGCTCGAGACCGGCGCCACCGTGCTCAGCAGCGCCGACACCGCCTTGTGTGCCGCCGCCGAGCGTCGCGGACTGCACGTCGCGAACCCTCTGATCACCTGACCTCGCCCCAGGCCGCCGAGTGGGATCCGCCCGTCCACCTGTCTTGCCAGATCCCGGACGTGCGGTGAGGAAGAGCACCGGAACGGTGGAATCGACGGGCAGAGACTGCCCGGACCGAGCGCTCAGCGCAAGGCATCACGTTGACCCGATCGGCAGCTCGGCTCGGGTCAGCCGGCGAGTCGGCGGCGCACTTCGGCGACGTCTGCTGCGAGGCGATCAGCCAGTGCTCGTCCGTCGAGCTTGGCGACCGTCGCTCGATGAGCCACCGCCTCGGCGAGGAGTTCACGGACGAGGTGCGACAGCGTCAGCCCGCGCTCGGCCGCCATCGCGTCCAGACCCGCTGCGAGTTCGCCGGTGAGACGGACCGACAAGTGTCGGTCCTGGCTCGCGACGATTTCGGGGGCGTAGGGAATGGTCTCGCCCGTCTGCTCTTCGAGCCACTGGATCGCTTTCGGCTTCGTCATCACTGGCCTCTACTTTCGCGTTCGATTGCGTGACTAATGGCGACTGCAATGTCAACAGCGAAGGATCGGTTCGGGTCGAGTTGGTCCGTCCCTGAGATCAGTGCTCGCAAGTCGATGAAGATCCGTTCCAGGTCTGCTCTCGTCAGGACGACGCCGCCCTCCGGAAGCCAGTCGAGATCTCCGGCCATCGTGTGACACTGTAACACGCAGTGACCGACCCGGACCGACTGCGGCAGCACTTCGAGCCGCTCTTCAACCCGTCGTGGTGTATCGTAGGTGTATGAGTCGCACCAATATCGATATCGATGACGAGCTGTGCCAGCGGGTGATGGACCGCTACCACTTGGCGACGAAACGCGAAGCGGTCAACATGGCGCTGCGACACCTGGCCGGCGAGCCGCTCGGCCTGGACGAGGCGCGAGCACTGAAGGGCTCGGGCTGGGACGCCGATCTCGACGACATGCGGACGAGCCGAGTGTGATCCTCGTCGACACGTCTGCGTGGGTCGAGTTCCTCCGTGGCACCGGGTCCCCGGTGTGCGACGCAGTCGACCGCCTGCTCGCCGACGACATCGCCATCTGTGACGCGATCTCGATGGAACTCCTCGCAGGCGCACGCGACGAACGACAACTCCTCCAACTCCGAGGCCTTCTCGCACGAGCCACCACCCTGCCGACGACACCCGCCGACTACGAGTCGGCCGCAGCGATGTATCGGGCGTGTCGCGCGCACGGCGAAACCGTCCGAAAGCTGATCGACTGCTTGATCGGCGCAGTGGCCGTCGCTGCGGAGATCGAGGTGCTCCACGCGGACGCTGACTTCGAGACCCTCGCCCGCCATACCGATCTCCGCACCCACCCTGCCGAGCGTCGCTGATAGCTCCCAGTCCGGCGGCTTACAGCGAACTGCTCGAGCACGAGGCAGTCCGGCATCCGGCGGGCCACGAGGCCGCCGACACCCGGGACAGCGAGCCGGTGTTCGGCACTGCCCGAAGCCTCAGCGACCCGAGCGTCGGCGGCACGGCGACGGTCGTCGTCGTCGCAGCGACCGGAGACGTGGTCGCCGGTGATGTGGTCGCCGGTGACGTGGTCGCCGGTGATGTGCCTCCGGGTGCGGTCGTGCCGGTGGCGCGGGTGGTCGTCGTCGTCGCTCCGACAGCGGTCGTGCTGGTTGTGTTCGCCGTCGTGGTTGTCGTGGTGGTCGATGTGCTGCGGGCGATGAAGGTGAAGGCGTCGGCCAGCGTGAGCGTGTAGCTCGTGCCCGTCCGGAACCGCACCGAGACGTCGGTGATCGCCGGTGCCGCCACGGCTGGCGTCAGCGCGGTGAGCGTCGAGCCGGTCGACACGGCCTGCACGATGCCGAGGTCGCCGAACCACAGGTACACCGGCACAGTCGTCGGGAACACCCCGTTCAGGACGACGGCGGTGCCGCCATCGATGGTGGCGAGCCGCGGGCTCATCGAGTCGACCCGCCACGGTCCGGACGTGTCAGGATCCGGCACCGGCGTGGTCGGCACCGGGGGCGTGGTCGGCGCCGGCGCCGTGGTGACCGGAACTGTCGTACCCGGAGCTGTCGTCCCGGGCGCCGTCGTCCCGGGCGCCGTCGTCCCGGGCGCCGTCGTCCCAGGCGCCGTCGTCCCGGGCGCCGTCGTCCCGGGCGCCGTCGTCCCAGGAGCCGTCGTCCCAGGCGCCGTCGTCCCGGGCGCCGTCGTCCCAGGCGCCGTCGTCCCAGGAGCCGTCGTCCCAGGAGCCGTCGTACCCGGACCCGGCGTCCCAGGCGCCGTCGTCCCAGGCGCCGTCGTACCCGGCGCCGTCGTACCCGGACCCGGCGCCGTGGTGCCGGTCCCTGCGCTCGCCGTCGTCGTGGGGCCAGCGACGGTCGTGCTGCTGGCGGGCGACGAGGTGGTTGACGTGCCGCCACCGGCCGACGGCGCTGCCACGGTGAGGTACCCGACGCTGGTACCGCCGGCAACCGCGCCGGTGGTGTCGACGAGCTCGGTGACCACGGCGAAGTCACCGGCCGGAAGCTCCATCGCAAGGTCGAATCGCAGCCCCGTCGTCGTGGTGAGTCCCGACGTGTCGGTGAGCGGGACCACGGGGAACGAGCCGTCGTCGCCCGACGTGACGGGTGTGCTGCCGGACGGGGTGGAGACGACGGCCGGGAGCGACGTGACGGCGTACACCTGTCCGCCCACCAGCGTGGCGAGGTGCATCCGCACACCCGCCACCGACGGCGGCACCTGCGTGGCCTGCAGGCGGACGCCGAGCGTGCCGACCGTGTCGGGGACGAGCGCATCGGCGCCCTCGTACACGGCGCGCACCGAGCGCGTGTCGTTGCCACCGAGGGCGGCGCCGAGGTCGAGGCGGGGGCCGGCGCTCGTCGACGCGGCGGTACCGACGAGCCGGGCGCGCGCCGCGCTCGGCGCTGAGGCGAGCGGCGACGCCAACAGGTCGGCGACGGCGCCTGCCACCACCGGGGCAGCCATCGACGTGCCGGACATGTACCCCCAGGTGGAGCCCGGCAGCGTCGAGTAGAGGTGCAGGCCCGGCGCAGCGATCGTGACGGGCGCGCCGTAGTTCGAGAACGACGCCCGCGTATCGCGGTTGGTCGTGGCAGCGACCGTGATGACGTTGTCGTAGTAGAGCGAGTAGTTCGCCGGCCAGACCGGCTGCGTCCCGATGTCGACGGCGTTGTTGCCAGCGGCGGCCACGACGGTGACGCCCCTCGACCGCGCGTAGCCGATGCCGGTCTCGATCGTGGTGGCCAGCGATCGGGCGGTGTTCGGCGCGGTGCCGAGGCTCAGGTTGATGACGCTGGCGCCGTTGTCGACGGCGTACACGATGCCGCCGTAGATGGACGACGCCGTCATCACGCCGCTGGTGGACATCAGCTTCACCGGCATGATCGTCGCTTCTGGAGCAAGCCCGACCACGCCCACACCGTTCGACGATGCGGCGACGATGCCGGCGACGTGCGTGCCGTGATTCGACGAGGCCACACCAGCGTCGGGGGCAGGGTTCCTGTCGTTGCTCCCGAAGTCCCAACCCGCGCAATCGTCGACGAAGCCGTTGCGATCGTCGTCGAGGCCGTTGTTGCACACCTCGTCGCTGTTGGTCCACATCCGGTCGATGAGATCGGGGTGCGTCGGCTCGACGCCGGTGTCGAGCACGGCGACGACCACCCCGGCGCCACGTGAGACGCGCCAGCCGGCGGCAGCCTTGACGTCGGCCCCCACCACGCCAACCGTGCCGCCGGCGTCGGCGGTGCCCTTGTTCTCGAGCCACCATTGCTGGGGCTGGTTCGGGTCGTCGAAGAGGCCGACGAGCAGGTCGCCCATGACGGTCTCCACACCGGGCACCGCCTCGATGGCAGCCCGTTCACCCGACGTCGCGACCGCATACGTGTCGGAGGTGAGCCGTTCGGCGCTGACCACCCCCGGCACGGCCAGGAGCGCTTCGCGGTGGGCGTCCGGGCCTGTCGTTGCGGGTAGGGGCGGTGTCGTCGTCGGCGCGGCAGTCGTCGGCGCAGCAGTGGTCGGCGCGGCAGTGGTCCCGGTCGTCGAGCCGTCACCGAGGAACTCGAGGCGGCCGGGCGTCATCAGATAGTGCCGACCGGGCGGGCCGACGGCGCCGTCCGGGTCCTCGACCACGACGGCGAGGGCGGCATCGGCGGCTGCTGCGACGGCGTCACGCTCGGCTTCGGTCAGGCTGACCACCAGACGGAGCGACCCATCGCGAACCTGCCGCCTGATCTCCCCGTCGGGGCCGACGACCAGCACCGAGTCATCGTCGGGCGTGACCGACACCGATGACGGTGCCACCGGCACGGACGGCACCGGCGCCGGGGACACCGGCGCCTCAGCAGGTGCCGCGGCGACCGGCTCTGCTGCGGCGGGTGACGGGGTCTCGGCGGCGAACGTGACGACGAGGTGGTCGAGCCCGTCGTTCCACTGGACGATCGCACGATGGACGTCGACGTCGGTGGACGGTGCCGTGCCCGGCGAGGCCTGCACCTCGGCCGCGCAACCGCACAGGAGCGCGGCGAGCACCACCCATGCCGCCCGCGTGCGCGTGGTCGTCTGCCTACTCTCCGTCACTGCGATCGACCGTGCCGGTCACGGTCACTGCGGACCTGCATCTTGGGAGAAGTTTGACGATTCAGCAGGCGGCGATACCTACCCTGCGGGGGTGAAGTCCGGCCCCTGGGTACGGGTGCGCTTCAGCTCCCAGAAACCCTCGACCGAGGCCGCGAGCATGAGGCCGTCCCACAGGCGCAGACCGGCGTCGAGGGGCAGCCGCCGGCTGATGACGGGACCGAAGAAGCCCACCCGCTTGCCCAGCTCGTCGGCGAAACCGAGGATCGGTGTGCCGACGTCGTTGCCGGTGAGGGCGAGGCCCTCGTGCATCGATGCCTTGATGACGGCATCCCACGACTCGTCGTCATGGGCGGCGGCGTGCCTCGGGTCGAGCCCGGCCTCGACCAAGAGGTCGGCGGCCGACACCGAGCGGTCCTGCTGATGGTGGATGTGCTCGCCGTACACCGTGTAGAGACGGCCGAGCGGCTCGTTGCCCTCGGCGGCACGCACCGACTCGAGCACGCGCAGGAGGCCGTGGGTGTAGACCACCGCGTCGTAGAAGCCCGAGTCGGGCTGGACGTCGTTCTTCATCTTCAGGCTGATGGGCCGCCAGTTCACCTGGATGTCACGGTGGGGGGCGATGTCCCCCACCCAACGGGAGGTGAGCCAACACCACGGGCAGGCGGGATCGATCCAGAAGTCGAGTTGCATGGGCCAGGCAACCGCCCGGCGGCAGGCTTTGTTCCTGCTTCAGGAACGCAGCTGGCCGCCGTCGGTGACGCGCTGCTCCCAGTTGCCACCGGGGAAGACACCGTGGCTCGGTCGACGGAGACCATTCGGTCACGTCACTTCGATTTCGATATCGACGCGGGCATGGCGGCGTCGGCCATGGTCCCTGGACCGCACCGGCGAACGCGAACCGACGAGGCGGACCGGCCAGGCACAGTCGGATGGGTCGCACATCGACACACGAAATCGAACTGACGTGACCGCCGCCGCTGTGCCCCGCAGTGCCAGGTCTGCGGCAGCGCTTCACAGCGTGCCTCAACCGGACGTGAGGCGACGGGCGATGTACCTGTCGAAGTCGTGCACGTTGCGCTCGAGGTACGACAGCGGGCCCCGTGGGAACTGTGGCCGCTCGACGGTGCGGCGCACGCCCTCGACGATGGGCTGGTCCTCGGCGTTCACGGCGTTCAGCAACACCAGCAGCTCGGCCACGTACGCGTCGGGGTCGGCCTGCGCCGCCAGCATCTCGGGTGCCACCGACACGTCCCAGCGAATACGGCACCGGTCGGTGCCGAGCGGTGAGATCTGCAGGTACCACAGCCAATCAGGCTGGACCTGCATGACATGGGTGGGGAACACCGCGCCCAGCACGATCGCCTTGCGCCACGGCCCCTGCAGGGTGGTGTTGTCGGGGTGGGCGATGTCGGGGCCGTCGTCGTGCACCGCCACGTGATGCGCCCACGCCTCGGTGCCGGGATGCAGCGTCGTGTCGAGGGTGTTGTCGCCGTCGGCGGCGAACGTGCCCTGGTGCACCTTGAACACGTGATAGGCGTCCATGAAGTTCTCGACGAGCAACTTCCAGTTGGTGGCCCACACGTCGACCTGCCGGTGCACGGGCACGTAGCCCGCCAGGCGATACGGGGCCAGCACCTCGGTGAGGCCTGCGAGGCGAGGTGCGAGCGGAGCCGGATCAACAGACTGGCTGACGAAGACGAACCCCTCCCACACCTCGACGGCCAACGGCACCAGCCGGTGGTCGCTCGGCGCGAAGCCCTCGGTGCGCTGCATGTACGGCCCGCCGATCAACCCGCCGTCGAGCCGGAACGACCAGGCGTGATATGGGCAGGTGATACGCGCCGTGGTGCCGCACCCCTCCAGCAACTGTGCGCCGCGGTGGATGCACACGTTGTCGAACGCTGCCACTTCGCCGTCGTCGCCGCGCAGCACGATGACCGACCGGTGCCCGCCCGTCTCGCCGCCCGACGTGTCGCCCCCCAGCGGCACCTCGGCAGTGAGGTAGTCGCCCCGCGCGGGAATGTCGGCGGTGCGGCCGACGCAGATCCACTCGTCGGCGAACAACGCGCGGCGCTCGGCAGCCAACACCGCCGGGTCGCAGTAGGCGCCGAGGGGCAGCATCCTTCCGCGTTCGAACGGCAGCGATGCATGCTCGGCGAGCTCAGCGAAGATCGACATCGATCACCTCTCCGAGACGCCACGGCAGCGTTGACGCCTCGATCACATACTGGCTGCCGCCCGGCACCGGACAACGGGCGAACGAGAACTCGCAGTCGACGAGGTGCTCGATGCGTCGGCGGGTGTCGGCCGGACGGACAGCCGGGTCGGCGAGGGCGGCATCGATCAGGTCGGGCAGCCGGGCGAGCCCGGTCACCGGCACCTCGCGGTCGCGCACCAGCACCGCCACCGGCCCGGCGACGAACAGTTCGGTGCGGGTGTCGAGACACCGATGTGCCTGACCCGAGCGACTCCCCGGGACCAGCCGCCACTCCTCGACATACGCCCCGCTCGGTGCCCGCTCGATCATCACCGTACCGTCGTCGTTCCACTCCAACAGGCCCGGCTCGGGGAACGCCGACACCGGCTGGAACGCCGTGCCGTACCCGCGGGTGTGCCACTCGGCGGTCGCCCGTCGCACCCCGTCACTGCCCGCCTCCACTGCCGTGCAGGTGGTGTACCCGCTCGACGACTCGCTGTCGGCGATCGACCGCAGTTCGGCCGGAGTGCACTCGGCCAACGAACGCCGCGTCGGGTCGACCCCTGCCGCCGTGGGCCCGGGCAACCGCACATCGGCCATCAGCGAGGGCAATTGCAGCCACACCACCAGGCTGGTGTCGTCGCGTGTGCCGTCGGCGAACTCGATCCACTCCCGCACCCAGCAGCCCGTCGCCAACCACGGCACGGTGCCGTCGCCATGCGAGTCGCCATGTGAGTCGCCGTGTGAGTCGCCG
>Ga0247833_1007050_pt1 | contig 12115 bp, 8 predicted proteins | sample LaCruzMarch2015__7_FD_187117 | JGI IMG/M metagenome (GOLD analysis project Ga0247833, IMG submission 187117) | Freshwater microbial communities from meromictic Lake La Cruz, Castile-La Mancha, Spain - LaCruzMarch2015_8m | ecosystem: Environmental > Aquatic > Freshwater > Lake | place: Spain...
TATGCCTCAAGGCAAGCCGGTAGATGCTTTCCGTCCGGCTTACTTGAACTGATCTCTGGTTAGCGTGGCTGCTGTGGTTTCGCCGCGCGCGATCCGCGATGACGCAGAGCGTGCCACGACTGAGGCGCTTCGAGCGGAGTGTCCCCCTCAACTGATGCTGATCTTCAGCCTTACCGATCGGTGCCGTCTTTGCTCCCGGCTTCGCGTTGCAGGCGGATGTGTTGGGTCATAGCGGGGGTGAGCTTGGCACGCAGGCCGGTGGAGCGGGTGTTGACGACGGGGATGGTGAGTAGCGTGCCGTCGGGCAGGGTGATGCGCCAGACTTTGCGCTCGGCCAAAGTGAAGTCGGGCACGTAGTAGTCATCCTCCCCGCCGATCCGTTCGACGCCGGGCCAAAAGGGATATTCCTCGATGGTGACTTTCAATTTGTCCTCCGGCTTGAGGCGCGAGGCCAAGTCGGCCTGCTTCCAGAGCGGGTGCTCGGGCAACTTCTCCTCGGCCGCCAATTCGGCAACGGTCATTTCCTTTTGCTGCGAGGTGCCCATGTTGGCGGCGAACTCCGCCATCTCCGGATCTTTGACCCCGGCTTGCTGGCGCTCACGATTGATGAGTTGCGCGAGTTGGCGATAGGTGCGACGGAAACGCTGCGGCTCGGCCGCGAGCGTGCCGAGCAGCAGGCCGATGCGGCGTCCGAGATCGAGCACGGCATTCTGCGCGCTCTCCGAAGGCAGCGGGCTCTGCACGTAGCGTTCGTAGTAATCGCGGGTGAAGGGTTCGAACAACAATGTCTTCGGCTGAAAATATTCCACATAGTCACGTCCGGCGGGCTCCTGCAGTCCCTCCTTCATCACGGCCGGTTGCATGCCTTTGAGTCGGCGCCAAGTCCCCGAAGCTTCGGCCAGATGCATGGCATTGCAGCCGGTGGCGCCCTCCAAAGCAAAGGCCGCCTCGGGTGCCAGCGGGGCGGAACCACGCTCGATATTTTGCACGCTGCTCGGGGTCAGCCCCGAGGCCTCGGCGCACTGGACCCGGCTCCAATCGAGGATTTTCCGCAGCTGGGCCAAGGGATGGGGCAGGGGCACGACGATGGGGTTTTCAGTGCTCATCTTGGGGGTAATCTAGGCTGGGAAAAGTTTTTGGCAATTTTAAAAACAGCCCCTTGACTTAGTAGAGTAATGATGCCACATTTGCGATTGTCGAAGTGCAACCTTCTGGTTCCTCTCTAATGGGCCGGTCGCTGCCAAGAGCCGCGAACCGTCAATGCCCAGAGGAAACCCGGACGCCTGACGACAAATTATGCAAACTCAAACTGCAACCACCGAACCCTCGGTAACCTCGGTCACCTCCGCCCCCGTGGCGGAGAGGCTCCCTGACTCGTCCTATCCCTTCGCCGGCCAAGCGCTGACGGAGCAACAGGTCGCGCAGGCCATCGACCTCATCAATCAGGTCAAGGCGGTCATGCCGCCTATGCCCGATTTGACGGGGCTGCAACTGAGGCGCCTTTCGCGCCCCGGTCTCAAGACGCAGGGATTTCTCCAAGCCGCTCTCGAAGCGGTGAAGAAAGATCCCGGCATGTTGCCGCAAGCTGTGGCGCTGGATGAATTGCTCGCCCAAGAGCAGTTCTACCGCGACCTCAGCCTCATCCAGACGCACCTCTCGGACTTGAAAACCAAGGCCGACACCGCGCTGGCGCTGACCGGCAACCACCTCTACGCGGTCGGCCGCTTCGTCTACACGGCGTTGAACAAGACCTCGTTGGGCAAGGGCAAGATGACCGAGCAGACGGCCTACATGAAAGAGCGCTTTGCGCTTAAGAAAAAAGGCCAACCCTCGGCGACGGCACTGGTAACCGAGTAGGTCACACGCAAAAGTCCAAGTTCTTTTCGATCTTGGCGGGAGGCATCCGGCTGGCACCGGGTGCCTCCTTCTTTTTTTGCCGCCATGGGTTGGCTTGAGGGGACATTCCGGTGGAATGAGACGTCGTGCAAGTCAAAAGCGAGGTGATCCTCCCGCGGAAGGAGGGGATGCCCCTGCGGCAATGCGTTGGAGTAGTAATTTGGGAGGTTCGCCCCGCCGGGACGAGGTCGGCCTCCTGCCGCGAGAGCCGACCGTCATGATTTACGAGCATCTCCAGGTCGATTGAGAGATCGGCGCGTTGCTGCGGCAGGCGCTCCTCCTCCGCTGCGACGTCAACCTGCCGCAACACCGCGTTGCCGTTGCAAATCCACGCGTCAACGCGTCAATCTGCGAAGTCCACGACGCGAATCACTGCTGTGGCCTGCTATTTTGTGAGGAGCGCCTCCGGTGGGAAGAGGCCGTCGCGTTGATCTGGCGCCTCATCCTCTGGTGCAAGAGGATGACCTCCTGTAAGGCGAGGATGACTTTCATGCGCATTACGCTGGATAGGGATGAGTGGTTGGAATAAACGAGGCTCGTGCGGTTCGATTACATGATTAACCCTGACGCGGAGCGGGAAGCGTGAGCGAGGTTCTATGATCGCTCTGGGCATCGATTGCGGAACGCAGAGTCTCAAGACCATCGTGCTGGATGGAGACAGTGGCAAATTGCTGGCTTCGTCCACTCGCGCCTACGACGTGATTGAGGGATTGCCGCCTGGGCACCTCGAGCAGGAGCCGGAGGTTTGGTGGCACGCGGTGGAGGAGACCGTGGGCGAAGTATTGTCGGCTCTCGGTCGTCGGCGCGACGAGGTCGGCGCGCTGGGTGTTTCCGGCCAACAGCACGGATTCGTGCCATTGGACACTGAGCAGCGCGCGATTCGTCCGGCCAAGCTCTGGTGCGACACATCGACTGCGGCGCAGTGCGACGAAATCCGAGAGACCCTAGGCGGCCCCTCGAACGTCATCAAACTGGTCGGCAACGATATGCTGCCCGGTTTTACCGCGCCGAAGATTCTCTGGCTCAAGCAGAACGAACCCGCAAACTACGCGCGTCTCGCGCACGTGGCTTTGCCGCATGATTTTCTCAATCTGCGACTGACCGGAAATTTGCGCATGGAATACGGCGATGCTTCGGGCACAGCGCTGCTCGATGTGCGGCGGCGCGTTTGGTCGCCGGAAGTTTGCACGGCGGTCGACGACGACTTGGTGGGGAAACTGCCTGCCGTCGGTTCCTCGCGGAAAGCGTGCGGGATGTTGAGCGCCGACCTCCGGCGCACATGGGGGTTGGGGGAGGTGACGGTCAGCGCGGGCGGCGGAGACAACATGATGGCGGCGATCGGCACCGGTAACGTGCGGCCCGGCGGGGTCACGGCGAGTCTGGGCACCAGCGGCACGATCTTCGCCTGCGCGGAGAAGCCCGTGGTTGATCCCGAGGGCGAGATCGCGGCGTTCTGCGACAGCAATGACCGGTGGTTGCCTTTGCTTTGCACCATGAACGTCACCGTGGCCACGGAGTTGTTCCGCAAAATGTTCGGATGGGATCACGAGCGTATGGAGAAGGAAATTCTGTCGGTGCCGCCCGGCGCCGGAGGTTTGCTTTTCTTGCCTTACCTGCAAGGCGAGCGGACACCCAATCTTCCGCATGGGTGCGGCGTCCTTCATGGCATGAACACGTCCAATACCACACCCGCCCACGTGGCGCGGGCGGTCATGGAGGGAGTGACGCTTGGCATGGCTTACGGCCTGCGCCGCATGGAGCAATTGGGGGTGAAACCGGTCGTCATTCGTCTGACCGGTGGCGGCAGCAACAGTTCGGTGTGGCGGCAGATCTGCGCCGATGTCTTCGGCTATCCGGTGGTCACTTTGCGCAGCTCCGAAGGCGCCGCTTTGGGCGCCGCCATTCAAGCGTTGGCCGCCGCGCAGGAGTTGGATCTCGGGGAACTGTCCGCGCGTCTGGCTCCCGTCGATGAATCGAGCCGCCTCGAACCGGGTGACGCGGCGGGGGTCTACGCGGCGAAACTCGAAAGCCAGAACGGCTTGCGCCCGCGGGTTTTCGGCGGCTAGCGAAACGGCGCCCGCGCGACCAGTTGTCGCGGTGTCTCCGACTTGCGGGGCGAAACGCCTTCCGCGCTTGCCCCCGTTCAAAAACACGTGTAACCATGTCCCTCTCCACCTTTCCTCCCGTGAAAAACTCCTCCGCCAAAGTTTACACCAGCACGATGATCGCGGCCCTCGGCGGGCTGCTCTTCGGCTTCGATACCGCCGTCATTTCGGGCACGACCGACGCGCTGCAGAAGCACTTCGGCCTGAGCGAGGCCATGCTCGGCTTCACCGTGGCCACGGCGCTGATCGGCACGATTTTCGGTTCGCTGATGGTCAGCCGTCCGTCCGATCGTCACGGACGGCGCAAGGTGCTGGCGGTGCTGGCGCTGTTTTACCTGATTTCGGCCATTGGCAGCGGGGTGGCGTGGGACCTTTATTCTTTCTGGTTCTTCCGTTTCCTCGGAGGTTTGGCGGTGGGAGGGGCTTCGGTGGTTTCTCCGATGTACATCGCGGAGATTTCGCCGGCGGACAAACGCGGCCGTTTGGTCGGGTGGCAGCAATTCAATGTGTGTCTGGGCATTTGTCTCGCGTATGTCTCGAATTTCCTGGTGGTCAAAACGGGATGGTTCAGCGCCGATGTGGGTAGTTTCATGGCCGCCTGGCGCTGGATGTTCATGGTCGAGGCCATTCCGGCAGCCGCCTTTCTCGGTCTGATCGCCTTCATTCCGGAAAGCCCGCGCTGGCTGGCCGAGCAGAAGCGCACGGAGGAGGCGCTGGGCGTTTTGCGCGAAGTCGGGGCGTTCGATCCGCAGGCCGTGCTCGACGATATCATGGAATCGATGCACCAGCAGTTCGACACGGTGCACGCCAAGTTCTGGCAGGCGAAGTATGCCTTGCCCATCACGGCGGCCATCGCGCTGGCTGTTTTCAACCAGCTCTCCGGGATCAATGCGTTGCTTTACTACGCGCCCAAAGTTTTCGCCTTGGGCGGCAGCGATCCCGATTTGGCACTGCTGCAATCGATTCCGGTCGGTATCATGCTGGTCGTCTCGACCGCGCTGGGCATGCTTCTGATCGACCGCATCGGACGCAAGCCGTTGCTGATCGTCGGGTCGATCGGGATGGCGGTCTTCCTGGCGCTGGCCGGCCTGCAATTCATGGCCGAACCTTCGGGCGAGGTGTCCAACTCGCTGATGTGGCTCTTCATCGGCTATCTGCTTTTCTTCGGTCCCTCCACCGGCGCGGTGATCTGGGTCTACATTTCGGAAATTTTCCCCAACCGCGTGCGGGCCAAGGGTCAATCGCTGGGCAGTTTCACGCACTGGTTCATGGCCGCCGCGGTCTCGCAGGCTTTTCCCGTCGCGGTCGCCTTGCCTTGGATCGGGGCCGGGGCGAGTTTCCTTTTCTTCGCGATTTGCATGGTGGCCCAGGCCGTTTTCGTCTGGCGCGTGTTGCCCGAAACCAAAGGCGCTTCGCTCGAAGGCCTGCAAAAACGGCTGGGGATCGAGTAAGCTGGCGTCACCAACGGGCGAAGTTGCCGGCCGCGGCGCCGCGCCCATCCCGCCGAATCATCCGAGCATCTTCCCATGAGCTGGCGTTTCATCATCACCTTCCTTCCGCTTCTGGCGGCCGTCGCGCTGGCCGAAAACCGACCGGCCTTCACGCGTCCCGCGAGCATGACCGCGAGCGAAACGATCGGCGACAAAACGCTGGTGGTGTGGTGCCAGCCGGACGAGGCGTCTTACCGTCAGGGCGGCGGAGGTGTCTTGACCATGCAGGAAGGAGGGAAGTTCGACAGCATCGTGCTGGGAGAAAAACGAAACGGCGTATGGATGGCCGGCAGCGAAATGTTCAAGCGCACGCAGGAGGACCAGAGCCGGTCGCCGCAAACCGCCGATGCGGGAGACATGGTCCAGATCGCCGTGGTCTACCGCGGCAAGAGTGTGACGGTTTTGCGCAACGGCGAGACCCACGCGGAGTATGAAGTGGAAGAACCGGCCACGTTCGGAGCCGCCACGGAAATTCTCCTGGGTTGGCGGCACTTCGGTGCGGGAGACGGTTCGTTTTTTGCCGGCCAAATCGAAGAGGCGAGGATTTACGGACAAGCTCTCGATGCCGATGCGTTGCGCCAACTCTCGCCCGGCACGGCCGGCGATCCCGCGCCGCTGGCCCGGTGGACGTTCGAGGACGGGAGTCTGGCCGACGCCACGGGAAGATTCGCCGAGGGGCGCCTCCACGGGAAGGCGGAGATCCGCGGCGGACGCCTGCATTTGGGCGGAGACGGGGACTACTTCGCGATCAAAGCCATGCCCACGCGCTACCAACCGACACTGCATTTCCGGCCCGCGGGAGGATCCGCCGCCGACACCATTCCGTTCCACCATGACGGCCAATACCACGTGTTCTACCTGCGCAACAACGAGTGGGCCCACATTGTCAGTCGCGATCTGGTCCATTGGTCCGAGCAGCCGAATGCTTTGAAATTCGACGCCTCGGATCCGGAGGGCCCGGACGCGGAGGCGTGTTGGACCGGGAGTATCGTGGAGACGGACGGCCTCTTTCATCTGTTCTACACGGGCAAAAACATGCGCGATCCGGCGGGCGACCAGAAAGTCATGGTGGCCACGAGCGGCGATCTCATCACGTGGACCAAGCAACCGGAGCGCACCTTTTACGCCGACGGCGAGATCTACTGGAGCAAGCCGGTCAACGGTCCGATCGATCAGGTGGCCTACCATCACCAGGCTTTCCGCGATCCGGCCGTCTTCTGGAATGAAAAGACCGGGGAGTGGTGGATGCTGCTGCACGCCGTCCTGGCCGACGGCTCCGCGCCGGCCATGGGGCTTTATGCTTCAAAGGATTTGTTGACCTGGACGCCGCGCCCACCGCTGCTGACCTACCCGATGGCTCTTTCGGGAGATTGCCCGGACATCTTCGAAGTCGGCGGCGATTGGTATATCATCAACGGCAACTACGAATACACGTGGGCGCCGGAGTTGGACGGCCCTTGGTCGCAGAATTTCGCCTCCTATGACAGTGGCGACTTGCGTGTGGCCAAGACGATGAGCGACGGGAAGCGCCGGCTGCTTGTCGGTTGGGTCGGGGACTATGCCGGGGAGACCGACGCGGGCGAACCGCAGTGGGGCGGGCACCTCAGCATGATCCGGGAGCTTTACGCGCCCGCTCCGGGGGTGCTCGGGCAGCGCCCCGCAGCCGAGGTGGTGGCCGCCTTTGCGAACCAAGTGGCGGCGTTCCCCGACGGACCGCCGCCGGCGCAGGCGCTGTCCTTGCCGCGCGACTTCATGCTGCAGGCCACGATTGCCGATGCTTCGCCCGATGCGCGGGCGGAAATCGTTTTCCGTCGCCCGGACGACGCCGCATCCGGCGGCTATCATCTGAGGGTGGATTTCGCCACGCGTGAAGTCGAGCTGGGCGGGCAGCACAAACAGTTCCGGCGGGTCTGTGAATTCGACGCGGCGCAACCCCTGAAAGTGCGCCTTTTCGCCATCGGCACGATCATCGAATGCTTCGTCAACGAACGTTACGCCTTCACCATGCGGGCCTACGATTACTACGGTCCGCAGATGACCATCCGCGCAGAGCAAGGGAGTTTTCTGCTGCAAGACAGCGCTGTTTTCGTCCAAGGCAAACCGACATCAGGCTCGGCGAAGAAGGCCGAGACCGACGGCCGGAAACAAGGCGATGAGGAGAGCCCGGCTACTTCTGCCGGAGAAAATCCTCCGTCTTGAGCGAGGAGGAATCTTCCAGAGAAACGTGGCCGTCGAGCCAGAGGACATTGAATGATCCCTTGGGCGTCTTTCCTTTGGCGTTGAGTCCGTTGTCGCCGACCTTCTCGCCGGACCAGCGGTGGTATTTCGAGTTGGATCCCGATCGCCAGTTGCCCCGCGAATCAGGGTTCCACATATTCTCGGCCGAGCCGCCGATCCCGTCGATGATGCCGACCGTCCGGGAAGGTTTGGGGAAACCGACGAGCGGCTTGTAGTTTTTGCCCGAATCGATGTTGGAGATGAAAGAGTGGGCATGGCAGAAAGCCACGTTGTCGTCGGCTCCGCCATTGATCCAATAGCCGATGCGAAACGGTTTGCGTGTCACAGGATCAAGCGATCGAGGATCGCTCCAAGTTTTCGTCATTCCCGGACGATCGAAAATTTTCGGGTCCCTCCCCGTAAAGGGAAGAAGGTGGACTGCCCACCACCAACCCTGGGGATTGAAGGAGCCGCCGTCGGAAAGCTGCCCTTGAGCAGGGGGGAGGTAGCCACCGTGATCGCCGGCGTAAGAAAGGAGAGCCGCACCTATCGAGCGCAGGTTGCCACTGCTTTTGGCCCGGTTCCCACGCTCAATCATCCCGGTCACGGCAGGAAAAGAGATGGCGGCGAGAACCGCCAGAATGGCAATGACCACAAGCAATTCAATGAGCGTGAAGCCGCGCCTCGGTGTGTGCAGAGTGCCAGTATTCATCAGTACGAATGCAAGCTAACATGTATAAGTAATGCTATCAAGGGTGATTCGACGCGTTGGGCCGCGGACTACGGGGCCTCCAGTCGTTCAACCGGCAGCGCCCGAGGTGCGGCGGGCGATGAATTCGCTGGTTGAGATGGATTTATGGATCGGCGGCTTGACGCGTTTCTCGATGATATCGAGAAGGAGCCGTGCGGCCATTTCCCCCATTTGCTCGACAGGTTCGGGTATGGTGGATATGCCGAGGGAGGCGTGCGGCAGGTTCCCCATGCCGACGACCGCCACGTCCTCCGGCACGCGCAAGCCGCGGAATTCGAGGGCTTCGAGAGCCGGAAGCGCGAGACCGTCGTTGAGGGCGAAGATGGCATCGGGGCGTTCTTTCCGGTTGCCGAAGAACTGGTCGAGCGAAGCGCTGACGATCTGCTCGGCCGTCCCGGTGGCCGGTGGCCGGCTGATCAGGTGCCGTCTCACCGGGAGTCCCTGGCGGTGCAGAGCCTCGCGGAAGGCTTTGAAACGGTGCAGCGTGCCAAGGCCCGGATAGTCCATGCCGAGGAAAGCGATGTTTTTGCGTCCCGTGGCGGCCAAGTGGGCGATGGCCGCACGGATGGCGTCGCGCGGGTCCCACATCACGGAACTGATCAGCGGGGTGAGCTCGGGGATTTCGTCGCCAAGGAAGACTACGGGCAGGGGAGTCTTGGTGATTTCCCGGTAGAGTTCGCGGCAACCCATGGTCGGCATGGTGATCAGCCCGTTGTCGCGGCGTTCGAGAAAGGAAAGCAACTCGCGTCTGTTGCGGACTTCATTGAAGCTATGGGTCGAGACGAAAGGAATCAGTTCCGAATGGTCGAAGACTTTATGCATGCCAGTCATCACATGCTCGGCCCAGTCCATTTTGAAATTGGGCAGGATGACGCTGATCATCCCGCTGCGCTGGCTCTTAAGACTGCGGGCAAAGCGGTTCGGCGCGTAGTTGTAGCGCTTAGCCGCCGCCAGCACCTGGTCGATCGTGGCCTTGGAGATTTTCCTTTTCTCGCCGATGCCGTTGAGCACGAAGGACACGGTGGCGTGGGAGAGTCCGAGCTTTTTGGCCAGTTGGAGACCAGAGATCGAGCAAGTCGAGGGCGAGACTGAGGAAAGCTGCTTCATGAGTAAGAACTTAATATGTAAGCTGACAGTTCTGTTTCAAAGCCCAATCCTGTTGACTCAAGTAGCTTACATGTTTAAGTAAGGTTTTTATGCGCCTGCCACTTCTGTTTTTTCTGGCTTTGCTGCCCTGCTCGGAGCTCCAGGCGGAATCGCGGTCGTCGCCCCGACCGAATGTCATCGTCATCTTTACCGACGATCAGGGCTATGCCGACCTCGGTTTTCATGACTTGCGGCAGGACGTAAAAACCCCGCATCTCGACCGTCTGGCCCGCGAGGGCGTGCTCTTCACCGATGGTTATGTCACCGCACCGCAATGCTCCCCGTCGCGTGCCGCTCTCCTGACCGGACGCTATCAGCAACGATTCGGCTTGGATTCCATTTCCGAGGGTCCGTTGCCGCTGGGAGAGAAAACGCTGGCGGACCGGCTCCGTGCCGCCGGCTACGTCACGGGTATGGTCGGCAAATGGCACCTCGAACCCAACAGCGCTTGCCTGCGCTGGGCCCAACGGGAACATCCCGAACTGATCAAGGACAAAGAAGTGAAGGTGACGTTCGCGATGAAGCAGAAATATTCGCCGCGGGCCCGCGGTTTCGATGACTTTTACTGGGGCGAAACGGAGAGTTACCGGCGCAATTTCGATCTGGAGGGGCGTGCGCTCGAGCTGGAGGGGGAGTTTCACGAGACCGCGCAGGACCGGATCGAAGAGCAGACCAAGGCCGCGCTGGCTTTTGTGCGTCGCCACGCGGGAAGACCTTTCTTTCTCTACCTCGCCTACTACGCGCCGCATGTCCCGCTGGCTGCGAGCAAGGAGTATCTCGACCGTTTTCCGGGCGACATGCCCGAGCGGCGGCGCGCGGCGCTAGCCATGATCGCGGCGGTCGACGACGGTGTGGGGCGCATCGTGAGTTTGCTCGAGGAAAAAGGACTGCGCGACAACACGCTGATCGTTTTTTCCAGCGACAACGGCGCTCCTCTCGGCGCCCACCAAGGACGTCCGATGGAAGATGTCATGCCGGTCGACGAACCGGGTCCCGCGTGGAATGGCTCCATGAACACACCGTTGGCGGGCGAAAAGGGCATGCTGTCCGAAGGAGGTATCCGCGTGCCGTTTTTTTTGTCGTGGCCCGCGCGTGTCGCGCAGGACAAAATTATCAGTCAACCTGTGATGACGTTTGACCTGACCGCGACAATCAACGCTGCTGCGGGATTGCCGCCGGATCCCGCCTTCGACGGCATGGACCTGCTTCCTTACCTGACCAAGCCCGGCACGGATCTGCCGCCGCGCGCGTTGTTTTGGAGGTTCTGGGGGCAGAGCGCCGTGCGTTCGGGAGACTGGAAATTGCTGCGGGCCGGCGACGAGCAGGCTTTCCTTTTCAATCTCAAGGACGACCGCGAAGAACGGCGTAATGTCATCGCGAACCACCCGGATGTCGCCGAGGAGTTGCAGAAAAAACGTTCCGCTTGGGCGGAGAAGCTTGATCCCGCCGGGCTGCCGCACGGCTCGCTGAACGACCAGGAAACAAAGTGGTATCGATATTATTTTGGTTTGGGCGAGTCTTCACGGCCATGAAGCGATTCGCTTTGGTTGTTGTCTTGCTCTCCGGCTTTGCGGGCGCAACCGGGCAGGCCGAGGAACTCCGCGATTTGCAAAGCGACTCATGGGTGGCGATCGATGAAGCGGGACGAACGCTGCCCGAGAGCGCCGGGACGCGGAAACCCGCGCGGGACAAAGCGGTGGGGATTTTCTATTTCCTTTGGCACGGCGCGCACGGCTATGACAAACACGGCAACCCATCCGATGCCGGTGAGGGGGTTAAACATCCGGGGCCCGACGACAAGGCGAGTCCGCACGATCTGTCGCGCTGGTTGGCTCGCGGCGCTGACCCGGCGGAGCTCGGCGAAATGAAGAGTTTTCACCACTGGGGGCGCCCGGAATACGGATACTACCTTTCCGACGACGAGTGGGTCATCCGCCGCCACCTGCGCTCCCTTTCCGATGCGGGTGTCGACGTGCTTATCCTCGACGCGACCAACGGTTTCACCTACCGCGACGTTTACATGAATCTGTTCCGCATCATGAGCGCGATGCGGGCCGAGGGAGAACCTACACCGCAGGCGGCTTTCCTCACCCATTTCAACGCAGAGTCGGCGATCCGCAAACTCCGCGAGGAACTCTACGATCCCGGGCTTTACCGAGAGTTGTGGTTTCAGTGGAAAGGCAAGCCCCTGCTCATGACTTCCGCGGAGGCGGCGGCGGCCGATCCCGGCCTGGCCGAATTTTTCACCGTGCGGAAATCTTGGGCGTGGTCCGAGCAAGCCGGATGGTTCGGCGACGGCCGGCATGCGTGGCCGTGGATCGACGAATATCCGCAGGAATTCGGATGGGACACCGACCCCATGCGGGCCGAGTTCATCTCCGTGTCGGTGGCCGGGCACGCCACGCGCGGAGAAGGCCGTTCGTATCACAACCGGACGCAAGCGGAGCCCGGTGCCGAACAGCCTTACGCAGGGAAATTCTTCGCCGAGCAATGGCGGCGCGCCCTCGAGG
>Ga0247833_1007057_pt1 | contig 12100 bp, 8 predicted proteins | sample LaCruzMarch2015__7_FD_187117 | JGI IMG/M metagenome (GOLD analysis project Ga0247833, IMG submission 187117) | Freshwater microbial communities from meromictic Lake La Cruz, Castile-La Mancha, Spain - LaCruzMarch2015_8m | ecosystem: Environmental > Aquatic > Freshwater > Lake | place: Spain...
GGTATATAGGCCATGCCCAGCCCGCCAGCTCCGCGTTCAACTTCGGCCACAACGCGGGATTCCTTCTTGGGGTCTGCATGACCCTTGGGCTGCGTGTCGAACTGGTGATGCCCCAGAAGTGGCAGAACCTTCGGGGGATTTGAAATGATCGCGGCCCGCAAGGAGGAAACCCTGTCCTACCTGCACCACGAGCTGTTCCAGAAGCGGGGGTCCCGAATCCGCATCGCGGATCTCGGAGACAAATTTCCTGACACTCAGATCAGCGCGGAGGCGTTCGACCTTGGGGACTCAGACGCCATCCAAAAAGTTTACGACGAGATGGAGGCGGAACTGTCCGACCTAGCTGACGCCGCCAAGAACGACGGGACAATGAACCCCCTCTCCGAGCCGTTGAACCTCCGTATCAAGGACATTGATATTGACAACTCCCGGCTCACAATACGGGAAGCCAAGCGTAACAAAGACCGTGTTGTGTCTCTCCCGTGCTCGCTGCTGCCCGAGATTCAAGAGCAAATCAAACGCGCCCGGAAGTTCTACGAACTTGACGCTGTGGATAAGATCCCCGTCCCCCTTCCGGGGCTGCTCGCAAAGAAGTATCCATCCGCCCCCTACGCGTGGCAGTGGTATTGGCTGTTCCCGTCCGCCAAAACGTGCGCACATCCAAGGACCGGAGAGACTGTAAGGTGGCGCGTCCACGAAGCGAATGTCCAAAAGTGCGTTCGTGAATCCGCCCGTAAGGCAGGACTCGACGGGGCCGTCACGCCCCACAATCTGCGCCACAGCTATGCGTCCCATCTGATCGAACGCGGGGTCAATATCAAGTCATTGGCCGAAGCGATGGGACACTCCAGTATTCTCACAACGTCGGGCTATTGTCACACGGATGCATTGTCTGTGCCGAGCCCGCTATCTTCGCTGTCAGTGCTTGGCCCGGTTTCGGGAGGCTGACATAGCACGGAGGTTTTTCGAGGAGTTGTTCCTCGGGTTCCCGTCCCGATGGTCTACGTCTTGCTCCTTGCGAACACGTCCTGCCTTTAGCATGTGGCGGCGCGCCTTGTTCCTCGCGGCTCTGTCTTTCTTTGCCTTCTCCGAGGAATGAAATTTGATATACTCGTCCCGATACGATCTGGTGCTCATATCCGGCAAAGGTATCAGCAACCTGCGTAACCCGCAACTCTAAGATTACTTTGGGTTGTAGGGGTCGAACACAACTTTCCCCGTAGCCCTGTCGTAAATAAACGAGGTGGGCAGGGCGGTGTCGTGGCGGGTTGAGCACCCATGAATACAGGTAGACAGGATTACAGCTACCGCAAGAATGAGCGCGGGGGTGGTGTAGGGTGACGGGTTCATGCTTCGTATGACAGCACACCCGCGCCCCCTGTTCAACCCTCGGGTTCGTTCTCGCCGGGGTGCCCCCTGTCCAGCAGGGCGTGAAGGTTGAGCACGGGCTTGGCCGAGTCGGCCTTATCCTTGGGGGCGGCCACCGACTCGATCCACTTGGCAAGGCCTGTGAGGGTCTTCGCGTTCGCCACGATGGCCGGGCCCGGGAGGGCCTCCAAGGCGACGGCAGCTTTCAAGGCGGTTGTTCGGATCACGCTGAGCAGATACTCATTCTGCTTCTCCTCAGACAGGGCCTCCACCTCGCGGAGATCCCGGCCTAGCTGCATGATGGCCTTGTTCTGCGCGACATCCAACTCCTTCGCAATCCGGCGGACGGCAGACTCAGGGATGGAAATTTGGTCGGCCACCTCGGCGGGGGACATCCCGGCGGACAGGCGTTTGATGATGTCATCTTTGATTTGGGAGCTGTAGATCATGGTTCGAGTATCGTGCGTTTCCAGCACCACGAAGGGAAGGATTCGGCGGTGAGCCCCTGCTGCCCCGAGATGGAAGCCAAAAGATTGTCCGCGATATGCACCTGTGTCCGGTTCGCGCAGCCGCAAATCGAGCAGCTAAACAGGAGCGGGTCGACCGACGTCTCTGTTCGTGAAGTGATCTCTCGATACAGGGCCCCCAGTTCGTTGCACCCGAAGCACAAGGCGATGGGAACATTTTCCACGCACTTGGCGCAGATGGAAGCCCGCCGTTCGGCCTCCTCTTTGGGGACGTGAACCTGCTGCCCGCTGGCGTGGGCGGCGAGGGTCTCCTTCACCGCGAGCGCGAAGTTCTTGAGATCCTGCTTGCCCGTCTTCCACGCCCTCAGGTTGGCCGGGTTCTTCGCGTCGTCCGCCTCAAGGAACCGGCAGCGTCGTGCCCGCTCCCCCTCCTCCATGGCCCCACATATCTGAGTCCCGAGCATCCGCTCAAAGTTGTTGGGGATGGGCAGGTTGTTGGCGACCCGGTATTCCCGCACCTTGGCGGCGAGAGCTTCCCGGGTTCCCCCCTTTACCACGTGCCCGGTCTCGGGCTGCAACGCCCTCCATCCTTTCGTGGGGACGAGGGATTTATCTTTGAGTCGAAAGTCGGTCATCGTGGGGCGGGGGTTATTCCGAGCTTCATCCGGGCGGCTCCTCTGGCGTAGGACCCTAGAGCGGACACCGCGTCGTCCAACTGCTCGGGGCTGGTCCGCGAGATTTCCAAGAGCGAGTCGATCTGGCCCGGGGTTTGGAGCTGCTCCTTGAGGGCCTTGCCGAACTCCTCGGAGTAGCGGTAGAACTCGGCGTCGGTCAACGGGCGGGGCTTGCCCGTCTTGGTGTCTATAATCGAAAACTTCTGAGGCTGCGGCAGGAACACGTTCGCGTCGGTGAGCGGGGTGAGGATAGGGTGCTCACGCACCGGAGACCCGAAGCGACCGAGCGCAGTGTCGAACCGCTTGGCGTCGATAGGTTCGCCCAGCACGTTGAGGATTGGCTTATCCCGGAACCACGTGAGCGGAGTCATGCCGATCAGCCACCCCTCAGTAGAGCGGGATTCGTTCATCTTGCCGGTGGCCATCTGGCCGAGCCACCGCACGAGCTGCGGTTGGGTGAAGCCGGACGCCATCGACGAGATGAGGCGTCGGCGGGATGAATCCTTCTGCGCTTCCGTGGAGCCGCCGCTGATCGCCTTGAATAGCTCGTTGGCACCGGACAGCATGTTGCGGTCAAGTGTTGTTTCGAACACGCTAAACCCGGCTGCGGTGATGAGGCTGAACCCTTCCGTGTCGGAGTGGATGGCTTCGTCATAGGCTGTTCCAATAGCTCCGAGCACAAGGCTCAGGCCGGGGATGTCGGTGTAGCGGATCTGGACGTCCCTAATTCGAACATGGAACGGTTTGTTCCCGGCGGCTCTCCACTGGCTGTTCTCGGCAAAGTCCTTCGGGCCTTTGCCCACGACCTCTATGAAAGGGGTCTTGCCTTCCTTGCGCTCCCGCCATGCAGCCATGGCCATAGCGACCAGCAGCGCAATCGCTGCGGTCCCGGCGGATGCGCGGGCGTTCATCGCGTAGAACTCGATGCGCCCCTCACGTGTCGTCCGGTCGATGGTCTTGCGGTAGTCCTCAAACTTTCCTTTGAGAGCTTGGCTCGGAGATGCGTTGAAGGCGCGGAGGTAGCCCCATGGGGTATAGTTGAGCGAAGCGTTGAGCAGGTTGGATGTCGTCCGAGGGAACGGCATGATGATCTTGGCCGGGAGCCCAAGAGCTTGGTTGAGCCGCCCGAATACCTCGGTTGCGACAAACCCCACCAGCCCGTAGGCATCCCCGTTGAACGAGGCGTAGGCGGCGAAGTCGCGCCCCGCTTCCTTGATCTTGGAGGCGCGGTCAGCCCCCATCCGGTCATTGATGAACCCCTCAAGGATCTGCTCCTTGCGGCGTTCGCGGTCGAGCTTGGTTTTGAAGTTGCCTTCCTCGCCCGCCAGAATCCGCTCAGCCTCGGCAAGGTCGCCCTTGTTGGGCCCGCTGATAACAGCCTCAACCTCGGCCTCTGTCTTGCCCGACTCGATGGCCAGTGCCCGGAGGGCCATCATCCTCTTGGCGTTGTCGGCAATCATGGAGTTCACTCCGTCTGCCGCCAGCATCGCCCGTCCGATATACTTAGTCCACGAGAACACGTTCTTGGCAAACTGCGAGGGGCTCCCCAAGAAGTTCCCGTCGTATTTCAACGCTTCGAGGACCGACAGGTTTTCCTGTTTCTCGCTCTTGAACCGGGTGGTTCCCTTGGTCAGAGCCGCCTCGGCTTCCTGCACCCACCGACGGGTGCCGTAGCTGTTGGAGCCGAAGGCGAACGACCATGCGCGGGCTGCGTCCTTGAAGAAGCCCATCGACTGGGATGTGGAAGCCCCCGTGCGCTTTGCGTCCACGGCATACGCGGTCGCTTGGACGAGGGATTCCATGAATACACTAATCCCCGTTGCCGTGGCGTTGACGATCTGGGTCGGGGGACCTGAGAGAACTCCTGCTGTCCAGATGGCTCCCGAGATGTCGAGGATGTTGTGGACCTTGTCCCACCCACCGGCAGACTTGATGTGGGCCTTGAGAATGTAGAGGCCGAGCTGCTGGGCTGCTTCGTCCCGTGAGGTTGAGCCTTCCGGGAGGGCCTGCAACTCCTCGGCCTGACGCTCGATCTCTGCGACGGTCGCCTTGTCCCATGTCGGGAGCTGGAACTTCTCAGCCAGAACAGCGTAGGCATCCTCCCGCTGGAACCCGCCCATGTTGATGTAGGGCAGGAGCCGCTGGATGGTGGTGCGGTCGAGCTTGTTCTCGATGAAGCGGCGGTCCACGTCCTGCTGGATCATGCGGTCAAGCGTCTCCTGCGAGGCTTTGCTGACGAGGTCGTTGTAGACCGCCTCCACCGCACGGGCCATCTTGTCATAGTTGGATTCACTCAGAGGCTCGGCCCCGTCGGCTGGCTCGGGAGATTGGGCGCGGAACTCGGGGTCAAGATCAGGGTTGGCCTCGCGGAGCTTGGCCTTCAACGCCTCGACGGTGAGCCCGCGCTGACCGAGAGATTGGCGGATGGCGTCAGAGAGCACGACCGTATGGCTCACGGCTTTTTGGATGAGGGCGGAACGGGCCGCGTCAAACCGGGCGTTGGTCAGAACTCCCGCCTCTTTCGGGGCGTATGCGAACACTGAGGCAACCGCAGAGTTGAACACCTGTTCCGCCAACGGGAGCTTCCCAAGGTCGCGCCATGCGCTGTCGATCTTCTCGCGGGCGGCGGCGAGATTCTCCTCCACAGTCATCTCTGGCGAAGGGGTTCCAAGGCGGGCTTCGATCAACGCCTCGATCTGCTCGCCCGCGATGCGCGTCACGTCCGCCGTGATACGGGTTATGAGGCTTTCTTCAACCTTCGCGCCCGAGAGGACTTGCCGGATGCGGTTGACCGCGCCCACCGCCGCCGCTTCGGTTGCGGCCCGGGCGATCTGCTCACGCATTGGAAGCGGGGACTGGACGAGGTGGGCGAGCCGCTGGCGCAGCACGTATTCCCGACGCTCCTCGGCGGTGATGTCTTTGGGGAGGAACTTGGCCCCCGCCCGTTCGATCACCTTCTGCATACGCCCGACCGTGTCCCGGCGGGCCTGCTCGGTGGCCTGTTTGATTCCACGCTCCAGAAGTTTGATGAGCGGGGTGTTGAGCATCCCGTCCTTGTAGCGTTTCTGGAAAGGGGTTTTATAGAGGCGAACCCAGTGGCGGGGAGCGAACAGGTCGGCCACCATGCGGAACACACGAAGCTCGGAACCAGCGCGGGAGGCCATGTCAGCCAAGTTCTCGGCAATCCGGTCAGATTCCTGCATGATCTTCTGGCGGTAGAGTTCAAGGTCTGTCCGGGCTTTGCCAAGGTCTGCGTCCATGTTGATCTGCCGGGCTAGTGCGGCCTCTGCAAAGTAGGAGAGCTTGAGGGCGACCGCCTTCACCATAACCCGCTGCTCGGGAGGAAGCTCGTGGTCGGTATCAGCCGCCGCTGCGGCCTTGAAGAAGTCGTCGTCAAACTTGTCGCGGATGTAGCTCCGCGCTTGATCGAGGGTCTCCTGCTCCTGATAGGCGATGTAGACCTTGCCCTCCAGCGCACGGCGCAGCTCGGGGCTGGCCATCTTGGCGCGGGCGAACGCGGCGGATTCCGCACGAGAGTCGGAGGTGAACACGGTCGGGTTGAACCCGCTCGTCTCGTTGGAGTAGAGGGCCCCTGCGTAGAACGGGTCCGGGTTCCGCGACCACGCTTCAACAAGCTGCTCGGGGGAAACCCCCTTTTCCATTGAAGCCGTCAGAGCCGCTCTGATAATAGTGGTTGTGCCTGCCCCCTTGGAGTAGTTTCCTCCAGTGAGGCTTGCCGTGAGGGAGGCAAAGGCCCTTGCCATAGCCCCTGAACCCGGTTGTAGAGTTCCACCTTCTCGGCTTCGGAGGGTTGCGTTTGAAAGAGCCGTTCCCAAACTTCCTGTCGGGACAGAAAACCCAACGCCTCCTGCCACTCCATCTCCCGCATGTGCCACAGCACGGATCTGGCTTTCCGACGGGCCATGTAAACCTGCCGCGTTTTGAACCGGGGAATCAGCTCCTCGGGGAGGCGTTCCTTTACGTCCCCCTCCACGGTCAACTTGGGAATCCACTCGGGAATCAAATCCTCGGGTATTTTGGGCGGGGCTGTTCTCATTGAAAGATAGACCACTCAACCAAGGAAACCGTTCAAAGACAAGCTGGGTTTCCCGGCGGGCAAGGAGCCCAGTGTTCCACTGACTCGCCTCCTCGGAGTTCCCCTCTTTCCAGCCCTCCAGCTTTTGCTCTGGGCTCGGCAGGAGGTGCTCAGTTGTCCCAAACCGCAACGCACTTGAAAGCATGTGCGAGGTCTTGCGAAGTTCTGCTACCGGGGACAGGCCCAAATCGGGGGTTACTACATAACCGTTATTATGTGCCCATGCGTAGGCCGCTTGGTAGATGAGAGACCCTTCTCCTTTTGCAGACTCGGACCCAACTCTGATTCGGTTGGACTCACCCTCGCTAAATACGTCTACCTGCCCGCCGTTTGCCGTTGTGAAGGACAGTTTCATGTCCACATCCGGGTCCCCTGAGTAATCTTCCACCGACAGCTTTGACCGCCACGCGGGGTCCAGTTCGGTTAGGATGCCCTCAACGGATTTCGTATCTGGGGATACCCGTCCGAAGGAGAATGCGTTCTCCTTGGAGGCAATGTCCTTCCATGCGGACCCCACTTGAGAAGTTTTAGCCGCCTGTTCAGGAGTCGCGGAGAAAACTTTGGCGTCTGTATTGGACCGAGCCGCCCGTTTGTCGCCCCCGGTCGTGGTGACCAACCCAAGGTCGGCGTCGAGTTCCTGTGCGAACAGCCGGATACCTTGTGGAGTTTCCAACGTGGCTGAGGTCTCGTTGCTCGCTAGTCCACCGCTCTCGTTGTCGTAGCGGAGATCATTCAGGATGTCCTGCACGGGCCGGGTTGGGATCACGTCCACGTCAATGTAGTGGAGCACACCATCGTCACTGCGAAGCACGTTGGATGGAACGGCGTCGTAAATCTTGACACCCGCTTCTTTGTGCTCCCACAGGTTCACGTCTTGGTTGGCTTCCACGCGGGTAAACCCACGGTTCTCCAAGTCATCAGCGATCTCGGCAAGAGTCGCTTTGCGCCCCCGCACCATCGGCTGGGAAGTCACGACCTGTGGAACCACCCCGTCAAGTTGGACGATTCCTTCGAACTCGGTCTGCATATTGAACACCGCCCGCCCGAGAAGAAGTGAGGTGAAGTAGTCGAGGGCCCCGCCCTTGGCTCCCACCGTCCCGTCGCCAACGTAGTCGGCGTGGGTGATCTTGATGACCCGGTCAGTCCGGGGGTCGTGGTAGACAGAGTGCTCGGCTCCGGGCGCGGCAAACTCCGTGTTGGCGTTGGCCAACCGCTTGAAGAAAGCAGCGGGCATCCGCATCCCCAAGCGGTCGGCGTAACTGACTAATCTTTCAAATCCTCGGGTCCTCTGCTCGTTAGCTTCCCTTGTGCTTTGGCTTCGGCCAGCGTCATTGGATTCTCCCGCATCTTCGACAACGAGGCCGAGGCTCTTAGGGCCCCTTCCCTGAGCTGCCGCATCGCGTCCGTTAATGTATATGAATCCGATTTGTTTGGTGTTTTCATAACTGGAGTTAGACACCCCGTCCCCGGATTCGTTCACACTTTGTAGCGGAGCGTAGTCTCGGGTTGGGGAGGTCGGAGGAAATAGTTGAGGGCTGGCTTCGTGCAGCGAGTCCATCTCGCCCACCGTCAGGTGTTCGGGCAGCAGGGAGCCGTTGTCAAGGCTTTTGGCGAACGGCAGAACCATTGCGGCTTCGGCGGCGGTCAGGACGCGGGAGGCAAGTGAGTCCACCAGAGCGGCCCGGCCCTCCCCGTCGCGCACTACATTGGCCCCGTGCAAGTCATCAAAGAGAACCCAGTCGTTACCGACCCGGGAGATGGCGGCGGACCCACCGATGGTGGAAACCTGCTGCAAGTTCAGCTCCCGAAGGGCGGCGGCGTAGTCAGCCGGGTCCGAGAAAGGCTCAGTATCGACGATCCCCTCCACGTAGGGCTGCTTGAGCACGAGATCACCTTCCTCCGTCACGGCAGCGACCTCGGTAAAGACCGGGCTCCCGTGTCGGTTGGACAGGTCGATGGCGTCAAGGAGTTGGACGACGGGATGGGTGCGGTCGCCTTCCACTGCGATGGTATCCGTCGAGGGAACAATCCTCATGTTGCCGGGGATAAACCCACGAGCCTTGCCATCAGTCACCGCGACGAGCTTGTAAGCCGCCCCTGTCCGTCGGTTAACATAGACCTTGGAGGTTGTCCCTTCGGTGAGCTGCTTGAGTTCGTCCAGAGCCTCACCCCCGATTACAGGAATACCCGCGTCCTCAACCAGCCTCCCAAGTTCCGGGGTGGGGGCAGGGACCTTCTTCGAGAGCAGATCCAGTAGGAAGGAGCCTACGGATTCGAGGGAGGCGTCTGCGGGTAGAGATGAGCCCACCGCCGTCTCGCGGATTCCTTGGATTGCTCGATGCGTTGCTTGCGCTCTTGCGCGGACACTGCGGGGAAAATCGGACCCTCTGGTGGGTGTCCCCTCATAACCCGATGCCGACGAAAGTCCGCTTCCAGCCTCGCTTCGTCTCCGTCCTGCTCCTCGTTTGAATTTTCCGATGGAGGTCGGGCCTCCGGTGAGCGGGTCGACCCCTTCGTTGGCGAGTAGTTCATGGTATTTAGACAGCTCCGCGCTGTCGATGTTCACGGGTTCTGATGTGGAAATGCTCTGGCGGGGGTTGTTGCGGCGATACTCCTCCAGTTGGGCGTTGAGGAGTAGATCCTGCCCGCTGGCTTGGAGATCGTCAACCGTTGCCCCGGTGGTGGCCTCGACAAATAGCCCTTGCTTGACCATGTCGTTGCGGAAGACCTCGGTGAAGGCTATCGCTTCATGGAACAAGTCGCCGCTCAAAGCGGACCTTGATATTTTCGGCCACTGGCACACTCAGATGCAGAATCCTAAGTGGGTGGCGAACGGGAGTCTGATCGGATACAATGCCTATGCCCTGTCCATCAAGGCATCGTTTGAACCTCCGCAACAAACTTACTTTCTCTTTGACCGCAACCGGGGGCGCACCATTACCGCGCCGATCATGTTATGACAACCAACTGGAAAAACCTAGTCGAGAAGCAACATAAGCAAACCTACCGATGGCCGAAAGGGTGGGATACTCGCGAGGAAGTGGCCGAGCAATTAGAGTGCTCCCCCGAGCGCGTCAACACGATCCTCGGGCCGGGAATCCGAGCCGGGGAGGTCGAGTCGCAAGCCTTCCCCGTTTACGATGAGGTTCTCAAACGTGTCGTCAAAGTAGTGGGATACCGCACAAAGCCCGCTAAGGACGAAGTTCCGGTGCGCCCGCCCGTGGACATGGACGACCTGAAAGCTGTTATCAAAGCCATCCGCGCTCGCCGGAAGGATCTTAAAACGCCAGCGCAAATCCAGAAGATGCTCCCGCAGCGGTTTCGCGGCGTCGTCTCGACAAAAGTTATCGCGGAGATCATTTCGTGAACGAGTTTTTTCATTCCATACTTCGTGCAAAAAACGGCGATCTTTCCTGCACTAGGCTCATCGTTCTTGGTGTGGGCGTGACCCTATGCGCGTTCGTGTGGGGCATTATCATTTTGACGGTAATATCCGGGACGGTTCCTGATATCCCTGCCGGGACGGGCGCGTTTTTGACCGGGTTGCTCGGAATTGTCGCTATCCTGAAAGGGGTTCAAAACTCGCAGGAAAAGAAGGAGGGTGAAAAATGAAATTCGACGAACGCACCGAACGCAATATCGCAACCCTCCACCCGGTCGCGCAAGAACGCGCCAGAGAGTTCATGCAGGCGGTCGTGCCAATAATGCGGCAGCGTGGCGTTGACGCTCGGATTATCTCAGGGACGCGATCCTACGCCGAGCAGGACGCGCTTTACGCCCAACGCCCGCGAGTGACTAGGGCGCGAGGCGGGTTTTCGAACCACAACTTTGGGGTCGCTTGGGACATCGGCCTTTTCCAAGGCAAAAAGTATCTGGAGGATTCTCCCCTTTACAAGGAGTGTGGGGGTATTGGTCAATCGCTCGGGCTTGATTGGGGCGGGGCATGGAAGTCGTTTAAGGACGAGCCTCATTTCGAAGTCAAGACGGGTCTGACGATGGCAGAGAAACGCGCCCGAGTTGCCGCCGGGAAAAGTATCCTATAAGAGGTTGAAGCTGCTTGCATAACCTGAGCATTTGGCCTACTAAAGAACCATGCCCGCTCCTGATCCGGTCCTTGGCAGAGTAAAAGTTGTCGCGTTTCCCGTTCCTGCGTTCGAGAACCGGCTTCTTCGCGTCCTGCGGGACCCCAACAGCGCGGGCTACGAGCTGCTGGAGGAGGGGACCGCCCTCGGAGACTGCGGGTTCATCCGTGGGGACGACGTCACCAAATACGGGGAGGGGTTCCTGCTCTGCAAGATTCGCCCGGACCCAAACACCGGATTCCATGAATGGTATTTCCTGAACCCCCGGGACAACGAGGACGCCTATAATTTTGACACTGCCTACGACGGGGAGCACGAGGACTTCCCGATTCGAACCCGCAGCTACCTCGTGTTGAGGTCAGCCCTTGCCGCGCTTCCATTCTCGGCCACCGATCCTGACAACGAGGACATGACTTTGGTGGCGCAGAAGCAGGTTCGCAGCGACGACCCGGTAGTGGACGCTTTGTTTGTCGGCATCCAACGGGTCTACCAGATTCTCCCCGGGGTGATCGTCCGGGGGCAGGAATATGACGAGGTGACCGGGATTGCCTACCCATACACCGAGCAGTCAGTCGTAGAGGGGGAGAACATTGGCGATGAGGCGACCTACATCAAACCCGAGAGCGCGGCCAAGGCCCTCAAGCGTGTGTTCGATGTGGAGACAATTCAGGACAGTTTCGACGCCTACCACAAGGCCCTTCCGCAGTTCAACAGCCGCATCCCGATCCCGGACGTGATGACGAGCATTGAGGTGTTGTGGACGGAGGAGTCGGGCGACGGGGAGTTTGACTCTGAGTGGGATGGGTTGGCCACCGGCCCCAACCGGTCGATCTCTGGCTCCGAGTCGGGCAACGCCCACGGGGCGTGTGCCGTGATGCCCGAGCTGGCGGTTGTGCGGAAGACGTATGTCCAGAACAACGTCCCGACCACCGGGCATTTTGTTTATATGCCCGACCCCCTGACTCTGGCAGCGGTGCAAGCAAAGATGTCAGCTATTCTTGGGGTCTCTGTTGGGGTGTGGCCCGTGTTCCAAGCGGAAGCGATCACTTTTGTCCTTCGGGGAGGGAAGGCGTCAGCCACCGCGCAGGCGTCCGCGTCTGCCGCGTATTCTTATCAGGACGGGCGGGACCCCGACGACGTGGGGGATGATAGTGAAATGTTTGACGTCTCTCAGGGGGGCGGAACCAGCGTGGATTTCTCCCCCGCGATCTCGATTCAGGCACTCCCGCCCATGCTTCACGCCGGGTTTGACTTTGGGGTGGGGGCCACCAAGGAGCAGACCGCGAACGCCGAGGCCACCGCTGGCTGGGCCGGGATAGGCGGGTTCCCCAGTGCGAGCGCGTCCGCTACCAAAGATGTCACCGTGACCGGGTCCGTGGTTCCGGCCAGCCGAGCGGCGACGACCCCGGCGGA
>Ga0247833_1007064_pt1 | contig 12090 bp, 6 predicted proteins | sample LaCruzMarch2015__7_FD_187117 | JGI IMG/M metagenome (GOLD analysis project Ga0247833, IMG submission 187117) | Freshwater microbial communities from meromictic Lake La Cruz, Castile-La Mancha, Spain - LaCruzMarch2015_8m | ecosystem: Environmental > Aquatic > Freshwater > Lake | place: Spain...
GTGGCCATGCCTGGATGCGGAGGCATCGCGTAGCCGGGGGGCATCATGGGTTGCCCAGGATAAGGTTGCTGCGGGTAACCAGGCGGCATCATCGGCTGGCCAGGATACGGTTGCCCCGGGTAAGGCTGCGGATAGCCCTGCGGCATCGGATACCCCGGAGGTGGCATGTAACCCGGCGGATACCCCGCCTGCTGCGGCGGATATGGATACGCTACAGGCTGCTGCTGCGGATATCCAGGCGGTGGTGCCACGTATCCGGGCACATACCCAGGCAGCGGCTGCGTGTTGCCAAAATGCTGAGGCGGCACGGCGTCAGGAGCGGGCGTGGTAGTCGGAGGTGGCTGGTTTTCCATGGTGAACGGTGGCGTAACTTTTGAGCTTGATACTATCGAAAATGGGCTGGTGGCACAAGTCTAAAACCTAGCCTCTTCGGCATCAGTTTTGAAGAGTGACGACTTGTTCATGACGGCAAGCACAACCACATCTTGGATAATCGAGAACAAAACCCGAACGAATTATTTTCGCGCTACCCAAACGAGCTTGCAGGCTCATCCTGCCGACATCTGAGAACCATCTGCGGTGTTCGTGTTGCGCCGGGCAACCAAACTTGGCACGCCCCCTGCTGGATTGCGGGTGACCGTAACAGCGGCTCATCGAATCCAACCTCAACCCGATCACATCCAATGCTAACGAAACTTCTGAATCGTCCCCGAAGCCTCGCCGCCATCCTGGCAGCAGGTCTGATGTTAGGACTGACCAGCGCGGGCACGCTGCTGGCTCAGGCACCTGCCGCCCCTGAAGCTGCACCCGCCGCTGCTGCTGCTCCCGCGCCCGCCCCGGCAGCTGCTGCCGAGTCGGCCGCACCGAGCGCTGCCGATTTAGAAAAGCGGATCGCAGATGTGGAACAGTATTTCAATAATATGGCTCCTGCCGCAGATGGCAAGCTAGCGAACATCGCTGGTCCGGGTCACAACGGTTTCCTCATGATCTGTGCGGCTCTCGTGCTCTTTATGACACTGCCAGGTCTCGCCCTCTTCTACGGCGGCCTTGTACGGTCCAAGAACGTCCTCAGCGTGATCGCCCAGTGCTTCGGCATTGCTGGCTTGGTGACGATCCTGTGGTTCTGCTGCGGTTACTCGTTCGTCTTTGGTGAGCACCCCGCAGAAGGCGCTCCTTCTTGGGCTGCTTACCTGGGTAGCTTCAAATACTTCTTCCTTGAAGGTGTGACCTCGGCTCCAAACACCAATTACGCAGGCTGGCCAAGCCAGAATGTCTTCGCCATGTATCAGCTCATGTTCGCCATCATTACACCCGCGCTGATCGTCGGTGCCATCGCTGAGCGCATGAAATTCTCGGCGGTCATCCTGTTCGTCGCTTTGTGGATGTTCATCGTTTACTTCCCCCTCGCTCACATGGTTTGGGGCTTCGACGGTCTCATGAACGGTGTCTGGAACAGCGCCTCAGGGTTTCCTGCCATCGACTTCGCTGGCGGCACCGTGGTTCACATGTCCTCCGGCTGGTCCGCTCTCGTGCTTTGCATCCTGCTTGGCAGGCGCAAAGGCTATGGCAAGGACAAGATGGCCCCTCACAGCATGGTGCTTTGCGCCGTCGGCACGGGTATGCTCTGGGTTGGCTGGTATGGTTTCAACGCTGGTTCCGCACTGGCTGCTGATGGTCTTGCCTCCAATGCGTTCATGACCACCACGCTCGCTGCCGCAACTGCCTGCTTCGTCTGGGCGCTGGTTGAAAAGATTCACAAAGGCAAGCCTTCTATCCTGGGCTTCTGCTCCGGTGCTGTTGCCGGTCTCGTCGTTATCACTCCTGCGGCTGGCTTCGTCGATGCTCAGGCTGCCATGATCATCGGCGTGCTCGCTGCGATCATTCCGTACTTCGCAGTGGTGTTCCTGAAGAGCTTGATCGGCTACGATGACGCTCTCGACACCTTCGGCATTCATGGCGTCGGTGGCACCCTCGGTGCTATCGTCACCGGTGTTTTTGCCAACAACTCCATCAATGCTAACCTCACCACCGTGAACACGTATGTGAACAAGGACCTCGCCAAACTCATTGTCGATGCCGGCGGTGAAGGTGGTATCGTTCTGAATCAGCTCAAAGCCTGTGCTATCACCATCGTCCTCAGCATCGTTGCCACTCTGGTGATCACCCTCGTCGTGAAGTTGATCACCGGCCTGCGCCCATCGGCTGAAGATGAAGACACGGGCCTTGACCTCATCGACCACGGTGAGTCCGGCTACGAGCATTAATCTTCCCCAAGACCTGAACACGGTCCTCCCAATCGAGGCCGGAGTGCGAAAGCGCTCCGGCCTTTTTTCTTTTGGTTGATTCATCCTTCAACCTTCAGCATTCATCCGCACCCATGCCTACCTATCACGTCCTTCCTGCCGCCGAGCACAATGCTCTGATCAACGCCGCCTACCTTCATCGCGGTTACTTGGCTGATGAAGCGGAAGACGCCACGCGCTTCTGTGAAATGGCCGCGCGCCATGGCATTCGCACCCATAACGGCATCAAGGCCCTGCACCTGGATCACGCCTTTGGCAGCGTCACGGGCGGCTGTAAGCCAGGGGCCGAGATCGAAGTGATCCAGAAGCCCTTCGCTGCCAGCGAGATCTGGGATGCCAAGCTGAAGCTCGGCCAGTCAGTGGCCTTCCGCGCCATGGATACTTGTATCAAGCTCGCCGACAAATACGGCATTGGCCAGGTCAGCGTGGACAATGCCTTTCATTACCTCTGGGGCGGCGGCTATGTGATGGAAGCCGCGCAGAAGGGCTACATCGCCTACACCAACTGCACCTCGACCTTGGCGGAAGTCGTGCCGTTCGGCGGTAAGTTCCCCACGCTCGGCACCAACCCGCACTCCTGGGGCCTGCCCACCACGGATGCGCTGGGCTACCCCATCGTCATTGACTGGGCCACCAGCACCGTCGCCATGGGTCGTGTGCAGCAGTTCAAGCGTGAGGGCAAGCAACTGCCACCCGACGCCGCAGTGGACAAAGACGGTAACGACACCACCGACCCCAACGCGGTCGTGGCCCTGAAGACCTTCGGCAAGCACAAGGGCTATGGGCTTGCGCTTTACAACGAAGTCATCGGCGCACTGATCGGCGGCTCCCTGCCAACGCTGCGCGGCAATCCCGTGCCCGCTGGCGAGAAGCGCACGGGCGTTTTCTACTTCCAGGTCATCCACCCCGACGCCATCGGTTCGGGCTTGTTCGCCAAAGGCCGCAATCAGACGGAGAATCTGAAAGCCGTGCTAGACGACGTTTTCGCCCATGGCAACGAGACCGCCACACTCCCCGGCCAGATCGAAGCCCAAGCCGCCGCCCATAGCGCCGCAGCTGGCGGCCTCCTTTTCACCACCGCTGAAATCGACGCTTTCAACGAGATCGCCCGTGAATGCGGTCGCCCTGAAATCGAAGCCAGCAAGCTGGCCACGCACGAGGCTTAACCTTCTTCGTCCCGCTGCAACCCCGCGCGACGCAGCTTTTGCCGCAGTGTCGCGCGGTTCATTCGCAACGATGCAGCTAGATGCGTGGGCTTGTTCTCAAAGCGATTGAGCAAGTGCCGCAGCATGGCCGCCTCCACATGATCCAGCAGCGCATCATAGCTAGGCAAGTCAGCGCCTGTGCCTAACTGCGACGTCAACCAGCGCTCCAGCGTGGAGTCCAACTCGCCCGAGGTCGGCGTGATTGCCGGATCGCGAGCTATCGCGGAGACGTGCGAAGGCAGATGACTCAAGAAGATCGGTCCGCCACGCCGCACACTCGCCGCGTAGTCCAGCACGTGGCGTAGTTCGCGCACGTTTCCTGGCCAGTCATAAGCTTGCAGCGCCGTCAGTGCAGGCGGCGTGATTTCAGCGGCCGAACCGCCTTTGATCCCCAAGAAGTAACTGCTCAACGCCGAAATGTCCCCTGCCCGCTCGCGCAAGGGCGGCAGCGGAATGGTCAGTGTGCTGAAGGCGTAAAACAACTCCGCCCGCAGCGTGCCTATCGTCACCGACTCGCGTGGATCTGTGCTCGTCGTCGCCAATAGACGAGCGCGTTGCTCCGGTGGGTCCGCCAGCCATGCTGCCAGGCGTGTTTGCGCCTCCGTCGACAATTGAGCGATCTCCTCCAGCACCAGCGTGCCTTTGGCCGATTCACCCAAAGCCTTATCCAGCGCCACAGCATCCTTCAAGCGGGCGCACTCCAGACTTTTCAGCGGCTGAGCTGCGCGCAGCCCATTGGCGTGAATGACAGCAGCTGCCAGGCTTTTGCCCGTGCCAGTCGCCCCCGTGATCAAGGCAGGCACATCCCCAGCACAGGCGCGGGCGATGCCGATGAACACCTCTTGCAAACAAGACGCAGCGCCGATCAGGGTGGCGGCTTTCACGGTTGGCACCAGCGGCTCAGGGCTCAGCGGCATCGCTTTGGAGATCAGCGATGAGAGCGTGTGCTCGAACTGTTTCAAATCGAGCGGCTTGGTTAGATACTGCGTGGCCCCGAGCTTCTGAGCGCTGATCGCGTGATCGAGTGTGGCGTGCGCCGTTACGACCAGCACTGGCAGCGCGGCGCTCTTCTCACGCAGCTTCTCCAGCACCTTGAGCCCGCTGACATCTGGCAAACCGATGTCGAGCACCACGGCGTCAAAGGTGCCTTGCTTCAGCGCTTGCAGCCCCGCCTGCCCAGAAGCGACCAGCGTGGGAATGTGCCCACCGCGACGCACGGCGAAGGACAATGCGGTGCCGAGGGCGTGTTCGTCTTCGATGATGAGGATGGCGGACATGTAGCTAAAGGCTAAAGGCTAAGGGCTAAGGGCTAAGGGCGCAGAGGGAAGCTCGATGATCACGCGCGCACCGCCTTGATCGCGGTTCATGGCTTTCAAAGCACCTCCATGCGCACAACAGATCTCCTGAGAAACGGCGAGACCGAGCCCCATGCCACCTTCCTTCTCGGAATAGAAGGCTTCACCCAGCTTGGCCAAGGCTTCAGCGCTGAAGCCCACGCCTTCGTCTTCAACGATGATGCGAGCCAGCGATGCCTCCGCTTCGATACGAAGCTGAACCTTGCCCCCCATCGGCATGGCTTGAATCGCATTTAGCAGTAGGTTGTTAATGACTTGCAGCAGCCGGTGCCGGTCCGCGCTCACGATGAGCTTCGCATCGGATGGTGGAGCGGTTACATGGATCGCGACACCCACATGCTTCGCCTGCGGCTCCATCACTCGCGTCGCCTCCTCGACCAGAGCCACCACATCCACCTTACTCATCACGGGCGGCGCTGGCTTGGCGTAGCTCATCCACTGACTGACCATGGCCTCAATTCTTGCGGCTTCACTTTCGATGATCTCCCGCGACATCGCTGATTCCTCCAGTGATGCCCCCTCCAGTAGCTGCGCGTGCATACGGATCGCAGCGACGGGGTTGCGCACCTCGTGGGCGAGGCTGGTGGTCATACGTCCCAGCAAGGCTAAGCGCTCAGCTGAGCGACGACGTTCACGCTCCGTGTTCAACGTGTCATGCGTGGTCGTCAGCGCCCTTGCTAACTGTCCAATCTCGTCCCCTCGATCCACTGGCACCCCGGGCAGCGGCTTGTCGCCACCGATCATGGGCAATGCATTGGCCAGGGTGCGCAGCGGACGCGTCACCCGTCTCGCCAGCCAAATCCCCAGCGCCGCCGATAGCAGCCAAAAAACCAGCATCGCCAGCCAGGTGAGCGGGCGATTCAGGGCGACGATCTTGTCCGGCGCAGCACGCAAAAAGAATACCCGCGAGTCACTGCGATACTGGTAGCCTACGATCCAATCGCCATCAGGCATGAGTTGCACTCGGCCATCCAGCGGCAGCTTCATGACCGCGCGGCTAACCGTATCGCCAGGCCTGCCGACGATACCGCTGATGCTCGCGTGCCAGAAAAACACGCGCGCCCCCATGACCTCGCCTAGCTGCGCGGCCATCTGCTCGCTCTGCGGCAGCGGCGTACGCTCTAGAAAGGCGGCATTCGCTCGCGCCAGCGCCTCGAAGGCGGCCCTCTCCTCGCGATCCGCCAGCACCTGAAATACCAGCAGCAGCGCCAGCGACCCAACCAGCACGAACACCGCCACGCTTGCGGACATCCACAAGGTCAGGCTGGAATTTCGGGGTGAAGACATGGACGAAGAGTGGGGCAATGAACCGACCAGTCGAATCAAGCACGACTGGGGAGATCACCAGCGTGGCTTAGTGGACGATTTTTATCCATCGCTTTTCATGGGGGAACAACACTCGCCCCCCAGACAAATTGCTTCGCTCCGACTCAGCCTCTAAAACCATCGGTCTCTATGCGAACCTCTCGTTCTCTCAACCGCACTGCTACTGCCATCGCCGCCGCGATGACCTGCCTCGCTGCCAGCGCCGCAGAACCTACGAAGCCTCAGGCACCAGCCACGACAGCGACCAACACCGCGCCCGTGGTGGCTACGGAGGTCGTCGTCACCGCCACGCGCACCGGCCTTGATCCCCATGCCGTGCCGCTGCAAGTTGAGGTGCTGGACCAGCAGGACCTGGAAGAACAACTGGTGCGCACCCTGCCCGAGGCCCTTTCCGAACTGCCAGGCGTGATGGTCCAGAAGACCTCCAATGGCCAGGGCTCGCCCTACATCCGCGGCTTCACCGGCTTCCGCACGCTGGCCTTGATCGACGGCGTTCGCTTCAATAACTCCATCTTCCGCGACGGCCCGAATGAATACTGGAATACCATCGACTCACTAGCCATCGACAGCATGGAACTGGTGCAGGGCCAGGGCTCCGTCCTCTACGGCAGCGACGCCATCGGGGGCACGCTGAACTTGATCAGCAAGGGCGCGGACTTCATGGCCCATCCTGAGGGCCAGTCCTTCATCGGCGGCAGCACCTTCCATCGCTACTCCACCGCTGAGCAGAGCTACGTGGGCCGCATTGAGTCCGACTTCGGCGTGGGCGGCAAGTGGGGCCTGCACCTCGGGGCGTCGCTCAAGCGCTTCGGCGATGTGGACGCAGCCGGAATCGGCAAGCAAGCCAACACGGGCTACGACGAGTGGAGCTATGACGTGCGTTTCGATGCCAAGCTCTCCGACAACTGGGACCTGACCGTCGCGCATCAACTGCTCCAGCAAGACGACGCCTGGCGCACGCATTCCACGATCTACGGCGTGTCCTTCGCAGGCACCGAGATCGGCGAAGACCTGCGTCGTGTGTTCGATCATGACCGCACTCTGAGCTATGCGCGTTTCAGCGGGCATGACCTCAGCGGCTTCATCGACAAGGCCGCGCTCACCTTCTCCTACCAAAGCGGAGAGGAACTGCAGGACCGCCTGCGCAGCAGCCGCAAGCGTGAACTTTCCGGCTACGAGATCGGCACCTATGGCATGGACCTTCAGCTAGAAAGCCCAACCCCGCTGGGCCGCCTGGTCTATGGCGCGGACTACTACCACGACACCGTGGACAGCTTCCGCACCGACTACAAGGCTGACGGCACCGTGGACAAGCATCGCATTCAAGGCCCCATCGGCGACGACTCCAGCTACGATCTGCTCGGCGCGTATGCGCAGCATGAAACGGGCCTCACGGACCGCTTGAAGCTCTTCGTCGGCGGTCGCTACACCTATGCGCAGGCGGATGTGGGTCGCTACGAAGATTCCGTCAGCGGCGAGGCCGCAAGCTACGGCGACGATTGGCAGAACTTCGTGGCCAATGCTCGTCTGCTCTATGACCTGGACAAGGCAGGCGACTTCAAGCTCTTTGGCGGTGTCTCGCAAGGCTTCCGCGCTCCCAACTTGTCCGACCTGTCCCGCCTCGACATCGCCCGCAGCGGTGAGCTGGAAACCGCCTCGACCAACCTCGATCCCGAAAAGTTCATCAACTATGAGATCGGCATGAAGGCCCGCAGCGGTGGATTCACGGGCACGCTGAGCTACTTCTACACCGACATCAGCGACCTCATCGTGCGTCGCCCGACCGGCCGCATCATCGACGGCGATGCGGAGGTGACCAAGGCCAACGCGGGCGACGGCTTCGTGCATGGCGTGGAGTTTGGCGGTGCCTATGAGTTCAATGAGAACTGGAGCGTCTTTGGCAACATCACCTGGCTCGAAGGCGAAGCCGATGCCTATCCAAACAGCGACAAGAAGGCGCAGCGTGAACCGCTCAGCAAGATTCAGCCCATCGTGGGCACGGGCGGCATCCGCTGGACCAATGACAGCAAAACGGTCTGGACCGAACTGGTCGTGACCGCCGCTGACAAGGCCGACAAACTGAGCACAGCGGACCTCAGCGACACCCAACGCATCCCCCCTGGCGGCACTCCTGGCTACACCTTGCTCGGTCTGCGCGGCGGTTGGCAGGTGACTCAAAACGTCACCTTCCTCGCCAGCCTGGAGAATCTGCTAGACGAAGCCTATCGCGTGCACGGCTCCGGCAGCAACGAGCCCGGGTTCGGTGCCAGCCTTGCGATCAAGGTCAGCTTCTAATCCACTCAACGAATCCGACCCAAACCCGTCTGGCCTCAAGCAGGTCAGACGGGTTTTTTGTTCGGGGTTCACGCTTTAGCGTGTTCCTGACGAAACCACGCTAAAGCGTGAACCCCGAACACTGACTCCACTCAAGGTTGAGCTTTCGCAGCCTCTCCTGTGTCCTATGATGCCCCATGCCCGATGCCACTCCAGCCCTGCTAGCCCGCCGCTCCGGGTGTCGGCGTGTGCTGGTCATGCTAGCGACGATTGGATTGATCGGCGCTCTTGCCATCATCGCAGCTGGGTGGTGGGCCTGGAGCCATCCCGGTCGCGTGGTGGCGGTTCTCCTTCGGCAGGTGCCGGAGAACATTCGCCCGACTATTGGCGACGTGCAGGTGCAAGACGGCGCGCTGGTGCTGGAGAAGCTGGTGCTCAACGACCTCACGACAGGCAAGCCAGCGATCAGCATCGACGAGGTGCGTTGGCAGCCTTCGCTCGCGCGACTGCCGCAACGTCATCTGGGCAGCGTCTCGCTCACAGGTGCCAAGATCGAAGTGGATTCGCCCTTGGCTAAGCGCTTGAGCGATTGGATGCAGGAAGCCTCATCCGCAAGCAGCAGCGGGGCGGGCTTCACACTCGACGAGGTGAAGCTGGCGCAAGCACGCGTGAGTATCGCCGCCAGCGAGTCGTGGCCCGCTGTGGAGTTCACGCTCGATCATCATTCGCAGCACATCGACTTGAAGACCTTGGCGCGTCCCAGCGTGAAAGCCTTCAACCTGACGCTGCGCCACGTGAAGCTCGACGGCAACACGTTGCCACTGGCACAGACCACCGGATCACTCTCCGCTGAAGGACTGCTCACGATTGATGTCCTGCGTCTGAAGCACGGCACCCTGGCACCCACGCCTGCCTTGATGAAGCTGCTAGCCCCCAAGTCCACACCTGCGACAGTCGCCAGCGGACCTGCCTTGATCCAAGCCGTCGCACTCGGCGAGGTGAAGCTGGAAGACTTTGCGCTCGCTGGCTCTACCAGCGCGCCGCCATGGTGGCCCAAGATCAGCGGACGACTCTCGTGCGAGATCAATGGCCTCCGCTACAGTGCAGCAAACGGACTGCATCTAGGCCCGCAGGAGGTGCAGCTCACCGACTTCGTTTTGCTCCCGCCAACCGGTGACGGGTATATCAAAGCAGCCACAGCGCAGGTCACGATTGGCGGACTCAAGAACGGCACCCTGCATGTGCTCAGCAGCAGGCTCGACAAGCCTGAAATCGCGTGGACTCAAGCGCTGGAGGACTACCTGATGCTAAAGCCTGCCGCCACGCCACCGGGACCGACAACCGTGCCCAAGCCAGTGCGCACCTTGCAGATCGACAGCTTTGACCTCACCAGCGCCCAATTCTCTGCCAAGCGCACACGCACTCTACCGTATGAGGGCAGGGCCACCATGGATTTGCACCTCGATACTCTGCGTGTGGAGGCCAACGGTGCCAGCTCCGCACGGCCGCAAACACTTGCCTTGCGCGACGTATCACTCGCGGAACATCCAGCCCACCGAGAGCACGCGCTGGAACCCTTTGCACGACTGAACGAAGGCCGCTTTGTCCTCGTGCCCGACGAATGGTCGGCCACCCAGCAAGTGCGCGAAGTCACCTTGCTCAAGCCTGCGATTCACGCGCATCGGGACAACGTGTCGTGGTTCGATGTCAAGCCATCCACCGAGAATGCCGCAGCATCATCTGCGACGTTTACCTTCGAGAAATTGCACTTCGATCAGCTCGCCATCACCGGTGGCAGCTTTGACTATGCGAATGACTTTCCGCAGCGCATGGAGGTGCGCGGCTTGCTTGATGTCAGCACCCGCCATCGCGAGCACACGCTCAAACTCAGCAACCTCCGAGCGCTACTACCCCAGCAAGCCAAACTGCCCATCGCGAATGTGGAGGAGATTGTGGCCGTCGTGCAGTTCCCCGCGATGCTCAAAACCAAGCGAATGCAATCCTTGGTGATCAAAGGCGGCGAGATCGAGGTCGGCGATGCCTTGATGTCGCTCGTGCAGAGCCGCCCGCCCACCATGGAAGGCGCAGCCACACTACCCAAGCCCGATCCGCTCGCGGGTTGGCGCATCAATGAACTGACCATCGCTGACACCGCGATCACCTTGCAACGCATCGCGCCAGGACTGCCTCCTGTGAAGTTCGACCTGGGCTACCATGCCTTCGACATGCCTCTCGCGCCGAGTGAACTGGCAGGTGATTTCGAGACTCAGCGCATCGAGCTGTCGCAACTAGGCATCAAGTCGCCGTATGAATCGCTGCGCAACGTCGCCACCCTGGACACGATCTTCATCGACTTCACGCTCGACGGCATCTTCAATCAACGCATCGACAAGGTAGAGATAGTAAGTCCCACCATCTTTGTCGGCGAAGATCTGTTCTGGTATATCGACTACTACCGCAAGTATGCAGCGGGCGAGATTGACTCGAACACGAGAGCCCTCGCCCTCGCGGACAATGACAAAGCGCTCGCCTTGACCGCCGCGACGGCCCCCAGCAAAACTGGCGGTGCATGGAGCGTGGAGACCTTACAAGTGTACGCGGGCAAGCTGGTCATCGCCCCCAAAGGCCATCCGCTACCCGGCATTCCTCGACCTTTCCCGTTCAGTTTCACCACGCGCATGAACGAGGGCAAGCTGGTCGCTGATCTCGACATTCCCAGCGACACCTACACCTGGGAGAAGCTCAAGATCGAACTCGAAAACATGCGAGGCCGTGTGCAATTCAATCTTCCCGTGAAGACCCTGGACAATAACTTGACCGAGACCTTCCAGGTGGATCGCATCCGCTGGAAGCAACTGCACATGGAAGACGCCCACCTCAGCGTGACCTACGACATGAACGGCATCTACGGCAAGTTTGGTGGCGCAGCCTATGAGGGCTACGTGAACGGCGAATTCAACATCTACCTCGACACGAATTTCTCCTGGGACGGCTGGATCACCGGCACAGGCGTGCGCACCACCGAGATCACACAGAAAATGTGCCCCGCCTACCTTTTGCTCGACGGCAAAGTGGATCTCACCGTCATCGCGCAAGGCAATCAGCACGAGGTGTATCAGTGCGACGTGAAGTTCAAAATCCAGTCACCGGGCACGTTCAACATCGTAGCGCTGAACGACATACTCAAGACTCTGCCCCCGAACCTCGCAGGCTACGAGCATGACATCATGCGCATCGGAGTGGAAACGCTGGGGGACTTCGACTATGACACCGTCGATGGCAAATGCCGTTTCTATGGCCGCGAAGGCAAAGGCTTTCTCCACCTGATCGGTCCCACGGGATCACGCAACATCGACCTCAACATCTATGACCATCGCTGGAAAGTCCCCAAGCCCAAAGTCACGGTACAGAATTGAAGACCCAGTTATGAGTTCGAAGTCAACTACCCTCACCCCTCCCCCTCTCCCGCAAGCGGGCGAGGGCGAACACGCAGGGATCAATTGCAGGGCGCTTGACGAAACAAAGCCGTGCAGCGGGGTAGATTATTTCAATATCGAACTTCAAATGACACCGCCTTGTTCGCCCTCTACCTCAGGGAGAGGGGAAGGGGTGAGGGGGAAAGCTTCG
>Ga0247833_1007067_pt1 | contig 12083 bp, 9 predicted proteins | sample LaCruzMarch2015__7_FD_187117 | JGI IMG/M metagenome (GOLD analysis project Ga0247833, IMG submission 187117) | Freshwater microbial communities from meromictic Lake La Cruz, Castile-La Mancha, Spain - LaCruzMarch2015_8m | ecosystem: Environmental > Aquatic > Freshwater > Lake | place: Spain...
AGATACAAGGTACAGATAAGTAACATTTATCTCTGGATTGTTGGTATCCTGGGTGAGTGGCTGGAGAGGGATGCCGAAAAGCAGGCTGAAAATGGTGAGTCGATCCCGCCGTGCAAAAACTCGTCGCCAGCGTAAGTCGTTGATGGAAAGGATGCTCCGAAGGCGAAAAATCAGCAACCTACGGTCCGACTTTTCATGCTGCCCGTCGGTGGTAGTGCCGGAGGAGCCCGCCGAGACGCATTTCGCAGGCGATTTCATCCAGATCAGGCAAGATTCTCCCGAGGAACGGAGATTCAAACCAGCCGAGTTACCGCGTTGCTGTGAACAAACTTAGAAAGTCCGCCGGTGTAACTGCCGGTACGGGCGAATTGACAAAGTCAGCGATGTTCCGGGTGATTAGGAAACTTGAAGATGAAGCCTTGGCCACTGTGGCCACCACTCCATCCTCAAAATCCGCGACATGCAGTCCCGCCAGCCTGCGGAGTCTAAGTTGCCGATCTGGAAATGCTCCAACACCCGGTCCATCACAACCTCGGCCTCCGGCTTGGATGCGTGTTTTCGAACAAGATAATAAAGCGTCGTCAATCCGTGAACAGGGAACACCCCGTTCAGTTTTCCGGAACTCACCATGCTCACCACCTGGGCGGAAGCCTCGTAATATGGCTCGCGCTTTTGGAAAACATCCAAGAGGACATTGATGTCGACTGTTACCGTCACTCGTATCTTCGGGCGAGGTGTGCGCGATGGACTTCCTTCGCGTCGACTCCACCAGAAACAATTCCGCTCGCGAGCTCAACGTCCCGATGGATGGAATGTTGCAGGTGCTCTCGGAGCGTTCGGGCTTGGCTTGCCAGCAATGCCTCAGCAGATGTGCCGTGTGCAGATGAGTAAGCGCGAAGAAACTCTAGATCTTCATCCGAAAGCGGAATGGTGATCGAGGACATGGGATAGAGATAGCGCATCCTATCAGTTCAGGCAAGTCGATGGGACGCCCCTGTCCAATGGTTGCATCCAAAACTTAGCGAACTGTTAACCGAGAGTCCGTTTTTCGTATTCCGAAAACATGGTACTTTGCTTTTCTCGAACTTGCGCTTCTTCAACAGAATCAGTCACTTGCAAAAGCCAGACTCTCTGTTTGAATTTCGTTGAGTGGCGTGCAAGGGGAGCGCTTCCTCTTTAACGAGAAAAGTCGTCTGGACGGGTTAACGGCGCAGACGCGCTCGGGTGGTACGCGCAACATTCGACGCCACAACGCTTTATGCGGAACCTGCGCCGTTCTCCATGACCTCTCTCCCTGCGCTCGCTGCAGCCAGTTTCGGCTCCGAATCGGCGTCTTCACCCTCAGCTTCACGAAAACCTCTCTCCCCTCTCTGCTTTTGAGCCGGGTTGGTTAACAGACGTGGCAACCGGGGACAGCGGGGCATCCAAAGGATCGCTGCGCAGCCCGGTGCGGTGCACGATCGAGATTCCCTTCATCCCGAAAATCTGACACGGTGCGGAACCGATGGGACGGGGATCCATTTCTGACGCTGAACCGCCTCGCCTGCGAACTCCGGGCGATCGTCCGCGCAGGGGTACGCGACTTCAATTTGCGACGACGCTACTGTTCGCGCTGGCGTTGCACGCCCCGCTCTCGCCGCTTTCCGACGTCACCCGCAACGTGAACAGCGCCAATGCGCTGACCAGCCGCACGGTCCCCGGATACGTGAGCGTGGTGGGCCGGGCGCTCTCGGATGCGAGCGTGAGCGTCAATGGCGCGGCGGCGGCCCGGCAGGGGCAGTATTTCCATAAGGAGGTGGCTGCGGATAACAGCGGCACGGCTGCCTGGCAGAGCACGCAGGTGGAGGCGAGCCGGGAGGGGACGACCGATTCGGTGAGCGGGCATGTGTTTGTGCCGAGGACCCCGGAGGGCTTCACCTACGATCTCGATGGCAATGTGACGAGCGACGGGCGTTGGAGCTACGCGTGGGACGCGGAGAACCGGCTCGTGCAGATGGAATCCAGCGCGGAGTCGGTGGCGGCCGGGGCTCCGCGGCTGAGGGTGAAGTTTGGCTATGATTACCGAAGCCGCCGGGTCAGCAAGCGGGTGGAGGAATGGGTTTCCGCGGGCTATCGGGAGCGCACGCGGCTGACCTACATCTACGACGGGTGGAATCTGGCGGCGGAGATGGTCAGCGCGACGCGGCTCCTGCGAAGTTACGCGTGGGGAGCCGACTTAAGCGGGGGAACGGCGGCGGCAGGAATCGGCGGGCTGCTTTACATCCGCCAGGCCCCGGAAGAGAAGACGTTCTCGGTTGCCTACGACGGCAGCGGAAACGTGGCTGCGCTCACCGACATGGCCGACGGAAGCAATGCCGCGACTTACGAGTACGGCCCGTTTGGTGAGCCAGTCCGAGTGAGCGGCGCGTTCGGGGCGATCAATCCGATTCGCTGGAGCACGAAGATGTCGGATCCAGAGACGCAGCTTAGTTACTACGGCTATCGGTTCTACGATCCGACGCTGGGCCGGTGGCAAAGTCGCGATCCCATCGGGGAAGAAGGTGGGATGAATTTGTATGGGTTTGTGGGGAATAATCCTATTTGGGTGGTAGATCCTCTGGGATTGGATTGGTATTCGGAAGGGGCCGGGGGGATGAATCGGGCTGTTGGGGACTTCCTCTCGGACGTTGCTTGGAATCTGAACACGGGGAGCGCGGGAACGGACTTTTTTGCGAGAACCGTTCTGGGGACGATGGCGGAAGCCAACTATCAAGTTGCGGAGAGGCTTACCCCGCAGAGCTACGTGGAGGCGGTTAAGCGAGGGCAAGAGAGGACGCTACAGTTTACGACCCGCCAAACCGACGGGAGCGTGGGTGCGGTCGCCACGGTCGGTATCTTGTTCGCAATGGGCGAGTTCAGCGGCGCGAACATGGTGCTCGAGGGAGTTATGCGGGTTGACATGGCAACCGGAGAAAAGCTTGGTCCGATGGATGCAGCCACACGGTTCTTCGGTGGGCTTAGTCAGATTACGGCGGTAGGGGCCATCGCCGCGCGAGGCCCTAAACCTTGCGTTTCCACACAATTCGTTGATGTGGAATTCGCCGCAAGGGGAGCAGACAACTTGGTTACGGTTCGAACCTATACCGGTGCGGCTGGCCGTGAGGGAATTACAAGCAGTGGAGCCTTGCGTGCTGATACTTGGGTGACTCTTCCCGGAGAAATTCCGTCGCGAGCAGGACATCTACAAATTGAAAAGCTACTTGAGATTCAACCTGGAAGAGGCGCGAACTTCGTTGAGTTTCAGGTTCCATCTTCAAACTTACGGATTCCCGCAAATGGGCCGACAACCAGCGGAGGGGCGTTGCAATTTCAACTCAATAACCCCGTCCCCATTGACCCAAGCACCTTCCGGCTTCCGCCGGGAAGGCCCGCACGCTAAATATGGAAATCAAGTGTCCATCCTGCGGAAAGGTAACCATCATTCCTCAAGAATACCCGTATCATGCCGGATTCAGCACACGCGGGTTCCTTTACTGTGACAGCTACCCGGCAATCCTTGAGTTTGATCCTTACAATCCGAAATACATAGCGGTTGTTGGTGACAAGCACCCTTGGTCATTGAACTCCGAAGAAAAAAAACGTGTGGAGGCTGCTTTGAAACCATTCACCAAAGGAGGTCACTTCCGATTTGCTGCTCTTCCGCGTTGCCCACTGTGTAACGAGACGCTGCCCAATTTGCTTAAAGATGACATCCATTTCGTGGAGGTTGGAGATGTCATCGACGCTGACAAAGAAGATGCATGGTTCTAACGTGCAGCCACGCCGAGCCGCTGTCGCGCGTGGCAACGTCCGCCAACCCTCGTCAACTCCCGATGAACCGCTCCGTCACGCTGCCTGCTGATGGGGGCGGAGTGCGGCTTCGCCGTAAAATGGAAACGCCCCCGCAGGCATCGCGCCGTCGCTCGCGCCTTGGTTGTGCAACGGCGGTCGCTAGTGTGGCCCGTCACGTCATCTGCTCGGGGGCACTCGTTCCTCGCAGACCCCGGCACATGCCGCGCCGGTCCAGCCGCTCCCTTGGCTGTGCCGTAGCCGCCCGTCGGCTGCTCCCTCTGCTCCCGCCCAAAGCGGCGGGATCAGCCGCAGCCGCAGACCCTTCCGCTTCGCTCCAGGGCGGGCTAGAGCGCGAGGCTGCGGTGGGGCGGCGGCGCCGTGAGTGCGGCTAACGCCGGGGTAAAGGGTGCCCCATCCTCGCCTCGCTCTTCGAGCGTGCGGCGGGTTAGCTCCAAGGTCATGCAACGTCATCCGTGATAGCGACACCCCAAACCCACGCGCGACGCGCTTTGGGGCGGCATCGGGAACGCTGTTCGTCCGTGCGAAGTCATCGGCTCGCCGCCAGAAAACATCAGACCTGCGGTTGTGTTTACGAACCTCCCCCGGCTCCGGCGTCAGCGCGGCGCGTCGTCGCTGTGACGGCGGCTCACGGTGCGGGGTTCGAACCGAGGACATAGGTTACACAAAAGCCGAGGACATGGGTAACACGATAAGCTGGGCGGATGCCCTGGGAAAACGTGTTACCGAGGTTCGGAAAGGGGCCGGGTACAAACTACTAACAATCAGGGAATCATGACGCCAAACCGTCGGAGTTCCGCTGTTGAACAAGCCCTCGAGCCCTTCGGAGAAAAGCCTTAGTGGAGGATCGCCCGCATTAACCTTATTTGTTTGTACGCGACCCCTTTTTCTTTTTCCTGATTAACTAGTGCCCTTAGTGCACCTTCGGGGCTTTGTCCCCGTGCTTCGCCTTCCACTCGGCCATCCCCCGCCGGTGGGCTTCTTCTTGCTCTTCCCATGTTGGTCGCCCCCCTGTTCAAGTTCAACCTCCTCGCGATCAAAGCACTGAACAAACTTTATCACTCCGACCATCTCAATATTGACGTAATCGATCTTCCGATTCTTCGTCTTGGCTCGCGCCCCTCGGGCTGCAACTTTCTTGGATGAGTCTTCGGGTTTTCCAGGTAGTTTAGCCATATTTTTATCTCGGAAACCGACGCGTCTGAGCTTCTCCCGTCTGTCTCTCGAAGCGATTATCTTTGCACGCTCGACCATGCAATGTCAGTTTCCTTCCGCCCGTGGCCGTCTTTCTCAAAAATGCCCGAATCGAAGGAATTCGAGTGCTGCCATCGACGCGATTCCGAGCTTGTACGAGATTCCGGTCACCAAGAACTCTGAATGTGTGACATCTGCACTGTTACATTACTCTGTCCCACGCTACTTTGGGGTGGTAGAGGTCGTGGGTTCGAATCCCGCCGGCCCGATGGGGGAACGCAGAGAACAAGGAACCGGCACGCGAGACCGAGAAGAGACCCAGAATTCCCCGTCACCCCCCTTTTTCGGCTTGAGAATCCTCACCCGCCGTAGTCTTGTTTTCCCCAGTGGGAGACCCAACTTTCCAGACATCGGCTTCTTGGAAAACTCCGATTTTTGCCGGACGTTTGCCATCAGAACCCGTCCGGGGACCCTATCCTTCTCGGACAGGCTTTTCTCTCACCTCAGCTGCTTGAAAGGACGGAATCGCTGAATGGAATCGGCCGCCCCCCATCCTCCAAACCCGGGCGGCAGAAAGCATCCACGAGCATCCGCCAGCACGCGCAACGCTCCGATTCCCTCCCGGTCCCACTCCTCGGGTCGAGGAGAACTCGCGGCAGCGATCGACCTTGAGGCGCAGCTTCAGCACGATCTCCAGAGTTCTCCGATCGGCACGCCAGAAAGGGAGTTTCTCCGAGAGGAACTGCACCGTCAGCGGATGCTCGTTCACCGACTCCGGATGCGCGAACAGGCAAATCCATCCCGAAGCGCCTCCGAGCCCTCCACGCACCGCAAAGCAGGTTCGATTTCCCTTGCACCGGAGCCCGCGCATTCCGCGCCCCTCGTTCCTACAGTTCCCGGCCCGGAGGAGCCCACCGTCGACGCACAATCCGCACAAATCCGCAGTTACCGCGAGCAAATCACCCAGAGCCTCCGCCGCGAGGATGCCCTCCATTTGGAGCTCGAACAACTGCGCAAGCAATTCAGTGCCCAAGCGGATCGAGAAAGCGAGATCGCGCGACTGAAAAGTCAGCTCGCGGCGTGGCACGATCGCGAATTCCAACTCCAAGCCAGTCTGGACGAACTCCGCGGCCGCCTGGTGGCGGCAAAATCCACAGCGGCCGCAGCCGAACTGGAACAGGAAACGCTTCGCAAAGCCAAGGAGCGTGCGGAAGCGAAGCTCGCGCGGCTCATCACGGAACTCGAAGAGCAGGCGATTCGCCATGAGAGAGCCATCCGACAACTTGAGGAATGGGAGGAAATCGTTGAAAACGCACAATCCCGCGAACGCGAAATCGGCGCCGTTCTCGATGAAGCCGAAAAGAACCGGAGGGAGCTTCTCACCCTGCGTGCCCAGGAGTCCGCCCGCGACTCTGAACTCACCGCACTGCAGACCGCACTCCACGCGCGAGAAGCGGAGTCAAAGGACCTAAAGAACCAGCTGGAAAGGGAATGGAAGGAAGCCAAAAAACGGGCCGCCACCGAGGCCGCAACCGCCAAGGAGCAAAACACCCTTCGCGAGCGGGAACACCAGCTCTCCTCACGACTGGAACATACCGAACGCGTCGAGCAAAGATGTAACCAACTTCAGGCCGAGGTGGCCGCCCTCAATACAGAAGTCATCGATCTCCGCTCCGCCCTCGAGTCCGAGCAGCAACGTGCCGCAGCGCACAAGGAGGCGGAAATGCTTTTCTCCCGGCAGGCTCACTCTCTTCGCGTCGCAGAAGCTGCAGTCCATTCAGGTCGACGCAACGTCGAAAATCTCGAAGGAGAAATCGCCAAACTTCGTCGCGACGCCGCAGCGCGCGACGAAGAACTCCAGGAACTCCGAACTCTTGCGGAACAACACCGCCTGCAGGCGGCAAAATGGGAAGAATTCGATAAGCGGTTCGCCCAACAAGCACACGCGTTGCGCGTGGCGGACTCGTCTCTCGCGTCCCGTCGACAGACCGTCGAACGTCTTGAAACCCTCCTCGACGAGGCGAATCGCACGATATCCCGCCTGCAGTCAGCCGCTCCGCAGGCAGTCCCGGCCGAATCCTCCGCTCACTGAAAGTCTTCGCGCTCTTCGCGCTCTTCGCTTGAGACGCGACGAAATCGGTCAATCCGACCGACCCCGAGCATCCACCGTCCACGTGTCCGTCCAACGACCGTCCTCAATCACGTGCACCCGCTCGGCGAGATTCACCACCGGGCAAACATGCGCGGGCACGAAGCGAAGTCGGTCCCCGATCCGGAGCTGATCCACGCCATCGCCGGTCACAAATCCATGCTCTTCGCTCACCCGCGTCACGAGAAGGGAGGGAAACTCCATGCACCGACCCGACCATTTCTCGGCGGTCTTGTCTCCGCTGAACACCTTGGATCCCGCGTCAATGAGCGCGAGATCCGGCGCGGGCCGGTCGACAACAGTCGCCAGCACGGTCAATGCCGCATCGCCCGGGGACATGACGCCCGTCTTTTCGATCAAAAAGAGATCGCCGAAGACGTAGGTACCCGGTCGGACGGCATGCACACCCGGCTGCGCGGCCATGAGAGCGGCCGTGACGCTGCACCCGGGCCACATGGGAAGCTCCCCGCCGATGGCATCCCGGAACTCCTGGAGTCGCGCATGCACCACCGAGACGTTTTCGGCGACCTCCCCCGGCGCACTGCCATAAGCGTGCCCCTCGTGGGTGTAGATCCCGATGAGCTCCATCCGATCCGACCCCCTAATGCGCTCGGCCAGCGCTGCGGCGGCTTCGGGTTCGCGAACTCCCTCGCGGCCGAGCCCGGTATCGACAGCCATCAAAACCGGTACGCGTAGCCCAGCGCGGACCAGCAATGCTTCAACAATGGGAAAATGTGCCGGGCTCGTCACCGCGAGAATCAACTGATCCAGAGACGAAGCGAGCGACCGGAGCCGGTCGGCGTTGCGCAGGTCCCCAAGGGAATGGGCAAGGAAAACCCGACGCACGCCCGCAGGAAGGAGCGCCTCGGCTTCCCCGATCTTCGCACACGTCGCTCCACCCGCACCGAGTTCGAGTTGACGCCGCAGCACAGGGATCATCTTGTGCGTTTTGACATGCGGCCACAGTTCTGTTCCAGCCGCGTCGCACCCCGCCTGCATACGGGCGAGGTTTCCCTCGAGGCGAGTTGCATCGACCAGCAACGCGGGAGTTCCAATCGCATCCGGGTTCGCATTCATTCCCGAGGAATCTAAAACCGCCTTTCCGGACGGGTCGAGAACATTTCTATTGATGGAATTGTTATTTCACCATACGAAACACTGAAAATCGTCGCATATGGCTTACACATTCCAAAAATCCGCAGAACTTTACGCCCGATCTGGTCAGGTGATTGCCGGTGGGGTTAACAGTGGCATCCGCAAGATGGAGGTTCCTGTTCCCCTGTTTTTTGCCAAGGGAGCTGGATCGCGTCTCTGGGATGAGGACGGGAACGAATACATTGATTTTCAAACCGGCCAGGGGGCTCTGCTTTACGGACATGCTCCGGTCGGTCTCGCGGAGGCCATGTACCAGCAGGCGTTACTGGGCACGCATTGGGCGGCACAGTCGCAACTGGAAATCGATGTTGCCGAACGGCTGGTACAAATGATCCCCGCGGCAGAATTTGTCCGGTTCAACAACTCCGCGACAGAAGTCGCCAACGGCGCGTTTCGTCTGGCGCGGGGGCACACCGGACGACCGCTCATTCTTAAGTTCGAGGGCCATTATCACGGCTGGGGTGACGAGGGTCTCGTCGGGTTCGGTGGCTCTCCGGCGAACTGGGGTTCCGACGCCCAACCCGCCTCCACGCATCCCAGCAAGGGAGTCATTCCCGAGGTGCTCGATCAATTTGTGGTCGTCCGCTGGAACGACCCCGACCACCTTCGCGCCCGCGTGGAGGAGTTCCGGGGTCAGATCGCGGCGATCGCCTTCGAGCCTGTTCTTTGCAACACCTGCTGCATTCCACCGGTGCCGGGTATGATCGAGACCATTCGGGAACTGTGCGACCGCGACGGCATGCTGATGGTCGCGGACGAAACGATCACGGGCTTTCGATTCGGAGCGGGATGCGCGCAGGAAGCGCTCGGGTTCGAACCCGATCTCACGATCCTCGGGAAGGCCATCGGCGGCGGCGTTCCGTTTGCCGCCATGGTGGGGAAAAAAGGGTCTTTCGATAAAATCATCAGCGGGGAGGTGATCCATGCGGGCACATTGAATTCCAATCCGCTCTGCCTCGCCGCCAGCCGGTGGTGTCTCGACCAGGTCCTCGCACTCGGCGCGACGCATCCGGCGACGATCACCGCTCTCGGCGAGCGACTCATGTCCGGGCTGCGCGAAATTGCGGACCGTCACGGTATTCCGTTGCGACCCCAGGGTCCCGGCCTCGTTTTCCACACCGTCATGTTGAAGTCCGGAGCCGCCGAGGGCCCGGTGCGCGACCATCGTGATTACGTGAGTCGACAAGACGCCCCGCGCTGGGCGCACCTCCGCCGCTGTCTGCTGGAGGAGGGCGTTCGCGCGATCGAACGCGGGCTGTGGTTTCTTTCCCTCTCCCACTCGGATTCGGACATTTCTGACGCGCTCCAGCGTGCGGAAACGGCATTCGCGCGCCACGCCACGGAGTGGCATTCGTGAAAAACCCGCGGGTCTTCGTGGCAGGCCTTTTCCACGAAACGAATACATTTGTTGAAACGCCGACGTGCCTTGCGGATTTCAAAATCCGACGCGATGCGGAGATCCTTGACGCTCTCGGCGACGGATCCCCAATGGACGGTTTCCTCGAAACGGCCCACGACTTCCGCTGGGAGGTGATTCCCGGCGTCCAATACTTCGCGAGCCCGTCGGGTCCGGTCGACGACGACGTGTTCACCGCGTTTTGGTCCGAGTTGCTCCCGAGGCTCCGGGCCGCGCTGGACGGAGGAATCGATGCCATTTTTCTGATTTTGCACGGCGCGATGGCCACGAACGGATGCGACGATGTGGAGGGGGAGCTTTTGGAAAAAATCGGCTCAACCCCGGGAGCGGCAGATTTGCCCGTGTTTGCGGTTTTGGACCTCCACGCGAACGTGAGCGAGGCCATGGTGCGTCATGCCTCCGCCCTCATTCCCTACCGCGAGAATCCCCATATTGACGCCCGGCAAACGGCGGTGCGCGGGGCGCAGTTGCTCTGGCGCTGTCTTGCCGCGGGTGACACGCCGCGCACGCATTTCCTGCATTCGGGAATCGTCCTCGCGCCGCCGGACACCGGCACGGACGGACCCGTGATGGGTCCGCTCGAAGCGACCGCCCGCGGACTGGAGGAATCGGGCGGGTACATGGAGGTCGGTATCGCAGCCGGTTTTGCCCACGCCGATACACGCTTCACCGGCCTGAGCTTTTGGGTGGTGAGCAGCCAGCCCGAAATCACCTGTTTTCGCGCTTTGGAGAGCCTTTTTGGCCAGGCGCAGGCCCTCGCCCGTCAGCTCCAGCCCTCCGAATGGACCGTCGATGCCGCGCTGGATCGGATTGAGGCGGAGAAAAAATTCCCCGCATTGCTCGTCGAACCCGCGGACAACATCGGCGGCGGCGCCCCGGGCGACGCGACGTTTCTGCTCCGGGCACTTCTACAAAGACCCATCGGCCGCGCCGGCGTGATCCTTCACGACCCCGCAGCGGTGTCCGCCCTGCAAGACACGACCCCAGGCGAAACGGTGCGGCTTTCCCTTGGAGGCAGAGGCTCACGGCTGGACCCCGGTCCGGTCGAACTCGATGTCACTCTCGTGCGTCTAACCGATGGGAAGTTTGAACTCGAGGACCGCCAAAGCCACATGGCGTCCATGGGCGGATGTTTCATCGACATGCAGGCATGTGCCGTGGTGACCCACGGGCATCTGACGATTCTCCTGACCTCCAAACGAACGGCTCCCATGGACCTCGGCCAATGGCGCAGTCAGGGAATCGACCCCGAAAGCCTCGAGATCATCACGGTAAAAGCGGCAGTCGCTCACCGCCGCGCCTACGACCCAATTACCGCATCGACGTTCACGGTCAAGACGCCGGGGCCCTGCTCGAGCGACCTCGGATCCCTGCCGTACCGTCGACTCAGAAGGCCCATTTAACTCAAATCCGCCACTTCAAGTTTAGGGAACAGCGATTTCACCATGAAGAGCATGAAGGGCATGAAGGAAATGGGTCCAAAAAGGGCTCATAAAATGCGCATTGCGATTTTTTCGAAAACCGAATCAATTCGATTTAACGTTTTCGCATTTCCCGAATAGATTCGGCGGAGTGTTTCCGATTTTTGCGTCCATGAATTCCCGAACCACGAGCACCAGTGGAGTGTGGGGACCGATCATGCGGGCAAGCGTCACGGCTCTGCTCTTTTGTCTCACCGGCCACGACGCCTCGGCAGGAGGGACGGTGCGGCGGGTGGATGATACCACGCTGATCACGGTGGTGGCTCCATCGCTTCCCAATGCGGCGGATACCGCCGTCAACACACGTGCAGAACTGGCGGTGATCCGTCAGTTCCAGCAGGATTTTCCCAAGATCTTCGAGGCGAAATACCGCAAGAAGTATGAGGCCGACCCGGAACGGTATGGTCGGCACGATTGGAGCAAAGTGGCGGTGCGTCTCGAGGCGTTTGCCGGGCTGAACGTGGAGGGGGTGGAGAGCGACCTGATGGCTATCGCGGGAGGCAACGCGCCGGACTTGCTTTATGTGAATTTCCGCAAATCCGACACCTATATTCGGAACGGGTTTCTTTATCCGCTCGATATTGAGGACGACCAGTATTTCCGCGGGATGACCCGGGAGATGATTGAGCAGCGAGTCCATCCGAAGGTGTGGCCGGTGATCTTTCGCAAGGGTCCGAACGGACAGGAGCATGTGTGGGCGATGCCGACGGGCGGTTTTGTTGGGCGCGTGCTGGCTTATCGCAAGGAACTCTTCGACTCGGCGGGCATCCCCTACCCGACGGCAGACTGGACGTGGGCGGATCTGAAAGCTGCTGCGGTGAAACTGACCGATCCGCGTCGGGGGCATGTGGGCCTTGGA
>Ga0247833_1007070_pt1 | contig 12081 bp, 11 predicted proteins | sample LaCruzMarch2015__7_FD_187117 | JGI IMG/M metagenome (GOLD analysis project Ga0247833, IMG submission 187117) | Freshwater microbial communities from meromictic Lake La Cruz, Castile-La Mancha, Spain - LaCruzMarch2015_8m | ecosystem: Environmental > Aquatic > Freshwater > Lake | place: Spain...
AGAACCCACACCCACACCAATCAAGCCGCAGCAGCCACCTAAACCACAAGCAATTGCCCGTTCAGTTGGTAGGGCTTTTAGTTATGGCGGTGTTTTATATCCTGAAGTTGGCTTGAGAGTGCCAACAGCTTTTAGGCAAGATGTTAATTATAAAATTCAAATTTCTAGTATTTTTCGTGGATCTGCAAATGGAAGCTGCCCAGGTTTAGCTTTCCCAGACTTTAATACTCGGTGCACCGACTTGATGTACGAGCTAGAAGCAACGCCGTTAATTTTTGGTCCACTTTCAATCGGGATTAATTATTCCCAGCAGGAATCAATTTTTGATAATTCGGCAGATGGAGGTGGCAGTACTACTAAGAATGGCATTGGTAATGCAGTTGGTTTTCAAATTAAAGCAAATCTAACTGATTCAACAGGTTTGGCCTTTATAGGTTTAAATTTATTAGCTGAAAAAAATGGGCCAATTGGCAGATATGAGAAGGGTACTGATAAAGTTCAAGCTGATCAAGGCCAAGCGTACTTAATTTTAGCAAGTCAATCTATTAAACTTGGTAAATGGTTTGGCTCAGATGATATGGCTATTCTCACCTTAACTGGTGGGGTTGGTAATGGAAGATATAAGTCAATTACGCAATTTAATTATGGATATAACTATGGGCCGTTTGGTCCCATAGGGTCAGCAGCAATAAGTTTAAATTCTTACTTGTCTCTATTTGGTGAATGGGCAGGACAAAACGTGGGGGTTGGCACAAGTTTAAAGCCATTTAGGCGCATACCAGTTACATTTTCAATCCTTTATCGAGATTGGAAAGGTTTGGCTACTGGTTATACACAGGAAAAGCATGGAAGACCATTTAATATTAATTGTGGAACTCCCGATCAATGTCATGGGACAATTGACGGAAGAGTTACTTGGTCTTTTTGAATATGAAAAGGGATAAATACTTTGTTGGTTATATTACCTTTGACGACTCACCCCGGATTGAGATAATTAGACGAACTGCTAATTCCTTGGCTGTGAAGCTCTTCTGCTGTGAACCTGAAGAGATAATATTTTCCGAAACCCGTTTTCAGTTAGACGACATCAGTATATCTCCCCTTACTTTAAGGCAACGTAATAAAAGATTTAATATATTGGTGAAAAATTGGGACATATACAAAAAAAGTAGAAACTTTAATTCGCAAACATTTCTTCATCAGTTAAGGAACAGACTTCTTTGTGAATATGACCACCATTCAAATAAACGATTAGTAAAGGAAATGTTGCTAGCTGATAAGCATGTCTACTTATGGAGATCTTTTTTGGAATCTTCCTCAAGTCTGTTATGTGTAATGGAAGATGATGCTTTGTTTTACGAGGATATCCACCATACAATTAGCAGATGGAGTGGTTTGTGCAGTTTTATGGCTTCTACTTATGATAAAAATTTGATTGATTGCTTCTCTCGATATAATCTTTACATTGATTGTGCAGGAGGATTCAGTTTTGATTCTCTGGATATTTGCGCGGATTATATTTGCAATCCTGAGGGGCTGCCAGAGGGTGTAATCGCATTAAGAAAAATTTTTACAAATACATCATGCATGTATATAATGAGTCGTCCGCTTGTTGTTGAAATGTATAAAATTGTTAGCGAGAATCCAGGTCTTCGCTTCTTACCATCAGACTGGTTGATAAATGCATGTGCAATTGATATTGAGCATCAATCCATAAGTACTTCATGTTTTCATTTTGCCCCCCCACTATTACAACATTCATCAGTAAGCTCTGGCGCAAGTTATATGCGATGAAACTAAAAAATTCAAACGTAAGTGTTGCGATTTGCGTTCGTGACTGCAATCAATTTTTACCAAAAATTTTTTCTTTTTTAGATAACATAAGAGATATTTGTTTTGATTTACAGGTAGTATTTGTTGAGAATGATTCATGCGATCAAACGCTTGAGAGGATTGAAAAATATAAGTTAAGAAGAGTTGATTGGGTTCATGTTCTCTCCCTTGGTAGCCTTGTTAATGATTTTAAGTATAGAGCTGACAGAATGGCCTACTGTAGAAATACTTATTTAGACTACATTGCGAAGTTAGATGATTTGTGTCCTATTGATTGTTTGATTGTTCTTGATGTTTCTGCTGAGTCCAGCCATATAAATGCAATCATGATTGATCAAGTTTTGAAAACAGCACCAAATGATTGGGCTGCTCTAATGGCTAATCAAGGATACTTATATTATGATATTTGGGCTTTAAGGCATAACCCATGGTCTCCTAATGATATTTGGCAAGAAGCCAAAAACTCAGCTTCTGTAATGGGCGAAGAATGGGCTCGAAGATTGCATGTTTGTAGCAAGCAAATTCATATCCCTGATTTTATGACACCTCTCTCGGTTAGGTCCGCTTTTGGTGGTGCGGCTATCTATCGCTATGAATTACTGAAGGGGCTTCGATATGAAGGTTTAAGTAGTTCTAATAATGAAATATGTGAGCATGTTGCATTCAATACTAGTATTTTAAATAACACTAATTTAAAGATTTATATTATGCCAAATTTTGTTATCAGCTATTGCTTTAGTCAGCATACAATGGATGTAGGAATGGAATGGATTCGTCTCGACACATGGCTGACTCTGCTTCCGCATGCTATTATAAACACACGGAAACTAATCTCTAGGAAATTAAAGAAGCTATGCCTAAAGTTTCGCCACTACTATTAATCTTATTTAATAGGCCTATTTATACTAAGCAGCTTGTTGATCAAATTTCTAGCTTACCTGAAGAAATAAGGCCTACAGAAATTTATGTTGCTGTTGATGGTGCTAGGATTCAAGTTCCGCATGAGATGCAAGTTGTTAATGAAGTAAAATTTATAGTTGAAAATACTTTGGGTTGGGCAAACAATCTGTATTTTCGCTACCAGTCAACTAATCTTGGTTTAAAGCTTGCTGTTATTGACGCACTAAATTGGTTCTTTTCTCATGTTGATGAAGGTCTTATTCTCGAAGATGACTGCATTCCTCATGTTGATTTTTTTTCATATTGCTACGATCTATTAGAAAGATATCGATTTAATGATCGTGTTTGGTTGATAAGTGGCGATAATTCTCCTGGGTTGAATATTGATGGAGATTCAAGTTACGGGTTCATACCAGATTCTCTGATATGGGGTTGGGCTAGTTGGAGGAGAATTTGGTTTAAACATGAAACGGAAATGTTGCTTTGGAAGCAAATTAGGCATACGCATATAGCAAGGAAGTTGTTTCAAAGCAATGACCAATATAAGTGCCGATCACAAATGTATGATTTGGTTTTAGATAAGGGAATTCCAGATACTTGGGATATTCAATTCTCCGCTAGTTGTAGAATATATGGTGGGCTTTGTGCAATACCAAGACATAATCTTATCTCTAATATCGGATTTGGATTTGGAGCTACTAATACTATTTCTATGTCATCAAGAGCAAATTGCGATGTTCATCCTATTCTTCCCCTTGTTCACCCTGTTCGAGTAGAAGCTGATATTTTAGCAACGCACGAGCTTTTCTTTAAGGCTCAATATGGGGAAGAATGGATTGCTTCACATGGGCCAAATCTTTGGCTAAACAGATTTCGCAGACTTATTAATGTAATCAAAAGCCATTTAAATAAATGAGTTGCTGTTTGCTTGTTTTAATCTACCAGTTTTACTATTCGCCTTTCAAGATCATTAAAATATTGATATATGATTTTGTGAGAATCATTTTTAATCTCGGGCGTGTGAAGAACTCAGCGTAATATTCAGGGCAGTCCATTAATCGAGTGATTTCTGCAATTGGATTGTTACCCATGTCTTCAAGATTATTCCATAATATATATGATTTTTTATTTATTATGAGTGGTTCTGGTAAATTATTTGATCCGCAATAAATTGGAATTGCTCCAGATAGAAGGGAATCAAATATTTTTTCTGTAGTATAAAAAGTGCTTGAGTGATTTTCCGGGCATATGCAAAATTTTACAGTTGAAAGATATTTTCTTTTGTCATCACCAAACAAATTTTGAAGCCGACTACTATTTTTTAAGAGTTTGCCACAAGATTCTACAGTTCCTAATTCCTTTAAATGATTGAAGATTTTGGTGCGAATTCCTGCAAGCTTCCCACCATTATCATGATTTGCGATCATTGCCCCAAAGATCTCTCTCTGTGTTAAACCTAAATTATTTGCACTAACTACTCGCTGATGAATTTTTTGCAAGCTGTCCCGAGGATCAGTAGTTCCTAGGATCCACAATGGAAATCTTAGATAATGAGGATTCTCTATTTGGTCAAACCCTAGAGACAGGCTTTTTGTTATATCAAAACAATATGAAGAATATTCTGGGTGCCTAGAGATTTCTTCACCAATGAAGAAAATAATATCATGAGTGGCGGATACATTCGTAATATTTTTGTAAGGACCGAAAACTGAGCATATCGCTAATGGCCTTTTGATTATTATTTTTTTTCTTGCATGAAGCGAAAAAACCAGCATTGATGAATGTCCTCCCCACTCCACCAGTTTATTAGTATTACCTCGTTGTTGTGATAAATTGTCCTGTTGCGCGAATCGCTTACTGCTTGCTTAATTATTCTGCGTGCTCTGCTTATCAGTTTTGTAATCATTTGATTTGATTGAAACAGTTTAATGGTAACATTGCTTGAGTAAAGCTTGCAAGAAATTCACTTTTTATGATATGATATGATATTACTCAGATTAGATGCCTCTGCATGTCGACTGCAAAGAATCGCTATTTAAAATTAATGCAAAGACTTTGGCGAGAGCTTTCTCTTAGACGAAGATGGCAACTTATTGCCATTTCCTGTGGAATGGCTGTCAGTAGCATTACTCAAGTCGCTTTAGTGGCATCTATCATGCCTTTGTTGACTGGTCTGTCCAAGTCAACTTACTCTAATAATTACAATTATTTATATATGGCATGCATTCTATTCGCATTATTAGCGGTTTTTTCAAGCTTTGCTAGATCTTATTCCTTTTGGCTTAACGCTAAGCTAGCTGCTTTAGTTGGTACAGATCTAAATAATATTTGTCTGCGGCGAAGCATTCGCCAACCTTTCATCTCTCATCTGCAGCGCAGCAGCGTTGATGTGATTACAGGGCTAGCTCAGGTTAATCAGGTTGTAGGCGGGATCATTTCTCCACTACTTCAAATGCTAACTTGCTTTTTAACAATATTAGGTGCATTCATAACCGTTATGATTTTAAGTTGGCAAGCAACTCTGTTAGTTTGCTTTCTTTTTATTTCAGCCTATATATTGATAGCTAGGATCTTTCAGCTTCCTTTACAAAGGAATGGTGATTTGTTGTTGATTCTTTGGAGTCAAGAATTGCGCGTTCTTCAGGAATGCCTGAATGGCTTTAGGGATATGATTTTGGATGGCAGCGAAGATATTCATTTATTAAAATATCATAAAACAATATCACAAATTCGAATGATAACCGCACAAAATGCTTTTATGCAGTCATCACCAAAATTTGCGATTGAGGCAATTGGTTATGTATCATTAAGTATCACAACTATATTTCTTGCCATAAATGGAAGAGATCTTGTTTCGGTTCTGCCATTACTTGGTGCATTTGCCTTGGCGGCTCAAACCATGCTGCCTAATTTGCAGCAGATCTACTCTTGCTGGGGATCTCTTAATAGTTCCTTTTCATCATTGCAGAAAGTTATTAATTTATTAGATCAATCTGATGTTTTTTGTTCTAAACAAACAACTGAATTTGTGACTTCTCCAGTTGCTGGTATATTCAGAAGTGCACTTGTACTTAAGAATGTTTCTTTTCAGTATACCTCGCTTTTGCCAGATGTACTTTCTGATTTATCGTTTGACATTAACAAGGGTGACTATATTGGCATTGCAGGTTTAAGTGGTTCTGGTAAGAGCACTTTAGTTGATATTTTAATGGGACTTCTTGAGCCCTCCACGGGGGCAATATCTATTGATGGTACTATATTGGGATCCGATGATTTACCGCTTTCTACTTGGCGAAAAGTGGTATCTCACGTGCCTCAGCATCTCTTTATTATCGATTCAACACTTGCCGAAAATATTCTTTTCGGGGCAAAATCAACAGTTCTAGATACTAGTCTTCTTGCTAAATCTATCTCAATTGCTCAATTGGATGCGCTAATTGAGGAGTTGCCAGAAGGTTTAGACACCCAACTTGGAGAAGGAGGTATTAGGCTCTCGGGCGGTCAGCGGCAAAGAATTGGCATAGCTAGGGCAATTTATCGAAGTGAATCCTTTTTAGTTCTTGATGAAGCGACAAGTGCTCTTGATTCAATTACTGAATCAAAAGTATTATCTGGCATAAAAAATTTGGGTATGGGTTTGACTATAGTGATGATTACACATAGGATGATGACTCTGAGGAATTGCAACAAGATATTAGTCCTTGATAAGGGGAAAATGGTGGCTTACGATACATATGATTCACTCATGTTAAAATGTAATCTTTTTAGTAGATTGGTCTCTGGGGCGGAGATATATGAATAGTAGCTGCGAAGTCGTTTATGCCTTTATTCCCTGTTACAACAGAAGGGATGTAACTGTTTCGTTTATAGATCATTTAATTTATTCATGGCCTGTTTCCATTCTTCTAAATATTCATCTTCTTGATTGTGGTAGCTCTGATGGTTCAGCTGCTGCGGTAAGTTTTAGGTGGCCATCGGTAACTGTGCATTCGTTAGATTCAACCTTTTTTTGGGGTGCTTCATTGAATTATATTCAATCTCTTTTGAGGAAGGATTCTTTATTTAACCATATTAATTATTGTGATCCATGGATTCTTATCCTTAACGATGATTTGCGTTTTAAGGATGGCGCTCTATCTTTAGCATGTTCATTACTAAGTGGCTTTGATATTCTTGCACCCAATATTGAAGGAGGTCCTGGCAAAGTTTTTTTCAATCCAGTTAATGGCTCGTTTGGCGAATCTGCTGATTGTGGCGAAAGTAATTTAGGCACTACCCGTGCTACTTTTCTTAGAAGAAGTACATGGCTTCAGGCTGAACCCATAGTTAAAGGTATTCCACATTACCTTTCTGATTATTGGTTTACTTATAGCCTCAGCTGTAAAGGCTTTAGAATATCGACAATACCAGGCTACAGCGTTATCTGCAGATCGGATACAACTCGCTTATCTGGTCCCAATGGCATAGGTTTGGGATCAAGATTTACTTATTGGTGCTCTTGTTTAGATCCCCGTTCGCCAGACTATCTTATAGCATATATTACTTTTAAGAGGCGTTTTTCCCGTGAGCCATTCATATTGTTTTCCCTGATATTGATGAAACTTAAGTTTAGTTTTTATAAACTTGTTACATGTTATCATCCGGGTAATATTGCGCAACTTCAGGGATGAATATTCCTTCTCTGCTTTTTGTTGATGAAATTGGTGTTACCTTTTTAAAGGAGCGTATTCCTCAACTTGAGGTTGATTCCCAAATTTTTGATTTTATGAAATCTGCCTCTTGCTTAGGTTTAATCACACATTCATTTGATGCTAAAAATCAATGTATTCGGCCACTACCTCCCTCACGCTTTACTAGACATCGTTTACGTTCAAGGGTTCTTGACCCAATAGATCAGCCCTTGCTCTTAGAGGCTGGCTACATCTCTTTTGGTAAATTATTAATCTCAGAACGCAATCCTGCCAACTTTTCTTTACACAGTTTTTCTTCCTTGAAACGAAGGGCTCTACCTGGGTTGCGCTTTCCCTGGTGGCCTTTTAAACGTGACAGGCTATGTTGGACGCAAATCCCCGGTAGTAGACGCTCTCGGCTGACACCAATATTTAGCTCTGCTTCCGCCTGTATTCTTAGTAGTTTTAATAATCCAAATTGGTATCATTGGTTGACACTCCCTGGCTTGACCTCCCTTCCCTCTGAGCTTGATGATCGAGAGTTAGTCATTTCTGATAGATCTATTAAGCTATTATCTGCAGGTGATACTCCTATGTTGAATCGTGTAGCTTCATTGGCTACTGCTTTGTACCCTAATTCAAGAATAAGTTTCCAGAGGGGACCGATATTATTTAAAGATATTGAGTTCTCTTTTATCGAGAACCATACTCCTCTAGTTTGCAATCCTTTTGCACTTAATCAATTACGTAGCGCATCCTTATCCTCGCTTAAAATTTCACAGCGGCGATTTTGCTCTGATCGCATTTATTTGCGTAGGGGCCAAACCTCTAGTCGTCCATTTTTAGGCGAGCCTATGCTAGAGAAGAGTTTGCGTCAACTTGGTTTTGTGGTGATATCTCCTGTTTCATTGTCACTTGATCAATGCATTGCATTTGTTTCGAATGCTCGCTGGGTAGTAGCTCCTCATGGAGCAGCTCTAGCTAATCTTATTTTTGCTTTGCCTGGAACTAGGATTCTTGAATTGTTGCCTGGCAACCTTGATAATTATGGTCACTATGCATTAATTTCAGCAGCCCTTTCATTGCATCACAATTTTTGGGTTGGGCGCAGCGTTAATTCTGGTGGTTTTGAAGTTGACCAAGGTCAGTTGCTTGCATGGATTACTGCTGAAATTTTAGAAAACAATCCATGAAACCTGCAATTATTACCGTTGTCATCCCTGTTTTTGGCCGCGCTGCTTTGCTTAAGGAAGCCTGGCAAAGTTTAAAGCTTCAGACAGACTCGCATTGGCATCTATTAATTGCTGATGATGGATCTGATGATGATACTGCTGCATGGATCAGTTCCGATCCTGCTCTTGATTCTCGCACCACATGGTTAAGACGTCCGCAAAACCTTGGTTTATTTGCCAATCTAAATGATGCTATAAATTGCATTAATGATACCGGTTGGGTGCTTTTATTATGTAGTGACGACCGTTTATTACCGAATGCTATTGCAACTGTTAGGCACCTTCAGCAAAAGTGGCCTGAAGCCCCTTGGATCCTTAGTACCCATTTATCTATAGGGACGAAAGGGGAACCATTAGTTAACACTAGTGCCATAGACCATTGCCAATTTGCGTTAACCACTTGTACATTTAAAGCAGAAGAGTTTATTCCCCTTTTGCTTCGTTATGGCAGCATCAATGGTAATTTAAGCGGTATGGCTTTTTCATTGCAGTTGTGGCTTGAAGCCGGTGAATTCAGAGCTGACTGGAGCCATGCGGCAGATTGGGAATGGTTGATACGTGCATCAGAAAAAGCTAGAGTATTACTAAATCGTGAACCTATAGCTGAAATACGAATACATCCAGCACAACTCTCTAATTCTAATCGGTTAGCGGGTAATGACCTTTTTGAAATTGCAGCAGTGCAGAGTCTATTGCTTTCTCATCCATTATTGGCTCATGAACCTCATCGTCTTAAATGGGCTTGTCATCATATGCAATTTCATTTATGGAATTTAATAAAGCGTTTAATTCAATTTCGTTGGCGTGGTATTGTCAAAAGCCTTATCGATATTCATCGAACTGTCGGATTAATACCGTGCATGCTTGCTTTTTTATCTTTTTTACCAATTCGAGTTATTAATTATGTTCGGCGTTTATGAATCAGTTTAATCTTAGAATTCTTTTCCTTACCGATGATTTGGAGGATTATTTGGCAGACGGTATTCTCCATGGTTTGCGTCATCTTAGCTATGTAGATCTTATCGATTATCCCCGCAAGGAGTGTATGTATGAAGGTGGGCGCCAATGTAAATCTGCACCTCATCTTGGTGTGCGTGGTGGTGGTTTTACTCTTTATGGATTACTGATTGAACATCCTGGAGAGATAGATCGCGGTCATATTTGGCGTAGATTGGAAGCTGGTTTGTTTGATGCCGTGATTATTAGCAATATCTGGCGGCAATGGGGGTTGTTAATTCAATTACGTAAGTTGCTTTCTGGATTTCCCTTAATTATACTTGACGGTGAGGATGACCAGCGATTTTTTCCTCTTAGCGCGACTAAAGTTCGTCAGTTTGGCATCTTTAATGGCTTGGCAAACTTATTGAGATCTCCAACTACTTACATTTTCAAGAGGGAAATAACACAATCTAGTACGACCTGGCCATGGAATATTAGGTTAAACCCTATTAGCTTTTCTGTTCCTTCTAATAGTGTGCTGAATTTTTTGCCAAATAAAATAAAGTTATTTCCAACGCATATTATCGATTCTGAAGTCCGTGATTACTTTGGAGGATCAGATACTTATGCCTTTGATGATGAGGCGCAATATCGTTATGATCTCTCATCGGCACGCTTTGGCATTACAACTAGAAGGGCGGGATGGGATTGTTTGCGCCATTACGAAATTGCATCTTGTGGTACAATAGTTTGCTTTCGTGATTTGAATAAAAAGCTACGTAGCTGTGCGCCTCATGGCTTAATTCATGGTTTTAATTGCTTGAATTATAATTCGGTTGATGACTTGTTAGCCAAAATTAATTGTCTATCATCTGAGCAGGAATCTGCCATGCAATATGCGGCCCTTAATTGGGCGACAAGTCAATCAACTAGCTGCGCGGCTGCTAGAATGCTTAAAGTAAGTGGATTGGTTTCGTGATACTAAGCTTTTTATTTTTCAGTTTCTATTCTATCAAATCTATTTTTTTAAAAATCATTCGTTTGGGAGTCGAATTTCTATTAACTAGATTATGTGGTTATCAACCCCCTGCAACTTTATTTTACTCGACACCTTTGAAGGATCTCTTTGGAAAGATTTCCTCTTCGCAGGCTAACAGCAGAATCGGGGAATTAATCTCACGAAATTCACCCTGTATGATAGCCAGGTTTGGTTCAAGCGAGTTAAACGCACTTTTAGATTTTGAGCGGTTTACTAGCTTTTCTTCTGTTGATAATTTGTTGCATTGGTCTAAGACTGGGAGCTTCCCATTTTCAAAGAGTTCGTTTCGTTCTCTTCGTATAAATGCGGGTTTTTTTGACGTGGATAAGACATCCATGTCTAATTTTTATCAGGAGATGATGCTTGCAATCGGAGATGTTGATCTGCTTGGATCATGGTTGCCAGGTGAAACCAATTTTGCTCAAATGCTTACTGGCGCTACGTTTTGTGAGCTTTCTGATTTAGAGCCATATTATCATCAAAACCCTTGGAGTATGTACTTGAAAGATAAAACTGTGCTATTGATCCATCCATTCGCTTGCACTATAGAGAGCCAATATTACAATAAACGTGATTTGATATTCCCAGGTACTCAGACTTTACCAAATTTTAATTTAGTTACTCTTACAGCCGTTCAATCAATTGCAGGTAACTCTACTGAATTTAAAAGTTGGCAGGATGCATTAGATTTTATGACATATAAAGCTCTAGACATTAATTTTGACATTGCAATAATAGGATGCGGCGCTTATGGTTTCCCCCTCGCAGCAAGGCTTAAGAGACTTGGTGGAAAAAGGACAATCCATCTTGGTGGAGCTACCCAGCTTTTATTTGGTATTAAAGGTAAAAGATGGGATGAACATCCATATATTTCGCGCCTTTATAACGAAAATTGGACTAGAGAAGCTTCTACTGTAATGCCTCCAAATGCTCATTTGGTAGAAGGTGCTACTTATTGGTAGTATTTATTTTAGTCTACCTATGGTAAAATTAAGAGTGCCGCTTTGCTCTATGTTTACCGCCTCTTTTGATGATAGGCTGAAGCTCCCAAGTTACATTTTTGATTTTGTTAGTAATACATTGATTTATTCAGATCTTCATTTTATTACACCAGCTTTAAATTTTTCTCGATCCTTTGATACATGCTTCGGCACCTCGGTAGGTGAATTATTCATTATTCCCCCTTCCTCTTTGCCATCCTATTCTTCTTGTGAATCTCTTTTTAATTCTGTTTTTTTTAATTATTCTACTAACTCGGCTAAGTTTGAACTTTCTTGCTTTCATAGGTGGTTTGCACTGAATTCAGCGACAATTCATCTTAGTGCGGATGACTATATTTGTTTACTGGATACCGATTTTTTTCTTGGTTTGCCCCCTTTGGTTATATTGCAACATATCTCTGACGTGGACCCCAAAAACTGAACCAGCCCTTATGAGAGCTTCCCTACCGGCCAGACTTGGCCAGGAG
>Ga0247833_1007077_pt1 | contig 12072 bp, 11 predicted proteins | sample LaCruzMarch2015__7_FD_187117 | JGI IMG/M metagenome (GOLD analysis project Ga0247833, IMG submission 187117) | Freshwater microbial communities from meromictic Lake La Cruz, Castile-La Mancha, Spain - LaCruzMarch2015_8m | ecosystem: Environmental > Aquatic > Freshwater > Lake | place: Spain...
CGCACTTGTTCCAAGGGTTGAGTTAAAAGAAACCACAGATGCTTTTAGCAAGTCCCATATCCAAGTTGGTATGTGGGCGTTAGAGGCAGAGCGTGTATCGCAAGGGCGAGCTAGATTGTTATTTGAAACAGATCATAAATCTATTCCAAATGAATTAGGTTTTATAAATAAGGCAGTACACATGAATAAGGGTTGCTACAGAGGCCAAGAGACTGTGGCAAAGGTGTTTAACTTAGGACAGCCGCCAAGGAAATTGGTAACTCTTCATTTAGATGGCTCAATGGTGGCGATGCCTGAGAATGGGGCAAAGGTTTATTTGGAGGATAAAGAGGTCGGCTTTATTGGGACTGTTGCAAGGCACTATGAGCAAGGACCGATTGCACTTGCTGTTATAAAGCGAAATATTCCAATTGAAGCAAATTTATTGTCAGAATCTGTACCAGCCAAGATTAGTAATCAATTAATTTAAGTATAAAACGAAAAATTAAATCTACTAGTGTTTAATCAACTTGAGCCAAGAATTTACTAACAAAATTGAAAGTCCATTGTTTTCATCAACTAATTTACGTCTAAGGTTATAATCTGACTTATCTACAAGAAGACTTTCAAATTCCTTTAAAAGTGTTTTATCCGAATGATTAAGATCCATTAATTTAATTCCTTTTGAGTTGGCCGCAGAGATTAAGTCTAGGGCACCACTAGATTTTGAAACCCACACTGGTACACCTGAAATAAAGGCCTCTCTGATTGCTCGACCGTAGGATTCAACGGGAGCTAGTGAGACAAGAACGCCAATTTTATTCCACATTTTTGTAAGTGAATCTTCAGATAACTGACCAAGTTCCTTAAGTCTGTGTCTAGGAATTATACTTCTTATTGTAGTTAGAAATTCAGACTCTGCTTGCCCACTTCCAATAATAATTACATCAAAATCTTGAGAAACATGATTTAATTTATTGACCAGATCTATGAAGTTCCAAATACCTCTATCTTCATGAATTCTACCGATTAAGGCTATTGATTTTGGGCGTTGAGTAATTTTGAGTTTTTTATATGTTAATAACTTATGACTAATCGGTACAGGTATCACTGCAATTTTGGACCTACTTAATTTGAGGTTTCTAATCAAATTGTTTTTCTGATTATGTCCAACAGCACGTATTGATGTTGCCTTAGAGCACGAATACTTGGCAAGATAAAAGCGAACTTTGTTTCTCCAATTTATTTTTTGCCACAATGGATCGGCAATATCGCCATGAATTTGCATTTGAATGGGAGTATTTCTCCTCATAAGTTTGGCTAGTAAAAAGCAAGTCCAAAAACTCTCCCAAGGATCGCCCGCTACTATCAGACTTACCTCTATTTCTTCTTTACGAATACAACGATATGCACGCCATGAAAAGATAATTGGGTTAAATGTAGGTTTGGATAAGATGAATCGATCCATAAATTTAGAACGGAAAATCATATTGCCTTGATTGCTGGTGGTGAAAACAACTATCTTGGCTTTTTTAGATTTTGAGAATAAGACTTTTGCATAATCTAAATGACGATTGATTACATCTTTACCTCCTAGGGAGATATTTCCTCTAGGATCAAGAATCAATACTGCTGAGCGTTTCATCTCTTATGAATCCCTAAGAAGCTTAATTACCTGGTTTAATTGATTCTTCTGGGAGTATTTACTTAAGACTTTTTCTCTGGCTTGTTCACCTAATCTTCTAATATCTGCTGGTTTCTGTAAAAGTAAAGTAATGGCATCAACTAGTGAGTTAGGTATGTTTCTATCGATAACAATTCCGTCTATATTGTCAGAGATCACATCTAAATTTCCTTTAACATTAGAAACAATTGATGGCAATGCGCAGGCCATCGCTTGCAAAAGTGAGAAGGATAACCCTTCATATTCTGAAATCAATACAAAGATTTTACTCCGAAAGAGATAGCTAATAACATCTTGCTCCGATAATTGCCCAGTAAAGGTCACATTTGAATTCAATTCATTTGCAAGTTTTTTCAAACGCTCCTCTTCAGGTCCGCTCCCAACTATAACTAATTTAGTTTTATTCACAGAATTAGCGGTGATTAAGTGATCCAAGTTTTTCCATTTAACTAAACGACATACTGAGATTAAATCAAATTCATTTGAATTAACTCTCGTTTTAATTGTTGGTATTCCGTTAGGGATACATGAAACGGTTTTGTTTACCCCCCAACCTTGAATTAAATTCTTCAATTCTAAGCTCGGGCAGGTTATTTGCGAAAAACGATTTAAACTCCATTTTAGAAATAATCTTTGAGTTTTATGCCTAAAATTCAATTTCGACTTATTGAATTCTTCGATATTAAGTGATGTTTCACCACGGTTGAAAGCTCTCTCCCAAACTGGATCACCAACTATTTTTGCCAATGACTTCTTGCCGCTACCAAGCAATGCGATTGAAGTTTCTTGAAATAGTCCATTCGCGAACACAAAATCGCTTGTTTTAACCCGACTTTTAATACAAAAGTATGTTTTTATAAATCTTAATAGAAGGAATTGATCTCTAGTGACATATTTTATCGGCCATGGTTCATTTAATTCAGTTGCAGTTAAGTTTTTTAAAGTAACAACTTCCACTGATCCACTTTGAGTTTGGATTTCAGAAGCGAGAACTGGAATATATGTTGCTGGACCCCCGATTTCTGGCCTGTAAATACCCGATATCAAAAGGGTTTTCATTTAACTGATTTAACCCATTTATCCAAATTTGAAGATATTTTTTTTCTTGAAGCCCAGTCAATTGTCATTGAAATACCATCTTCAAGTTTTGTACTTGGCTTACTGCCAATCAATTTTTGTATATAGGATGCATCAGACATTGTTTTTCGAGCATCATTTAAATTTGTGTCGTATCTTTCAAAACTGACCTTCTTACCTGTTAATGAACCTACAATTTCTAACAGGTAATTCATTGACAATGGTCTGCCACCACCTAGATTTACAACATCTGAGAACCCGGGCTGTCTTCCCTCCAGTTCCAGCGTTAAGTTTATTACAGACCTAACAGCATCATTTATAAAGGTGAAATCTCTTTCGATCGAACCATCTCCAAAAAAATTAAACTCACTCCCCACAATTGCATTAGCAATCATTCTAAAATAAGCCATATCTGGCCTACCCCAGGGCCCATAGACGGTAAAAAATCTTAGTCCCCGCGCAACCGTTGCACTGTTTTTTACTAACGTTGGAACAAGTAGTTCATTTGCTAATTTGGTGCTTCCGTAAAAACTACTTGGATGTAAATTCGATTCAGATTCGCTATATGGAATTTCTGCTTTATCTCCATATACGCTTGAAGAGGATGCATACAAAAACTTCGGCACCTTTCTTTCAATTGTAGAAATAAGTACATTACTAAAGCCCACCAAATTACTATCAACATACTTACGACTTTCACTAACACCTAGTCTGACCCCTGCTTGCGCAGCGAGATGGATCACGACTTCCGGATTACTTGAGGCAATAATTTTTTCTACTTTTGATTGATCGCAAATATCTAAGTTCAAGACTTCTAGGCTCAGCGGGCTTAACAACTGTTTGACTCTTAGGCGCTTCAAACTTACATCGTAATAATCCGAGAAATTATCAACCGCGGTTACTTCGTGTTTAGATATCATTAATTGTTCACAAAGCGTGCTTCCAATAAAGCCAGCAGCACCGGTCACTAAGATACGCATAGTAGGGTTATTCTACTTGTTTTTGATGCGGATAACTTCACTTGGAAAGTATATGTATCCACAATAAGATTATTGGGAACGGAGGGCTACTTTGAGTCGAACTCATCTTTTGATAATCAACTATGCAATGGATGAGAAGAGTCAGGTGTTTTCACACCAAGTGGATTTAGTAAATAAGTTAGCTCAAAAATATGACAAGGTGTCTGTACTAACAGGAACAGTCGGATTTCATAAGGTTTTAAGCAATGTAGAAGTGATTTCTTTTAATTGGATTCAGGGAAAGAAATATTCAAGCTTATTAAGATTTTTATATAAGTTTTTACAAGTGCTTGGCAAGAATCGGTTTAGCTGCATTTTTTCGCATATGACTTCGGTTCAATCTGCTTTCATATCACCCATAACAAGAGTTTTAAGAATAAAGCACTATTTATGGTATGCCCACACGAGTAAGAATATTTATTTACTGATATCAAGGGCAATAACTAATGGAATCATCACTTCAACTCCGGGTTCTTGTCCAATAAAGGGACGAAGAGTTTTTGCTATAGGTCAATCTGTTGATAGTGAAGTTTTTAATCGAAAATCAAGATGTGATACCCCTATAAAAAAACTGATTCATATTGGCAGGTTTGACCCATCCAAGAATATTGAAGAAATTGTCGGTGTCGTAAAAAGACTTAGAGATAGTTACCCCGCATTGAATTTAAATATTGTTGGGTCACCTTCAAGTGAAAAGTTTCAAGAACATATGAAATTAGTGAAATCTAAATTTCTGACTGATGTTCAACAAGGATGGCTCACTTTCACACCCAGTATAGAGCGCAGAAAAATCCCAGATGAATTGAAAAAAAATGATTGCTTCATTCACGCATTTCAAGGATCTCTGGATAAAACTCTGGTTGAGGCTACCCTGACTGCAATTCCGGTAGCTACTATTAATAATGAGTACATAAAAATATTTGGAAAATGGAACTCAAGTAGTTCTGGTAAATCTGTATCTTTAGTAAGAGAGTTAGAGTATTTGCTAAATTTGGATCCCAATACAATCACCAATGAAGTGGATCGTAGGCATGAAATTGCCAGAAGTAGCCATGACTCCGAAGGTTGGGTAAATAGATTAGTTAATGTTTTAGATCAAAACTAGCAAGGTTATCTGCAGAAAATTCAAGATCGCTTTAGATACACTTAGTTGATGGAGACTTTAACTACTATTCTGTTAATAATTGTGTCGGCTATATTTTCAATTTTATTAATCTATAAAGGTGTAAGTGGACTTAAGAAAACTTTAAAAGTGGATAAAAAATAATGGCGTTTACTATCCCAGATAATCTACATCCAGATTTAATGCCACTTGCCTGGTTAATTGGTACTTGGCGAGGGAAAGGACGTGGTGAGTATCCAAATGTGCCAGGTTTTCAATTTGCTCAAGAAGTTTCTTTTAATCATGATGGCAGGGCTTTCTTAAATTACTTCTCCCGCTCTTGGATCATTGATGAAAATGATGAAATCATCAGACCAGCTGCCTCAGAGGTTGGTTTTTGGCGGGTTAAAGAAAACAACGTGCTTGAAGTATTGCTAGCTCACAACACTGGTATAGCGGAAGGTTGGGTAGGCGTTGTTAAAGGTGCCAAGATTCAACTAGAGATGGATCAGGGTTACTCATCCCCTTCTGCAAAAATAGTTACCGCTGGTTCTAGGTTGTATGGATTAGTTGAGGGTGAGTTATTCACCTCCTATGACATGGCGGCACAAGGACAAACATTGCAAGCACATCTTTGGTCCTCACTTGAAAGACAATCTGAAAATTAACGAGAAATTTGCAGGAGAAGTTTTAGCTAAAGTAACACGTGGTGATTTAGTTGAGTCCCTCCACTTAGGGCATTTAATAGTTTTAAATGCAGATGGTTCAACATATTTATCAAAAGGATCACCTGAGTTACCAATCTATCCACGAAGCGCCATTAAATCCTTACAAGCTGCAGCAATGCTTAAGGCAGGACTTAAAGTGGAAGAAAATGAGTTAGCAATCATTTGTGCAAGCCACTCTGGCTCCCAATCACATATTGATTTAGTTACCAAAATGCTCACATCTCGAGGGCTTTCAACCTCACAACTTAAAAATGCTGTTGATAAACCATTAGGCGAAAAAGAGAAAATCACTTGGGGTGACAAACCACCAAGCCAGTTGGCCCAAAACTGCAGTGGCAAACATGCTGGAATGCTTATCACTTGTCAGCAAAATGACTGGGATCTGAAGACCTACCTAGATCTAGATCACCCATTGCAGGTTGCGATTAAAAATGAGATTGAAGAGTTATCTGGTGAAAAGGTGCGCGCAACAAGTGTTGATGGCTGCGGAGCGCCATTATTTGCAATCTCATCAATCGGATTAGCAAAAGCTATTTCAAACTTAGTTAAATCTAAAGAGGCTCTGTATCAGCAGATTGTTTCAGCCTGCATGAAATACCCAGATTTAGTTGCAGGGCACGGCCGTTTAACAACTCGAATGATGAAGGCTGTTCCTGGATTATTTATGAAGGAAGGAGCTGAGGGTGTGCAGGTGTGCGCACTACGTGATGGCAGAGTGATTGCAATAAAGATTATTGATGGCTCTTGGCGACCAGTTGCACCAATCATTATGGAAATATTTAAGAGGTGGGGCGTTGCGATGCCAGATGAGAGTGTGAAGATTTATGGGGGCGCAAGCGTAATCGGTGAGGTAATTGCCAATATTTAATTCACTTAACTTAAGTTAGAATTGATCACATGAAATCCCCACGCACTTCAAAGATTGCAACCTTGATGGTTCACACCTCACCCCTTGACCAAGCAGGCACAGGGGATGCCGGAGGGATGAATGTTTATGTTGTGGAGACTGCTAAGAAGATGGCCCAAGCAGGGGTTGCGGTAGATATTTTTACTCGAGCAAATAAACCAAATCTGCCAGAGACAGTTGAGATTGCAGAAGGCGTCAGTGTTAAGAATTTAGTGGCTGGACCTTTTGGCGGTATATCAAAAGAAGAACTGCCTAGCCAATTAGGAGCACTAACTAGTGCTTTTATGAATTATCAAAAACAATTACCTAAGAATTATTACTCTCTTCTTCACTCTCATTACTGGATCTCAGGACAATTAGGTTGGGTGGTAAGTGAGGCAACAGGGACTCCATTAATTCATACCATGCACACCACCGCAAAGGTTAAGAATTTGAATTTGGCAGATGGTGAAAAGCCAGAGCCACACGTGAGGGCAATTGGTGAAGAGCAGGTAGTGAAGGCAGCAACAGCTTTAATTGCAAACACAGATGCTGAAGCTGCGTCTTTGGTCTCACTTTATGATGCTTGCCCAGATCGAGTCTTTGTTGCTGCCCCTGGTGTTGATCTGCAGAATTTCTCACCCGCCGATGGCAAAGCGGCAGCTCGTGAGCGATTAAATATTGCACCAGATACGATCTTGCTTACCTTCGTGGGCAGAATCCAACCTCATAAAGGTCCTGATGTATTACTAAGGGCGGCAGCTGAGATGGTCTCCCATTCACCATATCTGCGGGCAAAACTTGCCGTAGTGATTATTGGTGGTTCATCTGGTTTCATAAATGAATTAGAGAAATTAAAATCACTTGCTAAGTTTTTAAAGATTGAAGATATTGCACACTTTGTTGATCCAGTATCACGTGAAGTATTACCAGATTGGTATCGAGCAAGTGATCTAGTGTGCGTGCCAAGTTATTCTGAATCATTTGGTTTAGTTGCTCTTGAGGCCCAAGCTTGTGGCACTCCAGTTGTTGCAACCGCTATTGGCGGCCTACGAACAGCGGTCGCAGATGGTATCTCTGGCTCATTAGTTGATGGCCATGATCCAAAATCTTGGTCAGCAGTAATATCAAGATTAATTGCTGAACCTGCCCGCAGATTACTATTATCAATGGGAGCACTAGAACATGCCAGTCATTTTGGTTGGGAAATGACCGCTAGAAAAACATTAGATGTTTATGACATTGTATTTAGTAATCAGTCAAAAAACTCAATTTTGAAATCATTAAGCTAAATGAATCCAAATGAGCAATAAAAATAGAATTTACTAGCATGAGTAGTACTCCACTTAAGATTTGCCACTACATAACTACTATTTCTCGAGGCGGTGCAGAAAATCAACTGTTACTGCTTGTAAGCAATCAAATCAAGTCTGGTAATCAGGTGACAATAGTTCCTTTGAAGGGCGAGTTAGAACTTTGTGGAGATTTTAATAAAGTCGGTGCAAAAGTAGATCAAAACTTCGTAGGAAGAAAATTTATATTTCAGATTTTAAGAATGTCGACAATTAGAAACAAAAATTATGACATTCACCATGCACATCTTCCGCAAGCAGAACTTTTGTTGGCACTCTCACCAATTAAAAATTACATAATAACTAGACATTTTGGAGGTCAATTTTACCCGACTTCAAACTCATTATTATCAAAAATTCTCTCCAGAATTGCATCTGCAAGAGCTAGAAAAGTTATAGCGATATCTGAGAGTGTCAGAAAGCTATTAATTGAATTAAGAGAGGTTAAAGAACATAAGAAAATAACAGTAGTTCCATATGGTTTTAATGCGGTTTCTTTTGTTGGAGATCATAGTAATAAGATGAGTTCTAGTTCAAAACGATTTACTATCGGAACTTTAGCAAGATTGTCTGTAGAGAAAGACTTGCCAACTTTAATCAAAGCTATCAAGATTTTACAATCTAAGAACAATAAGCACGATTACCAACTACAGATCTTTGGAGATGGGGAATTACGAAGCAAAATTGAGTATTTAATCAAAGAATTGGCATTAGTTGAAAGTGTTCTACTGATGGGAAGAACTAAAGATTCAGCCGAGGAACTATCAAAATTTAGTTTATTTGTTCTACCCAGCAAGTTTGAAGGATTTGGACTGGTCTTGTTAGAAGCAATGTCTTTGAATGTACCAATTATCGCTTCGAACATCTCAGCTGCCAAAGAAGTCTTGGGTACAGACGGTGCTGGAGTTTTTTTTGAACCAGGAAATGCAGATGATCTGGCTGAGAAAATTCTAAACCTAGAATCATATCTGGATCAGAGTTTTGCAGAGCGACAAAACGACCGTCTTAAACTTTTTGATGATAAACAAATGGAAAATCGGATTCGACAAGCATATGAGATGTAAGAAATTAATGCCAAAGTTTATTGGGGTATAGTGCGCTAATGATGTGGAGCAACCCATTTGATCTAAGGTTTGAACAAATTAGGAAAGTGCTCCTCCTTTTAAATAGATCAGATCGTTATAAATTAGGGCTAGTTCTAATCATTAACACTGGATTAGCCTTCTTAGATCTAATTGGTGTTGCATTAATTGGAATAACTTCTGCAATATTGATCCGAGGCTTACAAGGATTAGCAGCAGGTGATCAAGTCACTAGATTTTTAGAGTTGCTTAATTTGAATGAATTGCCACAGCGACACCTGTTGCTACTACTTGGTGGTTGTGCTATTTCTTTCTTTATCCTCAAAACAATTCTCTCAGTCTATTTTTTAAGAAGAACTCTTAGGTATATGAGTACTCGCACCGCGCAAATTTCTAGCTCACTAGTTTCAAAGATGCTAAATAGACCCGTAGAAAAGATCTTTATTAAGCCAATTCAGCATCAAATCTATAACGTGACTGGAGGAGTTGAGAGATTAGTAGGTGGTGCTGTAACAAGCCTTGTGGTTATAGCATCTGACCTAGTTCTACTTTTAGTAATTCTGATAGGTTTAATGCTGGTTGATCCGGTCACATCAATTGGCACCTTCTTTGTATTTACAGGCATTGGGTTTTTGCTATATTTTTTGCTCCATAAGAGAGTTGCTATTCTAAATAGTAAATTTGCGTATCAAAATATTTATTTTAATCAGAAAGTATCAGAAGGCATCAACTCATTTCGAGATCTTTTCATTAAAGGTGGCAGAGAGTTTTATGTAAATGAGATCCGCAAAACTAAAATGAGGCTAGCTGGCTATGATGCTGAAATTAAGTTTCTTCCAAATATTAGTAAATACACAATCGAGATATCGGTAATTCTAGGCATTGCTGTTGTAGCGGGTATTCAGTTTTATTTGTTTGACTCTAACCGAGCCATTGCGGTCATATCAGTCTTCTTAGCTGCAAGCACAAGAATTGCACCTGCAATAATTAGGTTGCAACAAAATGTAATTGCAGTTAAATCAAGTTTGTCAGCGGCAAAGCCTACTCTTGAATTAATTGATGAGTTAAATGGAGTTGAAGAACTAGAGAGAATTGAAACTGTTATCAGCACAAACCACGCAAACTTTTCACCAAGAATAAAACTGAGTAACCTTAAATTTATCTATTCAGATGCAACAGAAAACACAATTCAAGATATTTCATTAGAAATTGGCGAGGGTAAATTCATCGCGCTCGTTGGTCCTTCCGGCGGTGGTAAGAGCACCTTAATTGACTTAATTTTGGGTTTACTGGCCCCTTCTTCAGGATCAGTAACAATCTCAGGTCTTACACCTGTTGATGCAATCAAAAAATGGCCAGGCTCTATTGGCTATGTACCCCAAGATGTTTTTATTGAGAATTCAACTGTTAAAGAGAATATTTGTTTAGGGTTTAATCCAGAGTCGGTGTCAGATGATCTTGTGTGGCAGGCATTGCAGCTTGCTGATCTATCTGATTTCGTTAAAAGTCTAGCTGGGCAACTTTCCTACAGAATCAGCGATGCAGGCAAGAACTTAAGTGGTGGCCAACGTCAAAGGCTTGGTATTGCTAGGGCACTATTAACAAAACCAAAGATAGTTATCTTTGATGAGGCAACTAGTGCTTTGGATGCAAAGACTGAAAATCGAGTTTCAGAATCTATTTTGAAGTTAACTGGTGAATGCACAGTCATCTTTATTGCCCACCGCTTATCGGTGGTAAGGAGTGCAGACATGATTTATTACATTGATAAGGGCAAGATCATTAGCCAGGGAACATTTGAAGAGCTGCGCTCAATAAACGCAGATTTTAATAATCAAGCCAATTTTATGGGAATTTAAGTACTTTCAAGATGCTTGATCCAAATGCTGTAATTGATGATTTTCTATCATCACATGATTTAGATTATGAACAAAAGAATGAAAATACCTATCTAATAACCCTGCCAGGGGAAGCAAAGCAGCAAACCCATTGCGCATTGGTAGTTGGTGATCACTCTTTGAGTGTTAACGCATTTGTAATTAGAAAGCCGGACGAGAATAAGGCAGCAGTCTTTGAGTATTTACTAAATAAAAATGCCTCAATGTATTCAATTGCATTCGCAGTAAATGAGTTAGGAGATATTTACTTAGTGGGCAGATTACCCCTTGATGCGGTAAATGAGAGAGAGATTGATCGCCTCCTGGGCGCAGTACTGCAGTACGCAGACTCATCCTTTAATCCATTACTTGAGTTGGGATTTTCCTCTGCCATCCGGCGAGAGTGGGCTTGGCGCATCTCTCGGGGTGAGTCCTTGGCTAATCTAAAAGCTTTTGAGCATTTAATTCAATAAAGCGTGAAAGGATTACTGCTGTGAGTTATAAGTTAATTTTATTACGCCATGGTGAGAGTGAGTGGAACGCTAAAAATCTCTTTACCGGCTGGGTTGATATTGATCTATCTGAGAAAGGAAAAGATGAGGCTGCTAGGGCTGGTCAATTACTAATGCAGGCGAATTTACTTCCTGATGTATTACACACCTCCCTCTTAAAGCGAGCGATTAATACTGCAGATATCACTTTAAGTAAGTGCGGTAAAACTGGAATACCAACACATAGATCATGGCGATTAAATGAGCGACATTACGGGGCTCTGCAAGGAAAGGATAAAGCGCAAACACTTGCTACCTACGGACAATCACAGTTTGATCTATGGCGCAGATCCTTTGACACCCCTCCTCCTGCAATTGCAGATAATGATCAGTACTCACAAATAAATGATCCAAAGTATGCAGAGTTAGGTGAGCTGCTTCCCAAAACAGAGTGCTTAAAAGATGTGGTAGCACGTGTTATTCCATATCTAACTGGTGAGATAAGTAAAGATATGTTGGCGGGTATGACGGTCTTAATTACCGCTCACGGTAACTCTTTGAGAGCAATCGTTAAACACATTGATTGTATTTCAGATGCTGATATTGCAAAGGTTAATATCCCAACTGGCATTCCGCTTTACTATGAGTTTGATAAAGAGTTTGAACCCATTACAAAGGGTGGTCGTTACTTAGACCCGCAGGCTGCCAAAGTGGCAATTGAAGCGGTTGCTAATCAGGGTAAGAGTTAAGCTCTCTCATTTGCATATTTACCAGTAACTAAGAAGTAAACTCTGC
>Ga0247833_1007090_pt1 | contig 12055 bp, 9 predicted proteins | sample LaCruzMarch2015__7_FD_187117 | JGI IMG/M metagenome (GOLD analysis project Ga0247833, IMG submission 187117) | Freshwater microbial communities from meromictic Lake La Cruz, Castile-La Mancha, Spain - LaCruzMarch2015_8m | ecosystem: Environmental > Aquatic > Freshwater > Lake | place: Spain...
CGCGGCAACCGATTTGGAACGTGTCCCCCGTGTCACGACGGCGTCCAGCATCCCTGCCTTTGCTTGCCGAAGGCGGCTGTCCGATGGTATCTGACCGATACCGTTTGAACGTATCGAACGTTACTGGACTGTATGCAAGCCACGATCGATTCCAAGAATGGGAGCTATTCTGATGACCGCGATCATCAGGATGGAGACGACTTTCTTTTTGAGGCGATTTTTGAAAGCTCACCGTTCGGCATCGCGCTCGTCAGTCCGGACGGGCAATGGCTTCGCTGTAACCAGCGGCTTTGCGACATGCTCGGATACTCTTGCGAGGAACTGCGCACGACGACCTTCCAAGATATCACGCACCCAGACGATTTGTTGACCGATTTAACCTTCCTGCAAGAGACACTCGGCGGGCAGCGGAACGGATATCAGATCGAGAAACGATACATCTCGAAAAATGGTGCGGTGTTATGGATCCAGCTAACCACTTCGATCGTTCGCTATGACGACGGCCGACCCCGCTATTTCGTGTCGTATGTCGAGGACATCCAGAAGCGGAAGGAAGTGGATTCGCGGCTGGAGAGCGCGATTGACGAGTATCGATTGCAAACCGAGCGCTTGGCGATCGCCACGCGGTCAGCGGCCATGGGTGTTTGGGACTGGAACGTGGGAGCGGATTGGATCCACTGGGACGATCAGATGTTCGATTTGTACGGGATGGAGCCGCCTGAGAGAGGGCGGATCAACTTTGATATCTGGAAAGCCAGCGTCCACCCCGACGACCTTGACGGGGTGATGCGAAAGTTGGACGAAATGACTGCGGGAACCGCTTCTTTCGATACGGTGTTTCGCATTTTGAACCCAAAACGTGGGGTTCGATTCATCGAGGTTCACGCCGAAGCGATCCACGATCTTTCCGGACGTTTGGTCCGAATGATTGGCGTGAATCTCGATATCACGGAGCAGGAAACCTGGCGTCGCGAACGCGAAGCCACCACCGAGTCCGCCCGTCGTGCAAGCATGGCGAAAAGCGATTTTCTCGCGATGATCAGTCACGAAATCCGTACCCCCCTCAACGGTATCATCGGCTATTCAAAGCTTCTTTGGGACACGGAGCTCCATGACGAACAAAGGGAGTTTCTCTCGTCGATAGAGTTAAGCGGAAAGATGCTTCTCGCGATCGTAAACGACGTCCTGGACTATTCGAAGATCGAAGCAGGGAAACTCGATCTGGAACAAATTGCGTTTCCGGTACGCAAAAGCGTACGCTCCGCTGTCGAGATGGTTTCCATTGCGGCGCAGCGCAAGAATCTGTCGCTGAATGTTCGGTTTGGAGCCCACATCCCGGCCGAAGTCATTGGAGATTCCACTCGGTTGACGCAGGTTCTGCTAAACCTCCTCAGCAATGCGGTGAAATTCACGTCCGAGGGCGGCGTCCAAGTGGACGTGTCCCGAGTATCCGACTCTCACAAGGATCGACTAAAGTTCGTTGTTGCCGATACAGGGATTGGAATCTCTGCCCTACGGATCGCGGAGTTGTTTCAACCGTTCAATCAACTGGACGCATCCACCACCCGGCGCTTTGGAGGAACGGGATTGGGACTCGCGATTTCCCACCGGTTGATCTCCTTGATGGGCGGCCGAATTTATCTCGAGAGCACCGAAGGCGTGGGAACGAAGGCAACAGTCGAGATCCCCCTGCTCCAGGTGGAGACTCCGGTGTGCGCCAGTGGCGACGGCGCCGGACGTAAGCCGAGTTCCATCGCGAGGAGTCCGACGTCGTCCAGTCGATCCCGAAGCGAACCCAAACAGGGAATTGCAACTCTGCCGGAATCTGCCCGTGATATCCGCATTCTGCTCGTCGAGGATAATTCCATTAATCAGCGTCTCATGCGGTCCATCCTCCAGCGAATGGGACTTCAACACATTCACCTGGCTAATGATGGATCGGAGGCCGTGAATCTGTGCGCCGAAGAAATCTTCGACGTGATTCTTATGGATTACCAAATGCCGATCATGGACGGTGGGGAGGCCGCTAGGGCGATCCGTCGGTTGGAAAGCGAGAATCCCAAGCGCTCGCGGGCCCATATTGTGGCGCTCACGGCGGCCGCACTTCCGGAGGATCGCACCCGTTCGTTGGACGCGGGAATGAATGACCACCTCACGAAGCCTCTCCAGCCGCATGCGCTGCACCAGATTCTGTCGAGTGTGGGAGGGAAGAAACGCCGGAGTTAGAGCGGTAAAAGCGGGCTAACCCGGACTTACAAAAACACTCACGGAACTCGGAGTGATCTGAATTCCCATGGGAGCGTTCGGATTCATCGAGTTGTTCTGGCCGATTAAGGAACCCAGGTAGCACATGGGCTGCCCTTCCGCCTTCACGGACATGCTGCCCAGTTTGTATTTGCACGGCCCGATGAAGGTCTGCGAAACAACCCCCCCAAGAACTCCGGCGTCATCCCCTTGTGACATGCTCACCTCGGTCAATGTGGTCGCGGCTTGGAAGCCCTCGATCGTGACCGACACGGCGGTCGTCCCCGGAATGGCCATCATGACCAGGGCAATATTGGGATACGGCATTGGTACAATGGCCGGACCGACCGGTGTCTTGCACGTGTCGGGGAAAGCCATGCATTGGCCCGAAGGACTATTGGAGGATGCGGATGACATAATAAGAAGTGATTGAAGAGCTATGCCGGGCGACTTACCCGAGGCAGGGGCGGTGGGGTCCATTGCTCGGCTTCAAAAAGATCGCGGTCGGTCTCGCGGGCGGTCGACATCTTGGCGTGGCAAAAGCTCATTCTTTCGCCCGTCATCGCATGGAGCGTAGCGTAGGTCAGATCCGCGCTGCAGAAATCGGCATCCTGCAGATTTGCGTGCGAGAAATCCGCATACGGCAGGATGGCACCTCGGAAGGCGACCCTCGAACCAGACGCTTTCGTCCAGACTGACCTTTGCGCACTGGCTCCGGAAAAGTTGCAGCGACTCAAACTCGCCGCTCCGAAGAACGCCTGATCCAACACCGCGCCCTGGACGGATGCACCGTCGAGGACGGCTTCCGCAAACTTCGCGTTGAATGCCTGGGCACGATCAAGGTTGGCTGCGGCCAGTGAGCTGCCGGAGAAGTTGCAGTGTTTGAGGTTCGCCTGAGCGAATGTGGTTCGCGCGAAGTTCCCCTTCTGCAGGGAAGACCCGCTGAAGTCCATGCCGGCAAAGTCTCTCCCCACCAGCTCCAAGCCATCCATGGCACAGGTGAGGAACCGGGTGCGGGTAAGTACCGCATCCGCGATCCTTGATGTCTTCAAATTGCAAAAGTGGAACGTGGTTCCCAAGCATTTCGCTTCGGTTAGCGCCGAACCGCTGAAGTCAGACTTGATAAATTCGGCGTCCGTCAGATTCGCGTGGGCAAGATTGGAGTTGGTAAACGCGGCATGGGAAGCCTTGCATTTGGAGAGATCGACTCCAAACAGGTCGCAGTCCAAAAACTCGGTTTTTGCAAGCGTGGTCCCGGCAAGGGAGGCTTTGTGGAATACGCACTCGTGGAACGTGCACCTCGAGAGATCCCGGCCCGCGAAACGATGCCCGGAAAAGTCCGCTCGACGGAATGTAACGCCAACAAGCGGGGCCTCGAGAATCTTAGTCAGATCGAGCTGTGCTTCGGATAGATCCGCCTCGGCGAGCACCGTTCCTCGCAGGGAGGTATTCGTGAGGTTGGCCGATCGAAAATTCGCGTAGATCGTTTTTACCGAATCCAAGCGTGCATCCGTAAGGTCGGCTTTCGATAAATCCGAATTCATCAATTCAGCCTGCGTGAGGTCTGCGGCAACCAAACTTGCCCCGCTCAAGTCGCTGTTGTTGATGCGACTGCGCCTGAGTCGCGTTCGGTCCATGATTGCCCCACCAAAATAGCCGACGTGAAAGGTGAGATCCGAAAGGTCCGCGTCTGAGAAGTCGGCGTTCCTTGCAAACAGAACGACGAGCTCCGACGGAAAACGCACGGCGTTCCGGAGGTCGGAGTGATCCACGTTGAAAATGCCGAGATTTGCACGGGAAAAATCCGCGCCGGATAATTTGGAACGCGTTAAAATGGCTCCATGCATCGTAGAGTCGGTAGCCTGCATGTCCGGCATCTCGTTGCGAACGCAACAAAGTTTGGTGAGGTTGCAGTGGTCGAACGTCACACCAGGCAGCCTCGAAGCGGACGATTTGAAATGTGCCATGTTGCACGCATGGAAAACGAGTCGTTCGGCGCGGCTCTTATCGAGAATGGAATACTCAAGATTGCAATTGGAAAACCGGCAATCCGTCAGGTCACAGTCAAAGAAAACCATCGAATTCGCCGTGCAATCGTCCCAAACGATCTCGCTCACGTCTGACTCGAGAATGCGGGATTCCGTAAGAACGGCATTCCTCCACCGGGTTCCCCCAAGCTGACACCGACTGAATCCGGCTCGAACCAGCCGCGCTTCCGAGAAGTCACAGCCGGTGAGCAAAGATTCATCCATGATGGCTTCCTCGAAATCCAGTCCGGAGAGATCGGCCCCAGAGAAATCGCACTTTTCGAAGGTTGCCTGCTGCCAGGTCCCACCGGAGAAGCGACAGTTTGAAAAACGGACTTCGCTAAAATGGGCTTTTGTAAAGTCGCAACGTCTCAGGTCACATCCCACAAGCGTCATTCCGTCAAGGCCGGTCGCTTTGAAGCTCAAGCCGCTGAGATTTAATCCGCATAGATCGATTTCGACCAGCGCGGTTTCGTCGAACGGAAGCCTCTGTTCGATTCGGTGAAGGGCTTCCGCCCGGGTGAGCACCTTGTCGTTCACAGCCTCGCCTCGAGTCGGGTTCGTTTTACGTTGGCCCCACGCCACATTGCCCCTTGGAGGTTTGCCTCCCAAAAGCCGCTGTCAAACAGGTTGGACCCGTCCATGCATGCTTTTGTGAGATTCGCGCGTTCGAAATTGCATCGGAACAGATTGGCGTTGCTCAGGGTGGTTTCAATCATAATGGCGTCCTCGAACGTGGACGCCGTCAGGTTGCACCGGTCGAAGTAGGCGTTCGAGAGGTTCGCCTCTGCAAAGCGGGTGTTCGGGAGCACCGCCTGAAGAAAATTGGCACCGGTGAGGTTTGATTTATCCCAGACCGAAGTGCGTGCGGCGAGACGCCGGAATGAGCAGCGTTCAAAATCTGCTCCGTCTCCCGCCCGGAGGCAGAGCGCGTCGGCGTCGTCGAAGTTGGATTCCGCGGCTTTCGCCCCGCGAAAATCTGCGTAAACCAGCGATGCGCGCAAAAAGTTTGATTTTTCCAGACGAGCCGAGGTGAACAGGGCGCCGAGGAGGGATGCTCCCGTAAAGGCCGCACCAGCTAATCGGCATTCTGAAAAGTCCGCATGCTCCCCGTGGCATCCGGTAAAGTCGGCACCGGACAGATCCAGCTTACGAAGAACGGATCGAGTTAGAAATGCCTTTGTCCACCTGGTTCCCGTCGCATCGGAATCGGAGAGATCACAGTCTATCAAAACGGCGGATGTAAAATCCGCTCCGCTCAAATCCGCCTTGCTGAGGTTGCAGCCCGTTAAGTTAGCCCCAAACAACGTTGCGTTACGAAAGCTGCACTTCATGAGAATCGATCCCCGGAGGTCCACGCCGGTGAGGTTCAGATCCCCGAAATTGCACTCGGTGAAGTCGACGTTGGCTCCGCCCTCCCGGCGCAGTTTTGCCAAGTCGAGATGCCCGTTACGGAAAAAGTCTTCCTTCCGCCGCTCAACGGGGAACATCGCGATGATGTTCTGGTGCTGCTTCTTCTTCTCTTCGATCAAAGCCTTGGCGCGATCGTGATTTGCCTTGAGTTTCGCGGAATCATCCGGGAACGGGGGCTCGTCGGGAAAACTGTCCACGAGGGCTTTCTTCGAGGCGAGTTCCGCTTTGAGCTCCGGGGTCATCCGGTCCTCGGGAATGGTTGCTTTCACCTCCGGCCCGCGGAATGAGGTGGGCTTCTCGCGAATTTGGGCCGCTTCCGGATTCTGTTCTCGAAGTTCAGCAGCTTCGCGCAGGACGATCTCCTTTTCCTTGCGCACGCGGGCTAAGTCGTCGTGAGCACGCCGCCTCGCTTCCACTTGGAGCTCCGCACTCCGCTTTTGACCTTTGGCAACCGCGATTTGAATCAGTTCTTTACTGTGATTCAAGTCGGGAAGGCGGGCAATGTCGGACTCCTTGGGCTTTGGTTGAAGGAAGTCATCCCGCGCTTGTTCATACTCCCTTGCCTTTTTACTGTGATTGGGATCGCGTTCGAGGTCGACGACGAGACTGTCCACGTCCAGGAGCTTGACTGATCGGACGGGGGCGCGTCCCCGCCAGACTAGGATCCCGGTCTCCTCATCGAGATTTACCCATAGCGTATCGAGCTGAAGAGGGACCTCCGAGAAGGTGAGCACGGCGTCGCTTGGCTTGATGGATGGCTGCCAGTTGATCGTTTGCGTCAGGAAGCATCGCGGACGCCACCCGGGCAATCGCGATTCGAACACCGGGAGGCTTTTGTGGAGGTTGCGGAACGACATGGGCTCGTCACCCCGAAGATATCCTTCAAACCACTGATTCGAGGGGGCGGCATTGAAGAACGAAAAATCAAAATCGCGGGGGAGCCATGGCCACGTCGTTGCGGTCCATTCGTCGTCAAAAGTGCCGAATTTGCCCGCTCGCTGTCCCCAATTCCAGCCGAGCGGTGAAAACCCTGCGGGCATCACGGTTGAATTACGGTTGATCGCCTTCATCCCGCTCTGTTCAATCTGCGGGAGGTGAGGCGTCAGCCTGCCACAGCCAATCGGGTTGTACGAGTAGTCCGTGCCGCCCCAGGCGTTCGCGTAGCTCAGTGCGATCGGCGAAAGCGCCGCGGGCGTGCTTTGTTTCGGGCCAACGACCGTGTCCGTCCAGAACCGCTGCCCGGTGATCGTAATCGCCTTGCTAAGCGGTCCCACGGTCGCAGACGCCTGAAAGGCGTGGCAATGCGCCTGTGGAGGGTAGGCGGTACCCGCAACCACAAAATCGGCGCGTGGTTTGAACGGAACAAAATCGGAGGCGTACGCCAGACCCTGAGACGGATCATCCGCTATGAATTTGTCTCCATGAGGCGCCATAGCGCGGTCAGGCAAGGGCAGGGGCGGCTCGCGATGGCGGAGTTTGAAGGAAAGCTTAACTAGGAAGGTTGAGGCGAGGCCGGAGATGCGTGGAGGAATGTGTTCCGGGAGTTTTGCCACCATCCACCCAGGGGAGAGGAACTCCGGGCATAAGTTGACAATTTTCATCGCGCGCTGAGGATCGGTGCGCAGCCGCTATTCTGGCAAACCGCCAGCCGCACCTTCGGCCACGTTTTCCACATCTTCGGCGACGTCGACAACCGCTTGGGCTGCCAGACTCGCCATCGCAGCGCCTGCCGCCGCCAACGCCTCTGCCAGCGCGGCGGCAAGTGCTCCATCAACCATTGGTACGACCACACTTACGGCTCCGGGCATTCCTAGGCTGACCATGGGGCCGATAGAGACCGACGCCGGCGTGACAGAAATCGAACCGGCGCCGCTGCCAATCGACACGCCGGCATTTCCCTTGAGGCTGAGTTGCGCACCCGCGGATAAAGCGGCATCCGTGGTGCCGGTGAGGGTAAGTGTACCGCCACTAACGGTACTGCTAATGGTTCCAGCCAATTTCGCGTTTTCTCCGGCTGCGACTGTCGCGTTTGCCGCGCTTTGAAGAGAGGCGGTGACAGTGGCCGTTGTGATCATCTCTTGGCCTGTTACGGCAAGGTTCGTTACGTAGTCCGACTTGTTTGTAGTAAAGGTTTCCTTGTTAGTTTTCTTCAACTCCACCTTGTTGTCGAACCCCGCGATGTACTTGTGGACATCGCCGTAATAGAACTCCACTTTGTCCTGCATTCCCGTGACCGTTTCCTTCCCGAAAGTGGTCTTCGATGCCGTACTCATCAGGGTTTGATTATACTCCCAGAGTATCCATCCCGTTGAGTATCCGTAGACGCAGGACTTATAGGAAATAAAGGTGTTCGCGCGATAAGCTCCGATGTAATTCGCGTTGTAAAGGCCGATGTACAAGTTCGTCGTGACGCCTACGACGTTCGAGTTGTATAGTCCAAACGTCGTTGAGGAATACATGCCGTAGGTGAACTGCACGTTCATCCCTTGGTACGTCTTCCCGTTGATCCCCCAGGCGTAATTTGTATAACTGGGCTCGGAGGCTGTGTTGCTGTTCGGTGCCAACGTGGCGCCCGAATCGGTTTCGGTGGGGGCAGTTGTTTCGGCCATCTGCGGTAAGGGATCTAACGGGTGAAGCGACGGGTGAGGTTAGCTGGTATAACCTAAGGCGTGGTACGTGTCATTGTACGGAGTCGAGAGAACGATCGACTGCTGTCCGGCGGTGGAATTCATCACAATGGCGTTGGCGCCGTTATCAGAGATGTACGTCGCACAGGCTTGGTTAGGAAGTTGTAATGCGGGCATTTGATCGGCGTTGTACACACGACCCACGATCGTCGGTCGATCCGGATCTCCGCCCTCAAAGGCTACCAAGACTTCGTTCCCTGGTCGTGGCAGATACATCGAACCCCAGAAACTGCCAGCGGAGGGTTGCGAAATACGAACCCACAGCGACGAGGAGTCGTTGTTCGGGCCACGGTGATCCCAAGAGAAAAGCACTTTTGCTCGGGCGTACGGATCGGTGTAGGGAATCCCGGGATCCTGCCCTTCCGGTGCCGTAACTTTGGCGGTGAGGATTCCATGGATCCTCGGGCGTGAAGCCGTAAAAGAGGGACGCAGCGGTTGCAAGGCCGGGATCGCAGCGAACTGACAAAGGCATTTCAGCGAAGTGTCCGAGTTCGATTCCACATCAAACGGAGCCGTTTCTACTCGAAGCGTGAGTTCGGTGACGAGGTAGTTCGCGTTTTGGTCCTCGCGAGGATGATAAGCTAGCGCGAACACATGCCCGACGCAGATGCCCACGTTATGGGTCTCTGCGCGATAAACGGTCTGGCGAGTCTGCGCCTCCTGCATGCGTAGGAGGGCGATCAATTCGCCATGTTCGGGTGCCCCATAGTTCCCCGGGTAGGAATAGCGGTTAAAACTTCCTCGGGCGTAGGATTGCGAAACAGAGGAGGTCTCCAAAAGATTCTGCTTCGGGCTAAGATAGTTGTAGTCGTTAACCGAAACACTTCCGGACTCCACAACCGCATCGATGGTCCAGGAATGAATCGCTTCCGTGGTCCATCTGCTGTGTCCCTTCGGAATGAATGGGATTGTTTCCGCCCCCGGCAACCGCAGCTTACGAGCACTGGGGTCAAAGAGTACCATGATGTCGCGTTTTTCGGCGTGCTCGAACCGGTACGAAATACCGGCGTCCTGCATCTGTCTGGAGAGAAAGTTGAACGCCGTCTCGTTGAATTGGATGCGATAGAGCAGTTCCGGGTAGGGGGTGCTGAGATCGTCCCGGATGCCGGTGAAGCCAAACTCCGAGGAAAGGGAGGTAACGATCGAGGGGGCCGTAATGTTTTGAAACGTCCGGCAATCGGTTGTCTTCTTCAAGAGATCGAACCAGGGTACGACGGTTGCCGCATAATCGGTCAACGGATCGCGGGATCCCAACTGTTGAAAGCGGCTAACGATTCCGTTGATTTCTCGCCGATTGCCGTTCGGGAGATCGAGTGCCACGGTGATCGATTGACCGAGGATTGCGTTGAAATCGATCGAGGAGTCTGTGCTTTGCAGCTCCAACTCAAGTTCAAAAGGTTCGTTGACTGCGTCCTTGAAAGTGAACGCTTTGAGAAGCAGCACATCGGGTCCCAGCGGAGTCTCGATGGCAATGGGACGCTCTGACTGCGTATACTGATTGTTCATGGCACCGAAGGTTTGCTCGCAGGCAGATCGCTTATTCCCTCAAATTGGATCGATTGATAGCACTTAGGATTGCGATATAGGGTGCTCGGTGCGTTCGCCCAACTGTCTGTGTGTTACATTTCCGTCACAGGCGAATTCCCGTTTGTTCGCGAGTCCTCGCCGGGATCGTGCTGCGCTTCCACACGGACCGTCAACCTCCGGGCCTCCGAAACGGATTGGCCAGGCCTCAAACCGTCCCTGCTTGGCGCAATCCTGCCGCGTAGGCGGAGAAGACCAAGCCGATCTCATCTCTGACCTTACGAAATGCCGACATGATTTCGTCATCGGTTCCGGTGGCATGAGCAGGGTCGTTGAATCCCCAGTGATACCGATTCACCTGACCGGGGAACATCGGGCACGCCTGATCCGCGTTTCCGCAAACGGTAATTACGGTGTCCACCTTCCTGTTCAAGAACTCATTCATATGCTTTGAACTGTGAGAGGAAATGTCGATACCGAGTTCCTTCATTGCTTCAATTGCCTTGGGGTGCACGTAGCCGGACGGATTTGATCCCGCGCTTTGCACTTCAACCAGATCACCTGCTGCGGCTCGAAGAATGCCTTCTGCCATGTGACTCCGGCACGAGTTGCCAGTGCAAAGAATGAGAACGAGAGGTTTGGCTTTCATATGATCTATTCGCGATCAGAGTTTCATGGGACGCTCGTACCACCGCTTCGAGGAGACGCAAAGGCGGCACACCGAAAGCATTACGGGGACTTCCACAAGCACTCCGACGACTGTTGCCAGCGCGGCAGGGCTGGTCGGTCCGAAAAGGGTGATCGCAACCGCAACGGCCAGTTCGAAGAAGTTACTTGCACCGATCAGTGCACCGGGAGTCGCGACATTGTGCTTCACCTTGAACAGGCGCATCAATCCGTACGCCAAGCCAGAGTTAAAATAGACCTGGATCAGAATGGGCACTGCGAGCAACAACACGGCGGTCCAGTTCGTCAGGATATTCTCCGCCTGAAACGCGAAAATAAGCGTGAGTGTCGCGAGCAGAGAGAAAACTGCAACCGGCCTGAATTTGGGGAGGAAGCGCGACTCGAACCACGTGAGACCTTTTGCCTTGATTAGCGCTGCGCGGCTGATTCCGCCCGCCAACAGCGGGATGACGATAAACACCACCACCGACGTGATGAGCACCTGTGCGGGAATGTGAACACCGCTAACGCCAGCAAGAAGCATCACGATTGGGGCGAACGCGAAGATCATGATAAGATCATTGATTGCAACTTGCGCAAGAGTGTAGGAGCCGTCCCCGTCCGTGAGGTAACTCCAAACAAACACCATGGCAGTGCACGGGGCTGCTGCCAGGATGATCAGGCCCGCCACGTAGTTCGCTGCGGTGCTGGGTTCAATCCATCCGAGGACTGATGAGAAGAGCCACTGGATGAATATCCAGCCAAGAAGTGCCATGCTGAACGGTTTTACGATCCAATTCACAAATAGCGTGACCAGTAATCCCTTCGGTTTGGCAAAAACGGCGCTAATGCCTCCAAAATCTATCTTGAGCATCATCGGGTAGATCATCAACCAGATGAGTACGGCAATGGCGACATTGACATGGGAATCCGTGCCGAACTCCCAAGCTGCTACCCTGTGGGTGAATTCCGGAAGCAGCTTGCCGATGGCGATCCCGACCACCATGCAGACCAGAACCCAGACGGAAAGGTATCGTTCAAAAAAATCCAAACGCTTGGCGGTGTTCATTTGCGCTTCCTCAGTATCAGCAGCAGACCCTCTTCGTCTTAACCACAGATTCCATCCGTTTGTTTTCCGCACGAACTGCGTTGAGACGCTTCAAATCCGACCGGTAAACTTTATCCGTTTGAACGCAGTCCTGGAGGCATTTCAGGTTGCTCTCAAGCTCCGACGGCGGATTCTCCGGGAGACTGTAGATGATCCATTGACCGTGACGCGTGGTTTCCACGAGACCCCGCTTCCTCAAGTAAGCCAAATGCTGGGACACTTTCGTTTGAGGCAATTCTAATATGCCTTGGAAATGACACACGCACAGTGGGCCGTTGGTCAGCAGATGAATGATGCGAAGCCGCGTCGCGTCGCAAAAACATTGGTAAATTTGAATCAGATCCACGGGGCAAAAGTATTACACGCATAACATATGCGTCAACATG
>Ga0247833_1007091_pt1 | contig 12054 bp, 9 predicted proteins | sample LaCruzMarch2015__7_FD_187117 | JGI IMG/M metagenome (GOLD analysis project Ga0247833, IMG submission 187117) | Freshwater microbial communities from meromictic Lake La Cruz, Castile-La Mancha, Spain - LaCruzMarch2015_8m | ecosystem: Environmental > Aquatic > Freshwater > Lake | place: Spain...
CATCTTTGAAAAATGGCCGTCGCAGAGTAGCAAGGAAGACAAGGCAAGAGGAGAGGAAGAAGGAGATGCTTCTCTTTGACGAGGTAATCAAGGAAGAGGTCAATCTCATTCGTGGTGGTGGTGATGGGAATGAGCGGTCTCATTCTGGTTCTTTAAGTGATACCGATAGTGAAGGGGAGACATCCATCACTAACACGTCGGCAGGACGTAAGCGTACGGCTCCACCCACCATCACTGCCACGTTGGCAGGACGTAATGAGCGGTCTCATTCTGGTGGATTATTTGATACTGATAGTGAAGGGGAGACATCCATCACTGCCACGTCCGCAGGACGCAGGGAGTCATCCACTACTGCCACGTCAGTAGGACGTAAGCGTAAGGTGCCACCCACCACTGTCATATCATCTAAGGCTGGACGTAAAGATAATAATAATGATATTGATAGTAATAGTAGTACTAGTAATAGTGATAGTATTGGCGGACTTCAGGCCACAGACTAGGTTGAATTAGACGTCGTAGATGTGATAGTTGAAGGTAATGAGCTGGGTGATTCGGAAGATGAGGTCACTGTTAATACATCTGACCAGCATTATACACTTTATGAAGGAGGGCTTCGAGATGTACACTTTGACGCCAATATATCTACTGATGAGGCTCGGGGTATAATTGATGATATTCAACGAAATATTCAATCAATCGATCAACGTAATAGCTGTGTCTTTGTTAAGCAATCCAACGATACATTCACGTACGGTAAGTTGAATCAATTAGTCGAGATGGTGATGGTACACGTGTTCGTATTAGAATCCGTGCAGATAGTGGAGCATTCCTAAAAAGAAGTAAAAACACAAAAACATAAATATTTATGTCTTTTTTACATAAATTCGTAGTCGTTTTGTATGTAAAATCGACATAAAAACGTAGATTTGGTCAACGTCCCCTCCTGGTTGACCAAATCTATGTCTGGTCATAAATCTGTGTCAGTTCTCTTCGTTCGTGACAACTCGAGGCAATCGAATCATGGTGGGGGCGCGGCGGGGGGTCAACTTTACTGCTGCAGAGCTCGAAAGTTTCCTTGATACTGTCGAGGAAGTTATGCCGCTCTCGGCGACTCATTGGGAGAATGTTGCGGCAACACATATGGCCCGGTACCCTGAAGCTGGACGCAATGTGGGTAGCCTCAGGAGGAAGTTCAAGGAGCTGTATTCCAAAAAGGTGTCTACGGGTGACCCTAATTGTCCGCCTTCTGTTCGTCGCGCAAAACGCCTCAAGCAAGGCATCGTTGAATTAATGGATGGAACTGACCTCCAGTCAAATGGTGACGCTGCTGATGACAGTATGCCCGGTTTGGGAGAGGGGGAGGGTATGCCCGGTTTGGGAGAGGGTAATAATAATAATGATGGGGATGGTGATGATGCGTTGGATGATAATGATAATGATAATGGTGTATTATTTAATGACAACGGGGTACATCCTGATGATGAGGTGGCTGCCGCTAATGCTGCAGTTTTGAATGCACCACCAGCGGCAGTTGCTCGTCCACAATCGAGAGCAGGATCAATTGGTAGTGCTTCGAGAGGACAAGGTGTGAGTCGGCGACGTGCAGGAACCCACTTGACCCCAATTAACAGGCCCCGAACTCGTCAAAGGGAGACTTCTCCAGAGGACGGACCCGGTGACCGAATTGGGAATATTATGGGGATCATGATGATGAATAATGCATCAGAAAGAGAAGAACGACGTGAGGAAAGAGAGGAGCGACGACAAGAATTCCGCCTTCAGATGCAGGCACAGCAGCAACAGCAGCAACAGCAGAACATGATGATGATGGTGATGATGGGTGTAATTACTGGTAATGGTCGAAATGTTGGAGGTATGGCAAACATGTTGGGCGCTGGTGTGAACGCTAATGCCGGAGGTACAGTAAACATGTTGGATGGTGGTGAGAATAATAATGCAGATGGAAATGGAGGGGGGGGTGCTGTACGTGGGGGCGAGGATAACACTGGCAATAACACAGATTAAGATTTATAGTAATATGAATATTTAGAATATTATTTAAGGCACAAAGTCACGGTTTGCATCACGTAGAAGTGGTGCAGCATAGAAACTAGTCAATTGATTAATCCCAACCAAGTTTGCCCGAAAATTATAAAGCAATATCATTAAAGACAGAGTTACTTTCCTTTCACCACGTTCCTCAAATACCATTCTATCTTTAATACGCGGCAGTGATGACTGAAATGCACGCATCCCCCACTCAGCAGATTGTCGCATTGATGTTGCATCACGTGCAATTTGTCGGTCATGGTAATTGTTAATGTGGATTAATTCCTGTGATGATTTGATTAAATACTCTCGGGTGATGTTCCCAAAAGCTGAGTCAACAGTACATTGTGCACCATCCCGATCATACACCAACTCAAGTTTATCATATATATTTCCATACTCAGCGACCTGGCTGTCATGAACAGATCCGGGGATGTTTATATAGGCGATTGGAATCGTTCCGTCTGGGCAAAAGCATAGCACTGAAGAAACATAATGATCGTGTGTCCAACCATTGTAGAACCGCTCTTGAATTAGCGTATCACCAGACTGTTGTAGCGTTAACTTTAATCCATCCATGGTACACCAGACATCGGTTAGATATGGATGCCGATTACTTACCATATCTTTATACTCAGCAATCTTCTCTGAGCTTGGTATTTTTACACTTGCCCGTGGATCGTTCCGTAACACTTTCACAATTATCCGTTTCCCATACAGTAAGTAGTCATCGAGGTTGGAGTACGTCATCCCAAAAATTAGTTGCAATGCCATTAACGATCCCCTTGTTCTAGTCCATGCCAGAACAAGACCAAGACCATCCTCTGGCCGAATCATTCGATTCCTTCCCTTATTCGGCAATTTCTCTCGTTCAAAGCACGATGTCCCAGAAGGAACAAAGGGTGTGTATGAATCAAACACCGGTGCAAATAATGCACAAAGAGAAGCAAAAGAAGCACAGTCAAAACCAGTCAATGTGATCATCCCTTGATCATTCTGGGCAGAGTACAGTCTTCGCCAAGCACTCCTGGACGGATTCTGAAGACAACATCTAGGAATTTTCCTCTGCCGTAGCCGCCGTTGATCAATATCTAATGACTTTAGGAAGTCTTTGCGATAACGGGAATGAATCCTTTTGTTGCTGGTGTCCTCCTCATCCGATAGTAGGAGTACAACAAGCAGGAAATCCCAATCCTTCGTCATGTGCGTTGTTAGACAACCAGTTTATGTGTTGGCTTCCTCATAAGACAGTAGTAATCAATGCTGCTCCTACGAATGAGGGGGCCTTTGTCTTGATGGGGTGTGTGAAACAAACTTTCCGCTTTTTTTCCCTTGTGGCGGGAACGAAAAAGCGACTTTGTGTCTTTGCGACAGAGCACAAAAACGATTTTAGGACAGATCGCAAATTTTATGTCTTTACGTTTATGTGTTTTATGTTTTGCGTTTTTGTGTTTTTAGGAATGCTCCAATTCTTGCGCGCATGACGCAAAACCTAGGTAATATTTAATTGAGCAAAATTTTGAGGGAGAAAAATGAGGCCCCTTGCGACAATGGGGCATGGGATTTCGAGTGCGGAAGGAGTCGTTCGATCACTAAAGGGTTCCTTCCAACCATAAAATTAGTGAATTTATCTACTCTATGGTCATGCTGAATTTGCCTGCAAATTGCGCATCGCATATTGACCCCAAACGTACTGTAGCTGTGACCCTCAGTTTGGTAAACTCCAAAAGTTTACAAAAACCTGGTACATAGTTTATAAACCCAAGTTAGGGTAAACTAGCTGCGACAGAGCGGAGGCTAAGTAGATAGGAGTTTTGCCTCAGTGTGAACATTGATATATGGAAAGTATGTATCATATGGTTGTTTATTCATTGTTGCAGCAGCTTTCATGATAATATGGTTGTTCATTCATTTTTTCATGTTAGCATTATCCAAGGTTCAAAATGAAAGCGAGGAAGACACCCTGGTTGGTGTAATGACAGTGAAAATATCTCTTCATTAAAAAATATCAGGTCATTCTCAAATGCTAGTATCCGAAGGCGGAACATGATCAAAACATGATTCTGCGGCGAGTCCAGTTCGAGCATCCCATCCCAGCTTTGTGAGTGGATGTGTCACCTTGTATACATAACCATCAACAACTATCGTGCCATCGCCACGTTCGTGATACTGCTTAACTAAGTCTTTCACATCTGGGAGTTTTGCTATACATCGTACCTCTTCAGAGCTTGGCGTCTCTAAGATGTCCTTTGGTGGAAGAATTGTGGACAAAAGACACTGTACGACATGCCGGCCTATACCAAGACTAGCCGTCAGTCCGGTACTGCGTATACCACCAACGGTAATAAAATTGGAACGATGATAAAGGTGTATTTGATAATCACGTTTGTTCGTCCCAGGTCTAATTCCAACATATTCTCCCACTAGTTTGTAATCGTCATCAAAGTGATTCGAACGCATAATTCGTGACGCGTGAGCTGTAAGTTCCTTTCTAACACGTGCTTCAGGCACGTCATCAGTCCGCGAAGATTGATCTTTTGCTGTTGGGCCGATTACAAGTTGGTCGTACAGAGTGGAGTAGACAAAGATGCCCTTTGTAAATTGCGATGGAATCGGTTGGATTGGACGCGTCGGGATGGGCACGTGCACAGCGCTTAACTTTCCATAGTTGTTAGTTGAGGTTTTGCAAGGAGAAAAGACAGCATATTGACCTCTTCGCGGTAGCGCTGAAAACTTTGGACTCGGTAGTGTGCCAATGTGTGAGGAGCCAATTGATTGAAGCAAATCCGAATCGATGCCAGCGGCATTGATCAGACATGATGCTTCGAAGTAAAAATTCTCGTCGCTACCAACAATTTCCAATTTCCACAGTCCATGTTCACCGCCATTCTTATCAAAACATGACCATGTTGATTGCAAAACAGCCACTCGTCCAGTTTGAATCACCTCCTTGTTCCTACCGGAATACTTCCCGATTGCTCTACAGTGCGTCGCCAGCGCAAGCGCAAACAGCCATGGATCTACCACAATTTCACCAGGGATGTGCACTGCACCTTTGCATTTTGTGGAAATAGATGATTCGATATCGTTAACTTCTCTCGGGGACAGGAGTTTCACATCGCTATCACCTGCCATTTGTGACTCGTGTAATACTTCATTCAATTTTGTCTCATCATTGTCATCCCATGGCCAAAGACAGATCAGCGACCCGCATTCTCTCATAGGGACATTATGTTCCTTGCAGAAATGTCTAATCTGTGATATCGAATCTCGAATGAGTGCTCGTTCGAGCGATCCTAACGGAGCATCAACGCCGGTACAGAGTATTCCAGAATTCCGTCCTGATGCACCGTCACATAAATCAGGGTTGCGTTCAAGAAGTACTGCGTCGTACCCAGCAATGAGAGCGGAGTGAAGGATGGATAGACCCACGATACCTCCCCCGATAATTGCCACGTCGTACTGATTGGACATTTAATCTGCTTGAGGAAACTCGGGTGGGTCGGCGCACTTGGGAGCTCAATTTGGCGGGTTCACACGATGGTTTGGAGTCTTGCTCAAGCCTGCCCATTTTAGCGCATGGCGTTTGTGGAGACTGGAGATCATGATGAAAAAATAGTACGATAAGCAATGAATACCGACAAGATATGCATGCCACCAGAGGTATGCGGTCCAAATGCTGACGATAGCAAACGAGAGCACCTCATCACCCAATCGGTTGATGTAGCTCGTGATGGTCGAGTCAAGTCATTCATCAAACGCGACAAGCCACTGCTCGTTGCCATCGGTGCAATGATACTGCTAATGAACATCCCGATGGTAGGGATGATTCTGTATCCATTTAAGATATTTAGTACTTGGATACATGAACTGTGTCATGGACTGGCTGCCATACTTGTGGGTACGGTCTTGTCTTTTTCAACATTTGCTTTGCATCTCATTTATCATTAGTGTAATCCTAACATGTATTTTATCTCTTGAAATCTCAGGTGGTGGAATTGCGAAAATTTTGATATATTCAGATACGAGTGGTCTTGCCTATACAAGTACTAATGGTTCAAGCTTTGAGCGAGGCTTCGTCGCGAGCGCTGGATACACCGGCACGGCCGTCTTGGGAATGATCCTACTCCTATTTCGGAGAACACATCGTGGACCTACATTTGGTACTATCGGTATAGGCACAATAATCCTATTGAGTTGTATACTATACGTGAGGAACTTATTCGCGTTATTGTATCTGCCAATATTCGCGTTTGGAATTATCATTTGTGCATGGAAGCTCAAGGCCAAGCATGTGGGATACCTGTATTCGTTCCTTTCTGCAACTATTGCGTTCAATTCTGTCGATAATATTTCTGAACTGTTTGGGGGACAGGGGTATGTCAATGGTCAACCATCTGAAAATGACGCTAATGCCGTCGCAGAGCAATGGGGTGGGACCACCTTCATGTGGAGTGCCATATGGTTTATATTTGCAATGGTATGTTGCTCGATAGGTCTGTTATTTGCTTTCGATGGACTCACCTACAAGAAAGAACAACGCAACCCGACAGTCACTCTTGAGGATCGAACGTCAGATTTGGTGGTGAATGATATAGAAAATGGAGCATCAACAGCAGTTGTAACGGGCGTTGTTATCGCAGCTGCTTCGGATAACAATCAGTTGGAAGTTTCTGGGACAGGCGAAATAACAAAAGAAGCAGAAGTTGGACAAACATCAGCAGCAACAACAGCAACGGGGAAAAAGAAATGGTTTTGGTCAATGAAGAAAAGCAGGATGTAGTATGTCGCATTAATTTTAGGTGCGTACAATTTTGAAAGATGGATAAAAAAAGAGCCTCGTTACCTTGCATTAGACTAGATAGCAGGTCATGATGGCATCCCAATCTTCATTAACAAAAGAATCAATTGTCCCCAAACGAGGAGAAGATATCTAATAAATCTGGATTGTCAAGTAATAATCCAGTCATAATATCGGAGAAGGGTAAAATGTCATCATCCTCATCTTCGACATCATCATCATCGCTATCATCATCGTCGTCCCTCTCCCATCTACCATTACCCCCCCTAGATTCCCCCCTCTCCCGCTCCCGCCTGACCAAATGGCGTTGCAGCCCCATCATCATGAGCATGTCAGTAATGTACCCAATATCATTACTGTTCCGTTCATTCCTATCACGTTGACGTATTTCATACAATTGCTGCATCGATTTGTCACGCGACTTGATATCTTTTCCGTTGATACTTGTATGTGCGAAGAAGCAATCACTTCCAAAAGGACATGATCCAAGCCGTCCTACGTCAAAGTGTTTACATGATTTGGTTGCACAATTAGATTTGTACTCACGAAGTACCTGTTCCTTCTCCTGACTGTTCGTTGGCATGATGGACGATGAGACGACGTAATCGCTTGTCTTACGACACGTTGGACAAACTCGACGAGATGTCACATCAATTGACCCCTCCTTCCGCCATTCCATGAGACAGGAATAGCAGAATGCATGATCACAGCATGATAGTATGCCATAGTTTCGGGGTTTCTCGAGGCATATCCCACAAATGACGTCCTCGCTGCTATTCTCTCCAACCTTCGTCGTGTTGTCACCAGCCTCCCCGATTGTTATTTGATCGTGACGGAGATCGCAGTAGTCACCATAGCGGCAAGAGCCCGATAGAAAGTATGGACATGCGATTGTTTTGAGTACCTGTGTCCGTGATAGTACGCCGGCATCGTGAGAGAATCGACATGCGTCGCCATTTCGACAACTACCTCCCTGAAAGAAAAATCTACAATACGATGACTGCGAAGAAGATGCGGAGGCGGATGAGGCCCGAGAAGATGCGGAGGCGGATGAGGCAGCACGTTCACGTTGTAGCTGCCTCATTCCTTGCTGCATCTGATTATGATCATTATAGACGCTCTGAGAAAAGGATTGGCGATTATTCCGAGGCATAATGCTGCTTACAGAAGAAAATTGGTGCTCGACTATCCATGGGCGGCGGAACAAGTGCTATGGATGACGAGGAGGATTACTAGCGCATTGACAACGTCAAAAAATGAAATTGGATTTATTCCCTTGAATGGATTGAGCTCAAACTTCCTTTGGCCTCGACCCTCTACTCTCTCTTCACCAAGCAAGACGTTCTCTAAAAAGAGTGTGGTAGGATGGACCTGCTAAAGGCCGAGTTGGAACGAAAACGCAACGTCCTACGGGATGATAGAAGCGATGGTGACAAGAGGAAGCGATACCTCACCGTCGCCGAACGACGACGGATCGATGAGAAAGAGGACACTCGTCGCGAGGAGGAGCGGAGGAAAAAGAAGCGACGTCGACAACATCATGGTGATGACAACGATGACGATGAAAAGGAGGAAGAGGATCTTACAACGATGATTACAAAAAAGTATGATCCGATAACGCAACGAATACTATCGACGAATGAGACGACTAACGACGTAGCCAACTCTGTGTCATCGGGAGCGCTCGACGACAACGCCGGGGGAGTTTTCGGTGTTAACAACGACGTTACGAGGAAAAAAGATGATGATATTATACCCGAACATCTGAAAAGGATGTCATTTAACGAGGTGACTGACGCTTTACGTTCTTTCGGAATACCCATACGACTTTTCGGAGAGGATGCCTCCTCACGATTACACCGATTATTTATCGCCGAGCAGGGTCGTGAGGCCGCCGCACTGGGTGAGAGTGAGATGGACGAATTTGCAAACAGAGAGAGGACACGTAATGTCTTCCTTTCAGGACAAGATGATGATGATGTTGGGGAGAATGAAGGGAGAAAAATTAAATCCCATGGTGGTCGTGGTAGTGAGGGCGTCGCCTCCTCCACGACAGTCGCCACCGTCGTGGCACTGACGGAAGAGGAACGCAACGACAAACCAAAACGTATTTACCGATACTTCAAATCTCTCCTAAAGCAATGGGAGGATGATCTTACTCACCGTCCAGACACCATTAAACGTTCAGCCGCCGGTAGGAACGAAACAAAGACCGTAAAGCAATGTAAGGATTACATCCGCCCACTATTTCAAATGTGCAAACGTCGTCAACTTGAGGAAGAGATGCAAACGAAGCTTTTTGATATTGTTGTTAATTGTGAAGCCGGAGAATTCGTACGAGCACATGATAGCTACATGGATGTGGCCATTGGTCGTGCGGCTTGGCCAATCGGCGTGACAATGGTGGGGATACACGCTCGGAGTGGACGAGAAAAGATTGGTACATCCAATGTGGCGCATATGATGAATAGCGAGGCAAATAGGAAGTACCTAACGAGTGTGAAGAGATTAATGAGCTACGCTCAGAAGAAACGACCTGACGTTCATCCAAGTAAGAAGGTAACTCATTGACCAGATGAGTGAGAGGAGGAAATCGAATGAGTGTATCTTGCACAGAGGTGCTGAATTATCTCCTCTAATTGATGAAACGAAATTATCTTTACCTAATTCGATTTGATTTTTGGGGCCCCGTTCATGTAGGTAAAGATAGCTTGCCGACTAGTATTGTTTCTCGCTCCATCTGTGGTACTACTAACACAATCTACCAGATCATAACAGCCCCGTGGCAATGGACACGATGTCCTTTGAAAGATGTTGCATGAGCTTCATTGAAACCGAACGTGACTGGACCAAGCTTATTACAGTCGTTTTTCATTTCTTTTGAACTACATATTGCTCCCATTAGACCACCGACTGTACTTTTGACAATAGACTATCAGGATAAAAACTCAAATTGTTAGTTTTGCTGCAGCAATCACAATTCTATCTTGTTCTTTTTTCATTCTTTGCATCCCACTAACTCACCTTCTCTCCCTATTCCACTTTCTTGGACTGGTATGGGGCATGGGGCATCAAGGCAGCAGAACCCTGCGTAGGAACAAATACTTACTTAGTTCGGTGTGTCCTTTCACTGGTGGACATGGAGTTTCAGCCATTTGCCATCATATGTACCTCCTTATTCCTCGCCGCTGGTTGAGACTAATGGGTCCGAATGAACTGAGTCAATGCGGGCAGGATCTACGTCAGTAAACGAGGAAGGGAAGAAGACTAATGGCCTTGGCCGGAACAGTCACCGTGAGGCCTGTTCCTATTCGGTCTGCTAAGTAGTAGTCAACTAGCGATTGGTGTTCGGAGAGAGAGTGATATGGCTCCAGAACAGATGGTATGGTGTCAATGATGCAGCAATGAACATACCATTGGCTCCCCCCGGGACCCCGGTCATAATATTTTCACATGAAAGAGTGACTCACAAAGGAGACTTAGTGACTATTAAGCGACACCACAAGTGCTTTATTAAATGTCGCAGTGCCGGATTACAAACTATAAAGAGACACTGCCAAACGAGCAGCAAGCATATTTGAACTGCGATAGGATGAGTTTTTCTACACTCACCACCAGATCATGTAGGATACATGGAGAACGAGACAATACGGATGGGATTTGCAAGAACTCTGGGCCAGCCATGTCCAGTCATGGCACCAATGGTGGTAGAAAGATACTTTGGACAAAGGGGACAGCAACTTGGCAAGTATGGGAGAAACTTAGCAGCAGCATCATTACCAGGACAAGGACATCAAGCATTACATAACGCAATACAACATATGATGGTGGACATAATGAAAGTAGCCGGTATACAATCGCACATGAAGAGCTTCCTCAACGGTAAAATTGGAGAGCCGTACATTTCCAACTACATCAACCACATAACAGAGCACCCCAACCCAAAGAGTGCACTACATGCTATAATACCTGACATCCATGCATACAACTATTTGTTGGGAAGACAGAGGATCAATGATAGCAAAGCATCAACAACGGACGAGGCATTCTTCGAACTCAAGACTATGACAGCATGCGTGTCACGATATGGACATGTGAATACTGATACAACAGCAGCTGAAAGACGAGCGAAGGCAATTAATGTGAATTATCACAAGAGGTTCAAGAAGCTTGATGAGGTGTTTGCTTGTTCAGACGTAGTGGGAGATGGAACCATCACCGGGATTATTGAACCATTTGAGGCAGCACAGGGACGGTTCTTTACTACAGGACAAGTGATACCGCTGGTGGTAGTGGTAGGTGCATTTGGAGATGTAAATGAGGCATTGGAGAAGGTACTAAAACAAGTGGCAAAGGCGGCATTGGCAGAAACAGACGGACTCACAATTTCGCCATTGATCAACACAGACAGATAGGGAGGAGCTTTTCGAATCATGCACCAGCAATTCAGACAAGCCATAGGCTGTGCAATAGTAAGAGGACAAGCCAAACTCACACTTGGACGGCTACACTATGTGAGGCGACAAGGGAGGAAGCGGTGAGTGTGAGCAAATCACATCACAGTGATGACAGGTGTTCAACGACCACACAGCGGGGGGAAATACAACTTTTGAACAATTTCGGATTGGACATTACTACAGTATGCCTCACTAGGTGGGACTAGGGGCAAGGAAGTAGGTATGTATGATAGGAAGAGTTGGAGAAACACATGTATTATACTATGTAGATACTAAATTAAGAGCAATTTATTCTATGTATCGTAGCTAGTAAATGACTTTTACTAGCTTATAAACCGGGGTTTAGAAACAGACAAAAAAGGTCATTTTGTTATTTTGTTAAGCCGTTATAGACTAATACTAGTATTATAAACGAGTATCAATAAGTGTAGAGCACACCCTTCGCTTTTGTTTGATATATCGCATGACTGTGCTGCAACGTCGTCTTTGTTGCGAAATTTACCGCTGAAAGTGAGATGATTTGGGCGGGAAAATCAATAAGCGGTTTTTTTTGTTCAACACGACAACATGTTGTTTGTAAAAGGTGTTTCTTACTAGTTTCTTAAGAGAGCCCAGGAATGTATCTATTTTCATGATTCACTTAGTTTTGTAGTGTTGGACTAAAAAAGATTTATCATAAATAATAGTCACAGTCTAATCATTATAGTCTACTGAAAACAATGGGTTGTATTCAAAAGACAGCTGGGT
>Ga0247833_1007094_pt1 | contig 12051 bp, 10 predicted proteins | sample LaCruzMarch2015__7_FD_187117 | JGI IMG/M metagenome (GOLD analysis project Ga0247833, IMG submission 187117) | Freshwater microbial communities from meromictic Lake La Cruz, Castile-La Mancha, Spain - LaCruzMarch2015_8m | ecosystem: Environmental > Aquatic > Freshwater > Lake | place: Spain...
GCCCCGATTCAGTGTAGTGGCCGCGAGGCTCCCGTGCGGAATCGGCGATGGTCTTTCGTGGCCGCGAGGCTCCCGTGCGGAATTCGCGATGGTCTTTCGTGGCCGCGAGTTTTTAACTTGCGGAATTCGCGATTGTCTTTCGTGGCCGCGAGTTTTTAACTTGCGGAATCCGCGATTGGGCAACGGACAAGTTACAAACCTGCCGCCACGGGGGGCGGTGGGATCCTCCCGTGGCCGCGAGTTTTTAACTTGCGGAATTCGTGCTGGGGCAACGGACACGTTAAAAACTTGCCGCCACGGTTAGCGTTGGGGGGTCGCGGCAGCACCGATCGCCTGCGGCCGTTCGCGGGCATACTCCTGCCAGGCCGCGTCGATCAGGCCGGCCTGTTCGTCGCCTGAATGCAGAAGGATACGGTGGTGGAGCCTCACCGTCTCGCCCGGTTTAATCGTCGTCGTGCCGTCGGGCAGCGCGGGGTCGTAGCCGTGTTGGGCGAATGGGTTGGCGGCAAACAGGCCATAGGTGCGGACGTGCCACCGCGTGGGATGACGGAAGCTGTCCGGATGGTTGAGCATTGCGATCCCAAGATGCTCCCCCGCCACCGGCCCGTGGTAGTCGCACCACCGCGCGGGCCGGCTCCAGGCAGCCTTGTCGACCAGCCCATCGCTATTGATGATTCGGCCACCCAGCTTGGCATCGACCGCCATGCTCGTCGGCACCCGCACGAAGAGCCCCGCATCCTTGTTATCGCCGAACGTCACGGGGCCGGCGCCGGGAAGGCCGCTGAACTCCTGGTCGATGTCGATCGATCGCGTTGTCTGATCCGCCCGGAACGTGAGCCGGCGGCGTTCCTCCAAGAGCGGCGTGCCGGCCGGATCGAGATGGTCGCAGACTTCCTCGATCACCGCCTCGTTGCCGTCGACGGCGAGCAGACAAAACTCGCGATGAACGATCCGGCCCAGGGCCGCCAGCCGTGGACTCCCTTCGGCATCCTTTGGAAACGTGGACCGGTCGTGCCAGCTGTCGACGCCTGAAATGCGCTCATGACCGAATGTGATGCCGCGGTGATGGGGGTGATCCCGCTGGGCGTCCGGTTCCTCAGGCAGGTCTTGCATCGGGTAGGCGCGTGTCATTGCCTTGCCCGTCGGGCCGATCACGGGCCAGAGATAGGGCTTGTTGGCCTCGTCGATGACATAGGCTGCGAATGGCCCGCCGGCCACCTCGACCGTCACGCCGTGTCGATCCTGACGCAGGGCCAGACCCTGTGGCTCGGCAGCAGCGCTCTGGGCCGGACGGGAGAGAGCCGAGCAGGGCAGGAGACACAGGCCCGCGGCCACGAGGGGGCGAAGGCGGGCATGCATGTCGAACCCCATCATCGGAGAACTCCAGTGAACAAGATCGTGGCGGCGTATCGGACGACCCCACCATCATGACCGTTTCAAAATGCCCGGGGAAGACGTGGCCTTTGCCCCAAGCCGATCGGCGTATTCCGAAGCCGGGGGTATGCTATCGCGATCGGGGCACGATGAGCTGTGTGCCGAACGACACGTTGCGGAGACGGCAGGACGATGAAAACCATGAGGGCGGCCATTCTCGGTATCGGGGCGATCGCGCGGCTGCATGCCCGGGCTCTGGGCGATATCGAAGGCGTCGAGCTTGTGGCGGCGACCTGCCGCACGGCCGACAAAGGGCGGGCCTTCGCGGAAGAGTTTGGCTGCACGTGGTATGGCGACGCCGACGCCATGCTCGCGGCGGAGCGGCCCGACTTTGTCACGGTGGCCACGCCGTCGGGCGCCCATCTGGATGCCGTGCTCGCCGCCGCCCGGCACGGCGTGCATGTGATCTGCGAGAAGCCGCTGGAGATCGGTCTCGATCGGATCGACCAGATGCTGGCTGCCACCCGGCAGGCCGGAATAACGCTGGGAGCGATTTTTCCGCAGCGGTTCAATCCTGTGGTGCAGACGGTGCATGCCGCGGCGGCTGCCGGCCGTTTCGGGCCGCTGGCGATCGCCGCCAGCTATGTGCCCTGGTGGCGGGATGATGCGTATTACGGCCCGGGCCGCTGGCAGGGGACCAAGGCACTCGATGGCGGCGGCGCGGTCATGAACCAGTCGATTCACGGCGTCGACGCCGTCCAGTGGATCGCCGGCGCCTCGATGCCGGATCTCGCGCCGGGCGAGAATCCGGTCGAGAGCGTCGTGGCCTTCACCGGTGTGCGATCTCACGACCCCAAGCGGCTCGAGGTCGAAGACACCTGCGTGGCCATCCTTCGATTCAAGAACGGCGGGCTCGGCCAATTGCTCGCCGCGACGAGCCTCTATCCGGGCCAGCTTCGCCGGTTTCTCTTCGGTGGCCGGGACGGCACGGCGGAGATTCTGGAGGAACAGCTGACAACCTGGAGGTTTCGCGGGGAGTCGGTCGACGACGACGACACGCGGGCGCGGTTTGGCGGGTCGAGCAGCACCTCGGGCGGCGCGGCCGATCCGATGGCGATCAATTATTCCTGCCACACCCGAAACTTCGAGGACTTCATCAATGCTGTCAGGGATGGGCGGCCGCCCGCCCTCGACGGGTTCGAAGGCCGCAAGGCCGTGGCCATCGTGGAAGCCTGTTACGAGTCGGCACGCACCGGTCAGGCCGTCCCGGTGGATGAAGCCCGACCATGAATCGGGCATTTGTGTCAGGGCCGGTGAAGCTCGAAGACTGCAGCCTGCATGCCGCGGGGCAGGCCAGAGACTCGGGGCCGGCCAGAGACTCGGGGCCGGCCAGAGACTCGGGGCCGGCCAGAGACTCGGGGCCGGCCAGAGCCTCGGGGGCCGTGCCGGAGTTGTTCGTGGTGGAAGGGGAGTCGGCAGCTTCGGCCGTGACGAGAGTCCGTGACGTCTCGACCCAGGCCGTGCTCCCCATGCAGGGCAAGCCGCTCAATACGCTTAAGGCCACGGAGCGGAAGCTGGCGGCACACCCGTTGTTTACGGCCCTCACCGACAGCCTCGGAACCGGTCGGGGGGCAGCCTGTGATCTGGCGAAGCTCCGCTACTCGCGAATCCTGCTGCTGATGGATCCCGACGCCGACGGCATCCACTGCGGCGTTTTGATGCTGATGTTTTTCCACCGCTGGATGCGGCCGGTGCTCGATGCGGGCCATGTCGAAATCGTCCGGCCACCATGGGGAGAGGTCGTGCCGGCGGATGGCGGACCGCCGCGGCATGCCTTTTCGGAGATGGAGTTTCTTTCGCTGGCCGATGCCGTCCGGGCCCACGGTCCGGCGACGGCCCGGCGGTATCGGGGGCTCGCGGGCATCGATTCAAGGGTGCTACTGGCGACCTGCGTCGCCCCGGCCACACGCCGCAGCGATCGGATCACCACCGCGGAGGCTGCGGCGATGATCGAGGTCTTTGGATCGCTCGACGGTTTCTGAGACACCGTCTGCCGCCGTCTGCCGCAGCGCGGTAGACAGGGATGCCGCTAGGGACTGTTCGTGAGCGGGCGTCCGACGAGACCGTTCTCCGTGGCCTGTACGAGCAGGTAGGTATTGCGGCCGTCGGCCAGCGTGACCGACTGCGGAACGGGCTGGCCCAGCGGCCGACCCTGCCGGTCGAGCGGCCGCAGCAGCAGCGTGTGGGAACCGACGGGCAATTCCAGCCGCATCACCTGAATACGATCAGGCAGGAGGCTCCAGCACCGAGTGTCGGCGTTTTCCGTCGCCTCCCAGGCGATGCCCGCCGCATCGAGAGCCAGCGACGGCAGCCCGTCTTGCATGCCGAGTCCCTGCTTGAAACCGTAGATCGTCCCCTTCTTGACAGCGCGGCGGGCCACCGCTCGGGCAAGGCAATACGGCAGCACCGCCTCCTGTTGGCGGAGTGCCATCTGCGAAATATCGGTGATCGTCTCGGTCTGGCCTGCAGCCCAGTCCCCCACCGCCACCTGCACGCTCCCCGCGGCCCCCGGTGCGGAGACGATCCGCGGCACCTTGATCGGCGCGATCGTGGGGGGAAGCGTCGTGCCCACCTGTGTGCTCAGGATCTGGTCGGCGATCAGCAGAGACGTGCTCGTCGGCATCTCCTCCACTTCGGCCTTGAACGGCCCATGGCCGACCAACGCAAAAATGTGCACCACGCCGTGGCCTCGGCGGGAGTGGCTCCCGGCCAGGGCCCGCGCGAGATGGCCCCGACCGGCCTGAAAGTCTGGCTGCCAGTCGACCACGAGCTGAAAATTCCTCGCGGCGTCGTCGTAGTCGCGGTGGGTCTCCTCGCGGATCAGGCCGCGGAGGTAGGGAGCCAGAGCAACCTGCTGGTAGGCGGCCTTGGGATTCGTGCCATCCGGCCGGGCGGCGGCCGCCACGATGCTCCGCTGCTTGTCGGCGACCTGCAGGCTGTAGGCCTCGGCGTCGTCTCCATCCTGCACGAGGTTGGCAAGGGCGAGCATCGCCCGCAGGAGCACCTTCTCGTAGTCTTCGCCGTGGTAGGCCTTCGCCTCATCGTCGCTGAGCATGCTCCAGGCATTTTCGACCGGGCTCTCCTGCTCGAGGTGGTCGAAGCTGTCGCGGACCCGACGGAGCATCCGCTCGGCTTCAGCCGGCCGGCCATCCGCAAGACTGACCATTGCCCGGTCGAGCAGGAGCAGGTCTTCCTCACCCGACTGCTTTTCGAGTTCGCCACCGATCAGCCTGTCGGCCTCCGTCAGGTCGCCCCGCTGGAACGCCACCCGCACCGGCTGAAGCCTGACCATGTGCGTCATGCAGCCGGTCACGGTCAGTGCGGCGGTCATGCAGCAGACGGAGACGCGTCGCTGCAGGCTGGTCATGGCGAGAGCGGATTCGTGGCCCGCCAGCGGCCCAGGCGGCTGTGGTGGTAACCCTTGCTCAGTTCGGCCGACTGCTTGTCGTAGCCGCCCGTGCCGACCTCGACCAGTTCCAGCGTCAGCAGGTAATCCCGCTGGTAGTCGCGGTTTTCGCGGGTCGTGCCGGAGCTGATCGTGGCGTAGAGCAGGTAGTCGATCGGCTGGCCCTGCTGCTCCATCTGTCCGGCGAATGTCCGCATATGCTCAGGGACAAGCAGTTGATCGGGCCGCAGGCGGGTGTCGCGGAGGCCAGCATCGACGAACCGCCGGTTGACCGACTGAAAGACCTTCGATTCAAGAATACGGCTGTCGATCGACTGGTAGATCTGCTCTTTGAAGTCACCGATATCCTCGGCGCTCTTGTTCTCGACACCCACGAAGCAGATCCGCCGGGCCGTCGGCGGCAGCGGCTCGGCCCCCTCCTCGTACGAAACCTGCTGTACGGCCCCATCGACATGCCGAGCGAGAAGTTTCGCGACGGCGTCGTTGACCAGCGGGGTGAATGTCTCCTGCCCCGCCTGGTGGCTGCCGATCATGGCGTCCTCCCCGGGCGTCATCACGCGGGCAAACTGCATGCTGCGGCAGCCGACGGCGGTGCCTGCACACACGGCCAGCGGCAGCGACCCGAGCCCCCGCAGGAAAAAGCTGCGACGGCTTCGTCGGGGCACGAGACTCATGCTTCGGCTCTCTTTCCGTCTGACAGGCCACAAGACCTCGGTCGCGAAGAATACCGCCGTGTGGTGGCAGACACCGATAGCAATCCACCCGGGAAAAACTGACTTTTGTGGCCGCTGTTCGGGGCGTCGGCTCCGTCTTGCACTTGAACAATGCCTGAGCCCCCACCTGCGTATCCCGCCGCCTCCTCGTGGCGGCAAGTTTTTAGCTTGTCCGGGAGTTGGCGAAGCCCGTCGCACCGCGTCGTATCCCGCCGCCTCCTCGTGGCGGCAAGTTTTCAACTTGTCCGGGAGTTGAGGAAGCCCCTCGCACCGCGTCGTATCCCGCCGCCTCCTCGTGGCGGCAAGTTTTCAACTTGTCCGGGAGTTGAGGAAGCCCCTCGCACCGCGTCGTATCCCGCCGCCGGTCCGGCAGAAGTCTCCTTCGCGGGGACTTTCGCCGTGGGGCGTCATGGTGGTGCCGACCTGTCAGGGCGAAATTCCAACGCTCGTCGAGCTTCCGCCGATCCCGGCTCCTCGATCCCACCCCCTTGTGGCGGCAAGTTTTCAACTTGTCCGGGAGTTGAGGAAGCCCCTCGCACCGCGTCGTATCCCGCCGCCGGGCCGGATTCGAGTGGGCCGAGATCTTTACCGGCAGGCTACGTTGAGAGGGGACACGGACACGTTACAAACTTGCCGCCACGAGGGGAGAGGGTTTACGGGGCGGGCTCACGAGGCGGATAGTTCCGCGTGCGGCTCTCGGGCCAGAGTGTCGGCACTTCAGGCATTCCGGCCGCAAGCAACCGCGGCGTGCGGCGACCGGCCAGCGAGGAATCGATCGGCTCGAAACCGAGTGCCAGGGCAGGGGAGTCGGGAGCAATCGCGAACATGCCGGAACGCGGGTCGAGGAAGTTCGAGTCCCGAAACTTGGGATCCCGAAACTTGGGATCCAGAAACTTGGGATCCAGAAACTTGGGATCCAGAAACTTGGGATCCAGAAACTTGGGATCGGCGACGATCGACCGCTCGTCCTGTCCCGCCGCCTGCCTTGCGGCGAGATCCTGGCCGCCGGGAAACACGACGGGGCCCGACGCGTTCCAGTAGCAGTTGGCTGCCGTGACGAGCCCCTTGCTCCAGTCGCCCTTCACGAGCGGCCTATCGGAATTCCACCAGACGATGTTGCGGGTGAACCGGAAACTTGTGTGGTCTTCAACGCGGCTGCGTTGCAACTGCCAGTCGCGGGCGACGGCGAAGATGTTGTTCTCAATGATATTGTCGCGGCCGTAGTGCTGGTGGAAGCCGCCGGAGCTCGTGCCGTGGACGATGTTGTTCCGCATCACGACGCCGGTCGAGCCTTCGTCGGTGTAGAGCCCCCAGCCGCCATAGTCATGGCTCTGGATGCCGTGGATCAGGTTGCCCTCCACGACCGTGCCGGGCGACACGCCCAGTGTGTAGACGGCGCCCATGTCCGAGAGCACACCGTGGCCGATGTCGTGGATATGGTTGTGGAGAACGCGGTTGTGGTGCGCTGGGCTCTCGGCATAGCCCCAGGTCCAGCCGATCGAGACGCCGGAATAGGTGAGGTCGAAGATGTCACAGTGTTCGACGGTGGTGTGCGAGGCATTGCCGATCCAGACGCCGATCGCCGCTGAATGAATGCGTCCACCGTGCGCGATCGTGCAGTCGCGGACCGAGTTGCCCGTGACGATAGCCTCTGGATCGGGGAGTTTCGCCGTGGTGCCCACGAGCACGCCGCCGCCGGCGAGATCGACCAGCTCGCACCGCGAAATCCTGCACTCCTGGCAGCCGTGCCCCAGTTCGAACGCATAGCGGCCGACGTGCCGCACGCCGCAGCGGTCGAAGGCAACGTGTCGTGCAGCAGTGGCAACGATGGCTGCGCCGACATTCACCTCCGCCTGCGGATACGACTGCCCGCCCGTCGGCAGGGTCCAGTTTCCGTGGGCGAACGAGAGCCCCTCGAATCGAACGTGCTCGACGAACTTTCTCGCGGCCACCTGGCCGCGGAGTTCAACCAGCCGATCGAGCACCGGTGCCACGACCGTCGCGGCTTCGGGCGTCTCGCCCGGCTGTGGGCAATAGGTGAGCGTGCCGGTCGGCCGGTCGAGGTACCACGAACCGGGGAGCCCAAGCGCTTCACGGACATTCTCCACCATATAGCGGTTCCCCTTTGGGAAGGAGCACCAGGCGGCCATGCCCCGGGTGTGCCCGGCGAATGTGACCGCCTTTTTCGCGCGGGCATCTTCCACAGGGTTTGCAAGGTCGGCCTGATTGGCCTGATTGGCCTGTTCGACTTGCTCGATCGTGGCGATCGGCAGGCGGGTCATCGTCCACCTGTGGACAGCCACCACCTCCACGTCGCCGAGGTTCGCCCAGTCAGTCCGCAGATCGTCACCGGAAAAGACGAACCGGTCATGCCCCTTGCCAGCATTGGCCGGCGAAGGCGGCAGTGTGTCGGCGATGGTGTACCAACCGGTGGCTGGCAGCACCGGCCGAAACCGTCGCTGGTCGTTCACAAACAACTGTGCAAAGTTCCACGCCCCCGCCTTCACATCCGGGAGCACGGCCGTCCAGCGGGGTTTTTCCTGCGGCGACTCCTGCGTCACGGTCCACCCCGTGATGAGCCGGCCGCCACTGAAGAGTGGCCGGGCCCCATCGGCCGCGCGAATCACCGTTGGCGATTCGGCCGTGCCTGAGTCTTCCGGTGTGATCACGAGCGTCGCTGCCAGTTCATACCGGCCGTCGGCCACCTCGACCACGAATGGGCCAGCCCGGTCGGGCTCCGCGGCCCGCAGCGCCCGCACGCGATCGAGAGCCCGACGAAGTGACGACACGGGAGAGGTCGCCGACCCGTCGTGCTGGTCGTTTCCAGCCGGCGCGACCGTGACGTCTGCCACTTCGGTCCAGCCACGGAGCCGGCAGTGCAGCTGCGCGACCCGGCCCATGAAGTGGTCCATCGCGAATGGGCCCGCTGCCTGGAGCATGTGTCGCCTCGCAAGATCGTCGTCGCCGATCGCCTCGAAATAGAGCCCGAGGTAGAGGTGGGCGAAGCAGCGCTGGTTGCGGCGGGCCTCCTCGGGGCCGGCCTCGGCGGCCGCCAGCACGGCAGCGGGTGCGGCTCGCCCTGCGAAGAGTTCGAGAACCTCCCGCATCGGCACCCTTGCATCGGCGCCAACGGGAATGATGCCCCTCCGGGCGGTGTCAGGCCCTCTGTCGCGGGCCACACAGGCAAAGTGCCAGGCAACGTTTTCGACATCGGCCGGATTCACCGTGCGATGGACTTCGAACTGCCGGCGGCCGTCATCGAAGCGGTCGGCATAGTAGAGCGCCAGGCCCCGCTGCCAGAGCTCGGGCTCGCTCTCAGGACGGGCCGCGACGAGCCGGTCGAAGGCGTCGGCCGACTCGCCAGGCCGGGCCGCAAAGAAGAGCCGGACGGCGTCGTTGAAGAGTGCAGCCGGATCTGCCGGGGCAGCGCCGCGGGCCGCAGACGCTGCCACGCCGACGACGATCGCGAGGCAGAGAAACCATCGCCGTTGGATCATTATCAAATCTCGAAAAGGTGACAGCCACCAAAGAGGCCCTCGTCCGACAGACGCCTGAGTCCGACGACGAGCATACACGGGCACGTCACACACGTGCCCCACGACGGAGGCGTGGCCCGCCGCGACAAACGCCACTGGCTGCATCCCCCGGTCAGGCGTCACTTTGCCGGGCGTCACTTTGCCGGCGAGGCATCTGAAGGAACGGACGAAGGGGCGGCGACGGGGGTTTTCGGGCCGCGGCGGGGGCCGGTGACGGCAAACGAGAGCTGGTTTTTGCCTTTGTCAGACACCGTGGCCGTGAGGCCCGAGTTTTCGGGCTTCTCGTATGTCGGTGGCATCGCGTTGACCTCGATCACGCCGCCTTCTGCGTCATACCCGGCAATCACGATTGTCTCGATCGTAACCCTGTGATCCCCGGCAACAGCACCGTCACCCTGCCGCCAGGTCATCAGAGCGAACCCCCCCTTGCCGTCGGTGCGGCCGCTGGCGGCGACGTTGTGGGAGAGCGAATGGAGCGTCACGAGTGCGCCAGCCGCGGGCTCGCCATTCCACGTGACACTTCCCGTTGTCGGGAATACGGCCGGCCGGCGTTTCGACCACTTGTCTTCATGCTGCCGGGAGCAGCCGCCTGCAGTGAATGCCACGAAGCATGCAAGTGAAGCAACGACGATCGCTCGCCGAAGCCCTGTGGATCTCTGCAATGCGAATGTTCCGACAGCCATGAGAAAGCCTTGTGTCGTTATCGTTGTCCTTGCGCCGCACGCGAAAATTCAAGCCAGAGATCAAGCCAGAGATCAAGCCAGAGATCACGTCAGAGATCGCCAACCGATACGTGTTGGCCGTCTCCCCGGCATCCGAGTCGACCCCATGTGCCGTACGGGCCGACGCCCCCGGAAAGCACCTGCACTTCGGTGCCCGACCGGTTGCCGGCCTCGATGTTCTCGGAGATGAATCGCACGGCACCGTCTGCCATGGCGGCATTGATGCCGCCGAAATGCCAGCTGCGGGCCGTGAGAATGCCCCCCCCTGTGCCGTTGCTTCCGCAGGCGGGTCCATTCGGAGGGAGCACCGTGTTGAACGCCCAGTAATTGACTCGTCCCCACGTCCAGCAACTGCCGGGGCTCCGGAAGGCGCCCATGAGGGTGACCGAACCATCGTCGACAAACCTATCGACTCGCCAGCTCGATTGGCAGCCACTTGGATTGGTGCCGTTACTGCCCGCGAACGCCCCGCGGTCGTTGACCGGTGCCCACCGTGGGTCGTCGAGGCCGGTGCAGGCAAATCCCTGAGGACAGCCGCTCATGGTGAGCGCGGGCCGCGTGTTCTCGGCTATGGCGAGCGTGCTCGACAGACCGTCTGGAATGTCCTTGAGCTTGAGACGGGTGTCGGTCTGCGAGAAGAGCCCTCGCATGTTGGTTGTGTTATTGATGCCGTTTATCGTGTCGCCAATGTTGAACGAATAGTTGGAAGACGGGCGGCCTTTCACGCCCGGTCCAATGGGCGGCGTCGGGTCAGAAGGGCACCGCAAGTAGCCGCGCTCCCGACCGTCTGCGTTTTCGACGTTATTCGACCTGATGATCTGTTCATTGAAGCTTTGCTCTTCGAGAAACGGCAACAGTTGTGGTTCTTCGGGGATTTTAGTGGCAGGGTAGCCGTGGCCTGAGGTCGAGCTTTCCGCAGAAGAACAGGATTCGCGTTCGGTAGTTCCGGAATGAGCGGAAGCCTCGGGCCGCATACTTGAGTGCCTGGATGGCGCTGTTGAAGCCCTCACTCGTCGCATTCGTAATTCGATAGAGGAAGTAGCTCAGGAGATTCGGCAGGTGACGCTTGAGCATCTTGGCGACCTTGATCATAGGCCGGAGACGGCACCTGGCTCCCCATGCGTACCACCGTTTGAAGAACTGTTCGGCACTCGTCGAATACACATGACGCCAGAACCAGCGGAACTCCTCCTTGATTGCCCAGGCTCGGGCAGTCTTCAGGCCGTTCTGCCGGATGGCCGTGAAACGGCGTCGCTGTGCTGGCGAGAGATTGGCCTTGTTGAAGAGCCAGAGCTGCCGTGTCCCCTTGAGCCGATCATCGTCTTCGGATTGGAGGGCCTTGTTCTCGGCGCGCCGCACCTGATCGACGGCCTCTCCGAGGTGCTTGGCGACATGGAACTTGTCGTGCACCAACTTCGCGATCGGGGTCTGGTTCGCGACCGCGTTGGCATAGGCAGGGAGCATGTCGGCAGCCACGGCGACAACCTCCTGCCGCTGCTCAACCGTCAGCGTCTGCAGGACCGCCTCCGCTGCAGCCTGAGTTCGCTCCGGGGCCACCTCCAGAACGCGGGAGCCATCGATGTCGGTGAGGACGGTGATGTAGTCGTGGCCTCTGCCGAAGCTCTTCTCGTCGATACCAATGTGGCGAATGGGCGTCACTTCACGTCGCTCAAGCCCCCGTTCGACGGCTCGATCCATGATCGTCTGGGCCGCGTCCCAGGAGAGCCCGAGGAGGGAGGCGGCGGCCTTGACCGAGCGGGCCGCCTGCAAGACTTCGATCGCAAAGGCTTCGAAGAACAGGGTGAAACGGCTGTGCTTGCCGGCCCACGGCGGCACGATCGTCTTCACCCCGTGCTCAGGGCAGCGGCTCCGCGGCAGTCGGGCGACAAGCTCCGTCGTGAACTGCATCGTGTCGAGGTGACGCCAACGCCGCTCTTCCGCGTGATCGGCCAGGCCGCAAGACTGCCCGCATTCCGGGCAGAAAACGCCCGAGCCGACGTGCGCCAGGCGGATTTCGACTCGCCGCTCGTCAAGCCGAAGGTCAACAGCATCGACTCGCCAGGAGTCGTCCAGGCCCAGAAGTCGGGCATAGTGGGTGGAAAGTGTGTCCATCCAGGCAATCTACGCCACAGCCGCCTTGAAAACGACCGGCAAGAGCCACGATATTCCCCGAAGAACCAAAAAACAAGGCGGAGATGCCGGCGATGCAAAGACGCGGAACGGGCCTGAACGTGATTTCA
>Ga0247833_1007096_pt1 | contig 12049 bp, 9 predicted proteins | sample LaCruzMarch2015__7_FD_187117 | JGI IMG/M metagenome (GOLD analysis project Ga0247833, IMG submission 187117) | Freshwater microbial communities from meromictic Lake La Cruz, Castile-La Mancha, Spain - LaCruzMarch2015_8m | ecosystem: Environmental > Aquatic > Freshwater > Lake | place: Spain...
CGGTGCAGAGGTTCAGCGGCGTGAGCGTGACGTCGGCACCCCAGAGCGCATGGTCGAACCCACCCTCGACGTAGGGGCTGAGCGCGTCTTCGCTGGCGTGGCCACCGGGGCCGTGGCCGCAGTCGTGACCGAGGGCGATCGCCTCGGTGAGTGCGATGTTGAGGCCCAGCGCACGGGCCACCGAGGTGGCGACCTGGGCGACCTCGAGGGCGTGGGTGAGGCGGGTGCGCTGGTGGTCGTCGGGGAAGACGAACACCTGGGTCTTGCCGGCGAGGCGACGGAAGGCGCTGGCGTGGAGGATGCGGTCGCGGTCACGCTCGAAACAGGTGCGCCACTCGTCGGGTTCCTCGTCGACGCTGCGGTTCCCGGCACCGTGTGCCCGGGTGGCCAGCACGGCGAGCGCCGCGTCCTCGCGTTCTTCGCGTGCCCGCCGGTGGAGTTGCTCGGGTGAGCCGCTACCGGCCCACGAATCGGCGTGGGCGAGGCGCACGCCGTGGTCGGCGCCGTGGCCCGCCATGGTGGACGCCCAGCGCGACGCGCGCTCGGCGATGTCCGTGACCTTCGCTCCGTCCTCGTCGTGGCTCACGCGGCCAGGGTACCGAATGGGTACGGCGCGGAGAGCGGCTTCACGAGGCCGGTAGCCTCGGAGGGTCCTATGAGCCAGTTCATCGACGAGGTCCAACTCAACGTGCGCGGAGGCGACGGCGGCGCGGGCTGCGTGTCGTTCCGTCGTGAGGGTCCCGTCGCGTTCGGTGGTCCCAACGGTGGCGACGGTGGCGACGGTGGCGACATCTGGCTGGTCGCCGACCGCAACGTGTCGTCGCTCATCGCGTTCAAGGACCACCCGCACCGGCGGGCCAAGGACGGCGTCCACGGCAAGGGCAAGGATCAGCACGGCAAGCGTGGCGAGCCGCTCGAGATCGCGGTCCCCGAGGGAACCGTCGCCCACGACCTGTACACCGGCGAAGTGCTGGCCGACCTCCCGAACCACGGTGATCGCTGGCTCGCTGCGGCCGGTGGCCGCGGCGGACGCGGCAACGCGAAGTTCTGGTCGAACAAGCGCCGCGCCCCCGAGTTCGCCGAGCAGGGCGAGCACGGCCACGAACACTGGCTCCGCCTCGAGCTGAAGCTCATGGCCGACGTCGCTCTCGTCGGCTTCCCCAACGTCGGCAAGAGCACGCTCATCAGCGTCATCAGCGCCGCCCGCCCGAAGATCGCCGACTACCCGTTCACCACGCTCGTGCCGAACCTCGGTGTGGTCGCTGTCGACAGCGACACGAACTTCGTCGTGGCCGACGTGCCGGGCCTCATCGAGGGGGCGAGCGAAGGTCGCGGGCTCGGCCACCAGTTCCTGCGCCACATCGAACGCGCCCGCGTGCTCTGCGTCATGGTCGACCTCGCCCCGGGTGACGGCATCGGGCCCCACGAGCAAGAGGAGATCCTGCTGCGCGAGCTGGGTGCCTATCGGCCCGAGCTGCTCGAGCGGCCGCGCATCGTGGTGGGCACCAAGGCCGACATGGCCACCGAGGAGTGGGACGGCCTGTCCATCTCGGCGATCACGAACCAGGGCGTGCGTGACCTCGTCGGCCGGATGGCGTCGCTGGTGCACCAGGCGCGCCAGGAGCAGCCCGAGAGCGAGGGCCTCGTCATCATCCGGCCCGAGCCCGAGGGTGCCCGGGTCGAGCGCCTCGGCGACCACGAGTTCCGGCTCGTCGGCCGTCAGGTCGAGCGCGTGGTCGCGCTCAACGACGTCAGCACACCAGAGGTGCTCAACTTCATCGATCACCAGCTCAAGCGGCTGAACATCCCGAGGCTTCTGGCGCGCGCCGGGGCCATGGAGGGCGACATCATCTGGATCGCCGAGTTCAGCTTCGAGTACCAGCCGGACAGCTGACGCCGTGCGTATCGTCGTCAAGATCGGCACGTCGTCGCTCACCGACGAGCTCGGCGTCATCGACGAGTCGGTCATCGAGTCGCTCTGCGTCCAGCTCGTGGCCGTGCGTGCACTGGGCCACGAGGTCGTGGTCGTCAGCTCGGGCGCTGTGTCGGCCGGTGTGGCGGCGCTCGGCCTCGAGACCCGCCCCACCGATACGCCCACACTGCAGGCGCTGTCCGCCGCCGGGCAGAGCCGCCTCATGGAGGTCTACAACCGCCACCTCGGCAGCCGAGGCGTGGTGGCCGCTCAGGTGTTGCTCGTGCCGCACGACTTCATCGACCGGCGCCAGTACCTGCACGCCCGGCAGACCCTCACACGGTTGCTCGAGCTCGGGTGCGTGCCGATCATCAACGAGAACGACGCCATCGCGAACGACGAGATCCGCTACGGCGACAACGACCGGATCGCGGCGCTCGTGTCGCACAACCTCGCCGCCGACCTGCTCGTGTTGCTCACCGACACCGCCGGTCTCTACACCGCCGACCCGCGCACCGATCCGTCCGCGTCGCTGGTGTCGCGGGTGGCCGCCGACGACCCGTTGCCGTCGGTGTCGGCGGGGCAGCGTGGCTCGTCTCGGGGCAGTGGTGGCATGGCATCGAAGCTCTCGGCGGCGCGGATGGCGTCGTGGAGCGGGGTGCGTGCGGTCATCGCAGCATCCTCGCGGCCGGACGTGCTGGTCGATGCGGTGCACGACCTCGATGTCGGCTCGACGTTCATGCCCAACGATCGCAAGCTGTCGGCGCGCAAGCTCTGGATCGGCTGGGCCAGCCAGGTCGAGGGCTCGGTCGTGATCGACGACGGGGCGCGGCGAGCGCTGGTCGAGCGCGGCACATCGCTGCTGCCCGCCGGGGTCACGGCAGTGTCGGGCGATTTCGACGAGGAGTCGATCGTCAACGTCGTCAGCGCCGACGGCGTGGTCATCGCCCGGGGCATGACACTGTGCGACGCGGTCACCCTCCGGTCGATGATGGGCAAGCGAACCGCCGACCTACCCGCCGCGGTGGCGCACGAGGTGGTCCACCGCGACGACCTCGTCCTGCTCGTCAGCTGACGAGCAGGGTGGGCCGGGTCAGCCCTCGGTGGGCTTCGGCTGGTCGATCGAGGTCGGCTGTGCTCCGCCGGCGAGGCCCAACTCGTCGCGCATCTGGGCAAGGCGACCCTGTGCCTCGACGTTCGCGGTGGCCTGCTCGATCTCGAGGATGCTGGTCTGCACCGACGTCTCGCTCAGCTCGGCGTGGGCCTTGGCCTTCGCGTAGCGCGCCTCGATCTTCTCCTGCACCTGGGCGAGCGACGGCACGTCCTCGCCGACGCTCTCACCCAGCTGGGCCATGGCCGAGTTCATCTCCTCCTGCATGCGGGCCTGCTCGAGCTGGCTGAGGAGCTTGTTCTTCTCGGCGAGCTTCTGCTGCAGGAGGCGGCTGTTCTGGTGGACAGCGGCCTTCGCCTGGTCGGAGGCCTTGGTGACCTCGATGACCATGCTCTTCAGGCTCTCGACGTCGGCCTCGACCTGGATGAGCTGGGTGGTGATGGTCTCGGCCGCCGAGTTGTACTGCGCTGCCTTTGCGGCATCGCCGGCCTTCTGGGCGTCGGCCGACATGATGAGCGCCTGGCGGGCGTTGGCGTTGAGCTTCTCGAGCTCGTTCATCTTGCCGTTCAGCCGGATCTCGGCCTGCTTCTGACTGGCGATCACGTTGGTCGCCTGCTCGCGCAACCTGCGGTGCTGGGCCTGCGCCTCGGTGAGGGCCTGCTCGAGCTGGACCGCCGGGTCGGCGTTCTGCTCGAAGCTGCGGTTGGCCTTGGTTCCGAGGTACTTCCACCACTTCTTGATCGCCTTGAACATGGCGAGAGCCTAGGCGAAACGCGAACGGAGGCGGGTCCGTAGCTGCGTCAACTCCGGCACCCCGAGCACGGTGAGCAGCACCAGATAGACCGCGACGCCGGTGGTGCCGGCCACCGTCACCCGGGCCAGGGAGCCGAACCCCTCGTCGTCGCCGACGAAGCGGGCGACGACCCACATCACCTCGGCCATCACCACCGCGGCGAGCGCCATGCGCCACAGGCTGCCGAGGATGGCGACGGCCGAGAAGCCCCGCACCTTGTACGACAGCACCTGCAGCGCGAACACCGACGACACGGTGTACGCGATCGCGAAGGACGCGCCGAGTCCGAGCACGCCGAAGCGGCCGGCGAGCACCACGGCGAGGCCGATGTTGATGAGGTTCTCGAACACGTTGATGACGAACGGAGTGCGGGCATCCTCGTGTGCGAAGAAGGCGCGGAGCACGAACAGGTACACCGAGAAGCCGATCAGGCCGAGCGAGAAGCCGGCAAGGGCGCGGCTGGTGGTGACCGCGTCGCCGACGTCGAAGTTGCCGTGCTCGAGCGTCATGCCGATGAGCGGACGTCGCAGGACGAACATGCCGGCCGCGGCGGGAAAGGTGAGGAGTGCCACGAGGCGGACACCCATCGAGGTCCGCTCGATGAACGCCTGTCGATCGCGGCGGCGGACCGCGCTCGCCATCTCGGGCGTGAACGTCGTGACGATCGACATCGCCAGCAAACCATGGGGGAGGACGAAGAAGATGTATGCCTTGCTGTAGGCGTCGAGGCCGCCGCTGCCCGGCTGGGCCAGGTTCTGTACGACCACGATCGCAATCTGGTTCGCGAGCACGTACCCGAGCGTCCACGTCGACATCTGCAGCAATCGACGCACCGCCGGGTGGCGGAAGTCCGGCCGGAACTCGATCGAAACGTCCGCGGCGCGGAGCGCAGGCAGCACGGCGAGCGCCATCACAGCGATGCCGAGCGTGGCCCCGATGCCGAGGGTGAGGCGGAGCTGGCTGTTGGTGAGCACCTCACCCAACTGCGGCTCGCGGCCATTGACGGCACGGGGCACCAGCAGGAGCGAGGCGATGATGACGATGTTCGACAACACCGGAGCCCATGCCGCCGCGAAGAACCGCCGGCGCGCGTGCAACAGCGCGTTCGCGATCGCGCTGAGGCCGTAGAAGAAGACCTGGAGCAGGAAGATGCGCGAGAGCGTCGTGCCGACGGCGCGGTACTCGTCGGCGTTCACGCCGTCGGCGACGTCGAGCGAGTAGAGGCGGAAGATCAGCGGCGCGGCGGCGACGGCGACGATCGTGATCGCGGTGAGCGCGATCACCGACACGGTGACGACGGCCGACGTCGCACCGTCGTCGCGATTCTCGGCCTGCTTGGTGAACAGCGGCACGAGCGACGCCGACAGGATGCCGCCCAACAGCAGCTCGTAGACGATGTTCGGTGTCTGGTTCGCGCCGTTGTACGAGTCGGCCAGTGCCGTCTGTCCGACCACGATCGCGAAGACTGCGACGCGCACCAGACCGCTGACCCGCGACAGCGCAGTGCCGGTCGCGACGACGAGGTTGCTCCTGACGAGGTTGCTCACGAGGCGGTCGGGTCACCCGGTCGGTCGAGCTCGCCCACGGCCTGGGTGAGCGCCTGCAGTTGGACGACGACGTCGTCGACGGCGGTGCCGAGCTCGGCGGTGTGGTCGGCGCCGGCGCGCATCTCGGCGGCCTGGCTCGGGATCTCGCCGAGCCGGGTCTGCAGCACGTGGAGCCGCGCCTCGGCGTCGTCGCGTGAGGTGCGGATGCGGTCGAGCGAGGCGAGCTGGTTGCGCAGCGACGCGACGGTCACGTCGTCAGTGGCGCGCTCGAGCCGTGCCCGTAACCCCGACCCGTCGAGGCTGCGGATCGAGTCGTCGAGCGAGTCGCCGTGCCGGGCGATGTCCCAGCACTCGCGGACAGCCCGGTCGACTTGGTGACCGATCTCGGCCAGGCGTGCCCGGAGCGGTCCGGCGTCGAGCCCGCGGACGATGGCGTCGTAGCGCTTCTGCGCGCTGATCGCGGCGGCGACGTGGCGGCGCCACGGGTCGCCGAGCGTGAACGGATCGATGCGCCCGAGATCGACCGCCTGCAGCGACCCTGACTTCATCCGGCGGGCCCATCGGAGCGCGAACACGGCGAGCACGACACCCACGACGATCGCCACGAACTCCACGCCGCGAACCTTACGCGACCGACCCCTCCCGCCCCCGCCCACCCCACCCCACCCCGCCCCGCCCCGCCCCGGCCGGAGGGCTTCGTGAGGTTCGGGCCGCTCCAGGCGGCTGGGATTGCATGAACTGCTGGCTTCGTGAGCTTCGGACTGCTCAGGGCGGGTCGAAGCACACGGACGGATGGGCGTTGGGGCCGATACCGTCAGCCGAGCTTCCCCCGGCGTGCAGCTCTCACCGCCCGAGGTCCACGATGCCGGCCTACACCGCCGCCCTTGCGGAGCACTTCCGCCTGTTCCACGGCGTCGTCGACGACGCACGCCTCGATCAACTCGGCGTCTCGCGGCACCAGCGCGTTGCGCTCATCGGCCATGGCATCATCGCCCCGATTCATCGGGGTGTGTACCACGCTCGCTCCGCACCCGTGACGCTCGAGTCCCGTTCGCTCGGGATCTGCCTCGCCGACCCACGGGCCGTCATCACCGGGGCTGCTGCCGGTCGACTCTGGGCTGTCCGTCGCATGCCGCCCGCTGATCGGATCGACGTGCGCGTGCCGCACGGCGCAAACTCGATCTCGGCGCCCGGTGTCCGACTGCGACGCTGCAATGCGCTCGATCCTGTCGACGTGGTCCTTCGGCCAGACGGCATCCGCGTCGTCAGCCCACCTCGCCTCGCATTCGACATCGCGAGCGAGGTGAGCGACCTCGACCTCGAGTCGATCATCGAGCAGATCCTCGATCGGGGTTGGTGCACGATCCAGACCTTGTACGACACCGGCCGTCGCCTCTGCCATCCGGCTCGTCCCGGCTCGTCCCGGTTCGGTCGCGTGGTTGGGTCGCGCCCCGCATGGCTGAAGCCGGTCGACTCGCACCTCGAGATGCGCCTGTACGACGCACTCCGCGCGTCCGGTGTGGATGGGCTCGTGCGCCAGCACCCGATCCCGCTCCCCGGTGGCTGGACGATCCACGCAGACATCGCGGTACCACGTGCCCTGTGGGCGGTGGAGATCGACCACGTCACGTGGCACGGTGGGCGCATCGACGCGCAGCGCGACAAGCAGAACGACCGCCAGGCGCGCACCATCGGCTGGGGAGTTGACCGCGTCACCGACGAGGACGTCGTCGTGCGACTCCCCGAGGTCACTGCCGAGCTCGTCGCCATCCACGATGCTCGGCTCTGTTCCATGCGCTCCCGACCGCCCGTGGCGGGTTGAGCCTCACGAAGCACAACCTCCGTGCGGTTCCAACGGTGCAGGCCGGCTGCAACCTCACGAACGGCCGGTGGGCGGGATGGTGGGCGCCGCCCGATTGACCCGGCGGTCAAGCCCGCCAGTAGGGTGCCGGACATGGGTGACCGTTTCGAGAGCGTCCAGCAGGTCCGCGATGGACTGAAGGCCGTCAATTATCTGGCAGACGAAGGCATCGCCGGCGTGGCGTTCCTGGCCGACCGGCTGGGCAAGCCCGTCCTGGTCGAGGGTCCCGCCGGCACCGGCAAGACGCAGCTCGCCAAGTCGATCGCCGAGGCGACCGGCTCGCGACTCATCCGCCTCCAGTGCTACGAGGGCCTCGACGAGAGCAAGGCGCTCTACGAGTGGAACTACAAGAAGCAGCTGCTGCGCATCCAAGCCGACCGCGGCAGCGAGTCGTGGGGCGAGATCAGCGACGACATCTTCAGCAACGAGTTCCTCCTCACCCGCCCGCTGCTCGAGGCGATCAGTGCCGACGACCCGGTGGTGCTGCTGATCGACGAGGTCGACCGCGTCGAGGTCGAGACCGAGGCGCTGCTGCTCGAGATCCTGTCCGAGTACCAGGTGTCGATTCCCGAGCTCGGCACCATCACGGCCAAGCAGATCCCGATGGTGTTCCTCACCTCGAACAACACCCGCGAGCTCAGCGAGGCGCTGAAGCGCCGCTGCCTCTTCCTGCACGTCGACTACCCCGACATGGAGCGCGAGAAGGAGATCGTCCTCACGAAGGTTCCCGGCGTCACCGAGAACCTCGCCGACCAGATCGCCCGCATCGTGCGCAGCATCCGCCAGCTCGACCTGAAGAAGGCGCCGTCGGTCAGCGAGACGATCGACTGGGCCCGCACGCTCGTGCTGCTCGGCATCGAGAACATCGAGGCGCAGCAGGCCAAGGAGACCCTCCACATCCTGCTCAAGTACCAGACCGACATCGCCAAGGCGGCGAAGGAACTGAGCGTCGACAAGTAGTCGACGGCGCACGTCATGCTCGACCTTCTCGCCGGCTTCGTCGTCGAACTCCGCAACGCCGGCCTGCCCGTGTCGCTGACGGAGAACCTCGACGCGATGGAGGCGCTCCAGCACATCCCGATCGAGGACCGCGAGGCGTTCAAGTACGCCCTCGGTGCGACCATGGTGAAGAACAACGCCCACTGGCGCGCGTTCGAGACCGTGTTCGAGGTGTACTTCAGCCTGCGCGGCCCGGAGTACAAGATCGCCGACGGCGACGAGTCCGATCTCGACGAGATGTGGCGCGAGATGCAGGAGCAGATGCGTCAGGGTGAGGGCAAGGGTGCCGCGGGCGGGTCGATGGACTCGATGACGCCCGAAGAGATGGCCCAGATGCTCATGAACGCCCTCATGAACGGCGATCAGGCGATGATGCGGGCACTCGCGAAGCAGTCGGTGCAGCGTTTCGCCGGCATGGAGCCGGGCCGTCCCGTCGGTGGCACGTACTACCTCTATCGCACGCTGCGGAACCTCGACCTCGACGGCATGCTCGACAAGCTGATGGAGGCGAGCAAGCAGCAGGTGGGTGGCGAGCTCACTCCGCTCGAGGAGCGCCTCGAGAAAGACGAGTACACCGACCGCATCGAGCAGTTCAAGAAGGAGATCGAGGCCGAGATCCGACGCCGCCTCGTGGCCGACCGTGGCGCCGAGGCGATGGCCAAGACGCTCCGCAAGCCACTGCCGGAAGACGTCGAGTTCATGCACGCGTCGCGCGACGAGATGCAGAACCTGAAGAAGGCGCTCGGCCCCCTCACCCGCAAGCTCGCCGCCCGTCTGGCCCGCAAGCGCCGCCACGGCCGCAAGGGCCCGCTCGACTTCCGCAGCACGGTGCGGCACTCGCTCAGCTACGGCGGCGTGCCCGCCGAGCCGAAGTTCAAGTACCCCCGCCCGGCGAAGCCCGAGCTGATGGTCATCGCCGACATCTCCGGGTCGGTCGCCGCGTTCGCCCGCTTCACGCTCATGCTCGTGTACGCGCTGCAGGGCCAGTTCTCGAAGGTGCGCTCGTTCGTGTTCATCGACGGCATCGACGAGGTCACCGACTTCTTCAAGAGCACGGAAGACGTGCAAGAGGCCGTGCACCGGGTGAACACCGAGGCCGACGTGGTGTGGGTCGACGGCCACAGCGACTACGGACACGCCTTCGAGGTGTTCTGGGAGCGCTACGGCAAGGGCATCGGGCCGAAGACCACCGTGCTGCTGCTGGGCGACGCCCGCAACAACTACCACGCGAGCCAGAGCTGGGTCATCAAGGAGATGCAGTCCAAGGCCCGGCACGTCTACTGGCTGAACCCCGAGCCGAAGAGCTACTGGAACACCGGCGACTCGATCGTCGGCGAGTACGGCACGCACACCGATGGCGTCTTCGAGGTGCGCAACCTGCGCCAGCTCGAGTCGTTCGTCGAGAAGCTCGCCTGACCCGGTCCGGTGTCACCGTCGACGGCAACGCCGGCACGGTCACGATCCACTGGACGCTGTTCAGCCGAGCGCGTCGGCGAGCAGTTGGCGCTCGGCGTCGCCGAGGGGGATTCGTGCGATCGCAGCAGCACCGGACGGGCTGATCTTGCGCGCGGTCTTGCGGAGCACGTCGATCAGGTGGTCGCGCTCGAGCTGCTTCGACACGTCGGCGAGCTGCGTCTCGAGGAACACGAGGCAGGCGGCATCCTCGATGGCCTGCGATCCGGCGTCGGTGGTCAGGTTGTCGCGCCGCACGAGCGCCTGGACGCGCTCGATCGTGGCCTCGTCGTAGCCGACCTCGGCCAGCAGCACGGCGATGTCCCTGGCGTGCCGCTGCCGCTGGTCGCGCTTCCAGCGGAGGTAGCCGGGCTTGCCGGCGGGGTAGTCGGTGCGCGGCACCTCCCATCGGCGGAGGTGGTGGGCCCGCGCCGCCAGGAGCCAGGTGTCGTCGGCGTCGGGGTGCAGGTCGGCCACCCAGGCGGCGGCGAGCCGACCGTGGGCCAGGGCGAGCGGCACCGGCTCGCCCCGAACGGTGATGACGGTCGGGTCGTCGGCGTTGGCCGCGTCGATGGCGGCGATCGCCTCGGCGAGGTGCGAGCTCAGACTGCGCACTCCGAGTCGCCGACCTCGGCCACGAACGGCCCGGTCTCGTCGTAGTCGCTGTAGAAGTCGGGACCGTCCTCGAAGGTCGGGAACACGTCGAGATCCTTCAGCGACTGGCCGATGGCGGCGGCACCGCCGGCTCGGTCCATCCAGGTGCGGAACGACTCGCCGGCCACGCGCTCGTCGGCGAACTGCCGCACGACCCGGACCACGGCCTGCGGGGCGGCCTTGGCGGGCAGACGGGTGGCCTTCTCGCCGAAGTGGATCTGCTCCTGGCCGACGTAACCGCCCAGCAGCATCTGGTAGCCGGGGGCCGACTTGCCGTGCGCACGGCGCTCGGCGCCGAAGAAGCCGATGTCGCTGGCGTGGTGCTGGCCGCAGCTGTTCGTGCAGCCCGAGATGTTGATGCGCACGCCACCGACCTCGGCGAGGCCCTCCTCCTCGAGCGCATCGCCGATCGCCTTGGCGAGGCCACGCGACTGTGTGACCGCGATGTTGCACGTGTCGGCGCCCGGGCAGGCGACGACGTCGCGAGCGAGCTCGGCGCCGGGCCGGGCCATGTCGATCGCCTCGAGGCGCGCGTACAGGGTGGGTAGCTGCGCCTCGGTGAGGCCGCGGAAGACGACGTTCTGGCGGTTGCTGAGGCGGACGTCGGCGCCGAGCTCGCGCTGGATGCTGGCGAGCGAGCGGAACTGCGACGCCGTGATGTCGCCGAGCGTCGCGTAGGCGACGGCCGACACCGTGTTGTTCGCCGTGCCGCGCACGACGCTGGCGGCGACCCAACGGCCGTACGGGTCACGCGAGGTGAGAGCGACGGCCACACCCTGGCCGACGGCGGTCGCTTCGGTGGTGGCGCTGCGGCCTGCCGGCGCGTCGCCGGCCTTGGCCACGATCTCGGGGATGCCGCCGGGCCACGACGACGAGGCGGGCAGCGTGTGGCGCACCTTCAACACACGGCGGCGGACTTCGTCGATGCCGAGGTTGGTGACGACCCACTTGAGGCGGGCGCGCAGCTTGTTGTCGCGGTTGCCGGTCTGGTCGAACACCCGCAGGATCGCCTCGATGGTGGGCAGCAGGTCTTCACGGCTGGTGAACTCCTCGAGTGCGAACGCCGGGTGGGGCGTCGCGCCGAGGCCGCCGGCGACGAAGACGCGGAATCCGTTCTCGACCGTACCGTCGTCGAGCGTGCGGGTGGTGGCGATGACGCCGGCGTCGTTGAACATCGCCTGCCCGCAGTCGGTGCTGCAACCCGAGAAGTTGATCTTGAACTTGCGGGGCAGGCGCTGGCCGAGCGGGTTGCGGACGAAGTGCTCGTACGCGGCCTCGGCCCACGGGGTGACGTCGAGGTGCTCGTGTGGGCATGCGCCGGCGAGGTGGCAGGCCATCACGTTGCGGACGGTGTCACCGCAGGCCTCGCGGCTGGTGAGGCCCACCTTCGCCAGCTCGCGCATCACGTCGGGCACCTTGGTGAGCTCGACGAAGTGGATCTGGACGTTCTGGCGGGTGGTGATGTGGCCCCAGCCGCGGGAGTACTCCTCGGACAGGCGACCCATCAGGTCGAGCTGCTCGGGTGTGATGGTGCCGGCGGGCAGCTTGATGCGGACCATCTGGTTCGTGCCGCCCTGGCGCTGGCCGTAGACGCCGTTGTTCAGGCGCATCACGCGGAAGACGTCCTCGGAGATCTTGCCCGCCAGGTACTGGGCGATGGCGCGCTCGAAGCGATCGATGTCTCGGTACTGCTCGTCGGTGAGGTCACGGGCGACCGGTA
>Ga0247833_1007098_pt1 | contig 12043 bp, 9 predicted proteins | sample LaCruzMarch2015__7_FD_187117 | JGI IMG/M metagenome (GOLD analysis project Ga0247833, IMG submission 187117) | Freshwater microbial communities from meromictic Lake La Cruz, Castile-La Mancha, Spain - LaCruzMarch2015_8m | ecosystem: Environmental > Aquatic > Freshwater > Lake | place: Spain...
AACTGACCACCAGAAAAGCCTACGGCTTCAGAACGCCGCAGGGCATCGAAATGGCTCTGTTTCACGTCCTCGGACGACTACCCGAGCCGGAATGTACCCACAGATTCTGCTGAGGAGGCGAATTTTTAACGCTCTCGTTCCGCACCGTAGACAAACCGGTTTTGCACCATCAACTGGCGGTGCGGGGGACGGCAACGGGATGGTGGGGCTGCGAAGAAGAGATTTTCCGACCACTCCATCCCCAGGCTTTTCAAGCTGTTCGGAATGTTTTTGCAAACCGATTCCTCACAGAAGAACGTTATGATCTGGCCGCCAATATGGGAATCCGGCGTATACGAATGGAACATGGCACGGGCGATCGCGACTCTTTGCCCCACACCCCAGCTGATGATCCGGTTCCAATCCCCCGAATACGGCCATTGTACGAGTCATAAAACCCACGCTGAATCCGCAAGGCAAACATTCAAGGATGAGCCATGGATAACGATTCGCAAACAGTCTCATCCGCTGCGATGGCAGATGAGTGCCAGGCCGCGTTGGCCGTGCTCGCCTCACTTCCGGCCGCCGTGGAAACCCTCGCCCGAATTGCGAACAGGCTCACGGCAACGCTTCGTAGCGGCGGCGTGCTCTACTTCTGCGGCAATGGCGGCAGCGCTGCCGATGCCCAGCATATTGCGGCTGAGTTCGTGGGCCGGTTTCTTCTCGAGAGACGGCCGCTCCCCGCCGTGGCACTGACGACAAACACTTCGATCCTCACCGCCATCGGCAACGACTACGACTACTCAGAGGTCTTTTCCAGGCAGGTACGGGCCCTCGTCAAGCCTGGCGACTGCGTCGCGGGCATTTCCACCAGCGGCCGATCGAAAAACGTCTTGCTCGCATTGGAGGCGGCAAGGGAAATCGGAGCCGTCACGATCGGATTCACCGGCGGTAGCGGCTTGCCACTGCAAGAGCTCTGCGACGATTGCTACGTCGCAGAGTCGGCAAGCACGCCCCGCATTCAGGAATGCCACCTGCTCGCATGGCACTTGATCTGCAATTTGGTTGAAAAACAAGTCGTGGCAGCGACATGAGCCGCCTGCGACTATTGGCCCGGCTTGCCCTGCCACTCGGACTCTCGCTCGCCGCCTGCGGGCTGCTCGGATGGTATCTGCTGAGGCACCCAGACCAGTGGCAGACGGTGTCACTGGCATCTCCGTGGATGATCGGAGTGTGTGCCGCCGCCTCGCTCGCCGCCCTGCTCGCCCCGGGACTTATTTTTCAGGTCATGACCAGCCGGGTGGGCCGGAATGTGGGCCTCGCCGAAAGCACGTGGCTCGCCGTCATGACCACGGCCATCAACTCGGTCGTGCCGCTCCACGCCGGCGCCGCAGCCCGGGCCGTCTATCTCAAACGCCGGCACGATCTCGATCTCTCGGCCTTTGCAGCCACCTTTCTTGGCTACAACATTCTGCGACTCCTGGCGGCCTCCGTCGCGGCCTTGATCGCCGGCGGCTGGCTCCTGATGCCGTGGGGCGGCGGCGAGACTGCTGTGTCAGCCCTCAACGCGGCCGCCCCGGCAACAGCCGGCCTCAAAGGCCTCGTCGCCATCGCCGGTGGGCTGGCAGTGGCCGCCATCGGAGCCTGCCTCGTCAGGCCAGCCTGGCTGGGCCGGCTGGGGCTCGGCAGACTGGAGCAGCATCGCTTGCTGAAGCCCCTGTTCAAATTCCAGGCGGGATGGCACGAACTCATGCGCTGCCCACGGTTTCTGCTGAAGGTGCTCGCGCTCGTCATGCTCCAGATCACGGCCGAGTTGGTCGTGGTCTGGGCCGCATGGGGAGCCGTGGGCGTGCCGCTGTCCGTCGCAGCCGTCGTGCTCGTCACATCGTTTGGGATTCTGACCGGCCTGACAGGCCTCACGCCGGGCGGGCTGGGCCTGGTGGAATTGGTTACGGTCGCCGTGGGCGCCACCGTGGCCGTGGAGCCAGCGCACGGCATCGCCGCCGGATTGGTCGCCCGCGGAGTTTCTATGGCCGTGTTGGCGGCGGCGACGCCCGTGGCGTTTGCCGGGCTGGCGGCGTGCCGGCCGCGGGTGTGAGGGGGGCGGCGCGGGCGTTTATGGGAGCGCTGGTGATGAGTGTTTCAGCGACGCTCTGCCTTCGGTTTGTATTCCAATACGGTGAATCCAAAGGGGAGCTGATGTGTTTCGACAAAGGATGAGAGATTGAGTTTCTGACACCAGTAGGACGGCGTTGTCGGCTGCAATACGATTACGGTTCGCGGCTTCTCGATCGACCGCTGTATGTGGGCCACCTGCGACCGCAGAAACACCTCGCTCAGGCTGGCCACCGGTAGAGCCGACCAACTTCCTGTCTTCGTGTGCATGAAGGCCTCGGGATCGGTCAGAAATACCACCTCCTTTCCGCTCACAATTGGTCTGAGGGCCGCTATCAACGGATCCATGCGGCGGGCGTCGACCGTGCCGGTCGTATTGAATGAATATAAGACTGCCGCGGGCAGGCTGCGGCAGAGGTTCACCAAGCCGCAGAGGCAGAAGACGGCGAACGGTACGGTTGAAATCGCGACAAGGCGGAGGTTGGCGGAGAGGCGAATGTCGGCCAGCGTATGGCCGGCGAGGGCAGACACGCCCTGCCGCGTCCAGAAGAATGCAAGCAGAAATGCCGGCAGAAATATGGCGGGCAGGAAGTTCGGCACGCTGCGGCCCTGGTAGTAGGAAAAACTCCCCAGGCCGTAGGCGGCGATGAAGAAGAGCCAGGGGGCGCGAGCGGAAAGCCGCTCCCGTGCAGCCTGCCGCATGCACCAGGCAATCGTAAGGGCAAGCACTGCCGCGATCGGCTGCCAGAATTCCCAGAGCGGCATCGGCCACATGTAGAAGCCGGCTTGGTAGAAAACCCGCTGGAAGAAAAAGAGTTCGTCGAAGCGGGGTAGCTGCCCTGATCGCAGCCACGCAAACGCGGCATACAAGGCAAGCGAGCCGACAAGAGTGCCCGCCAGGGCTGCCAGTTGGATCGCGGTATGCCGCAGCAGACCGAAAGGATTCCGCCGCCAGTCATCGAGCCGGCTGTAGATCAGCATGCCCGTCCAGGCCACAAGGATCACGAGCCCTGTGTCGGTATTCCAGAGCAAGCTTACGCCAGCCAGAACATACCCCAGCGGAACAAACCACCGGCGGGTCTGGAACGGACCGGGGCTGCAGAGCCAGACGAAGACCGCAAACCAGATCGTGCGGATCGGAACGAACTGGAAATACAGCGGCACAAAATCGGTGTCAGGCTGCAGGATATTCACGTAGAAGAGACTGCTCGGCGCGCCGAAAAGTGCCATTCCCATTCCGGGCGCCGCCAGGCCGGCATAGCTGATGGCAAAAGCCGCCCTCCAGGCGGGCGACATGCCAGGCAATCGTGAGAAGGTCAGAAAGAGGAGCACCGCCTGGAGCAGCACAAGCAGCGCAAAAACCACCGTCATGCCCGATAGGCTCACGCCAAAGGGCGCCAGGGCGGCGGCGATGGCGTAGGGATAGAGCAGACCATACTGGCTCGTGGTGTCGACCAGGATTGTCTTGCCATGGGCCACCTGATTGACCACCGCCAAGATAATATCAATGTGATGCCAGAAATTATAGCAACGGAAGAACCAGTTCTCGCCAACACACTGTGTCAGGAATCCCAGCAGGGCCAGCGAACCGACCACCCACCAACTCATGATGGCCGATATGCGGGGGAGATCCCGCCAGCGGAATACGATCACAATCGCAATCAACAGCGAGACAAGAATGTATCCGCCGCTATTGGGGATTTGGCTGCACCGCAACAAGACAAGCAGCCATGCCGCCAGGATGGTCGATAGCAGCAGATCCCGAACGGCGAGCGGGCCGGGCCGATTGAGGAGGTCGAAGGCTTTGGGCCGGATCAAACGCCGGCACAACACATAGAAGACGGCGGGGAGCGTCGGGATGCAGAGGAGCCCGAGCAGGTAACGGGCTTTTTCCAAGGGCTCGGGCCGAATGTGATGTTCCCGTTCGGGATGATACACAAACTCCGTGGCGGCGGCTTTCGCGGCGGCGGCCCTGATGAGCGGCGTGTCGGGGCCTGGAATGAAGCGGGCGAGTGCGAGGGCCAGCAGCACATAGATCAACAGAGAGACCGCGATCGACAGCCAGACCGCAGGCCACTCGCGATCGCCGCAATCGCTCATCGACGGCAGATCGCCGTCTGAAATACTCGTCGTGTGGGGTGTGTGGCTCATGAGGATTTCCGTTGGCAGGCCAGCGTGGCTGCGGCACCGAGCACGGCCAGCACGACTGCGATTGTGAGGCCCGCTCCACGCGGCGGTGCATAGCGAATGCAAATCTGCCGGGCACCTGGCGGGGCAGCCACCACGATCCGCTGCCAGTTGTCCTGCGTCACCACGGCCGGCACCCCATCGGACGTCGCCACGATGTCGGGATACCAGAGGAAATTCGCCACGATGGTGCGCGGCTCGGCGACCGGCTCCAGATCGATGTCGAGCGCTGCAACGCTCATGCGCAGCGGCAGGGCGGCCGACGGGCGGGCGGTTTCGAATGCCAGCGGAGAGGCATCGGGAATCTCGATCACCTTCACATACTCGGCCAGATCGCCCAGAGGCGGCTGCGGGTTGCTGCCCAGTTTCGTATTGAGGAGGCCCGTGAAGGGAAGCACCCGTTCGAAACGATTTGGAGTCTTTGGCTCCCAGCCACCCCAGACCGTCCGGTGGACGACGATCCAACGCACACCATAGGCGGCCAGCCCGGCCGGCGGATCCCGAAAGATTCTTTCGAGGCAGGCGTTGTAGCGTCCAAATCGCTGCACGAGCGGATCATAGCCGAAGAGCGCGGGCACTTCATATTCGCACGGCAGGTTGTGCGGCAAGGATAGGGGATAAGAGGGGTCGGTCGACCGCATCGCCGCCAACGACATGATCCGCTGCTGCCGGCCGGCTTCGTCGGGCTCGACCAGCTTCGCCAGCTCCGCAGGTAGCGGCGGATATGGCCGGAAGCCGTAGGTGAAAAAGGCGATGCCAACGCGGGTGAGATGCAGGGCGACGAGCGCGAGGCCGATGCCCGCGATGGCGAAGAGCAGCCGCGACCGTCGCTCCGGCGTGGGCCGGCCACCACGAAGGCCATAAAGCCGCGGATCATCGAGCAGGTCTTCAAGGAAGCGGGCCCCAGCCAGGCAGGCGAAGAACACAAACCACGGCATCGCCCGAAAGGGATTGTTGCGGAGCCCGACGGGCAAAAGCCCCATCAGCCACCAGAGCCCGCCCGATTCGCCGAGCGCCAGCAGAAAGGCCACGACCGCCGGAATCACCAGAGCCAGCTGAAGCCTCGCCGAATCGCCAGTGTTGGCCACGTGCGACCGGTCACCGATCCGCCGCCACGCAAGCGCCGCGACCGCCGCCAGGAACGCGACCAGCAGGACAGAACCGAAATAATAGAAGTGGCCGTTCCACTGGAGATTGAGGCTGCCCCAGATGTTGGGAAGGGTGCCCTGCACCAGGGGATAGGGCAGCAGCATCGAGAGCAGATTGCCGCCGACGCCGTCGCCACCGCCGGCATCGTTGATCGAGATCTCCCGCGACAGCCGCCACTGCTGGTAGAAGACCGGGATCGAGATCGCCGCTCCGAAGGCCAGGGCTGGCAGAAGCCACAGGAGCCGTCGTCGGGGAACAAGGCCGACCGCCGTCAGAGCCCCTGCGTGGATAAGCAAGAGTCCGCAGCCGAGCACGAAAAGCTGTGGAAACCCAGCATGGTAGTAGAGCCCGAGGCATGCCCCGGTGATCACCGGCCATCGCCATGTCACCGGGCCGGACCGTAGACGGTCTATCAAGAGGGCAAAGAGCGGAATGAACGCGGGCAGCACACTGAACGAATGCCAGCAGCGGGCCATCACGAGCACCGGACCGGAAAGTACAAACGTCACGCTGGTAAGAACCGCCAGCACCGGACCGATGCCCAGCCGCCGGGCCACGAGAAACGTGAGGCCATAGCCAGCGAGCAGGTGGATCGCGGCAAACACGTCGAGCGTTGCGTGTTCATCGCCCAGGAGATGTCGGGCAACTCCATACGCCAGGTACATCGGCGGATAGACGCCCCCGATCGCCGGGGTCGGTGAGCCGAGAAAAATGTAGGGGTTGTATTCGGCCGCAAGCCCCTGCCAGATGCCCCTGCAGGTCATCAGCACGCCGGGCAGTTCGAGCGCGAGGGCATCGTCCTGGCAGAAAAAATAGGGGTCGAGCAGCTCGAGCAGCCCGAAGGCCACCGCCACGAAAACCAGCCCAGCCCAGAACCAGAGTGCTCGGAATGCGGGCGTCGCTTCTGCGATGGTGTTGGCCGGGAGGGCGGAAGTCATGTGGGGCCTATCCGTCTGAGATATTCGTGTGACCTGCTCGCGGGCCGCCCCAGAGCAGCGTGCAACGGATTGCGTCGTCGAGCGAGGTCGCTGGTGTGAGGCCGAGTTCGCTGAGGGCCCGGCCACAGCTGGGAACATACCGCTCGGCCGCGACCCCCAGCTCTGGCTGCTTGGCCATCACGATTTCCGGCCGGCCGCGGTCGGGCCAGACGGTGACGGCGACGTCCGCCACCCGATCGGCCAGTTGACCGATCGAAATCGCCTCCTCGCTGCCCACGTTGTAAGCCCGGCCAGCCTCGCCTCGCAGCAGGATCGTAAAGAGCCACTCCACCAGATCGGCTGCATAAAGGTAGCTACGGAAAGGAGTGCCGTCACCGCCGATGCGGATCGGCCCACCAGCGATGCAGTCCCGGATAAAGTTGCCGATCGCGAAGTGCACGTCGAGCGGCAGGTGCGGGCCGACAAAGGCGAAGCAGCGGGCGATCGAGACATGGAGCCCGGCGCCGCCCGCGGCCGAGGGGCAGGCCGCCATCGCACAGAGCAGCTCCGCCGCGCGTTTGCCTTCCGCGTAGGCGCTGCGGATATCGAGCGGATCGGGGCCGCCGCGAAAGTCTTCCGGAATGTGCGTGAGCTCCGGCGGCTGCCGGCCGTAGACCGCGCCAGAACTGGTGAACAAAAATCGCTGGGATCGTTTCTCCTCGGCCAGCGCAAGCATCCGCCGCGTGCCGTCGACACACACGTCAAACATCGCCTGCGGGTCGGTGGCATTGAGCGACGCACTCGCCTCGGTTGCGGCGTGGATCACGTGTGTCACGGGGCCGACTGGGAAGCGGAAGTCGCGGACGTCGCCCTCGACGAACGAAATGGCCGGGTCGGCGGCAAGATGCGGGGCCTTGGCGGCAAACCTCGCCGGATCGCGGGACAAAACCATGATCCGGCATCCAAGCGACAGCTCGCGGTTGGCGGCCACAACGGCCTCAAGCAGCCAGATGCCGAAGAATCCGGTGCCACCGCTGATGAAGAGGCTGGCCCCGCGGAGCGGCTCCCAGAGCGAGGGCGTGCGGGCGAGCAGCCGGGCGATGTCATCGGAAATGATCCCGCTCATGCTAGCTCCGCACGAAGGCGGTCACCGTCTCGACGACATGATCGATATGGGCGTCGCTGAGGCCGGGGTAGACGCCCAGCCAGAAGGTATGTCGCATGATGTAGTCGGCACCGGGAAGCTCGCCCGCCACCCGCTGCGGTTTGCCGTGATAGGCCGGCTGCCGCAGCAGGTTGCCGCCGAAGAGCTGCCGCGTGCCGATTTTATTTTCGTCGAGATGCCGGACGAGGTCGCGGCGGGTGAACTTCGCCGTCGGCCGCACCGAGAGCGGAAAGCCAAACCAGCTGGGATTTGAGCCAGGCGTCGTGTCGGGCAGCACGAACAGGTCTTGCAACGGCTCGAGGCCAGCCCGCAGGCGGGAGAAGTTTTTCCGGCGGGCCGCGATAAAGCCGTCGAGCTTGTCGAGCTGCGCCACGCCCACCGCCGCCTGCATGTCGGTGAGCTTCAGGTTGTAGCCGATGTGGGAGTAGATGTATTTATGGTCGTAGCCGTGCGGGAGGTCGCCCAATTGCCAGTCAAACCGCTTGCCGCAGGTGTCGTCGTGGCCCGGTTCGCACCAGCAGTCGCGGCCCCAGTCGCGGAAGCTCTCCACGAGTTTTTCAAGCTTGGGCGAGTCGGTGAAGACGATCCCGCCCTCCCCCATCGTCATGTGGTGGGCCGGATAAAAGCTGCACGTGGCCACGTCGCCAAACTGCCCGACGTGGCGGCCGGCATACTCAGCGCCAAGGGCATCGCAGCAGTCTTCCACGAGCCACAGGTCGTGCCGCTTGCAGAAGTCGGCCACGGCCACGCAGTCAAACGGATTGCCGAGGGTGTGGGCGAGCATCACAGCGCGGGTCTTGTCGCTACGGGCCGCCTCCAATCGATTCACGTCGATGTTGTAGGTCGCATGCGTTTCCGGATGCTCGACATCGACAAAGACAGGCACGCAGCCGGTCTGCAGGATCGGGTTGACCGTTGTGGGGAAGCCCGCGGCGACGGTGATCACCTCGTCGCCCGGCCGCAGGGCCTCGTCGAAGAGTTTGTGGGAGGTGAGCGCCGTGAGGGCGACGAGATTCGCGCTCGAACCGGAATTCACGAGGCTCGCGCACCGCGTGCCGACCCGCGCCGCAAACCGCTTCTCGAATTCCTCGGCGAAGCGGCCTGTCGTCAGCCAGAAATCGAGCGAGCTGTCGACCAAGTGCTCGACCTCCGTCGCATCAAACACCCGTCCGGCCACGGGTACGGCCTGCCCGGCCGTAAACGGCTTTTCAGGGAAGGCAAGCTTGTAATACTCGGCGACGAGCGAGCGGATCTCGTCACGCACCGCCTCGGCGGTGCGAAGGCCACTCGCGGGCATTTCTGACTTATTTCCGTTCATGAAGGTCTCTCACTCAGCCGTAATTAAGAGTTTTCGTCTGCGAGAAAAGTCAGCATGACTCTTACTGCCGTTCAGGCAGTTGGCGAGCCATCAGACGCTGGTGAACGCCTTGCGGCGGCCATGTTTTCTCGGTGACTGATCGGATCTCGGTGGCGAGCTGAGCTCGGTTGCCAAGATAGGCATCCACGGCCTCACGATGCCGCAGGTAATAGCCGATCACCGCGTAGACATGATCGAGTCGGATGGCCGGATATTGATCCACCATTTCTTCTGGTGTGGCCCCTTCCTGATAGGCTGCGACCAGCGTGTCGAGCGTCACGCGTGTGCCTGCAATCCGGTAAACACCGTCCGCGTCGGCATTGAGAGGAATTGGTTCGGCCTCAAGAACGAGCGGCATTGGAAGTCCCTCGCGGAGATTCATCAACTAAAGTCAACTGTACCCAGTGTATCGGACGAAAAGAACCCGCTCCCCAGAGACTCATAAGCCAGAGACTCATAAGCTGCGATGTCGGCTTCGCAGAGCGACCGGGCCGACTGGGGGCTGGCCTCGAATGACCGGAACCATTCGGCCGTGCGGCGGATCGCCTCGTGGGCCGTGAATCGGGGCTGCCAGGGGAGGTGGGATGTCGCCTTTGCGATGGCGAGCCGAAGGACATGGGTTTCAATCGGGGACAGCGGGTCGTGGGCGTCGATCCAAGAACCGGAGCCCCAGGCATCGATGAAGATTTCAGCGAGGGACCGCACGGGGATGGCATCGCCGATGGCAGGACCGAAATTCCAGCCGGTGGACCAGCGGGCTGACGGCTCCGCGAGCATCGAGCCGGCGAGGGCCAGATATCCGGCGAGCGGCTCGAGCACATGCTGCCAGGGGCGGATCGCCGTGGGGTTTCGCACCGGCACCGGCTCGCCCGCCGCCAGATGCCGCACGATGTCGGTGATGATCCGATCGACGGCCCAGTCGCCACCGCCGATGACGTTGCCCGCCCGCACCGTCGCCAGTTGCACGCCGTGCTCGGCCACCCGCTCAGGCGGGAAGTAGCTGCGACGATACGCCGCCGTGAGGAGTTCTGCGGCGCCCTTGCTCGCGCTGTAGGGATCGCGGCCGCCCATCGGGTCGCTTTCGTCGTGTGGCCGGCCATCGTCGTGCGGTTCGTAGCACTTGTCGCTCGTGACTGAAATCAGCACGCACGGCTTGCCAGCCTTGCGCACTGCGTCGAGCAGCGAGGCCGTGCCGACGACGTTCGTGGAAAACGTGTCGAGGGGCTCGCGATGAGAAAGCCTCACAAGGGGCTGTGCGGCCAGATGCATGACGACATCGGGCCGGGCCTCGCAAACGGCCGCAGCCAATCGGGACGCATCGCGGATGTCGGCTTCATGGTGAACGTCCACGAGATCGTGGAGCCGGGCGACGTCGAAGAGCGAGGGAGTCGTCGGCGGTGCGAGCGAATAGCCGGTCACCTTCGCCCCCATGCGGTCGAGCAGCAGGAGCAGCCACGAGCCCTTGAAGCCCGTGTGTCCGGTGACGAAGACCCGCTTCCCCCGCAGGTGGTCGGTGACGATCATCCCCACACCTTCCAACTCGCCCTGCCTTCTTTCCAGAGTTCGTTCACCTGCAGGTAGTCGCGGTAGGTGTCGACGGGGAAGAAAAAGCCGTCGTGCTTGTAGGCCATGAGCTGGCCCTCGGCGGCGAGCCGTTCGAGCGGCTCCGTTTCCAGAATCTCGGCATCGCCGCCTTTGAGGTAGTCGAAGACACGGCGATTCAAGACGAGAAAGCCGGCGTTCACCCAGCCCTCCACTTTTGGCTTCTCGGAGAAACTGGTCACCTGCGAGCGTTCGTCGATCATCGTGACGCCGAACCGGGAGACGGGCTGCACGGTCGTCACGGTGGCAAGCCTGCCGTGTGCCTTGTGAAACGCCACCAGCTTGCCGACGTCGACGTCTGAGAGCCCATCGCCATATGTCACGATGAACGTGTCGCTTTTGACGTGCTGCTCGATCCGCTTCACACGGCCGCCGGTGTTTGTCTCCACGCCGGTGTCGGCGAGCGTGACCTCGAAGTCGAAGGGCTCCTGGGTGCCGTGATACCAGACCTGCCGCCGGCTCCCGACGGCCACGGTGCAGTCCTGCGTCATCGCCTCGTAGTTGAGAAAGTAGTCCTTGATCATGCTCCCCTTGTATCCCAGGCAGAGCACGAACCGGTTGAGCCCGTGATGCCCGAAGAGCCGCATGATGTGCCAGAGGAGCGGGCGGGATCCCACCTCCACCATCGGCTTGGGGCGATACTCCGTCTCCTCGCGCATCCGCGCGCCCTGACCACCGCAGAGAATGACGACGTCCATGGGGCGGGAGTGTCCTTATGAGCCTTGATGAGCCTTGAAAACGGCGTGAAGGAAGCCGCCGAAATCCTACCACACCCCTCGCCCGGTGCTTGCATGACGCGGTAGACTTCAGGGCCGTAATCCAGTCCTGCCCGGCCGCCACCACGAGATCCCCCGTCCCATGCCCGCCCACAAGCCGACGATCGGCATTCTCACTAGCGGCGGCGACTGCCCCGGCCTCAACGCCGTCATTCGGGCCACCGTCAAAAGCTCCGAACGGCTCGGTTACGACTGCGTCGGCTTCCTCCGCGGCTATGAGGGGCTCGTTGATCCAGTCAGCTACATGCCCCTGACCCCGCGGAACACCGCCGGCATTCTCACCCAGGGGGGCACCATCCTCGGATCCACAAATAAGGGACGCTTTTCTGCCACGGTGGGAGAAGACAAACGGGTCGCTGTAGACCCCGACCTGATCGCCCAGGTCGCCACCACCGTCCGTCAGCTCTCGATCTGTGGCCTCGTATGCATCGGTGGCGACGGCTCGCTCACCATCGCCCAGCAACTGCACGAACACGGCATCCCCGTGGTCGGCGTGCCCAAGACGATCGACAACGATCTCGGCGCCACCGCCTTCACGTTCGGCTTCGACTCGGCCGTGGCCTGTGCCACCGACGCCCTCGACCGGCTCCACACCACCGCCGCCAGCCATGAGCGGATCATGGTGCTCGAGGTGATGGGCCGGCATGCCGGCTGGATCGCCCTCCACTCAGGCATCGCCGGCGGTGGCGACGTGATCCTCCTGCCGGAAATCCCCTGGACATTCGAGAGCATCTGCCGCAAGGTGCACGAGCGGGAGGCGGAAGGCAAGAAGTTCACGCTCATCGTCGTGGCCGAG
>Ga0247833_1007102_pt1 | contig 12038 bp, 8 predicted proteins | sample LaCruzMarch2015__7_FD_187117 | JGI IMG/M metagenome (GOLD analysis project Ga0247833, IMG submission 187117) | Freshwater microbial communities from meromictic Lake La Cruz, Castile-La Mancha, Spain - LaCruzMarch2015_8m | ecosystem: Environmental > Aquatic > Freshwater > Lake | place: Spain...
ATCGTCGGGAAATAGTAGTGTAGCGAACAACAGCAGGTCTGCACCTCAGGATACTACTGCTCCTACACATCCTATACCCATCACTACCACCAACAACAGCGTTCCTCGGGCGTGGTCACGATCTCCACCACGACCGGGGGCAGTCAGTGAATCTGCAGCAGTATCAAATACTCGTACATGGTTACGTTCTCCTCCACGGCAAACGACGCAATTATCATCGGTCAATTCCAAAACGATGGATAAATGTGTCTATCTCGATTACAATGGAACAACACCAATTTATCCCCCAGTCCTTGAGGCCATGCTCCCATACTTGACTGAACACTTTGGTAATCCATCGTCTTCGCATTACTACGGACAAGCGCCAAAAGTGGCAGTTACGAAGGCACGGCTATCATTGCTCAAGGTAATCCAACCAGTAATGACTGTAAACGATGGTGCAAATGCAATTGACCCATCATCGATTGTATTTACTGGTTGTGGTACTGAATCGAATAATATGGCTATACGAATGGCATTACTTTCCTCCCTTCACAAGGCCAATGCGAATGGAATACTACATGTGATTACCACCACCGTGGAACATGTTGCCGTAACACAATGTCTAATGTCGTACACCTCCCAAGAAAGTAGTGGACTAACACCCAATATTTCAGTATCGTACATTCCTGTGAATGATGAGGGGATTGTATCAGTGGAGGATGTCATACATGCCATCCAACCCAATACTGTACTGGTGACTGTGATGACTGCAAATAACGAGGTAGGATCGATCCAACCTGTCTTTGAACTAGCGAAATGTTGTCGTGAACGGAGTGTTATTTTCCATACCGACGCAGCACAGGCAGTTGGTAAAATTGATTTACGTGGCTTGGCCCATTCATCGACGGGTGCAGACTTGATTACCTTTGTGGGACATAAGTTTGGTGCACCCAAAGGCATTGCGGCTTTGTACATTCGTCCTACTTTGTTTCATGATGAAAAAAACAATGGCCGAACAAATCCTGAAGATGGTGGGAGTGTACTATTAATGGGTGGTGGTCAAGAATTTGGACGACGAGGTGGGACAGAGAATGTCCCATACATTGTAGGTATGGGCCGAGCGGCCGAATTACTATTTGAGAAAAAACGTGGAAAGGATGGTTGGGAATATAATTCATTACATATGGCAAAAATGCGTGATCGGTTACTATTGAATATCACACATCAATTGGGTGGTGATACCAACAAATATGTACGTATTAATGGCCCTGTCGATCCCAAGTATAAACTACCAAATACTCTTTCTGTGGGGATACGAGGTGTCAGGAGTGGTGAATTACTTGCCAATATAGGTAGTCTCGTGGCTTGCAGTGCCGGTAGTGCATGTCATGCATCATGCAGTGACATTGGTACCACGCCATACTCCTCAATCCTGAAAGCGATGAATGTACCTGCTGATTTCGCGGTGGGTACATTGCGATTGAGTGTCGGGCCTGATACGACCGAGGATGAGGTGGATTATGCAGCAGAAGTGATTGTGAAGGAGGCAAAGAGACAACTTGGAAAAATGTGATGACTCGACTTGATTCTACTTTAAGCGAATTAAAAGAGGTAACCATGACATGAGAGAGAACAACCGCCGTATTCAGAGTTAAGCGGTTATCTTCATCTTACATTTGTACAATTATATAGTATATAACGTGGTACAATTTCTTTCTTAACGCAAAATAGACAAATAGGCTGCCTGGAATCTGTTGTCAATGCTATCCGGGATCACACCATGTTCTACAATCTCCAATCCACTTTCTTTGAATGTTTGTAATACATCTTCTTCTTTCACGAGCTGACCAAAGTCAATTGTTGTTGCATACTTTAACAATGGCTTGACATACGGTAAGAAGAATGGCGTATGTCGTTGATATGTCTGAGTAATATATACCTTTGGATCAGCATTATTTTTCCCTTCAGTAATAACAAATGTCGACACGAGACGTAATGCCTTAACAGGATCGGGAAGTAAGGAGAATGAACCAGAGAAGTATACTGCATCAACGAACTGTCCCTTGGCTGCTGCTTTATCATTCGCAGTCCTTGTCCTTCCTCCGCTCAACTTTGTTACAAGGTCCAATAGTTTCTCCTTCCCATCGTATACATCGACCATGTCAATAGATACTCGATCTGATAAGTTCGCCGCTATAATCGCCACCTTGCCAGCCTCGACATATGCCGCATCAATATCAATACCCACAATAATTAATTGTTTGGATGTAATCAAATCAGCACACCGTAATAATGCCCCACCGGTCCCCACACCAACATCTAAAATAATCGAACCATCTTTTACTTGCAGTAGTACTGCACGGTACCATTTTTCTGTCATGCGTAGGATGAGTGTATCATATACGAGTGATTTGGCGGTGCTGTAATATGACGATAGACGGTTATATAGGGCAGTAATGAGGGTGTCTATACCACTTTGATGGTATCGTTTGGCAAGCATTCCACCTCCTCCACTACTATCATTTCCTTCAATAGTCATGTTGGAAACTTTACAAACGGCCGCGCCTCGTGTTCTTGTTGTGAGTGGGCCTGCGACAAAAAAAGCTGGCTAAAAACCCAACCTCAAGCTAGTGAAGGTCAACAATATATTATCAAATAATCATCATGAAGGACGTCCGCCAACTACTCGCCGTTATCATTACATGTATCACCCAAGTGGTAGCCTTCGTCCCATCTCCTTCTAACAACAGCATAGCGTCATCATCATTATCAAAACTAAACTTTGGATTTAATGGTCTTGGCACGCCAAACGACGAAAAGAAGAAGAATAAGAAGACAAAGGACTCGGCTGCTGCACAGGAGGAAGAAAAGAAGATTACTACCAAGGGATTATTTCAACTTATTGCTGCCGGTATGGGTGCTCCGTTCCTTGGAGATTACGAGGGTGTAGATGGTGTGAGTTATATATCATACGAGACGAATGCTTTATTATTATTTCTTAGTGACATATCTAATATCATCTATTGCTTATTGAATGCACCTTTAACACTTTTTTCACGTCGACAATAAAGGATGGGAAAATGATGTTTACACTAGAGGCTAATAATCTTGTGGATGAAAATGGTAACAGCAAGCAAACACAAATGCCATACTTTGAAAATGGATGGGTAGAAGAAGTGAAGGATGAATCTAAGATTGCAACGAAGAGGAATGGTGGTAGTGGCGGCTTCAAATTTCCATGGCAACAATAAAATGAGATTCTGATATCATCTACGAGCAGATGATTTCCCTCAAGTGCGGCACTGTGTGAAATATTGTGTGATTGCTAGTAGGAGTATGCAAGCAACATCTGTCATGTACACTTTAACAAAATAAACCTTACTTCTGATAGAAATTGTGTTCCGAACTAAATTTGCAATAAATTTTCTACAATGAACGAACATTTCTGATTAGATTAACCCTTTCAAAAGAAGCTGAACGAGACCAAATCCCAACCCAACCATATTTGGACCATAGACAAATTTATCCTTAATTGCAAGTCCATATACACTCCACAAAGCGGTATTGGTCACTTGAGCAATAGTCAATGATAACAGTATTGATCCTGCGTTCCTTGTACTGAGTACAGTTTTAATAGTAGATAAAGGACTACCCGATAGGATTACGAAAAGACCACTGGCATATATCCCCAGTGTCGACTGTACCTTAACGAGTGGTTTACTACTTAGTGACAAATAGGTCCATAAGCTAACGGTAAGAGCCGATAGGCACACCACGGTATATTGCATAGTCTCTAACTGACTTTTTTCTAATAATGGCAATACCGACACGACGTACCAAAGTGATGCAATATATCCGGGTAGGTTGGATAGTGTAACAAATGGATTACGTATTGACAATCCATACACTAGCCAACATAGAGATGCTACGGACATTAGCGCGAGTGGGACAGGATTCAGTTCACCTAACATATTTGCCTTACTAGCCGCACGGACTGCGGACATGGGTGAGAAGTAAAGGAGGGTACTTGTAATAATACCAAGACGGGGGATGATTGATGTGATAAGTGTATTCGTTGACATCATGTCGAGTGCAGAAGTAGTAGTAGTATCTCCACCTCTAATTAGCATCGGCTCAGGAGTAGTCATGTGATTTTTTTGGTTGTGATTTTTCTTACTATTGAATCGATTTAATGTAGATGGATGGTTGTGGCCTACTTTAGCTCTAGCGGTCCAAGCATGCGACGATGGAAAGAAGCTGCTGCTGATGCCTACCGAGATCCCAGTACGAGTAGCACGCCACGAGATTTGGTCATATGTAGGTAGGTAGACAAACAACCCGCTGAAGGCTCTTGGACATTTTTCAGGCGGGACTGGGCCGTTGGTGCCTTCATCGCCGATCAACATTAGAGCAGGCAGGGAACCATATCATAGTAGCAAAAGACTGCAGAGATAATAATGGCGTCTCTCTTTGATGATTCGTCGGATTCAGAAATGAACCGCGAATTAGAGTCTGATGACGATGACGAAGATGACGATGATGATGCTACAACATTCACCATCGCGACTATATTGCAAAAGCGAAGTGGGGACAAGTCACGAAGAGATACGATTACTCGTACCATGCCTACAATATCGATTCATGACAGCTCTGATAAGTTTGACAAATGTGAGGAATTGCTTAAAACTGAATCCTTAGTGATGGATGACGCATCACGTTTTCGTAGTGGTAGAGAGAGCAACATATCTGATATAACCTCCATGGAAAGCGACGCTGGAGGATTATTTAGTACTCCATCTCGAGATAGCAACGCAGATAATGAATTCGTGAACATGCCAACTATCGTACGGCGTAATGCAGCCAATTGCATGAATGACAAAGTCATCAACGAACCTAGCGCAACTATTATGACGGAATGTACTCTCTCGAAGCGCCGAAGCAGTATTGAAAAGTTCATGTTGGTCTACGAGGATCTAGAAGCCCAACAAATCACATACACGTCGACTCGGACCAACGATCAAAGTACTAGTCACGCCACTACTAATGCGACCGCTATGAGTGTTAAATCTTTCGTTGCGACGACATTGAAGAATGTGGCAGAAGGCTTTGTTGCTCGTGCAACCTCTAATACTATTGCTGATACCTGCGATGGAATCGGAAGCTGGGATGTTGACGAAGATTCATCAAATTATTCATCGAAGCGATCCTCTCTCGACATGAATACCACAATTGATTATAATACCAAGGATGCCAGACCAAGAAATCGAAGAAAGTCACTTAATATCAGAGCAGAAATGACCCTGCTCCAAGATATGGTCCAATCAAAGACAGATGAGTGCAGTAGACTAAAACGAGTGAGTGTTTTGCTTTCCTTAGTCAATATATCTTTGGCTTTGTCATGTTACAATAAAGCTTTGCTTGTTTTCTACTCATTTTTAGAAACTGGAGGAGCTTCAATCGCACTCAAGAGGCAATAGTAGTAACGAGTCATCGTCTTTGCAATCAGACAACAATAAGCTAGTTGATGAGCTAGTATCGCTTGTAAAAAATAATGAAAAGGAGATCCAATCGCTCAAGGGTGAGAAGGCACGAGCACTCGAATTGAAAGAAAAGGCCGAAAGCCTAGCGAATGAGCTCGTTTCACTTGTGAACGCAAATGAAAAAGAGATCCAGTCATTGAAGGTGGAGAAAGATCAAGTGGTCGTCAAGGCTAATAGTCTAGAAGATGATATTAATAAAGTACAGGAAAAGGCTGACAATTTAGCAGTTGCATTGGATGCATCTGGATCAGGAATCATGGTTGTTATGCAGGAAAAGGCTGTTCTCGAATCAAAGCTGTTAGAATCCAGTGAGGCCGCCTCAATTTACAATGAGCATGTGAAATCACTCTTCAGTTCATTGAACGAATCACAGTCAGTAGCTGACAAGCTAAGATTAGACCTTCTCGAAGACCGAGAGAAACACGAAGCTGTGGTAGCTAAGTTTGCAAGGAAGGAAAAAGAACTAGCCGAGAAAGAGAGAGAATCAACAAGTGTAAGATGTGAAATGCAAAGTAAGATCGTGGAAATGAGAGAAGCACTACAACAGATAAAGGATAGTGAACGAAGAAGGAATGACAGAACTAAGCATATAGAGTCCGAGTTGCAAGAGACACGAAATGCTCTATTGGTCGCTAATTCAAAAATTGCCGAGTCAGAAGCTGTCGTAGCATCACTACATTATATCATCGATGACTTAAAGAAAGAGAATGAGTCTCTTCGTGCTCTCACGCCAAAGCGACCGAGGGTGGGGTGGACCGAAGGTAAGGATGGTGTACAATTTGATGTAAATGGAGCCGTTTCCACTCCTCGGGAAATGCAACTTGACAACAACATCAACGCTTTGGGCGCTGAGGATACCTCCAATACAGAGTTATCTGATCACATTTCTAAACTGCCTTTAATGGCAATACTCAAGCGTACGCCTGATTCCTCCTCTCGACAATTATCATTTGCAACTTCTACGAAACCAATGTCATCTCCAGGGGAACCAATATCAACTCCAGGAATGCCATCCACAACTACACCACCTTCAGGAAAAGAGAACGAATACTTAAATTTACCATCCGACTGCTCTTTATGCTGTCGTCCACATAGACCGAATGTTGCCATAAAAGGTTGTCAATGTGGAAGGGGGGAATGTATGAAATGGGCACATGCAATGTGTATCATCAATAAAAAGAGCGGCAATGTTTCAACTTGTGTCTCGCACCCTGGTACACCGGCACCTCCACTTCCTATGGTCCTGTGTGAGGGCATATGGCCGCCGCTGGAGAACGCAATGCCACATAATTCCTCCGTTCGATAATTTAGTAAGTTGTTTGTACGCACATCATAATGAAGCTGCACGCTAGGATTATCTCCGTTCCATTCCATTGCTTGGAATAATTACCACCCTGCATTGATATTGGCCTCTCTACAACTCAGTTAGGGTTAGGGTTATTAGTGTGGCAGAGATGAGGACGTTGGGAAGGTGGTGAGAATGTAGTGATGGGCGGCAATGAAGACTGTGGATGGAGAGGATTGTGGATGTGAAGTGGAATTTGATTAGTGATTAGCAACAGTGAAGAAAGATTGTGGATGGGAATGTTAAGTGTTTGTGATGACTGACAATTGGGAAAACTGAATCGCTGATACAAAATAGTAGCATTGATCTAATGTTGAAATATTTTAGGTGGTTCATATGTAGTCAGACGCATCGACAGGTGGTTAAGAAGTCACTTTTGGCAGAGGACGGGTTTATTGATGTAAAAGTCATCTCACAGTTGTGCACCCACGACGTGATTCATTATTTATTAGTCTTTTGCTTCTTTTTCTTAAACCCCAGTTTTTCATCCTTGCTATTATCATTGATTACAGCAGGATCTGCCAATATTTTGGGTTCTAACAAATCAAGCACAAGCTCTCGTCGATCACGACTACTTCTCACCCAAATTTTAACTCGCACTCTATCAAACACAGTCACAGATGCAATAATTTCCCCCGTCTTTGCATCCTTATATCCCAATCTATGCCTCTCCGGATCTCGGAATAAACATTCATCGTTGACAATCTTTGTCAAGCGCACTCTACCCTCGATACCATACCGTGGAACCATGACCGTGAAGGAAGGTTCGGCATTAGGTGACGTCTCAAGGTCCAGAATATACGCATCCTCCTCCTTCGTCCCACCACCTTCTCCTCCCTCATCTCCACCGGCAAAGAAAATTAGAGTGTGAAGCTGTACGCTTGCCCTGCCAGCAAGTTGAGCTGCTCTATGTCGCCTATTCATATTGGCAGCCAAATCATGCAAATGAGATTTGGAAGACAAGAATACTGGAAGTGGAGCAACGCCAATAGCAGCTGCGAGAAGCCGATGGACGCATACATCGGCATACCGACGGATGGGGGATGTGAAATGTGTATACACCGGGGCGGCTAGGCCGTAGTGATGCCAATCCTTGGCTTGATACTCTCCACTACAGAAATATTGTGCAGGTGACATGCATCTTGTCGATAGTATGCGCAGGAGCTGATCAAGGTATGGATCGGCCGAAAGAATCTTACCCGCATCATCGAGCGAGTCAGCAAGTTTCTTCGAATCATCGATACAGAGAGATATTCCGCGTGTATTAGCCTTTTGTATCAACCCATCAAACATACTACGATTCGGAGCGGGATGACGTCGTAGGATTGACAAGGTTGGATAATGTCTAAGTATCTTCTTCGAGACTGTTACATTTGCCAGTAACATGAACTCTTCAACGAGTGCATTTGCCTCATATAACGTGTAGGCACATACGTCCGTTGGATTTAATGATTCACTATCAAGTACAAACTTGACTTCTGGACTGGCCAATGTTAACGCACCTGCGTTTATGCGATGTGATCGGAATTTCCTCGCCAGCGATGCTAACCGTTTGACCGCACCAGCTTGGATGTCATCCTTGCAATCCTTGTCAGGTTTATCAATGAGAGATTGTGCCTGTTGATATGTCAATGCAGCGATGGAGTGGATGATACTCTTCTTAAATTCAACATCAACAATCTTCGCTTCGGGGGTTACCTCCCATATAACAGAGAATGCAAATCGATCGACATTGCATTTTAGACTACATAGATCTGTCGTCAGCAGCGACGGTAACATATCTAATCTCTTATTCACGAGATATGTCGATGTTGACCTATTCGCGGCCTCAAGATCGATCGCAGTCCCCGCCTCGACGTAATGTGTTACATCGGCAATATGTACCCCCACTTGCCAATTACCATTCGGAAGTTCAGTGCAATGTAATGCATCATCGATATCCTTACACCCCGGTGGATCAATAGATAGAACGGGGATATGACGTAAGTCAATACGGCCAGGTTCGAGCTCAATCTTGTAGTCAACCGGGGGGAGACAGGCAAGTACTTTCGCTGGGAACGGTTCACATGGGATACGAAACTCCTGTAAAAGGACCATAGTCTCTGTGTCCTTCGTACCAGTAACGCCAAGTGTTTGTACGTAGTGACCTAATGGATACTCTGAATCAATCGGCCATGAATCAATTGATACAAGTATACGCATCCCAACTAATCTTTCACGTTGTGTCGTTCGGAGCAGGATAGGAGGGATACGTTGATCAATTGAAAAGAAAACAACTGTGGATGTAATCCCATCAAGATGCTCACGTTCATGCCTTGCTGCTATGACATCGTGTGGATGAATGGTCCGTTCATTTCCACCCTCTACTTCATTTTCATTGTTATTACCTCCCTCGTCATTATCACCCATCTTCTTTTTTGTAGACATGGCATCGATAGTGCATATCGAACCACAAAAGTTCTTATGAAAATTGCGTCGTATAATCCCCACGATACGTCCAGTAGGACTACATAGCTTTACCCCGTCGTCGTCATCATCAACAACAATTGGTACCTCCGTTGCAATATTATCACTATCCTTCACAGTTGGTTCGGCAGTATCCGCAGCAATCCCAGTTGTTTGTTCATACTTTGTTTTTGTTGTTCGTTCTGTAGTCATCATGTCCACTACTGCTTGATTCACATCATCATTACCGCCACCTTTATCATAACTGTCAAGCGATGATGACAACCAACGATCAATAGCAAACAATTCCACAGCAACGATATCTCCATCTACCGCACGATTAATATCAACACAATTAGTAATACTAATGGCCAGCCGTTCTTCACCCTGTCGGATAGTAACATAACCTGATGTATAGGTATCACGATTGGAACGATATATCCCCTGATAATACATATTGGTTCGTAATCCGTGCGACAAGGTAGAGGAGGGGATATGTGGTTCATGATAATAATTATGTTGATGATTCCCTCCTACCATATTACTACTACTACTACTACTATTGACACTCCTACCGTCACTCGAGAAGCCAGGAGGAGGTGATGGAATTGTATTACTAGTAGCAGTAGTACTAGTATTACCAAACTGTGCCACCAGATCTAACAAATTCAATGTTGGATCCTCTTTTTGTAATATAGTAACATGTTCTCGTACTGATCGAGACGTATAGTAATAATCATACTTTTTCTTACTACTACTACTGCTGCTGCTCTTATCATCACTGTCATCGTTGGTTGGTTGTGATTGCTCATGTTGTTGTTGTTGTTGTTGTTGTTGTTGCTGCTGTTGTTCAACTACTGACAATTGTCGTGATTGTACATCATCACTTAGAAATATAACTTCCACCTCCTCTGGTACTGCCTCTTCGTCATTATCATTAATTGTAGTATATTTGTGATGATTGTATATTGCTTGTCCATAGAACATGGCCACTGAACGTAATCGTGCATCATTCTCATCATTAATTGTTGTTGTTGTTGTTGTTGTCGTCATCACATCATTGTCATGATTGTTGTTATTGTTGTTATTGTTGTTGTTGTCTGCATCCAATGAAGAGGAGGGTGTGTTGCTGTTATTGCTAGTAATTAATTGTGTATCCACATGATGAACATCTGCAAACACTATAACTACTCGTCCATTCTTCTTCTTCTTCTTAGTTTTCTTCTTCGTTTGTTGATGTTCGTCATGACCCTCCATACTTTTACTACTACTACGGACTAAATCCGTTGCACGACGATACATGACCAAACTCCGATGACGACATTCCTCTAATGCCGTCTGTGGGATGACAATAGCATCGGCAATAGCATAATGCCTCATCTGCTCGTCGTCGTCGTCGTCATTATCGTTACCATCATCGCGTAGGAATTCCAACACATCCATATGATGTAATAATACATTGGTATCCACCACTATTAGTCGGAGTGGCGGTCGTAGTAGTATCCCCCCACCACCAGTCGATGTGGAAGCAAGGACAGTGAACAATTCAGACATCGTACCAATCGTATATGGTAACAATTCCACGCCCTGATTATACCCGGCAATATTAGTCCTCGAAGTAGTGCCGTCACCATCGGACGATGATGTATCGGGGAATAATACCGTCCCGTAACCTAAATCATCGCGTAAATATCGTTCATTGGTCGATTGATGAATCTTACCCCGACGTGTAATATGGAATCGACGGACGGGGTGTGTTCGTAACGACAATGACGACGACGATAACGACGACGACATAATAGGGTGGAAAAAATTTTCGGTCGCCACACAACAAATAGCGTTTGAGCTGATCCCGCGTCGTGGAGCAGCCAATTGTTTTCACTACACGGGTACATGATGCTGCTAATAAATGAAAACGGCTTCGCTCGGGCTTTTGGAGGTGATGGTGGGTACGTGCGAATGCCGGGGGAATGCCCCCTGATACAATAATAAAACTAAAATGTTTTATATTAGGACTGACCTCGTCATTGGTGCACTAGCGCCTCTGTTAGTCACGGAGGAGTTGGAAAACCTCGGTGAGTCTTAGTGTCCTTCATCTTAATGCTTTCAAGAGGTTAAATCTGTCTACAACATAATCGACTGGACTTAGTTTGCACAAATACTACAGGCTGTACTACAGGCTAACAGCCCTCCACAGCATACACACCTTTTTGAAAGAGGTAGTCAACGCCATCCCTCACCCATTTGACAATCATCCAAGTTTTGAATGAGGTCGTTAACATTAACATGGTCGTGCGAATTCTCATAAAATAACAATAGAGCTTTATCCTGATCAAACTCGAAACCTTCAAGTTGTGTGGCAGTAGGTCTTCCTATCATATCAATTGAAAAGGTTTCACCTCTATTATTTACTTCTTCAGTTATTTGTACACCCTCAGCAGCACGAGCTTGACAATGTTGTTCTCGATCTTGTTCTCGGCAATTCTCCAACTGCTCTGGAGTCATTTCAGCACGAGCTTGACAATGTTGTTCTCGATCTTGTTCTCAACGATTCTCCAACTGCTCTGGAGTCATTTCAGCAGCGACCAGACTGCTGAAAGAGCAAACAGAAAACCTAGAGGAATGGCTATACCAAGATGAGAAAACAGAACCGGAACTAGCGTACTGGATTCCAAAATACATAAGAATGAGGGGCACCACAAAATTTGCTGCAATGGGGGAAATGT
>Ga0247833_1007107_pt1 | contig 12033 bp, 9 predicted proteins | sample LaCruzMarch2015__7_FD_187117 | JGI IMG/M metagenome (GOLD analysis project Ga0247833, IMG submission 187117) | Freshwater microbial communities from meromictic Lake La Cruz, Castile-La Mancha, Spain - LaCruzMarch2015_8m | ecosystem: Environmental > Aquatic > Freshwater > Lake | place: Spain...
CGCCGGGGGCCGCACGCTGGAGGGGGACTTCCTCCGGCTGACCGGTGACCAAGTGCAGCTCAAACCGGCCAAGGGCCAAGCCATGACCGTGGGCCTCGCGCTGCTGTCCGCTGAGGACCAAACCTTTGCCAAAACTGCGCAGGCCGCCCTGGACGCCGCCGCCAAGATGGGGCCACAGATGCTGGAAGTCGTGCAACCCCTGACCGTAGGCCTGCTCTGCCGCCTGGGGGTGAAGATGAGCAGCGGCTCCATCCTCTACACCGGCACGCAGTTCCTACTCATCACCGATCAAGCCAGCGCGCTCGCCCCCGGCACCAAGGTGAAGGACCAACCGCTCTACCCCGCGGGCGATCGGAAGTATCACACTAGCCAGGGCGGTGCCACGCCCCTGCGCGCCTTCGCCACCAGCGCGCAACTTGCTGCGGAGGACACTCTGCTCGTTGCCGCCGGCACCCGCCCCGCCGACGTGATGGAACCCGTGGTCGAGGTCGTCGAAGCCACCAGCATCGGCTTTGCCATCGGCGAGGACGGCCTCGTGCTCGTTGACAGTGCCCTATTGGAAGGTGCCACCGCCATCTCTATCGATACCGGCAACGACCAAGCCCCCGGCACCGTGGTGGCCAGCGACCCCGAGCTAGGCGTCAGCGTGCTCAGTTGCAAAGGCGTGCTGCTGCCCGCCCGACTAGCCCCCCGGAAGCCGGTGGAACTCGGCCAGCCGATCTACGCCCTCAGCCTGGGCCTGACCAGCACGCGCCGATCCGTCGCCGATCCCGCCATTACCAAAGGCATCATCAGCAAACTCAGCGGCCCCGGTGGCAAAGAACTGTATTTCCAGCATGACGCGGCGGTCGACACCGAGTCGCTCGGCGGCGTGGTCCTCAGCGAAAAGGGCGACGTGCTCGGGGTGATGATCCCCCGCACTCGCATCAAAGGCCCCCCCCGCAGCGCCGCCGAAGCCCCCAGCACCAGCAGCCTAGGCACCTGCGTGCGCACCGAAGCGCTAGTCACCTTCCTCAAAACCGTGCCCAAGGTGTCCGCCACCCGCGCCGCCAGCGAGTCGAGCCTGCAAGCCAGCGGGGATGCCATCAAGAAGGCAGGAATCATCGTGCGCATCACCAAGGAGACCCGGCGAGAAGCCACCGCCCCGCCAACCATGGCGGGTGCCCCAGGCACCAGCACCGGAACCCCTCCGCCATCCGGTGCCTCAGGCTGGAGCCTGAGCAAGGCAGGCATACGCCACAACGCGAAGTGCCAGTATTTCAACGCCCGCTACCCATGCAGCGAGACGGAAGGCAGGGCCTGCAAAGCCTGCGGTGGCTAGGCGCGAGCACAATCGTATCTGATGACGACAGCGGTGTTGAAGCACGAGCACGCAGGCTGCTAAGCTTGTGACCGTTATGCAACCCACTATCAAGATTGCCCTCGCAGGCGCCGGCATGTTCGGCGGCGACGTTCACGCCCGCGCCTACGCTGACTTGCAGCGCTTCGGCATCGCGGGCCAACTCGCCCGCGTGGGACTGGACAAATATGCGCGCGATCTGGCGAACGTAAAATTCGACCTCGTCGCCGTGGCCACGCGCTCCGAAAACTCCGCCAAGAAAGCGGCGGTGAATTTCAAGATGATGACGGGCCACGAACCGAAACCTTACTGGGGGGAGGAACCATGGAACGACATCCTGCGTGACTTCCCCGACTTGGACGTGCTCGCAGTCGCCACGCCTGATCATCTGCACACGCAGCCCATTCTCGCCGCCTTGGCCAAAGGCGTGCACGTCCTCACCGAGAAGCCCATGTGCCTGAGCATTCACGAGGCGGATGAGATTATCGAGGCCGCCCAGGCCAAGAACTGCGTCGTCGCCGTGGACATGCACAAGCGCTATGACCCCGACCATCTGCGCATCCGCGATGATATCCAGAACCGCATCGGTGCACCGCTCTATGGCACCGCGTATCTGGAGGAGCCGCTGGAGGTCAGCACCAGCACCTTCAAGTGGGTAGAATCGAGCGACCCCTTCAGCTACGTCGGACCACACTGGACCGATTTGATCTGGAGCTACTACCGCAGCAAGCCCGTCAGCCTCACCGCCGTAGGCCAGAAGAAGCGGCTTATCAGAGACGGCATCAATGCCTTCGACGCCGTGCAGGTGCGCGTAGACTTCGACAACGGCATGAGCATCAACTTCCACAACAACTGGGTCACGCCCGCCGACTTTGAAGGCCCGGTGAACCAGGGGCACGAAATCGTCGGAGCCGACGGCAAGGTGGAGAGCGACCAGCAGTATCGCGGCTTCCGCTGGTGGAATGCAGGCGGCGGGTCGCGCACCAGCAACAACCATTTCACCCGCGAGGTCACTCGCCCCGACGGCACCAAGGGCTACATCGGCTACGGCGTGGACAGCCTGACCGTTGGCCTCGTCGCCGTGTGCGCTATCAAGTTCCAACAGGCAACCCTCGCCGACGTGGCAGGCCTTTACCCTACTGCAGAGGACGCACGCATCACCTGCGCCATCGTCGATGCCGCCGCCCGTGTGCGCGATTTGAACTGGAAGTCCATGCAAGAGGGCAAGGGAGCGACTGCCACAGCCCGCTTCGGCACTGATGGCATCACGATCATCGACCCGAACTCTGCCACAATCTTCGAGAAGATCTACGACAAGCCGCTCTGATCATCGCCCACCAAAGATCGCGCTGCCCACGCGGACAATCGTGGAGCCTTCTTCGATAGCGACTTCAAAGTCGTGGCTCATACCCATGCTGAGTTTCGGCAAGGGGGCTCCACCGAGCTTTTCCAGTTCATCCCTCAGCTCGCGCAGGAAGATGAAGTAGCGGCGGCACTGCTCCACGTTCGCCTCGAAGGGAGGAATGCACATCAGCCCTTGAATCTCCAATCGCTCCATCTGGTAGAGCGCCTCCAGTTGCTGCTTCAAAGCTTCAGGCTTGAATCCATGCTTCGTGCTTTCCGCCGCCACATTGACCTCCAGATAGACCTTCGGAAACAAGCCCAGTTCGCCACCGATGCGGTTGATGTCCTTCGCCAAATCAAGCGACTCCACACTGTGGATCGCCTGCACCAGCGGCAGGCACTTGCGCACCTTATTTGACTGGAGATGCCCAATGATGTGCCAACGAAGTTTCGACGGCAGCGCGGGTTGTTTGGCCAGCAGTTCCTGCACCTTATTCTCACCGAACAAAGTCTGGCCTGCATCCACAGCCTCTTGGATCACCTCAACTGGAAAGGTCTTGGAAACCGCGAGCAATTCCACGTCCGAGGGCTTGCGCCCACTGCGCCCGCAGGCCGCCACCACTCGCTCCTGAATGCGATGCAAATTGTCCGCAATGGAAGCCATTACTTGGTCTCCGTGATCTTGGTGAGCTTCACATTCTTGATCGCGGCCGTCGTTTGATAGGTCGTGAACGACAGCGGCAAATAGCTCTCAATCGGGCCGGGACGCACCCCTAACTTTTTGCCTTGGATGTCAGTGTTGATGATCTCCTTCTCATCCAGCCAGACCTTGATCTCCTTCGGCGTCACCCGCAGCCGCACTTTGTACCAAGTCTCATCTTTGAAGCGCTGGTAGCTCGACGTGTTGTTCTCGCTGGCATCCAAGTTGTCGATGCTGCTGATACCCGTCACCGCCCCGCCCCAGCCACCCATCACCAGAGTCAGGCAGGTCTTCAAATCACCCACTGGGAAAGTCAGCCCACAAAAGAAATCGACACCGCTCACGCGCATCGTCTCCAGGGTGATCTCATAGTTCTGCAGCGGCAGCTTCGCCGCCTTTTTGTAAACGGTGCCCGTGATACTCTCGCCTTGATGAATGATCATCTCGCCCTCTTCCAGCGTCACTTCACCGCTGCCACCTGTGTCCACACTCTCCCAATCGTCCAAAGACTGGCCATCGAACAGGACAAACGAATCTCCCTTCGGTGCCGGTGCATCGGTAGCGAAGGAAACAAGGGCGAAGATGGAGAAGGCAGAAGCGAGCAAGCGGTGCATAGAAGTGATGATGGAGATCGTCAGAACGGAGGCAAACGAGAAAATCGAGCGCACTGTTTGACAAAAGAACTTCATCGTCTAGTCTCTCCGTCCTGTTCCGCGCAGCGTGGACAAGAAAAGCACCCGTAGCTCAATGGATTAGAGCGTCTGACTACGGATCAGAAGGTTACAGGTTCGAGTCCTGTCGGGTGTATTTCTCCTCAAAGCCTTATGAATCAAGGCTTCCAGCGTGAAGCGCTGCTTCAAAATTCGAGCCGTGAATTTTTCAACCCGGCCACTTTTCGGCCACTTTTGGAACGGACCCCCCGGCCACATTGGCGAAACTTTCCCCGGCTCAGAAACCATCCCATAGGCTACACGTTTGCTTCACATCCGATGAACTGCGCGGCAGATCATGTCTGCTCTCTCTTCACGTTGCTACAGCCGCCACATGCATTCGAGGCGCTTGATTGGGTCACACCTTTTTATGGTGCTCCACTGCAAGCTTTCGCGTTTGGCTTTTGGCACTCCCCGCATCTCGCCCGCAGTTAGGACAGAAAAAGTCACACTGCATTCCCATGGGCTTCCTAGCTCTGGTCCCAGGTGTCGATAATGATCATCTCGTTCGGGTGACAGGCGCTCAGCTTCTCGCGCTGCACCTCGAAAGACCCACGCCACCCTTTGGGCATGTGGTAATCTTCGCCGATGATCGTCGGCCCCGTATGAGGCGCGGGTTCATTGGGCAACTGCGCCAGCAAGTCCTTCATTGAAACCGCATACCGGAACGGGTAGCCCCCTCGGTCGTAGATCAACATTGCCCTGCCGTCCTTCACGAGGTCTTTCAGCCATGCGTTGCCAAAAGGCCCCGTCAGCCATCCTCCCATGTAATCCGCGTCTGTGCGCTGCCCACTCGGGTTTTGTCGGTAAAGATTGAATCTCCAGCCTAGCATTGCAGATGAATGCCAGCGTCCCTCCCATCATTCAAGCGCCGGTTCGTCAGCCCTCGAACGCCGCCCATAGCCCTCGCAGCTTGAACAACTCCGCCCCTTGGTTCCCTTTGCCTGTGTTCAGCTTCACGGCCCATCAGCGGCCAAAAAAAAGAAAAGGGGCGCGCCGGTCAACTCAGCATCGGAGCGAGCCGCCCGTTCCAGTTGTCCTCCATCAGCATCTCGAAACGCATCTCGGCATCAGGCAAGCCAAGCGATAGCTCGCCAGTGCGCAGCGCCTTGCCAGCCTGTGAGTGAGCCGTGAGCACATCGAAGAGCCTCCGCTTGTAATCGGTGTCCGCACTTCCTGAAAGGTGCTCGCCTTTCGTCTCCAGCATCGAAAAACGGAAGCGCCCGGCATCGCTGGATTGCAGGCAAACAAGGAAGTCAGGATAGACGCGCTGCCGCTGCCACCCCTGCAAGGCGTAGTCCTGCCGTGCCGCGATGCGATGCCACCAATGCACCGTCTGCGAGGCGTCAACGTGCCAAGCCACATTCTTCTCCAGGTTATTGAAGTCCGCCTCGTAGAGCTTCTCGAAAAGGGACCGTTCCAGCGGCGTGCTGTCCTTCCGTGAAAATTCACTGTCTCCCTCGTTCAAATCGAGTTCCAAAGTTTCGGCGAGTTCCCAGTTCAGTTTAGGATCACCAGCCGAAAGCAGACGGAAGGAAATCTCGCCCTTTGCTAGACGCTCGCGGAAATACGTCTCCGCCGACTCATGCACCTGCTTGCGCAGGTCGTTCTTCATCTCGTGAATCAAAGCTAGCCTTGTCGGATAGAGTGCCTTTTCATCAAAGCCACGCTTGGCGAACACCGCCAGCGCCTCGTGCAGAATGCGCGCGCCCTGGAACGGGTTAGGGATCACGTCCAGCATCAGCCGCACAAGGAAAGCGAAGTCCAGCCGCTCCGGTGTCTCCACCTCGTGACGTTCAGCAAGGCCCGGCAGCAGTCCAAGCTCACCTTCCACGTCCACCTTCGTCTTCGTGTGCTCAATCTTTTGTGATGCGTCGGGCGTCCATGTCTCAGCATCGCGGAAATGCAGCGATTCCCAATCAACGCCCGGCAGAATGTCCCGCTCATAGTCCATCTCGCGGAACGCCTCGCCCTCGGCATAAGGATCACGGCTCAGCACACGCGGCAAAAAGATGCGCAGCCCTTTGAACTGCTCGCGCCGCGTGAGAGTTGCCGTCTTGCGTTTGATCGTCACGCCCGCAGTGCTCACGCGCACCTGATTAGCCAGGTCTGCCATGCCTTCGTCTTCCAATCCCTTGCGCACGCTATCCACGGCCTTCTTCATCTCCTCGTCCATCGTGAAGACATAGCACTCGTTCAGCGTTTGCCGTGTCGTCGTGAGCGCCCCCGGTTGCCGCAGCACGCGGCCTATCATCTGCGTGAGCGCCGTTGTTGCCGTCATTCGAGAGAGCACCGTGAGCACGTAGGCAAACGGGCAGTCCCAGCCCTCTTGAAGCGCCGCCTTGGTGATGATGAACCGAACCGGGCACTCGCTCGCGAGCAAGTCTTCCTTGTCGATCTCGTCCAGCTCCGCCGTCTTCAATCGAATCGCCTCCGGTGGCACGCCTAGCTTGGCCGTGAGATGCTCGCGAATGTCTTCCGCGTGAATGTGGTGCCCATCGCGCTGCTCCTTGCCGGTGCGGTCCACACGAATCAACATAATGGGCCGGATGTAGCGCCCCTCGGCAGCTTGCACGCCGTCCGCATCGCGTGCCAGTGAGTCCAGCTTGTCCTTTGCTAGTGCCAGGATGTGTTGCCAGTCCGCGTTGCTCGTGTTGTCCAGATTGATCGGCAGCTTGATCATCTGTTCCTTTTTCAAGTCGCCCCCGCTCACATTCACCAGCACGTTGCTGATATGCTTGTTCGCGTTTGGAGTTGCCGAGAGTTCCAGGATGAAGCGCGGATTGAACCCGGCCAGCGTGTTGAGTGCCAGCTCTGAGTAAGCCTTGTGCCCCTCATCAATCACCACGATGGGCCGCACCAGCCGCAGCACGTTGCCGAGACTCTGCTTGAGGGAAACCGTTCCCGGCATGAAGCCGCAGTCCGCCATGTCGTTCTCGTCCAGGTTCGGCACTCGTTGCACCAGTGCGGCGTTCGCCCGCGTGTCGTCGGATTCAGGGAAGAACGAAGGGTAAGCGCCCGAATCGCGGAACATGCGCAGAGTGTCCTTTGTCTGCCGGTTCGCTGCCGGTAGCATCAGCAGCATCACGCACAGGCTTTGCTCAATGTCTTGCACAGTGAAGGCGTCGCTCTTCTCCAGCATCTTCACCCGGCCACCCGATGCGCGCTCAAGCAGTTGGCGGTAAGTGTGCTCACGATTCGCCAGCGCCTTCCAGGTCTGCGTGTAGATGGCATCAGAAGGCACAATCCACAGCACCAGCCCCGTTTGCCGGTGGAAATAGTCGTCGTTGATTCGTTCCAGCGCACAAGCCGCCAGCAGCGTCTTGCCGCCCCCGGTCGGCACCTTGAGGCAGACATTCGGCACCGGTTCGCCCACGCCATCCTTGCGCCCGATGTAGCTCGGCACCACGGCGTTGCCGCCTTCATCACGCAGCAGCGGCAGCAAGCGCCGGTTGTTCAGCTCGTCCCATGTCTCCCGGCAGTAGTCCGCCAGTTTGACGAGCTTGCCCTTGCTCGCTTGGTATTCAACGAAACCCTCGGCATCAGTGCGCTTCTCAGCGAGCACAGCGAGATAACGGGACAGGTCTTCGAGAACCTTGGTTTGATAGTCTTTGAGTTCCATTCAGCGCTGCGATGCTATCAGCGTCACGCCATCACGCAGCACAAAAAGACAAGGGCCGATGGTTTCCCATCGGCCCAAGGCCGCCTCGGACGAATCCTAGCGGGGGTTCACAGCGTAAGGTTGCAATGAAACCTTCCCCAAGTCAATCCCCTTGCGGCTAGCTCATTCGTGGTTCATTCCCAGCCGAGTGCGCCATACGTCCATGAGCGGTTCCCATCGCAGTTCATCCGCCGCCTCCAATGCTCGGAAGTAAATCGCGCGCTCTGCGTCTCCCTCCGCCGCCAGCGTTGTCACGGGCAAATCCAACCGTCGCAGAATTTCGATGAGCCAAAGGCGAATCGTTCGACCATTGAAATCTGGAAACGGATGCACGGTAAGAAAGCGGCCCTCGGCGAAGGCCAGCAACTCCAGCGTCAGTTCGGAAGGTTCACGGCTTGCACCCTCCCAGCGTGCCTGCAAATCAAGCGCGTAGTCACGCATCAGCACCGGCAGCAAGTGCGGAGCCGCAGGGCGCAAACGTCCCACGCTCACCTCGATCTCACGCCACTTGCCAGCCCACGCCGGAACAAGATCGCCGCAGATACGCCGGTGCAAGTCGAGCACCAGCCATTCATCAAGCGGGCGCTCGGCATACTCACCCGCCAGAAGTGAAGCCTCCACGACTGTCACCCGTTCAGCTAGCAGCGGGGCCAGCTCCGCGTAACTCAGGACACCTTGCGTGGTTTCAATAAAGCGGGTGGCGTGATCCGGTCGAGTGTCGCGCGAATCATCTCCATCGGCACTGGCTCGCCCTCGAAGGCCATGCTCCGCGCCACATCCGCCGGGATTGCCTCCCAACGACGCCTCAGCTTCTCCTCCGGCGTCTGTGCGCGCCAGCGGGTGATGTTCTCCTTCCAGTTCATGGGGCATATCCTAAGCTCACTCGAATCACGCGGCAAGCAAGGGTTCGTCGTTCGTCCTTCCGCTGTTCCAGCGTGGAGGCTTGGGTTCAGGCCCCCGGTTTCGGACTGCTACAACTCGTCATCCGAACACTCCGCCAAATCAATTCCCAAACGAAAAGGAAGTCTTTTCCCCCCAATTAAGTTTACTCCAGCGCCCAGCAACGACGGGTCGGCGGCTGCCATTTGCAGGAAGCGCTCCGTTTCGAGGTAAACAGCCCCGAATGGATGCAAATGCTTCGGCGGCCCACAAAACTCGTCTGATGTTTCATCGTTCATACTTCCTCCTTCATCCTTTCACTTCACCCGCCCACCATGCGATGAATCGCATACGGCAACTGGCAGAACTCCACGCCCTGCGGCGTGAGCGTCTTCTGACTCATGTATTTGCCCACGGCGAACACCAGCGCCTTCTTGCCCGGTGGCTTGCGGGCCGTGATCAGCTTCACATGATCCTCGTGCAACTGCGCCTCGCCGCCGCGTAGCCAGGCGCGCTCCGGCTGATAGTGCAGGTGTAGATTGTAGAGGTCCGTTGCGCCGATGAAGCCATCAGGCGCACGTTTCGGCACGGTGTCCAGCGCGCGGCCCGTGGCGGTGAAGAAGACATAGCGAGCCAGGCTGTCGTAGTCCGGCAGTTCGCCCTCACCGCGCACGATGGTTTCCAGGTCCATCACCTTGCCCAGCGTGCAATAAGTAAAACTGCCGCCCAGCCCCTCTGTCTTTTCCTTCACGTCCTTCTCACCAATCACACTGAACATGCCGTCCTTGACCCCCCACAGAACACGATCATAGCTCGCACCTTCGAGCTTTGAGATGCTATTTGCCTTCTCCAGCAAATCGCCCGCCTTCTTGAGCATGGTTAGAGTGAGCTTCTCCCGCATCAATTCCGTGCGCTGCGTGCCTGTGAAGCTGTAGCCGCCAATCACCCGCCGCACGCGCTCGGCGGTCAGCTTGTCCGCGTAGTCCTCGCACTCGATCAAGATGAAGCGCCGGTTGCCACCATCCTTCTGGTTCATCGCAAGCACGGCGTGCGCGGTCGTGCCACTGCCTGCGAAGGAGTCGAGGACGAGAGCATTCTGCTTCGTGGCAATCTGCACGATAGCACTGAGAAGCCCGACAGGTTTCGGCGTATCGAATGGCTGATCTTCATCAAAGATCTCCATTATCTCCTTCTTCGAGTCTTCATTGTCGCCAACCTCTGATGCGAGCCACAGAGTCGAGGGAACAAGGCCTTTCGCCTCGTCCTTGAATTGCTTGATTCGTGGCAATCCATCGCCGTCGCGAGGAAAGTAGATTCGATTCTCTCGCTTCAATTGCTCGAAAACCGATTCCGTTGCTCCCCAGCATCTCCCACGCGGTGGCTTAACAATTCGCCCGCTCGGTGTCTTGATGTCATATACCTGATTGTCTCGGTGCCCTTGAGCCGAAAAGGGGACCGATGTCCATTCGCCTCGATCATCGTTGTCGAGGTTTGCGTAACCGTTCTCGCCGGGATCAAGAAGGTTGCGGTAACTCTTCCAAACCTCGGTCGAGCCTTTGGTGTAAACCAATATATGATCGTGACTGCTCGAAAACGTTGCGCGGTTCTCGCGCGATGTCCGCTTTTGCCAGACCATCTGCGCTACCGTGCGGTCCGCACCGAAGATCTCATCAAGAACCATTCGCGCGCGATGCACTTCGTTATCATCCAACGTGATCCAAATGCTTCCCGTTTCCGCCAGCAACTCATGCAGTAGTTTGAGCCTCGGCCACATCATGCAGAGCCATTTGTCGTGCCGTTCCAAGTCCTCCTTGTCCACCGGGTTCGCCTCTTTCTTGAGCCACTCACGCATGAGCGGGGAGTTTACCTTGTCATTGTAGCACCAGCCCTCGTTGCCGGTGTTGTAGGGCGGATCAATGAAAATGCAGTCCACCTTCCCCGCATAGGTCGGCAGCAGCGCCTTGAGCGCTTCCAGGTTGTCCCCATGAATGATGAGGTTGTCGTTCAAGTTCCCGCCCTTCACCTGCGGGGCCACACTCTTTTTTTTATCCGGCACCAACTCGCGAAACGGCACGCTCAGATGGTGAGTGTAGATGAACTGTTTGCCTTTGAATTCCAGAGACGGCATGACGGGAGAAGGGGCGGTAGCGTGTGGGAGAGGGTCCGGTCTGCCGGGGGCTCTTTTTTTTCGCCGGAAGACAGGGATGCACTAAGAGCTACAGCATGAAGCCAGCATTGCAGGCAACAAGAAGAAAAAACAACCGTCCCCCTTGGGGGACTACAGGGGGTTCTTTTTGTCTTTCTCTTTTTCTGCCCTTCTGTTTACCAGTCCTTCTCTTTAATGTGGCTGCAAAGGTGGTTATCGACGTGGTTGCAGAAGTGAGTGTGCAGGTGGGGAGCAAGTGCGTAGATCGTGGCTTCAATCTGGTTCCACCGTGGTTCACACGCTCGGGGGTGTCTTCGGTGGTTGAGCGCGTCGCTGTTTCTGGAAGGCGGCCCACTGCTCCGCCGCAAGCTGCTTGTCTTTCTCGGTTCGCCGCAAGGGGCCACGCCTCCGCCGCTGTCCATAGAGCACGGTCGCACGCTCTGCCAGCTTCGCGCGGCTCATCCTCTTGAACGAGAAGTAGGTGAGCCATGATCGCTCCCCATTCCCAACGGACCAGCGGCCAAAGAACTTGTTTCGGTCCAAGTCGTCCAACGTGCTGCGGATTTGCTGCCGTGTTAGCGCCTTCGCGCCGTCTTTCCGCTGGGGGAGCATCCGCACCATCTCGGCCTTCGTCGTGTAGCCTAGCGCACGGCATTGGATTTCCTGCCAGGTGCAGGATTCCAAATCCTTGTCTCCCAGCTTCGAGAGAATGGCACAAAGCACGCTGAACTCACGGTAGGACAGTGGCATCTCGGCCTTGTCCGCATCCCCTCGCAGGACATATAGACAGTTCCAGAGCCATTCAGCTCTGATAGACACCGTGGCTTGTGCTGCCAAGCCGCAGGCGGCTTGCACAGACTCGTAGTTCTTCTGCGAGCTCTGCGCCGCGTTTCCATCGAAAGTCACCCTCACCCGCGCACCACCCCGCTCCCAAGCAAGCCGCTGATACTCTCCCAAAGCGAGGTTCTTCCTCTCGTCAGGAGTCACCAGCTTGTAGCCCACATCCATCACGCAATAGCCGACAAGATTGCCCAGGCGAATGAACGGCCCCTCAAATGCCGCCAACGCCCGCAACGGGAAGCGGAAGAACGTGTCGCTCATGGCGTGATCCTCGGTGGACAATCAAACCCGCGCCTCGCGCTCGAAACGCTCCACCTCAGCCAGCTCAATGCGTATCCGTCAAACCAAGCCCCGTGTTGAGGTCGTAGTCTGCAAGTGTCGTAGCCATAAGTTACGGCACTTATGCATGCCGAC
>Ga0247833_1007116_pt1 | contig 12022 bp, 9 predicted proteins | sample LaCruzMarch2015__7_FD_187117 | JGI IMG/M metagenome (GOLD analysis project Ga0247833, IMG submission 187117) | Freshwater microbial communities from meromictic Lake La Cruz, Castile-La Mancha, Spain - LaCruzMarch2015_8m | ecosystem: Environmental > Aquatic > Freshwater > Lake | place: Spain...
ACAGGACGAGGCGCAGTAGTGGTGTCGCACCAGTTTGGGATATCTCCCACTTTGTTTGGGATAAATCCCGAAAAGGGAGAAATTAGATTGTTTTGGAATATGTAGTAGAGATTTTCAAAGAAACTTCACTTTCTCGAATTCTCGCCTTTCCGCTCAGCTCAGCCTCCACCGCCGACCGGCCGTCATACGACTACATATGCGCTTTCCCTGCTCCTCTATCGGTGCGATTGAAACGAGTAGCGGCGGCAGCGACGAGGGGGGCGGGGAGAGCAAAGAGATTATTGCCAGCCACAAAGGGATCAAACCAGAGTTGAAGTAATGTCAGCCCGCTCTCGGTATCTGCAGGCGATCTCTTCGCCCCGCGGCGACGATCCAGTTGCACCATCGAACAAGTTCGGAGCTAATGGCAGAGGAGGGGCCGTCGTCGTTGGCGCTCCGCCGCCGCCTCCGGGTCCGCCGCCGCCTCCGAAAAATGTCACCAAGGCGGCAAGGTCGCCAATGCCGCAGTCTCAACAAAATGACAAACCGCTATTGAATCGAAATCGAATCAATATCCACACGAATAATAACGACGAGAATGATAATAACGAGAGGGAAGACGAGCAGAGGCAGCAGAAGGACGAGCCAGAGAAGAATAACAATTCAGCAAATGCAGTGGCCAAGGGCGGAGCGACGTGGAGTCCGCGGGAGGAAATCCCTGGCTCGGGGAATGTCGCCAAGTTTCAACAAATGCTATGGGGTGGACAGGGCAAGGGGTTAGGCACTAACGCTGCGGCTGCATTGCCACCCGCAACCCCGCCTCGACATAGTTACTCGTCGACCATCCCGCGACGTGTGGGTGGTGGGAGCAACAGTGTCACACCCACTAACAACAATAATGGTGTTGCGGATCCATCGCCCAAGTACAAACGCAATGCCCCCCCTCCACTTGGCATTAGCAATGCCGAAGATTATAACGAGGGGGGTACTCCGTCGTCGGGTGCTACACCTCAGCAGCAGCGCTCAACAACGGCAAACAGCACTGCAGCAGCAACAACTGGTGTTAGGAAGTTTGTCGCACCCACGCCTCCATCTCGTGTTTTGTCTAGTCCATATCAAAAAGGATCGCCAGGAGTTGGAGTTGGAGCATCAGGGGGATCATCATCGTCACTTCGACAACGTGCAGGAAATGTGCTTAGTCTAACACCACTCGACACTTCATTTGGAAATGGTGGTGGCAATAATAATAATTCGTCAGCAACGACATTGGTGCTGCCATCCCCACAGACTGATAAAAGTGACAACAACAACTCGGCACGTGCCGCCGACATTGTCCGACAATACTCTGGAAAAGTCGGCAGTATAAATGATAATGAATATCCATCCAAGATGATAAATGACATCCCTCGTGTTGGTGGCGATGATGCGTCATCTCGAACACCCCTTCCTCTCGCAACAACCTCGGCCGCGTCACCCACTGATACTGGTATATCCACATTCACGGCATTCAAACGTCCAAATGTCAAGGTTGGGATAGTATTCACGCGTCGGAGTGCACAATATCCCGATGTTGCCATTATTAGTCGTATCATGCCGGAATCTATCTTTCGACGTCATTTAGGAGGAGGAGGAGGAGGTGGTAGTAGTCTAGGAATGACGGGCCTTGAGGGAGCAGAAGTGATTGCCGTGAATGGTACGCCTGTCCGTAATCCTCGACATGCTGCCGAATTGGTAGCACGTGCGGTAGAGGAAGTTAGATTGACTGTCAAGCGTGGTGGTGGTGGTGACGGTGGAAACGATGACGAAAGTGGCAGCAAGACGATGATGCCGATGACAACAGGGGGAGTCAATACCACCAAAGATAACAAAGTTAACAATAATGACAGTACTATACCTCAGGGGCAGAAGATGACACCGCCTATCATTCCCATTGAGTCGAATGATAATATCGCAAAATTGAGAGGAGCGCAGAAAGTGGATGAACCAATAGTAGCATCGTCGAGAACCGAGGACAGTAGTGTAGTTACCGACGTAAAATTGAATGAGGATGAGGAAGACGAGTGGGGTGCCTGGAAGGAGACACAGGATGTAAATCAACAACAGCAAGCCACGATTATGACAGAGTCATCAGCTCCTACTCGAGAGGCTGGTGGAGGCATTAATCCATCATCAACATTATCCAAGTCGGCGGAAATTGCCGAACGACGACGAAAAGTAGCTCAGGCCATGCTTTTAAGCGATGAGCTTGTCGAAAGCACCAGCCAAGTGGCTGCTGGTAATGATGACGATGATAGTGACATTGCGCATGAATATCATAACTTGAAGAAGGCCAATGAAGCGATAAAGTCTCCGAATGACATTATCCAGGCCAGTCGATCTAGTGATGACGATGACGATGAGGTTCACGAGTCAAGGACAATTGATCTTGATGACACTCGCGACAACATTGGTAACGTGGGAAATAATACACAGTCTATAACCTCGGGCGTGAAAATCGGCTCTTCTCCATCTAATATAAGTGTTGCCAACGCTACCATGGGTGTTGCCGCTTTAGGTGTACTTTCAACATCCGCGGCTGATCGACGTCGACGGGCCGCACTCGAGATGTACCACTCCACTGAGATGGTCCCTGACAATGTTGATGATGTCCGATTAGGGACAATTGACGTAATCGGTGTAATAACTACAAACACACCTCAGACAAAGAATGCTAACAAGGACACGACGCTTTTATCGTGGATGACGGCTAAGCCATTGAATGAGCGCAACATTAGCTATAACAGTGAGACAAGTAAGCAGACAGACGTAACAACATCAAGCGCCGCCACGGCGCAGATGGGCACTGGCAATCGTGGCAATCAGATGAGTCCTAGAAGTCCGTTACCGAAAGCGCACAACGAGAATTCTGCTACTTCATCAACAGCATATGGCATCAACAATGAGGGTTCTGCTATGAGCAGTCTACCGAGTGCACCACCAATCAGGCTCGAAAGCCCGGCCGCACAACGCAGACGAGAGCGTGCAGAACATCGTCGATTGATTAGCGATGTACCGCCGCAATCTCCTGGAGTGAGAGGAGCAATGATGGCGTTCAAACCCATACGATCACCCCCACCTGTGCCGCCTCGATCAACTCCCACCTCCACTGTGAACATATTGCAACGTCGACTTGAAGACAACCCCCCAATGACGACGGTACCCAGTGATGAAACCGATGAGCTTGTTATTGCAGCTCCGAATCCTGTCCAGACACATGATAAATCAAGTGTGGAGTCGTCCACCGCCGCAGTGAAAGATGCGAAGAATGCTGACAATAGTATGACTCCTCGTAGCGCGATGGGATTTAGTAAAATGAAGTCACGGTCGAGGTTGCGATTGGGACAATTTTCATCACCTAGATTATCATCACCGAAAATAATATCATCGCCCAAGGAAGATGGTCAAAGAACAGGGTACGCTCAGGTTGCGGAGGACGATGTACTAAAGAAGAAGAAATCAAGTATATTCGGTGTCGCTAGATTAATCCGTATTTCAAGCGTGAGTGTATTTATTTACTCTTTTCTCTGTTGGGCGCGAGTCATTCCTTAACAACCCTTTGTTCCTATTTGTCGTACAGTTGGGGAAGTCCAAGTCAAAGGAGAAGTCCGCTAGCAATGATGCTAGCATGGTCGAAGTTGGTCAATCACCAAATGCCATTTCTACTGAGAGCTTAGTTCCAAACAGTAGCATTAGTCCGTCTACGGCAGTACTATCAACTCTTGAGGATACTGCTGTCGCACCTATTACCGTCAAGGAGAAGAGCGAATCTACAGCTTTGCCACCCTCTTCTGTAACTTCTTCGTCTCGTGCAGTGTCAGGACCGGATCCGTTCAACAATTTCTCGGATACCTTGCCCGGTGGCGGTTGGGAAAATTCTAACTTCTTCGATGAAAATCCATTTGCATCGTCTCCCTTTGACAATGATCCTGTCACCAACAGTAACGGAGGCAAGGACGCCTTCGGCTTTCCTTCAACGTCCATGTCAGCTGGCGCCGGAGAAAAACAGTCGTCCATGGAGGCTTTGGATTCCGTTGGTGCTGCTACTAACACCTTTTTTGACAATACCACCGGCGTCGATTTGTGGAGTAATAATCATGCAAACACTGCAATGCTACCCGTGGACAAGACCCCTCGAAGGGATAATGCAACACAGCGATTACACGATGCAAGTAGTTTGGAGGGCAGTGAAATGAGTGAGGTCACCGACCCGACCTTTGTCAGCACAAAGGGGGCTGATATCGTCAAACATGTGAAAACGAATGACCAGGCTACTGCTCAAACTTCTGACTCTTCATTAATGAAGGAAAACGTAAGCAAAGAGAGCAAGCAACTTATCACAACACCTGAATTTGAGAAACAATGTTTGGTGAAGGGCGATCTTAATGCCGACACCATTGTGGCCTCAAATTCGAAAGAAAAAAGTTACGAGAAGAATGATGACCGTGATGGACATGATACGTTAGCCACCCTTCCAACTAACAGGTCACGCATTCTTTCAAAATATGCGAAGAGCAGCAAGGAGAGACGTACTGGCACAACACTAAACTCAGCTGATACGAATGACAAGATTGAGACACCTTTTGGATCAAGCAGTCTAAATAACAGATCTGTCATCGATACACCATCTGAATCTGTTGCACGCTCGTCTGGGAGCGTAGGATCAAGTAGCTTGAATAGTAGGACTTTGGTCGAGCCACAGCAGTCTGTCAATCATTCAACCGCTAGTGTTGGATCCGGGAGTGTGAGCAGTGGACCTGGGAGGAATCGGCAGAGGCTAGTGAAGGCCGGTGTAGCAGCGACATCGGTGGCGGCACCAGCAATTGCATTAGCAGGAACTCCGTCATTGAGTGAAGGGAGATCTTCATTGAAGTCGCATCAGCTTTCTCCTACTAGAGCGTCAACATCGTCGAATATTTCAAATAGAAGTCCCATTAAATCTGCCTCTTCCAGCAATTCCAGTCAATATCCTAAAAGTGCTCCGTCAGTTGTCAGCAATACTGAGTACACTTCGGTTAGTGTTTTTCGATTCGTTTGGTTCCTTTTTACAGTATGTCTGACTGACGATCTCCATGTGTATTGTCTTTAATTGTGGTGTGGTGTGTAGATGGAATCTCGTTTAGGACAAATTAAGGATCCCATACAACGCGCCGGGGTTAGATTGCTTTGGGCGGCAGCTATCCCAATTCAGACACAATTGCGCAGGTTCATGGCAAGGCAGGCCGCCATTAGAAGAATGTGTGCTGTGTTGACTATACAAGCGGTGAGTCAAACTTTCAACTTAATTACTTTACGATTAATGCAATGTGCTCACTCTATATTTTGTAATCAGTTTGTCCGCCGTTGGCTTGCCGAGCGCGATCTTGAAATCGCAATATGGTCGGCCATCCAAATTCAAGCGTCATTCCGAGGTTGGTTCGCTCGTGATTCGCTCGAAGATAATCACTATTGTGCAACACAGATACAGAGAGTGGCGCGAGGCTATCTTGCAACCATGCATGTCTTCGAGGATTTGTACAGTATAACGATAGTACAGAGCGTTGCACGGATGCACTTAGCAATCAATCGTGCTGTTGATCGATTGTCAAGTATAATAGCCATCCAGTCATGGTGGCGTGGAATACAAGCTCGAGATCACGTTGATAAAATGGATTTCAGTGCTGTGGCAATTCAGACCCAATGGCGACGATATCTTGCACAAATGACATACCAGTTTGACATGATTGACGTAATCATTGTACAGAGTGTTGCACGCCGATGGAGAGATCGGCGTGCCTTGGCAACCATGCGTCTTCAAAATTTTGTACGTGTCTTGATTGCTAAGAAGAGACTCAGCGAAAAGAAGTCAATGCATGTACTCCTCACGCGTCATACCAGCGCGACGATGATTCAGGCACGTTGGAGGTCTCACATCGCGCAAACACAGCTTCTTTATTACATTGCAGCCACACGAATACAGGCAACCTGGAGATCATATACTGCTCAGGTGGATATGCTTGTTACAATTGTAAATGTCATTGTCATTCAGGTAAGTGAAACAAATTTTTGGTCTAGTCTGTGATATGATAATCCCGTGCTTATTTTGTTTTTAATGTTTTACAGAGTCTCTGGCGACGACGAAAGGCTGTGAAATTGTTTCAACCGTTACTGCATAGAATGAAACTTGCTAAGGAGAGAAAGAGACAGAAATCTGCTACTCATATTCAGAGTGCCTGGCGTGGATTTGTTGTCTTCTCAACGTTCCTCATCAAGCGGTATGAAAATAAGGCAGCAGCTACAATTCAAGCATGCTGGCGTGGATACTGGCAGGCAGCAAATTTTGCGGACTTGTATTGCGCTGTAAGTTTCAGAATACATTTGTTCTCATTCTATTTATTAAATCTTTCTCATTTGTTACATTCATTTATCTTGTAGACTATTAAGGTCCAGGCGCTAGTGAGGGGCTGTCGAGAAAGATCCTTGCGTGCATTTCACCATGACTGCGCAACTATAATCCAATGCTCATCCAGGGGCATGTTGGTCAGGAAAGAGTGCCATACCGAATGCATGGTATCAATTTTAATAGCTGCAGCAGCGAACTCACTTAGGGTTAGGAACTCAGCAAGACGGTTACAATTTTGGTGGATGGGTGAGTTGCTCAAGAAGAAGGAAAAGGGCGCAGCACTGGTCATCGAACGCTTCTTTATTTATGTTAAGAAAGAGGTCGAACGAGAAGTGGCAGCGTTGAAACAGAAGAAGAAAGAGAAACGCAGACGTCGCAAGGTTAAGCATACAGATGATTACATTCTAGAGCGTGCCTGGTTAGGTGTAGCTGATAATGTGTCATCTCCTGTGGCTCAAGCCATGGTAGAGCCAACACACGATACTGTGGCAAGCCAACACTTATTTGATGAGGCGCACAGTGAAATATCAGGTCTGACAGATCTTGACTTTGGCTATCGTACTGGATCTAGCACTCGAAATAGACCAAGAGCCTAAGCTTTTGGTATCAATCATATAGCATGCAAATTCAATGGCAAATGCATAAGATTCACGTTGTTTCTACTTCATAGTATGATTCTTTTGGAGGTTTACCTCCTAAAGCCCGGCAGCCCTTATTCTTCTGGAGTTTACTCCTGAAGCCCGGCAGCCCTTAATGCTCCCCTGTCTCTCTCCTGTCTCTCTCTCTGTCTGTCGGTTGTCACGTGCATACAAGTGGAACTCAGAGGCATTAGCCATACAACGGCCAGACCTCAACGGTCCGCCCACAAAAATATTTTCCCGCTCATTTGCCAAAAAACTTTTCTTGAAGAAAACAAAGAAAGGGGGAATGGGTGACGTCACCAGTTGGGGGTCCAGGGGGCATCCCCCCCCGGCATTCACCTACCCTGGCAACTCCAGAAGCCTGGTCGAAGCTGTTTTCATTGTCCTGTCTCCTGTCTGTCTCTCTCTCGGTTGTCACTGCATACAAGTGGAACTAAGCCCGCCATTGGTTTGATTTGGGTTTCTCGTTTTTTTTAATTTGTCTATGGTTTCTTGTAATGGTAGAATTTATTTATTGTGGTTTCTTGTAATTATAATTCGCCAAAAAGTGTCTTGGGGGGCAGTCACACACACAAACACACACAAAGTCGGCAACACACAAAGTACAGTGAAAGTACAATTTCCATCAGCACACCTTAGTCCTTTTGATTTGCACAACATTTATAGCACAAATGATTGTTGGTGCAGGACCCCCCAACGAAGGTTGTACAATGGGTGTCTCAAGCCAAAACAACGGCGGCTGGATAGCATGGCTATTAGAAGACAAATATCAGCTAATCAAAGGCTTGCCCGTCAACGTCAACAGAAGCACTGGCAACAACAAGCCAGAGATCAAATCTGTCAAGCTCGTGCTGAAATGACTCAAGAGCAGTTGGATTTTTGGCAGCAACAAGATTGAGATCAGCATCGTAGTACACATGATGAATTGACTCCAGAGCAGTTGGAGTTTCGGCAGCAACAAGATCGAGAGCAGCATCGTAGTACACGTGATGAATTGACACCAGAGCAGCTTGAGTTTCGTCGAGAATGTGAATGTCAAGCTCGTTCTGCATTGACTCCTAAGGAAAACCTTGTGGTGGTACAAATTTCTACATACGCAAGTCTTGTTCTAGGATTCCTCTGTAGGCGAGTATTTACAAACACTCACCAAATACTCACGAAATACTCGCTTGTTACTAATTCCTATGTAGCAACTTGAGCTTGTTACTAATTCCTATGTAGCAACTTGACTCTTGTAACCTCTTACTTTCAAAATTCAAAACAAGACCCTCACCTGCGCCAAGTTTCAACAAACAAAAGATGAGACGATGATGCACCGTGCCTCATTTTTTGTTCCTTGTTTTAGTTCACCCATCCTCGTCAATTTTATTGCATGGGGTAGGAATATCACTGCTTGATCAGAGGGTGACGCCATCTGAGAGGTGATATATCCTACGGGCTTTGAGGGGTCCGATTAGCACCCCGAAAACCTTACCTGGTCAACAATAGTGGATTCGGCAGTTTGAGGAGGGGGGTATGAATAAATTGAGTTCGAAGAGGGTTTTTATAATAGTATACAAATAATAATATACGAATAACAATAATAAGAGAAGTCCGCTGTTAATAGTACAACGACGGTACAAGGTCAAATAATAATAGTACGACGACGGTACGACCACGACGGTAGTGGATTCGACGGTTCGAGGAGGGAAAAATAATAGTACGACGACGGTACGACCACGACGGTAGTGGATTCGACAGTTCGAGGAGGGAATAATAATAGTACGACGACGGTACGACCACGACGGGAATAATAATAGTACGACGACGGTACGACCACGACGGTAGTGGATTGCTGTTAATATTACGACGACGGTACGAGCACGACGGTAGTGGATTCGACGGTTCCAGGAGGGAATAATAATAGTACGACGACGGTACGACCACGACGGTAGTGGATTGCTGTTAATAGTACGACAACGGTACGACCACGACGGTAGTGGATTCGACGGTTCGACAAGAATAATAGTACGTCCACGGTACGACCACGACGGTATGACCACGACCGATAGTACAAGCATCAACAACAACAAACAGCAACAATATCAATCAAGGCGGGTACGACCACTAATAATAGCACAACACGACGGTGCGACAACATACGACGGTACGACAACGATCAGTAATATCAATCGAGGAGGAGGAGGGTACGACCAATAATAATATTAGTACGACAACGACCGATAATACAAGCAGCAACAGCAACAACAATATCAATTGAGGAGGTGCAACAACGACCAGTAATATCAATTGAGGAGGGCACTACCACTAATAAAAGTACGACGGTACGTCAACGACCGATAATACAAGCAGCAAAAACAGCAACAAGATCAATCGAGGAGGGCACGACACGACGGTACAACCACAACAACGACCAGTAATATCAATCCAGTAATATCAATCGAGGAGGGAGAGGTAAGTCCATATCTCACTCTTGTCATTGTATTATATGTGGCAGCATATTGATTCATACCATGTACCTGATGCCTCTTCATCTTGCTCCTCTTCATTCATTGTAATAATACTACTGCTACTACTACAGCCAAAAATCACTAACTTCTATAATGGCCAGTCTAAAGTCCAAACGCCCTACAAAAAAGCATGATGAGTTTACATTAGTAGAGGACGATGCCATAATCAGTGGGGCACGTACATGCAGTGGTCAGAATAAATGGAGTATAGTTAAATTAAAGTTTCCAGTTGAATTAGCGAATCGTAACAGAACTCAAATCCGATGCCGCTGGAATGTTTTGCAGTCAAGACAAGCAGACCAAGCAATAGCCACAGCATCAGCATCTACTACAGGTTTTACTTTGACTCCATCAAGAGTAACTCCCCTACAAGCAGCAGTCCAAGTTCGGCAAGCTCCATTTCCTACCTCATCACCAACAGCAACAGCTCAAACACTTACAACATCCCAATATCTGCAAATGATGACAACCCTTCCAAACCACATCACAAATCCTAATAGTAATGTAATTGAAGTCCTCACACATCTTCTTGATGACAATGACTCTCCAAATCATTATACATCAGTCTTCGGTCAGTATATAGCAACATGTCGTGCCAAGAACTTCATACTGTACACGACTTCAACGGTTAGAGATATCAAAGCAAAACGACCATGTTTACAGCTTCAGAGACTTATGTCATTGTTTGAAGAGCTTGATGGTAGCATGAGTGCAATCAACGGTATGTTGTGTGGAAAGCTAAGGTCGTGTATTCTTAACTTCGAAGTCAATGATAATGATCATGAAGAAGGAGGAGGGTCAGGTTGGTCATCAACATTTAGAGTACGCAAATCCTATAAAGAGCACTCCTTGGCATTTGGACGTCTTCTGGTGTATCTTGATCATTTCAAGTGTGAAATTCTACTTAAGTACAAGATTCAGGTTAGTGGTGATGGGTACTCCCAGGAGAAGTATGTACAACAGGGCCTTATTGCCAAGCTTCTGTTTGAATTGACTATGGAAACAGTTCCAGACGGGGATACACTCCCTTTCATATGCGGCTTTGCCTTATTCGACTGCTTTCACATCCAGCATGGCAATCTTAAGCTCAAGGCTCTCAATTGCATGTCAAAAATCTTCTCTTCTATTTTATATCTAATGCGAGAGGGTGTGGTAGCCTGTGCCAGCATGATGGTCAACAATAATAAGGCTGAGCTTGCAGTCTCGATGATTAAGAGTTCCAAGGATCAAGCATCTACCAATAGAATATCACCTTGGATTCGTATTACCAAAGAATTACAGAGACGTATACCCAAGTATTCAGAGACTATGATTGACTCTGACAGCAATATTTCTTACTTGGGCCTTCATATCACTCATGATAAATACTCTCGCCTCATACCATCATTGTTGCAAAAGTTTAAGTCAATCTTCAGTGTCTTGTTTGATGGAGATGACTGGAGGGCTTTCTTCGATCCTAGCTACAAGATCCACATTGACAAAAACTGGTATCGTAATTGTAACATCTCTGTCACTAAGTTATTGGCTGTTGATCCTACTGCTACGATCATCCACCTCCACTCTCTTGAATTAGCAACCACAGTAAGAGATGAGATTGAAATGCCTGTTCAGGAGCTGGTTAGTGAAATTGAATTAGCAACTTATGCATGCGGAGGGGGAGCTGAGAGAGCCTCTACTGTCAAGGAAATGACTGTGAACCAAGTGATGTTACATGGACCTCATCTCTACTTTGATCTTGTTCATGACAAGCAAGCTTCAGTTATGACAAGGAAAGTCTCGCCCAATCGGAAACAAATGCCACCATCACTTGTCAATTGTTTCTTTTTGTTTCGACGAATATGTTTGGCTCTCAACTTGGACGGGGACGGTCGTGTCATTCCAACAATCCCAAATCGCCAGGAAACAATGAGTCTTGCTCTCTGCCGTCATCTGGACCTAGACCCTCATGATGTTGGATTGCCTGAGCTCAGACAATTCTTTGCAGCTATTTCCAATATGGCATACTCCAACAACAACAAGGTAGTTGCTGATTTAGCTGGTGCAAAGTCGAACAATCACACACATGCAGTCCATGTCAAGAACTACTCATCATTTGCTACAGGGTTGGAGTACACTCGCTTTAAACAGTTTCATTTACTTTTGGGTGAAGCACCATACTCGGCCCCTAGTAAGCAAAGTCATCGTCATCCAATAAATGAGTCTGATGTATATGAGGCGCTACGTTTTCTATTATCTGATAATGAGGCTGAGTTCCATGGCAATGCACAATTATCCATGGTCCTGCAGTGCTGTCCCACACAGCAACATCATGAATTCTTCATCCTACCATGTGGCCATGGCAAGACCATGTCCATTATGATTCCATTGGCACTTGAGAAAATGCACCATCTGTTCTGCGGTTGCCACATAATCATTGTCCCTTACGGATTTCTCATGTGCAGTTTACTTGAATCCATGAATGCTACTCTGAAGAA
>Ga0247833_1007127_pt1 | contig 12010 bp, 16 predicted proteins | sample LaCruzMarch2015__7_FD_187117 | JGI IMG/M metagenome (GOLD analysis project Ga0247833, IMG submission 187117) | Freshwater microbial communities from meromictic Lake La Cruz, Castile-La Mancha, Spain - LaCruzMarch2015_8m | ecosystem: Environmental > Aquatic > Freshwater > Lake | place: Spain...
AGCTGCAAATAGGGGTCAATCTTTACACACGACTAATGCGTCGACCAATCTCTCGGGCAGATGACCGTTTTCTTGCACTATACGTGCCCCCGATCGGACTCGAACCGATACTGGAAGGATTTTAAGTCCTCTTAAAGAACTTCCAGGTTTCCAGAATTACCAGATTTCGAGCGTAAATCGAATCTGGATTCTGTGAAACTCGAAGCGGGTGTATGAGTTGTGTATGAGTTCTTAATGGAACTAACAGTTATTGGTCATCTTCCACAAAGGCATTCGCCTTTGGCTACTGGAAGGAATTCAGATGTCACGACGATCTAATGGACAAGGGCACACATACAAGGTTGGAAGTTCCTACCGGACTGTTATTCATCACAACGGTCACATCGTGACCGCTATGGCTGCAACGGTTCAAGAGTCGAGGAAGCGGGCCAAAGAGAAGCTGGAAAAACTTCCTAAGGCAACAACTGGTAAGAACGCACTGCCGCAATCAAAGATTGCACTCGGTACGTATCTACTAACTTGGTTAGAGGAAGAGCACAAGCATCAAATCGCTCACTCAACCTGGAAGAGATACCGAGCACTTGCAACTCATCACATCGTTCCAGTGATTGGTCAGATTCCGCTACGCAAAATAGTCCCAAGTGATATTCAACTGGTGCTCACAACTATGAGAGAGGCAGGACAAAGTCCTCGATCTCAACAACAAGCACGTGCGCTGCTCTCTGTGGCCCTTGGTGAAGCCGAAAACAACGAGTACATACCGAGTAACCCAGTAAAGAAAGTTCGAATACCGGTGAATAAGACTCGAGAGATTGAACCGTTAACAGTTGATGAGGTGAGGCGATTACTCGAGACCTACAAGGGCACTTATATGTCTGCTCGACTTCATATCGCTCTGCTCTGTGGCCTTCGTCAGGGCGAAGCACTGGGGCTTCGCTGGCAAGATATTGATTTAGTAAATGGAGTACTAGAAGTCCGCAATCAAATACAAATGATTGATGGAAAGCTCCAACTGACTGGGCTTAAGACTGAACGCTCTCGGCGCTCCCTGGTGCTGACTTCGGGGTCCCTTGAGTCCCTTAAGCTTCACAAGAAGTTCGTTTCAGAAATGCGACTTGGATACGGTAGCCAGTGGCAAGACAATGACTTGGTCTTTCCTTCGCCTGATGGCTCACCCAAGCAATCAACTTTGGACTTCAACGATTGGAAGAGGGCGCTACGACTATGCGGAATTAAGCCTAGAAGGCTTCACGATGCTCGCCACACCGCTGCAACTCTGATGTATGCCCAAGGAGTGGGCATAGAGGTCATTAGCAGGGCTTTAGGGCACTCTTCGAGTGCAATTACATCAAAGTTATATGTACATAGCGCCCTCAAGCCACAAATGGAGGCGGCGAGATTAATGAACGAGGCGATATTCAGTGCCTGAATTCATAAGGCGCGAAACCCCAAAAATTTCGCGTTTTTTTAATGACTTTTTTTGTTCTTTTTATCTCAAATGGGGATGGCGTTGCTATCCGCAAGAATGTGAATTTCGCAGCTAAGTTTAGAGAAGCGGCCAGTTTCTCCGCTCCTTTTTCAAAGGGTGAAAAAGGAGAAAGAAAACTTATGAGAAAAAACAAGGAATACAGGGTTCAGGTCAATCCTAGGACAGGATTCCAGCTCAGGAACAACGAGGTTTGCTGCTCATTCTGTGGGCGAAATTTTGGGGATATCCGTACCTTACAGAAACATCGCGTAAAGACTTCTTTTGGCGAAATCAAATGTGTTGACCCTCAATCTGTGAATATGACAGCCCACGTCAACCGCTACCTTGCAATCATTTGGAAGTATTCAAAATGGTAGAGGCCTTTCAATGGAGCAAAGATCCGAGGTTAGGACCGGGTTCACTTTGGGCCGCACTTCCTATCCCGGCTTGTCGAGTTCTAACCTACGCCGGATACCAGAAGGCAAGCCTGGTTTTATTTGCACTTGTTCTTCACACCAGCGATCGAAGCCCAGTAGTTTTCCCCTCAAGGGCAACAATCACTAAGTATTCGGGGGTTGGAAAAAACAGCATTACAGGAGCTATCAAGACTCTTGAGAAGTTTGGATTTGTTGAGGTAATCAAGATTCCAAAAGGTCGCACTTATCGGAATTCGTATCAGGTATTGAGACCTTGTTTTCACTGGGACGAATTCAACCCTTTAGCAATCAGATACCGCGTGCCAAAGGGTGCTTGTACTCGTTGCAAGAACTACGTATTTGGACCAGATTGGCTCTATGAAGGTAAACCTGATGGAATCACGAGTATTAGAGTGAGAATTCATAAAGGTTGCCGAGGAGAGATTAAAGATCTCACGAAGAAACAACTCAAAGAGATTCAGGCCGAGGAAGAATCGGCCGGAATCCTTCTCGAATTACTAGGCTGAGTATGCGATTTAAAACAATCCGCTCTCCTAACTGTCGCCCCTATGGGCGACCCTTAGTCGAACTATCCTCGTAAATCACCAGTAGGTGATTACTCGGTATTACCCGTGGAATTTACATTCCTGTCTTTATTCGGGACAGTGTTATTAGTAATTCTTCAGGTGGAGTGCCCAGTAAGGCTACCCATCCGGCACTTAGGGGGCTTAAGCCTTCCCTCCCAAGTAATTGAGACCAAGGGCGTTACTTGGCGCAACTTAGTATTGAAATCTCTACTTCCAATGGGGTTGTTGGGCCACGTGTGCCCCACACGCGCCAACGCACGATCGGGTTGGCTTACTTCTTTTTCTTAATCTTCTCTGTTATTTCGCCGTCATAGTCCATAGAGGCAACGACGATGGCTTCCCCGACTTTCCACCAGCACGCTAGGCGCTCGGGGTATCGATCCTTTTCTAACTTCCATCCCTCGGACCTACGTTTGTCTTGGTAGCTCTCCCACAGGGGAAGTCGATCATCGAAATCCAAAATCGTTCCCTTTCTAAAAATTCAGCACCTTACCTGCTTACTTTTTACACTTCTCCGTGAATCCGAAACTACACAGAACTGAGTTCCCTACGTCAGCTACATACTCACTCATCGAATTCAATGATGGGTATATGGAAATGTTTGCAGGAGTACCCACGTAGCCGGGAATTACATCAATCTTCTTTTCGTATTCCATTTTTTCTACTAGAACTTCTTCTGTATATTTGACTTGGGTAGTAATTTTCTTATTTTTATATTTAATAACATTCTGAGTCTTTCCATTTTTCTTGACCTTTGCGATGTAGGGGACTCTCTTTGTCGAAACCTTGTCAACACAGCATTTCTCTTGGAGCTCGCTGACCTCTTTGATTACAGGTACTTCGTATTCGAAGTTTGTCTCTGGAATTCTTTCTCTGTATAAAGCTTGGTATCTATTGGTTGCATACGCAGGAGGGGATGGAGACATAACTAGCCATTGGTAACCAACTGCGATTGGGAAGTCAGTTCCACAAGGGGCTTGCATATCTGATCCAGCAGGCAAAATTTGGCCAGTGGCGGCTTTAACCCAACTGTTCTGGGAATAAACCTCAAGAATCGGAGGGTTTGTACTAGTAATTCCTTTCCAGCAAGAATACTTCCAAGATGTGTACCCAAAAATGTAATCGTTATTTGAAATAGGTGTCCATTTCGCTTCCGCAGAAGCGGCTTGTGGGTAGACAGCAGAAACCAGAAGAATCAGGATTGCTAGTCGCACAGTTCTTTTCATAAAAGTTAGCCTATCTCGCATCAGGTCAAGATACGTTTTTTTAGAGGGAATGTTTACCCTCTCCCGTCTAAAAACAATCTCTCCCGAGGATCACTTAGTTGCAGAGTCATCTTGGCTCATCTTCACAAACCACGCTGCTACCGATGCGGTAATCACTCCCATTAGGGAAATACCCACGAGCATTAAACCGACTGCGAGTACCCGACCCATTGAAGTAGTTGGGAATCGATCCCCGTAACCAACTGTCGTCACTGTTGTCACAGCCCACCACAAGCCATCACCGAAGTTCTTGATATTTGATCCTTCAACTCCACGCTCTGTAATCGTGATTTGCACTGCGGCAATATATGCAAGAAGAATGCTAGACAAGAAAACCTTAAGGGTGATTGCAAACTGTCTTCCAACTGCGACCTTCTGAATAACGAGACTCCCGAAAGAAATAACTCGCAAAAGTCTAAGTGGTCTCAAGAATGGGAGAAACACAGTGAACACCTCTAGCGGATGGTGCAATAAGTATTTCGTCTTTTTATCAGCTGAAAAAAACCCAATAGCCAAATCAACTGCAAACGCCAACCAACTAACCCACTGGACATAATTGAGTAGGTCTTGAGTGCTTGGATCAATGTCTGTTACAAATGCGGGCCAAGAAAATGCAACTAGAAATGCCAGTGCCAGTACAGTCAGAGTTTCGGTCCATATTCGATGAAGCTTCATTTTTCCAGCCTCTGTTAGTTACAAAGATTTTCAGAAATATAAACTTGCTTTTCTAGAACTCTTTTGCCCTGACTGAAAATGTCAACGCTCTTCCATTCGAATCCCAAAGACGGGTTGAGATTAAAAGCAAGTAGACCAGATTTCCCAGGTTCAATTCCATTTGCAGGAGCCAAGAACTCGCGTGAGACTTCACGACCAATATCATTGATATTTAGTAGTTCGGCTTCTAATTTGATTGATTTTAAGTTCTCATTTGTGATGACCTGTTCGGTCTCATTCTTAATCGTCACCCCGAAATAGAGTGAGTAGAAAGACTCATTTCTATCCGTACATTCAAAGTTGAGAGTATTTTCAAGAAAAGTAATCTTTTCTGGTTGCTCGATCACCGAAGAGTCCGTGTTAGATGTTGAACACCCACTCACGAGCGTTAATACCGTCACGAGTCCCAAGGTTTTTAGAGTTCTTTTCTTCATTATTGTCTCCATCTATTTCTCGTGTCTGTAGCCGAGCTCTTACAGGTGTACAAAGTTCCATTTGCAGAATTCCCAGTAGCTCCGGCGGGTGCACAAAAGGCACCTGGACTAACTGTCGCAAGTGTGGCCGTAGGTGTCGGTGTCGCACTCGGAGATGGAGCCACAGAGACTGTTGGTGATGTAGTTGGCGTTGGTGTAGATGTTGGAACGGCTTCGTTAGTTACATACCCCAGCCCACAACGCTTGTTGTTCTCGTTGATTATTACTGCTTCATCTGGATCTACAGAAAGCGAGTACTTACTTTTTGTAATAACCCAGCCTTTCAGATAATTACAAGAATTCTCCGTGGGAAGCCAAGATGAAATATCCTTGTCTCCCTTGGTGCGATTGACTGAAGCCGTAACCGCATTAAGGGACCACTCCGAGTCCAGATCATTGGCAAATTCCAATCGCTGCTGATCCGTCCAGGACCACGCTCCGGAACGCCAAGCTTCGGCTAAAGGAACCAAATGGTCGATATCTAATTTGCCCGAATTCTTGAAAGACTTTCCGTCATAGCTGCTGATCCACTTGCCGCCCGTAATTTTGCAATTTTTTCCGATTTTAGGTTTAGCAATTGCCTCTTCAATAAGAACCTCTGCCCTTGTATCGCAGCCGTCTTTGTCGGCATCAATCCAATGCTTAAAAAGATTTCGATTGTATCCCTGGGAATAATCAGCTGCGATAATCAAAATGCCATCTCCAGCATTTGCAATTGAGTTCGGATACAAGATCCCTGACAACAGGGCAAGACCGAGAAGTAATTTCTTCATTTAACTACTTTACTCAAATGCGTCAATTCGAACAATAAAACTATGTGATTGATTAGAGCAGACGTGGAGGGTAAATAAGGTTGAACGTCCACCCAAGAAGTCTGAAAACAACGCCAAGATATAGAACACCTTCCGGGATTCCATAACGAGAGGATAGGGTTTGTTAGGTATTTTGAAAACCTCTCCCGAAATCTTATTTCAGCACACTTAAAGTTAGCGATTAGAAGTAAATCGAGCAATTAAATAGAAGATAACTGCTCCAAAAACTACAGGAAGGTTAAACATCAATAGCGCTTCGCCGCCAAACTGTTTTTCAGTATCAAAATAGACACTTAAAAGCAGGCCGTTGATTGCTACATAACCAAACAAAAGCCAGCCCATTCCCAAAATATATGCTTTTTCTAGGTGGGGTTCTACCCCTCCTGTCGTTTAGACCTTTCTCTCTCCGGGCGCAGCTATAAATTACAGGCAAACAACTTCTCGACCACTTCCACCCGGGTCTACTTCCAAATTATTTAGGCAATCTTGCAGGTCATTGATTCGCCCCTGTAAACGGGTCATTTCCTGAATCATTGTTGTCAACAATTCTTTCATTTCCTTGCCGGTTTGATAATTCTCTAGGTCTGTCTTTGTGGCGTATTCAGTTGATTTTTCATCTGAACTCATAACCAGCGAAACGGCAAGAAGTACACCAAGAATCGCAATCAGGTAGTTTTTAAAGTTTTTCACTTGCCAAAAAATCTCTGTGCATCGACGACAATTAGTGGATCAAAACATTTTTTGTTGTTAATAACTATCCGATGAGCGGTGTCGAGTGCATTTCTGGATTTAGCCAAGATATCTGTGTGCACAAGCCCACCATCTGGTGGAAGGTTAATGAAGGCTTTGCATTCCTCCCGAGTTAGCGACTTGCCTTCCAGGCAAGTATTAAGGTTCCGTTCTTTCATTTTTCTCTGATACAGATAAAAAGCAGACTTCTCCCTGGGAGAAAAACTGTATGCATCCTTGTTTAATTTTTTGGACAGCGCCATTTGCTCATTGTTTGAAGATTTTGGTTTCCTGCACTCTGACCCAAAAAGAGCACTTGCTGGCGAAGATGAAATCATTGCGAACAACAATCCGATGGTAATCAATCTAGATATTTTCATTACTCGCACGCATCCCCATCTTTATCTCGATCGGACTTCTTATTTGCCTCATAGAGTTTCTTGTCAAACTTGGGGATTAACTTTGTCTGGCCCCCAGCATTAACTGCACCTGGTAGAGCAACGCCACCTGGGTAAACTTTATTCAGTTCTGTGCAATTCTTGAAGGTTTTTGCGGCAGCATCAGCTGAAACACCTGAGAGGGAGAAACTAAGAATTAATGCTGCGACAAAAACTTCTTCATTTTTTTACCTTATATCCTGCTGGGCATTTGGGATTGGTAGCAGTGACCTTTTTGGTTAGCTGTCCTTTGACGCAAGCAATAGTCTTGGATGTATTACTTTTTTTGGTTATTGTAAATATGGATAGACCAAAATTTTTCGGTTCAAAATATATACCGTTACTCAGGCTTGAATTTCCTTGCGCATTCACTGCTTCAACGCGAAGTAAAAGATAAGGGGAACCTTGCGTTGCGTAACCGCTACTGAAATAGCTATTTATCTCTGATTTGGAAACAATGAATTTTGGAGTAAGTCCTTCCATTATTATTGTTCTAGGCCCGAAACTTAAAGCCGACGTTGGAGACAATTGTGGTGACGTTAGCGATGAAACTGTTAACTGATACTTCGATACTTGGGGATTAGCCTCAATTGAGTCAAACTCAATCACTGCAGTTTCCCCTGCCAAGCTTCCCTTAATGACAGGGGCGTCGGGTGCCTTTAATGGAACAGACTTGTTAATTGAGATTTTGACTCTTTGTTCATCTTTCAAGTATCTACTTAAGAGTCCAGTTGTACTTGTCGTGTAACTAGTTGTGATCAACATAGTGTGTGTGCCATATAGATTGTCGGCCCGGCTCAGGTACATACTAACCATCGTGTTCGGTCCTACTGGGTTCCAAGAAAAAGAGTAAATTTTCTGAGAACCCAAGTTAACCCCGGAATCAGTCCAAATCGCAAAATCTACATCTACACCATTTGCACGATCAGTCAACACTGATATTGGGAGTGCTCCTGTAATGGGAAATTCTAACTTTTCAGAATACGAATCAGTTGGGTATGAAATCGAAGTAGGAATATCACCTTTCCAAATGTTGCCGACATTTGGTATTGATGAGATAACTGGGGAGGTAGTGTTAACAACTAGTCCCGCTGCATTTGCTGCCGGCACTAGAATCGAACTAAACATAGTAACAAGGGCAACGCTGATCTTGATTCGACTCATACTAGTAATCTACCTTCTTTAGGAGATATTTCCAAGTAGGTAGTACCTATACCTGCACGCTAAAAGTTAACAACCCCGGGTGCTGTCACTCCAATGGCAGAGACAGATGGAGGTCGAGCTCTGCTCGAGCGCAGATGATCAGGCGCGGAAGGCACTGAGCACCTGATTATCGCCTTGGAATCCTTCAGGTAATGTGTATGCATTGTGTATGCATTAAAAATTTAGAAGATTAAATCAATTAAGGAACTGATGAGACTAACTGAAGAGTTTGAAACTGATGGCAAAAATGAACCCCAGTAAGCTGCTCTCAATTTGGGAGAGTTATTGGGGCGAGTTATCCTCGAACTGGGCGGAGAGTTTCCTAGCGGATGTTCGAATCAAATCAATACTTAGATTTGATGACTTAATGATCCTTCAAGCAGTTCAAGAAAACAAGAAACTTGATCAAATCCTAAATGCACTTGAGAAAAAATCTAGGCAACAAGGAATCCACGAAAAATCGAATGAAAAAAGCTTCTCAAGAACAAACTTAGACAATAAAATGGGCTTGGGAACTGAATCTGAAATTGGTGAGATTAAACAATGGCTGATGGAATTCACTAGAGATAAACTCAATCCAGACGAGGTAGTCACCTGGCTTAATGTTAAGACGGATATAGAAACTTGTAAGGGTAAGAAACGATATGGGAACGAAAAAGATGCAATACTCGCTTTAATCCGACTCGGGAAGAAAAATGGTGAAGTCATAAAGCAGTTACCTTACAAATGCAATGTCTGTCGTGAATACCATAATTCACATTTACTCTCTCGGGAAACTATAGAGAATCTTCAACGTAGATATTCGTGATTGATGCAGCTATTGTGTGGTTAATCGAGTTTAGGTAAGAATGTACCTATGGCTCAAGAATTGAATCCTGAAAGTCTTCTCTCCATTTGGGAAGATTATTGGGGAAAGCTGAATGCGGAATGGAGATCTAAGTTTCTCTTTGATCCCAGATTAAAAGAAATTCTTCGATTTCCTGAAGCGTCAATTCATTTGGGAGTGTCAAAGTTTTATAAATTGGATTTATTGTTGGGTTATCTTCAAGAGGCCACAACTCCGGATGACTCCAAAGTTGACACAGCTGCAAAGGTTCAAAGCAAGCCAGGTTTTAACACCGCAATAAAAAGGATGCAATTAGAAAAAGCCCTCGAACCAAAAATTCCTGATGAGGATTGGTGGCGCGGGAAATAAATTAGATAGTACTTAGAAAGGCATTTCCGACCCGGAAGCATCTATTCGTCTTGAGTAAGTTCCCAATGGAGCGCGGTTGTTCTTAGCCCGCTCAGCCGCCAGATGGTCAAGAATTTCTGAAAGCTTCTTGGCGAATCTTTCAGTGCGAACTCGATACGGACCGACATACTCCACCAAAGTCATAGGATTCAAGACACAGTTCATTACTTCTTCTGGTGAGTATTCAAGAATTTTAACCACGTACGGACTTTCAATAAACAGATTATGCCATTTTACCTCTAAAGTTCCAAAGCTTTTTTGCCAAAGATCCATAAGTTGCTGAGGTGTTAATTTCTCTATTGTCATCGCGGTATCCCTAAGCCCCAATGAATCTTTTCTTGAAGTGCCAGTCAAAGTATTTTATCTGTTTTTCAGAAACTGATATCTCAAGTCCATTTAACGCTGCCACGTAATTGAGAGCCACTTTATCCTGTAGTGCAGGACTGACTCTTATGGTGCCAGCTTCAACAGCGATAAAACCAACTTCGAAGAGATAATCACATCCAAATTTACAAGCCAGCATCATTACTCCATCCAAATCGCGCTTCTCGTGGTCCTCGCATTCACTTCTTCGTTTAATGTGAGCCGCAATCAAAAACTCAGACTTCATCAATTTTTTACAAAGCTGGCAAGTTCCCTCTAGTTTTCCCTTTAGGAGTCGCTTACGTCCCATCGCTTGCTCTTTACGGTGCCAACCTGCGGCTTTTCTGTCAAGATCCCCATCTAAGTTGATTAATGCCTCTTCGAACTCCGCAGGTACAACTTCGTCTAAATGCCTTTCACTACGTAAGGCGAAATGATCGAGAAAAAGAGAGCTCTTCCCCTCGTCCATTACTGTAAAACCTTGAATGACATTATTCGATTTATATCCTACGATTTCGTTGAACTCCTCGTAGGTGATATCCAGCGACCGGATTTCATCAAGAGAGTACATATATTTCCAAGTAACTCCTTCAGAATTAACATCCCATAAATGTTTGGCTAGACGTTCGGAAGTGAATTTGGATGCTACGACAGCTGAAGATGTAATCTTTTTGTCAGCCGCAAAGAGCACAACATCTCCCACCGCTATGCGATTCCATTTGCCAACGTTGACATCATTTTTACCAGGCACAACACCCCACATTCCTGCTCTCCCATCGGGATGGGCAACCATCAAGATTTCTTGATCTTGAGGCGACAGGTAAGGAGCACAGGCTCCGATATCAACTAACTTCTCAACAGTATCCACGTAATGCTCACGACCACCTTGATTACCGGCTGGCTGCAGAATTACCAGGGTCACTTACTGCTTCTCCGCATTTCCTTTGGACTTTTCTACTGTATATCTCTTAGCATTTAATTCCATTTTTGCCTTAACTGCGGCTATCAAATCAATATTTGTAATTGTAGAGATGCGCAAAAGGTAAATAAAAATGTCTGCCAATTCCTCTTCCATTCTGTTAGCTAGCGATCCTGTTTCAAGAATGGCGTCTAACAGTTTCTCTTCGGGAGTTTTTTTAATTTCACTTTGGATTTCCGAGTCGGTTTTCCATTGGATAATCTCAGCAAGTTCTCCTACTTCTCCTACCAATGCTAAGACCAAATTCTTTATTGTATGAAATTGTTCCCAGTCACGTTCAATCGCAAATAGAGATATTTCTTTTTGAAGTCCCTCTAATGAATAGGCATCGCTTAATTTTTCGTAATCAATTAATTTTACTAACCAATTCTCATTTACTTCATCTGTCCAGAAAAACTCTCCACATTTATTGCATACGCGAGGTCTACGAAAAGATCGTATCTTAGGAACGCCTTCCCAAAAGACGTTCCCCTTACTTTCATCTGAATCGATAAAATCGGTGTCAACCCTGCATACTTGAATTGATTCACAACTTGTGCACCAAAGTTGCGTTCCGCCATCTTTTCCCATATCTACCCCCTGTAGAAATTTTAATCGGAATCCCGACATTGCGATAGACCTACGATTCCGGGTCGGATGACGAACACTAAAAGATTAGATTTTGTGAATAGAAACTAACTATTCTTGAAATATACATTTATACGTTGCTTTCAGCCCTGCTGAGTCTTTTACTGACATTGTAAATTCCAGATACTTCGATGAGTAATAGCGAGACTCAAATAAACTATTGTGAAAATCCTTGTGCCAGTCAAAAGTTGAACTTCCTCTTTGATTTGCGCTGCCACTTCGAGTCTCGTATCCTTGTAAACGGGACTGATCAGATAGTGGAGTATTTCGTTTGTTGGTGTGATAAACCCAGTAATTCAGCTTCTTGCCCGTGTATGTGACGGTAACTTCAGGATCAAATCTCCTGAAGAATCCTTCTTCATCTTCCAAGAACTCAAGGGTTCCGCAATCGACCGATAATTTAGGTCCTAGTGAAGCCGCATTTAACTGCGTAAGCTGAGGAGAAAGCGCAAAAGTGCCTACGAAGAGTAAACACAGGACTGCAGAAAAACGTCTCATCATTCAATTCTACGCACTTTAGGAGACATTTCTAGAAAGGGAGTACATATACCTGTACGCTCAAAGTTAACAACCCCGGGTCCCCATAGTCCAATGGCAGAGACAGATGGAGCGCGAGCTTTGCTCGAGCGCAGATGCTCTGGGATGAGAGATATCGAGGATCAGAGCATCGCCTTCAAATCCTTCGGGCAGTGTGTATTAATTG
>Ga0247833_1007133_pt1 | contig 12002 bp, 9 predicted proteins | sample LaCruzMarch2015__7_FD_187117 | JGI IMG/M metagenome (GOLD analysis project Ga0247833, IMG submission 187117) | Freshwater microbial communities from meromictic Lake La Cruz, Castile-La Mancha, Spain - LaCruzMarch2015_8m | ecosystem: Environmental > Aquatic > Freshwater > Lake | place: Spain...
GAAACGTAGGGTGCATAAGCGATAGCGTCATGCACCTTTTGATTTTCCGGATGACGCTATCGCTTATCCAGTCTACGTTTATATTGCTTACACTTAACTTGATTAATTCCTGAATTCAGGATTCTTACCTCGTACCCTGCATAAAAAACGAAACGTAGGGTGCATAAGCGATAGCGTCATGCACCTTTTGATTTTCCGGATGACGCTATTGCTTATCCAGTCTACGTTTATATTGCTTACACTTAACTTGATTAATTCCTGAATTCAGGATTCTTACCTCGTACCCCGCATAAAAAACGAAACGTAGGGTGCATAAGCGATAGCGTCATGCACCTTTTGATTTTCCGGATGACGCTATCGCTTATCCAGTCTACGTTTATATTGCTTACACTTAACTTGATTAATTCCTGAATTCAGGATTCTTAGTCTGTACGTAACATCAGTTATTTAACAACCACATAAAAACTTTATCGCTTACAGCTAATAATACCTCCCAGTAAGTTAATAACCGCCTCAACGCAATCAGCAAAAATCTTAACTACGTAACACTGGTCAAGACACAAACTAACATCAAACTCGCTGCTAAATACTCCAAACTGACTGAAGATGAAATCATCTTGGATACCTTTGGCCAAACTCAAATACGCGCAACACAAACAGTCAATACTTTACTTTTTAAACCATAGCACTGAGTGATGACTTAACGTTATCGGTTGATAACATTTTTTAACTATTGTTATACTGGAGTTGCAGGTCTCTTCTGCATTGAATAAAGCAATGCACTCTCCCATGCTAAAGGATGACAGCCATGACTACTCCGCCCACTAAATCTACCTATTTAACGGAAGTAAAATTACTTTCTGATCGTATTGTGAAAGCCCAGCAGCCTATTCGTATTCTTGATGCAATCAAATGGGACGATGCTATCAAGCACGCCTTTTTTGCGAGTAACTGCACAAAAATGCCGCCCGTTACTGCTGAGTATTACATGCAACGCCCCTTAGGCTTTGAACCTAACGAAAAGAAACAAGAGTTTCATCAGATTGAACGCGATTTATCGCGTAAATTAGGGCAACTTAATCCCTTAAGTGTCATCATGCGCCGTATTTGTCGCGAATATCAAGACGTTGTGAGTATGCTTGAAGCGCGTGGCACCGCTACTTTCTCGCATATTTCTCAAGAGTTATATGGCTCTTCACAAGATGTTTTTCATGTCGGCGACCCTACGATTGCTCAGTTAGGCAGTATGATGGAGGAAACCTTAGAGCAATTATTACAATTGGATTTTTTAACGGAAGAACCTAAAACCATTACCGCACATGAAGCGGTCGCCATTCTTAATGAAAAAATAGAACAGGTGTTCCCAGGTGATGGTTTACGCGCCATGATTAGCGATGGCATTATCTCAGATGCTGCGGCAGGCACCGATTACATTAAAATTCGTGCGGACGCACTGTTTAATATGCGTGATTTACGCGTCCTTGAGGTGCATGAAGTATGGGTGCATTTAGGCACGACTTTAAATGGCAATGCCCAACCGTATTGTACGTTTTTGGGTAAAGGGCCTCCCTCTGCAACAGTGACTCAAGAAGGGCTTGCTGTGTTAATGGAAGTCTTAACCTTTAGTTCTACGCCCAATCGCTTAATGCGCTTAATTAATCGCGTGCGCGCCATCACCTTAGTAGAAGAAGGTGCTGATTTTATGGATATTTTTTCTTTTTTTAAAGACAAAGGCCTAGATGATGAGGACAGCTACACGTTTAGTAGCCGAATTTTTCGCGGCAGCAGTGCTAATGGCTTACCGTTTACCAAAGATTTAACTTATATCAAAGGCTTTGTTTTAACCTATAATTTTATGCGTTTGGCGGTACACAAAGGTAAACCTGATCGTATTCCCTTATTATTTTGTGGCAAAACTATGATTGAAGACATGAAAGTGCTGGTTGATTTAGTGGAAGAAGGCACCGTGATTGCCCCGCTGTTTTTACCCCCACAATTTAAAGATTTAATGGGCTTATCCGCATGGATGAGTTTTAGTCGCTTTATGACCTCATTAAATTTTCGCCAACTTGAGCAAGATTACGCTAATATTTTATAACGCTAATACGCTGGCTATACGTCACTCATTAACCTAAGTGAAAGCAGTTTGATCCTCGTTGTCATCGTTCAAACTGCTCTCAATATTCACCATCGTTCACTAGATAATTGTTTAAAGGAAACTTACTTGTCAACTACGGCATCAACTCAGGACACTCAAACGGGTGAAATCCTTTTGGATATTTCCCAATTACGTGTTGGCGTGCATGTACATTTGCCAAATTCTTCATGGTTATCACACGGTTTACTGTTTAATTCATTTGTTATTTCCTCCCCAGAGCAAATCAAAAAAATTATCGCCATGCAGCCTACGGAAATTTACTGCGATATTAAACGCTGCAAATTCATGCCTTTGCCTATAGAAAACACGCCAGCACCGCCCGCGCTTACTACCGCTCAAGAACAAAAAAAATCCCTTAAAGAACAGTTATTGTTAGAAAAAAAAGCGTTTACAAAAAAACAGCTTCAGCTTCGTAAGCGCATTAATCAAGCAGAAATGACGCATACAGAAGATGCACGAGTAATTGGTATAGCCTTAAAATACTTTAATGATAAACCCAGAGATACGATTAAACAGGCGCATATCATCAGCGAGCGTTCCACCACAAACTTACTCGCTAACGCAAGTGGAACAATCACTTTAGTGAACCAAAAAAATCCACATTTGGATCATTTGGCGGCGCACGCCTTGTCCGTAATGACCTTGTCTTTATTATTGGGTAAACAAGCTGGTCTGCCCGAAGAAGGCTTGCACGCTATTGGCGTAGGCGCACTGCTGCATGATATTGGTAAACAAACGTTTCACTCGTCAATTTTAACCAGTGTCATACGTAATAAATTTGAAGAAGAGGTTTACCGAACACATTGTCGAATTGGTTATGAAAACGCCTTGCATTCTGGTGCTGTGCCGCCTGCGGTGTTAGATATTATTTTGCATCATCATGAGCGCATTGATGGCTCTGGCTTTCCCGATAAATTACACGGCGAGGAGATTACTTTAGGCGCGCGCGTGGTGGGTATTGCTGATCATTTTGATACCTTAACCAATCCTACCAACAGCACGCTAGCCCTCTCACCTTCCGAGGCACTCGCCTTTATGTGGGTAAAGGAACACGTTTATTTTGATAATTTATTACTTCAGTATTTTATTCATGCTATGGGCGTTTATCCACCTGGCTCGATTGTTAAATTATCTAATGGTCATATCGGCACGATTACCACCTCTGCTTCTGTTGCTCACCCCTTATCGCCAAATGTTTTAGAGTACATTCCAGGCGTTCCTAGAGCCGAAGCAATTATTACCGACTTAACTAAAAACCCTACGATTAAAATTGAAAAGCCCTTGCACTTTAGTGAATGCTCTGAAGAACAATTAGAATATTTATTACCCAAACGAAAAATTAGCTGGTTTATTTCTGAAGATAATTAAATATTTTCCACCCCTAGGCTAGCTGTACGTATACATTCCCACTCACTCGACCAGCTCATGACAGGCTTAAGCCCTCTTTTTTAAAGGGGGACGTTTATTCACCTAACTAGACATCCTTATTCCTTGAACTCAATACCTGCAAAACTTAATACACAACAACGCGCCGCCATTAAACTTACCGACCAGCCATTGTTGGTGTTAGCGGGTGCAGGCAGTGGCAAAACGCGCGTCATTACTGAAAAAATTGCTTATTTGGTCAACCATGGTTTACCCGCAAAACATATTGCCGCCGTGACTTTTACCAATAAAGCCGCAAAAGAAATGAAAAATCGCGTGAATCACTTGCTCTCCGCTACGCAAAGTCGAGGCTTACGGGTGTCAACATTTCATTCGCTGGGACTGGATATTCTTCGCAAAGAACACAGTGCCTTAGGCTATAAAGCCAACATTACTTTATTTGATGAACAGGACAAGCACAGTTTATTAAAAAGTCTAGTACGTGAACGTCCAAGTCACTACGATCCTGAACAGCTCGATGCCTATTCTCATCAGCTTGGGCAATGGAAAAACGCCTTCATTACGCCCGCACAAGCACTGCAATGTTCGCCTGCACATGACATCGCAACGGCGCAACTGTATCAAGACTATGTGCGCAGTTTAAAAGCCTATAACGCCGTTGATTTTGATGATTTAATTTTATTACCCGTGCTGCTGTTTCAAGAGCATCCTAAGGTCTTGGAAAAATGGCAAAATAAAATTCGTTATTTGCTGGTTGATGAATATCAGGACACCAATATTACCCAATACCAATTGGTTAAATTATTGGCTGGCTCGTTAGGAAAATTTACCGTGGTGGGTGATGACGATCAATCGATTTATGCCTGGCGCGGCGCGTCTACGAACAATTTACAATTTTTACAAAACGATTATCCACGCTTACAGGTTATTAAATTAGAACAAAATTACCGTTCCAGTGGCAGAATTCTTAAAGCCGCTAACCAATTGATTGCCAACAATCCCCATGTGTTTGAAAAAAAATTATGGAGTCAATTAAGTTACGGCGACCCCTTGCGCGTCCTCCCTCATAAAAACGAACGCATCGAAGCCCAACAAGTCGTTTCAGAAATTATTCACCATAAATTTAAGCACGGCGGACGTTATCAAGATTATGCTGTGTTGTATCGAGGCAATCATCAATCACGTTTGTTTGAAACCTGTTTTCGTGAAAACAACGTTCCTTATTTTATCAGTGGCAGTACCTCATTTTTTGCCTATGTAGAAATTAAAGATGTGTTGGCGTATTTGCGCTTAATTGTTAATCCTGAAGATGATGCCGCGTTTATTCGCATTATTAACACCCCCAAACGAGAAATTGGCCCCACCACCTTAGAAAAACTAGGGACTTATGCCAATGAACGCCACATTAGCTTATTTGCCGCCTGTAATGAATTGGGTATAAAACAACGCTTGTCAGACAAAGCGGCACAACGCTTAAGCACTTTTCATGAATGGCTGGTCACGCTGCAAGCCGATATTAAGCACAGCCCAGATTATCTTGCCGTCATTGAAGCCATGTTACAGCAACTGCATTATGAACACTGGCTGCGCGAAACAAGCAAATCTAAAGAAGCCGCTGAACGCAAGATTAAAAATGTCCGCGAACTTATGGCATGGCTGCAAAAAATCGTGGCTACGCCACAAACGCCTCAGCTTACGCTTAGTGAGTTAGTCGCTAAAATTTTGTTAATGGATATTTTAGATCGCAATCAAGAAGAAGAAAGCCAAGATCAAGTTAGCTTAATGACTCTCCATGCCGCCAAAGGCTTAGAATTTCCGCATGTGTTTTTAATTGGTATGGAAGAAAATATACTGCCTCATCAAAACAGTATTGATACGGGTGCTATTGAAGAAGAACGTCGCCTTGCTTATGTCGGTATCACTCGCGCCCAAAAAACCTGCACATTTAGTTACTGCACGCATCGTCAACGTTATGGTGAAATCAGCGAATGTGAACCCAGTCGTTTTTTAACTGAGCTGCCTGAAGAAGATTTAGAATGGGCTAATAAAAAAGAACTGCCCCCCGAAGAACGCAAAGCACGCGCCAAAGCTAATCTTGCCAACCTTAAAACAATGTTATCGTAATTACCCCTTCAATCCCCTTTTTTCAAAGGGGGCGGTGAATAGACAAGGTAGAGTTAATAACTTTGATAAAAACACCATATGTTTACCAACACATCAAGCTATTTTCGATTTTTCCATCGAGCATAAAAATACACGCTGCCTGAGACCACTCCCGTTACTGTTGCTGCAACCGCAACAACAGGCGCAGCAGTCACAATAAACGGAGCACTGGTAATTCCCAGCGCAATACCAACAGCAGTTAAACCTGTTGGTGCAACAACGCTTGCGCCAACGCCTACTGCGGCTGAAACAAGAGAGGTTGTCATGGCAACATCTTCAACACGTCTTGCTAATTTGTCATGTTTATTTTCATTTTCTTCGGTCATTAGTGCGCCCCCTATGTTGGTCTTGTTACTGTGTGACTTATTAGTGTCTAGCGTAAATATTGAAAGATGATAAACGTTTTTTATTAAAAAAAAACCCTGTAGTTTTGTTTGCTTTAGCTGGCTGGCTTTCGGTTGATTTTTGCTTCGTGCAACACTAAGATCCCTAAGTTAACACGCTACGCTAGGCCAGCAAATTCTCAGTTCTTAAGCATCATTCGCTACAAAAAATCTACAAAAATAATTGGGCTAAATACTTTTGTCATGATTAAAATGCTATAAAAGTAATTAACGAGGTTTTTTAATGTCAGACGATACCAATAACATTACACCACAAGCTAGCTATGGTTTTGATCCAACCTATGGCTTTTCTTTAGAGCAATTATTATCTGTGGAGGCACCCCCAGAACCTAAAGATTTTACTGCGTTTTGGGAGAAACGTTATCAGCATGCGCTAACCATTGCACCCATGCCAGTGATTCAATCAACAGATTTAACCCATCCTGATTGGCTGGTGTTTACTATTCAATACACTTCTACTGAACACTTTATTATTCGCGGCTGGTTATTGTTGCCCAAACACACAGCTATTGAGCGTGGTTTTATTATTGGTCATGGTTATGGTGGGCGTGACGGCCCCGACTTTCACCTGCCTTTTAACAATGCTGCGCTGTTATTTCCCTGCTTTCGCGGCTTGAGTCTTAGTACAAAACAAGGCATTTCACGCGAGGCTTACTGGCATGTCCGCCATGATATAGATAAAGTAGAGCGCTATATTTTAGGCGGCTGTGTGGACGATATTTGGCTGGGCAGCAGTTGTTTATTAACGCTGTTTCCTCACTTAGCAGGGCGGCTTGGGTATCTTGGGATTAGTTTTGGCGGCGGCTTGGGTGCGCTGGCATTAGCCTTTGATAAGCGGCTGGCGCGTGGGCATATCAATGTGCCAACGTTTGGGCATCATCCACTGCGCTTAAAACTGCCCACCCAGGGAAGCGCTAGCAGTCTGCAACAATATTACTTTACGCATAAAAAACAAACACTCCAGACCTTGCGTTATTACGATGCTGCGATTGCTGCTCAGTATATTACCCAACCCATGCATTGTGCCTGTGCCAAATTTGATCCTTGTGTTACACCACCAGGTCAATTTGCTATTTACAATGCCATCACCTCGGCTAAACAATTATTTATTTTAGATGCAGGACATCATCAATATCCTCGTCAAGCCATGCAAAATGCTGATCTGCTTGATGAGTTAGCTACATTTTTTGCCCCACTTACTTCAACCACTCAGCACACGTTAACTTAAAGGAGCCTTTGCATGAAACGCGAATATCACACTTGGTGGAGCAAGCATTTACAGCGTGATATGGAATTATTAGTGTTTGGTCATGCGGGTGCCAAAGTATTGATTTATCCCACCCGTGATGGTCGTTTTTACGAGTATGAAAAACTTGGGTTAGTGCACACGGTGCGCGATAAAATCGAACATGGTCATTTACAACTGTTTTGTATTGATGGTATTTATTCAGAAAGTTTTTATTGCGGCTGGGCACATCCTTCTGGGCGCATTCAACGCCATATCGCTTATGAACAGTACGTCCTCCACGAAGTCCTGCCGTTTATGAATACCCTTAATAAACATGATTGTGTTATTTCACATGGCTTAAGTTTAGGGGCGTTTCATGCCGCCAATATTGCTTTTCGTCATCCGCATTTATTTAAAAAACTGGTCGCGTTTTCTGGTCGTTATGATTTAACGCTGGCGGTGGAATCGTTTCATGATTTACTTGATGGTTATTACAGCGAGGATATTTATTTTCATACACCTAGTCATTTTCTACCTAATTTAGAGTGCCCAACCACGCTGTCACATTTACGTGCCATGGATATTGTCTTGGTTATTGGTCGCCAAGATCCTTTTTTGCATAATAATCAAGATCTCAGCCATATACTAAGCAGTAAAGGCGTGCCTCATAAACTGTTTCTTTGGAATGATCGTGCGCACAGTGGCTATTATTGGCGTCGTATGGCGCCGTTGTATCTTTAAGTGTTTAGCGTTCTGCCAACCACTGCTGGGCTTGAGCAAGCACCCAAGGCGCATCATCTAAAGTTAAATCATGCCCTGCCCACGCGTGTTGTTTTAAGGGCAGGTGCCATTGTTGACTAATGGCTTGCGTGCAGGCGGCAGACACTAAGCGATCGTGTACGCTGGCTAATAATAAAATCGGTACAGTAGGTTTTTGGTCATCAGGCGCATAACCTGCGGCGGCACGAAGTTGTTGCACCGCTGTGGCTAAGCGCAACGGACGTGCTTGTTGTATTTCCTGCCACGCCTTAGCCACGCTGTGATGCTTGGTTTTATCATTAGCCACTACGTTAACAATCGCTAATTCACGTTGATAACTGTTTCGCGCCGTCAACACATTAAGAATGTGTGGATAACTTTGCCAGCGCATACGTTGATAAAAAGGACTTAAACTGGCCAAACTGGTGTTCATTAAGATCGCGCCTGCACTGTCTTGCGGATACTGTTTAAGCCATTCCCAGACGACCATTGCGCCCAGTGAAACTGCTAAAAAAGTAACGGGCAACGACGTGTTCAGCCCCTCTGCAAAGGCTTGCTGCCTGACTGTTTCCATAATCTGTTGAATGCTAGCAGGACTGCGCTCACGGTAATATTTTCCTGCACCGGGCAAGTCTACAACGGTTATTTTTGCATCTGGAAATTGGGCATGTAGCTGCGCAATAAAATCTCCCCAATGCGCCGCTTCGCGTACTAAGCCTCGAACTAAGACCCAATGTAAGGGCGTTGCGGCGTTATTCTTGTCCATACCACAGTTTATTTGCTCGCGTTGTATTGGTTTTTTTCTGCTCGTGATTAAGCTGCGCCCAAGGCTGCGGAGATAATAAACTCCGATGCAGAAAATCAAATAACATGAAATGCCGACGAAAGACGCGCTGCTGTCGATGCGGCAGCATGGGATGAAACATGCCATGACGCGAAAACAAATGTAATGGACTTTTGCGTAACCATAACCACGACCCCATTTCTAAGGTGAGGGGCAAAAATAAGCGTTGTTCCTGAAAGCGTTCGCCAAATAAATCAATAAGATAATCCCATAAATCGCCATTAATTACATACTGTTGGGACATTGGTTCGATGCGATAAACATGGTGTTGATAGCAGCGGTCAAATAATTCTTTTAACGCCAAAGTTTCAGCAATAAAAGCAAACGAGGTGCGCTTAGACGCGTAAGGAAACCATAGCCTGTCTTTAATGCCAAAGCCTGAATGTAAGTCCAAGGCAATCGATAAAGGCGCACCAAACAACTGCTCTTTTACTACGTTACACAAGGCTTGTGCTTCTTTTTCCATCACTGACGCATTACCCCGATACCAAGGTAAATACGGCGTGAGGCGTTGACCACTGTATAAACGCGTAGCACCTTCGCCTTCAATAGGCGAATTGCGCATTAAATCAACACAATTACCATTTGAACGACGCCCTAAATAAACCCCGACTGGATTAACGATGGGTACAAATACTAAACGTGACTTTTCTAAACGAGCTTTAAATTCATCATCCCAACTTAATAACTGAGAAATGGTCTGCATATAAGACAAAATGACTTCAGAGCCAATTTTTTCTAAGCCATGCACGCCACCAAAAAACGCTAATACCGGGACATCGGGGGCAGTCGACCCCAAGGTAACGCAGTGAATGGGGAAGTCCAGATGTTTATAGCGAATACGGTCAATAATTTGCGTATGCGCTACGTCACCAAATTGTTCGATAATACGTTCCAGTTGATCTAGTTCAGGAAGATGAGGCATAGTTGTAATAAAGAAAAGTTAAACACTGAGCAGTGCTGAGTTAGCTATTAAAAACAGGGTTGACTTATGCGCTTGGGTTTATTCTGCGTAAAAAGCACGACTCTTAGCTTAGTATAATTCAGCTAATAATTTAGCCATCAACGCTTCCGCTTGTTTTAAATAACCACTGCCAAATAAGTTTAGGTGATTTAAGACTGGGTAGACATTATATAAATTCTTTCTTACCACATACCCCGCATCAATTGGATTAACGGCATCATAAGCGGCATAAATGTCTGGTGTTAATCCACCAAATAATTCCATCATGGCTAAATCAACTTCCTTATCACCAAAATAACATGCAGGATCAAAGACGACCGGCTTGCCGTACTCATCCATTGCCCAGTTGCCATGCCATAAATCACCATGCACTAAGGCTGGCGTTACCTGATATTGAGAAAAAAAGGCCGGCATATCGGCACATAAACGATCACCCAAGCTGTGTAATTTGCCAAGATAGCCTTTGCTTGCCGCAAGACGTAACTGAACACTAAGGCGCTGTTCTTGCCAAAACGCTACCCAAGAATCACGCGGGGTATTCACTTGCTCTGTTAAGCCTACGGTGTTGTTGCGATGCCAACCAAAATACGCTTGTTTAGTTAAATGTAAGTGTGCTAATTGTTCACCAAAGCGTGCGTGTGCAGCACCTTCTAACGGTCTTAAGGCAATAAACTCTAGCACCAAAAAGGCGTGTTGAGCGGTCTTACCAAAAGTAATCGGCTGCGGCACGCGCAAACAATGCGCCTGCCTTAACGCGACTAAGCCTGCATATTCAGCAGCAAACATATCCAAAGCCTCAACATGATTGAGCTTAACAAAAAACCGTTGTTTGACACTGCGCAAACAATAGGCTGTGCTGGTATCGCCACCTGAGACGGCCTCAGCATGCTCTAGTACAAACGCCTGCTGGGTGGTTAATTCAATTTGCTTAATAATATTTTGCCAATCCATTTGCTTACCTTACGAAGAACTTTTCAGTTATGCATATAAATTTAATACCCGATTAATCGAGGTAATAACCTGCTCAGTTGCGGGTGTATCCTGCACGGCAGACTCGCTTTCTGTGGTTAATCCAGAGTCATTACGCTGCTGATTGAAATTGGGTAAGGCCTGTTGAGAATGTTGCTGCTGCTGCGGGGGGTGTTGTGAAATATTTACATCCGCTAAGCTAAGATTTTGGGTCTGTAAAAGCTCTCTTAATTTTGGAATAGAGGCTTCTAAGGCTTGCCTGACTTCTTCGTGTGCTGAAGTAAATTGCACCGTCGCTTGATCTTGATTCATGTCAATGCGTACTGTCATTGGCCCTAAATGCTCTGGGTTTAAAGAAATTTCTGCGCTGGGCAGGGCTTTATTCAATTGCCAAACAATATGCTGCCCTAAGTCTTTGCTCCACTCAGGATGCGTAATAGGCTTAGCAATTTCTGGTAATTTTTCTTTATTTTCAACCAAGGCGGGGGCAGTGTGTGAAGCCGTCAAGACGGGTGTATCGGTCTCTATAGCGGTGCTTTGTTCGGTACTCACGGCAAGATCTTGACTCTCCGTTGCGGCGCTGCTGTCTTGTCCAACAACAGGGCGTTCTTGTTCAGACATCGCTGCCGAAAACGCCTGACCAGAGGCCGTCATGACTGCCGCTACGTTGCCAGTATTATCGACACGCTCTGATTCGGACGGATTTTCTGGCATAGTGCCTGCTTGCGCAGGTGTTGCTAACTGAGCTTGCAATGACTTATTTCCCACTAACTCAGCACTTAACCCACTGTTTTCTAAAACAGATGGCGTGTTAAGCTGGCCAGCAGGTGGCGTCACTAACATGGCAATAAAAGAATCCATCGGGGTCGCTGTTGCCTCGGCATCCTGTCCCGCTATCGATAGCTTTTCTTGCGCTGGCGTAAGCTGTAGGGTGTCTATTTTTTTATCATTTAGCGGTTTATTCTCTGACCTCTTACTCACGCCACCAGGCACGCCTGGTGGCTGCGCCTCGTCTTGTCGTGCTTGGGCTTGTTTACCCTGAGCCGTATGTGTTGGCTCACGTTGCCACTGCTCGCCTTGTGCCTCTTTTAAGGTCTCTGAAAAAGCACTCTCGACGGACGGGTTAT
>Ga0247833_1007138_pt1 | contig 11998 bp, 9 predicted proteins | sample LaCruzMarch2015__7_FD_187117 | JGI IMG/M metagenome (GOLD analysis project Ga0247833, IMG submission 187117) | Freshwater microbial communities from meromictic Lake La Cruz, Castile-La Mancha, Spain - LaCruzMarch2015_8m | ecosystem: Environmental > Aquatic > Freshwater > Lake | place: Spain...
TGATTATGCCCGATTACATAGGTATGGCTAGTGGTGACAGATGTCATTTGTATATGCACGCCAAAACCGAAGCCGATGCCACCATTGATATGCTTAAAGTTGTGAGCGATTCGCTTCATTTGTTTGGTGTAAAATCACTTGGTAAAATTTTTGTTTCGGGTTATTCGCAGGGGGGGCATGCGGCACTTGCCACCCACAAAATGTTGCAGGAAAAATATGCCGACAGATTTCAGGTTACCGCCAGCGCACCTATGTCCGGCCCCTACGATATTTCTTACGCAGTGTATGATGGTAGAAATAAATTTTATACCCAGCCCGGCTACATGCCCTATTTATTGAAGGGCTATTACGAAAGCATCGGGCAGCCCGAAAAAATTGCGGAGGTTTTCCAACAACCTTATGCATCTGTAATTCCTAAATTGTTGACGGGTGACTTCCCAATGGATGAGTTGAACAGAGAACTGCCTGACACGGCTTTTCTTTCGGTGCGAAAAGAATACTTTGAGGATTTTGAAAACAATCCGGAGCACCCTTTCCGCAAATATTTAAGTGAAAACAATGTGCACGACTGGAAGCCCGAAGCACCAGTAATGCTGTGCTATTGCAAAGGCGATGAACAAGTGAACTACCAAAACTCCATCCGCACCTACGAAGCCATGAAACGCAATGGCGCAGCTAAGGTTGAGTTATGGGATGCAGGCAAAAAGTTTGGGCACATCAACTGCGCACTTTTTTCGATGGTTTATACCAAAATGTATTTTGATGGTTATGTGCGCAACAAACCCGGTAGCCACGGACCACATTTCAAAAGAATGTTGCTGAACATCGGCAAGGCAGGAGTGAAGGCGTTTTAATTACCACTTCACCAAAGCCTTATTGAAAATATCATCCACCAACTGCTTATTGATTTCGTCAATCAATCGGTTTTCGATACTGAAAATATCTTCGCTGGAAGGCGCTTCGGCAAAACGCGTAAATACTTGTTGCCATTTATCTTTTTCTTCTTTCGTATTCACAAAGTCAACAGTAACACTAATGGTTAAACGATTGAGCGAGCTGCTGATGCCTGCCGTTGGTGCCTGATTGGTGTATGTAAGCGAACTGATGTAACCTTTAAATTGCAAGTCGCCCTCGGCACCCACCTGCTTTAAATTTCCTTCGGTAATAAACTTATTTTTCAGGCGGTCAGTAAATATCTGACTCAATAATGCAGGACCATTATTCGCGCGATTTTGAAACAATTCAATCTGCACAGTTTTAATATCGGCAGGAATATTTGCGCCACTAAAAGAGTAAATCTTACATCCCTGCATCAAAACAAAACTCATCAACACAAAAAGAATCGGCAAACGCATCAATTATGCTTTTGGTTCTTCGGTTGAAGGCGTTTCTTCTACATCTGCTTCCACAACTTCCGGTGTGCTTTCTTCTATGGCAACAACTTCTGCTGCATCGGTTTCTTCAACAGCATCTTCTGTCACTGGTTCCTCTCTTGCTTCTTTAGGCTTGTTACCAACCTGCGCTTGTTTGCGTTTAGGTTGTTGCAGTTTTTCAAGTGTTTTATGAATGTCCGCAATCTTCACCTCTTTGGATGAAATCGCTTCCTGAATCATATTCAATTTCAATTTTACCAATTGAATTTCCAAAGCATTCGCTTTGGGATTGTTTATCTTTTTGGTATAATAATCCAAGTCGGCTTTATCGCGTTGCAAAGATTTTTCCATGCTGCCAACAATCTTGCTCAGGTTCTCTACACGCGATGCATTTTTGTTAGAGGCAAAACTATTGCGCGCTTCATTCAGTTGTTGAAATGCCGCATCAAAAGCCTTGCGGATGTTGTTGTCATCTGATTTAGTAAATCGCTTGCCGCGAATACCCAATTGCATTTGCTTCAACTCTTCAAACAACTCTTTGAACTGCGCACCCTCCACCAATTTTGTTTTGAAGGTTTCGATCAATGCAGAAACTTCATCGCGCAATTTCGCTGAGGATTCTTCGTATTGTGCGCCTTCATTTTTGCGTAACCCCTTCAGCACTTCAAAAATCTTATTTACCTCTTCCTTTATCTCATCCAGTTTTGATTGAGAGATATCGCGCTCCTTTTTGTGCTCCAACACCCTTTCCCAAAAACCTTTTGCATCATCAAACAAACTGCGACTGTATGATGTAAGCTCCGCAGCCTGTTTTTTCAACGCTTCCAATTCAATCAGATAAGACTCCCAAAGTTTATTGGTCAGCAATCGATACGCCCACTCGTTTTGCTTAGCGCGAATCTTACCTGTTTCTTCGCTTTTAATATCGGCAGGCAAAATTGAATCTTCATTCAGATTAGGCTGAACTGTAATTGTTCCTTCGGGCAATTGAACTGCTTCGCCCGCAGCCCATTGTTCTAATTGTTCGCTAGAGAAAGCGGCTTTGGGTATAATGCATAAACTAACCTGAAAAGCTTCTTCGAGCAATTCAAATGCTAATGAAACTTCTTTGCCATCTCCGGCTGTACCTTTTGCCGTGAATCTTGTTTGCATGAATAATTTTTGAAAAGGAGGCAAAAGTAATTTCTTTCGCCAAAACCATGCAAAGCGGAATGCAATCAGATTTTATTGAAAGAATAAAGCAACGTTTACAACGACCCTTACCAGGCGAAGATGCGCAGTATAGAATGGCACCAACCTATCGCCCGCGCATGACTTCTGACGAAATTGCTCAACAGCAACCACGCTTAGGTGGAGTGTTGGTTTTGTTATATCAAAAAGAAAATGAGTGGTTCACAGTATTCACACAACGCAGGAAGTATGAGGGTGTGCATAGCGGACAAATGAGTTTTCCAGGCGGAAAGATTGATGATGCCGATGAAGACATAATTCAAACAGCATTGCGCGAAGCAGAGGAAGAAATTGGTGTACCCAAAGCTGCGGTAGAAGTTATTGGAAGACTGACAGAGCTTTATATTCCGCCAAGCAATTTCCTTGTGCATCCTGTTGTAGCACATTTACATGGCGATAAAAAATTCACTGCACAAGAAAGAGAAGTGCAGGAAATCGTAGAGATACCACTTTCATTTTTCTTGTCATCAAACAGCATTAAGCAGACAGAAATTCATTTGCAGCAAGGAGTAACCACTAAAGTTCCGGCATTCGTTTTTGGCGAGTATATTATTTGGGGTGCCACAGCAATTGTGCTAAGTGAACTAAAAGAAATTTTAGAAGAAGCAGGGTTGTAAAATCAGAATTTGTTCGCCATAAAAAGACCACCAGCAACTGCTGCAATACAACAAACAACATTCAAAACAATATTAACAGAGGCACCGGTGTAATTTCCTTGTTGAAACAAATTCAATGTCTCAGCACTAAACGTTGAAAAGGTAGAAAAACCTCCGCAAAAACCAGTCGCCAAAAAGAGTTTTTGATTACTTGTTGAAGCATAAAGTGAAATAAAAACGCCTAGCAAAAAACTTGAAGCAAAATTTGCTGAAAATGTAGCTATTGGAAGAATACAATTAGAGGGTAAATAGACACTGAAAGCATAACGCAACAAACTACCTAAACCACCGCCCAAAAAGACCAGAGCGAAATTCATATCACACTTTCTGCAACCTTTGATTGCCTTCCTTCAAATATGCGTTTGCCTTTATTATACAACAGTTGAAAGATGATAAACACCAAAGCAAAATATGCAAATGCCCCCAAGGTTACTGCCCAATTCCATTCAATAGTACCGGTAATTATTAGTACACATGCAGGTATAGAAATCAGTGAAACAAAAATTAAAACAGCGGCAACTTGCCGATCGTTCAAACCGAGATAAACAAGATGATGTGTGATGTGGTCTTTGCCCCCAACAAAAGGAGATTGCTTACGTATAAGCCTGCGAATGGTAACGGTGATTGTATCAATAAGTGGCACAATGAAGAAAAGCATTGGCACAACAAATTGTTTCAACTGAATAAATTCCGTTGTCCCTGAGTCTTTGTAATCCCAAATGAATACCATGCTGGAGGCTGCAAGAAACACACCAAGAAATTGACTGCCGGTATCACCCATATATATTTTGGAGGGATTCCAGTTGAAGTAAAGAAATCCAATTAGGGAGCCCAACACCCCAACCAACATCACTAAGTATAAATTGTTTTCTATGTAGCCAATCGATAGGATAACAGCAATCATTCCGGTAATAATGCTTGCCGAAACAGTAGTAGTAATCGCATCCATGTTGTCCAGCATATTTATGGAATTCATCATGCCAATTACCCAAATAGTTGTTATTAAAAAATCAACTGAATCAACTCCAAAAATTTTGATGTAAACATCAGATACTATCAAAATGTAAGCGCAACTTAATTGTCCGATAAATTTTACCAATGGATTTGTATTATATGCGTCATCTGCTAATCCCAATAAAAAGCCTAAGCTGGAAGCCGCCATTAGTCCAATCAATCTTTTATCTAAAAATGTTGAAGCCTCTCGCGGAATAGTTCCAATGACAGAAATAGACACGAGAAATACGATAAAAAAAGAGATGCCCCCTATTGCTGGTTTTACATTTGCACTCCATCTCACTTGACTAATTTCTTTATTCCTAGAGCCAAGATTTACTGAGAATTTTAAAAACAACCAGTTTATCAGAAATGAAAACAAAACTGATATCACAAAAAACAAAGCAAGAAATAATGCTAAGAATTTCTCTTCCACCTGTTAAGGTTTTAATGCTTTAAAAATGCGGGAAACAAGTGATTCTTTCTTAATGGGTTTTGAAGACGTATCATCGCTATAATATCCAGTTTTATAACCGTAAGAACCATAAATCCCATAGCCATATCCATAGCCGTATCCATAGCCATAGGAAGAACCATATGAATATCCTGATGGACCTCTACCGAAATCATTAAGTATAATACCGAGGTTTTTAACTTCATTTTCGGTATAGAGTTTATTAATATTTCCAACAAATGATTTGTTAGAATATGCCGCTCTTAATACATAAATAGGATAATCTGCTTTTTTCAAGATGCTCAAAGCATCAGTTACCAATCCAATTGGAGGAGTGTCAATAACAATGAAGTCATACTTAGTTTTTAAATAGTCAATCAGATCATTCATTGTACTATTCAGAATCAATTCAGAAGGGTTAGGGGGAATGGGGCCGGCCGGAATTACATCAATATTTTTTATCTCTGTTTTATGGATAGCCTCACCAATCTCTGATTGTTTACTTAAAATAGTGCTCACTCCTTTTGGAGAATCAATATTGAAAATCTTCCCAAGGCGAGGCTTTCGCATGTCACAGTCAATAATGATAACCTTTTTATCTAACATGCTCATGATTGCAGCCAGATTTATGGCTGTAAAAGTTTTTCCCTCACCAGGAATTGTTGAAGTAGAGGCCAATACTTTTGCTCCCTCAGAGCTACTTATAAACTGATAATTGGAACGAATTGCTCGAAAAGCCTCTGTAATAGTTGACTTAGGGTTTTTAGTAACAACTACCTGTGAGCGCTCCATAGGGGTATTGTAGCTGGGCACAACGCCTAAAATAGGCACATTTGTTTTTGAAGCAATTTCACTTATCGACACAATATTTTTGTGAAGTAAGAACCTTACAACAACGATTAAAAGCCCAATCAACAATCCTAAAAGGAAACCCCCTATTTTAATTTGGTCTTCTAAAGGAGATACTGGACTTCTAGGTAGACTTGCTTCAGCTAGTAAAGTATAATCAGGAACTATACCTGCAGAGGCTATTGCGTAAGAGTAACGTTGATCAAAAAGATTATAAAAGAACTTATTACGCGCTTCTGCCAATCGAGTCATTCGTTTTAACTGTTCCTGCAATTCAGGTAACGAATATACTTTTGAAAGAATTTTCTGGTAATGCTCGCGTTGCTTTGCTAGTTGACTGTTAGTTGTATTAAGGGCATTTTCTGTCCTCTTTAAAAGTTGAGATTTTGATGCTAAAATTTGCTTGTCAATATTCCTTACTTCTGGATGATCTATAGTTACATCTAACAACCTTAACTCTCTTAACTGTTGAGAGTGATTAATCTTTTCGATGTCTGCCTCAATATTCAATTCAGAATCTTTTATTTGTAAATAAGGAAGTGAGGTATAGTCTTTAGTTTTTTGAACAATCTCCTTAAAGTTCTGTATCGAAAATAATCTGCGTTCAGTAAGTAAAATTTCATTCTGCAAATTGTACATATTTTGAAGCAAATTGTCATAAGAGCTTGATTCGCCAAAAAGTTCATTTTGGATTTTGAATTTTGATAGTGAGTCTTGCATCGCCTCTTGCGCTCTTCCAAATGAATCCATTTGCGCATCAATAAACAAAACTGTATTATCTATGCTTTCACGCTTTTTCTTTACATCAAAAGTTATAAATTCTCGCGATAAAAGTTTTAAAATATCTCTTGCTTTTTCAGGATTTTGATCTTGACAAAAAATATCTAACACTTTATTTTTACTCTCAATTGGAGTTAAACTTATTTTTGAGGTTATCATATTAATCATAAAACCCCGATCATAAAATTTAAAGAAATAAATGGCATTTATCTCTTCGGCCTTTGGTTTGTGATTTTGAAGGTTGATAATTCCGGAAAAGTGCCTGGTCGAAAATCGTTGACCAAAACGATACTCATACTCAATATCTTGACCATCAATACTATAAGAGATTAGAAACTTGCTCTTGTTAATAATTTTTAGATAAACAGGAATATTGCTGATTTTGTAATCAATCATCTCCCCTTCAACTTTAAAAGGACAGGTTTTGTAAATCTCATCTACAATAAACTTTGATTTACCTTCTTTAAAGTAGCCAATATTTAACTTCAGTGAATCGCAAATGGCACCAATCATAATTGGTGATTTTATCATTTGCATTTCTCTATTTATTTCAGACATATCTTGTTCAAAAACTAAATTTTGAATACCAAGAATTTGTGTAGATTTTTCTGTTTTTAGAATCAACTTGGTTGAAGATTCATAGACCCGTGGAGTGTATCGCAGGTATAACAATGAAATAGTTACACAAATAACAATCGATAGTATTATCCAAATAATACTGTTGTTTAAAATGTATAGAATTAAGCCAGGATTAAAGTCATCCACAGATATCCCGCCGGAGGTACTTTGCTGACCACTACCTGAAAAGTCAATTTTAGTTTCCACTTAATCCTTTTCCTAATAAATAAAATGAAGTAACAGAATTTACTATCGTAAATATTATTGATGTTTCACGCAAAATATCTCTAATATATTGTCTGCGCGGTTCCAAGTAAATTACATCATTTGACTGAACAATTAAATTTGCCTTCTGCATGCCCTCAATAGTAGAGATATCAATTATATAGATTTGAGGGTTATTAAAATTGCCTCTAATAATCTTTATTTTATATGCTTTAATGTTCTGACCAACACCCCCAGATCTTGCTATTACTTCAAACAAGCTTGTAGGGACATTATTTAAAGGCACCACACTTGCTGAAAACCCGTTAAATAAAAAACATCGTCTGTTAGTGACCCTTACTTCAACAAAAGGAGAAACTATAAAAGCAGACATTCTCTCTGCAATCAGCCTTTCTAATTCTGTTTCGGTGTATCCTTTTACGTTTAATTCACCAATTACAGGAATACGTAGATACCCATCTTTATCTACAATTAAATCAACCCCGCCTCTTCCTGCCAAATTGCTGCCAACGGCTCCAATATTAACATTTTGCCCCCCGCTACCCAATACATCAATTAACTTAAATCCATCTCTGGAATACACACCGATAGTAATCTGGTCAAAGGGTTGGATAACATATTGATCCACCATCTTTTCTTGCAACTCAAACGATTGATACTTGCCCTGTTGAAACATCAAACCGGGGTAAATTAACTTGCAGGATGGTGTAAACATCAACACCAGAATAAAAAACAGGCACAGCAGATATATTTGCCTCATATATAATTGTTGCCACAAACCTACTTAATTAAGCAGATTGGGCAACTGATTTATCACCGTTCAATAATGAGTTGTACAATTTTGTCATATCAGCGCAAAGTCGTTTGTAGCTGAATTGCTTTAATGCGTAATCACTGCCTTCGTTGCTCATTGCTGTTCGCAAATTATCATCATTCACAAGTAATGTCAAGGCTTCGGCAAAGGCATTCACATCTTGTTTCGGACACAAAAGCGCTGATTTGCCTTCTTCTACAATGTCTTCGATGCCACCAACTCTGGTCGAAACAATTGGTTTGCCGGCTGCCTGTGCTTCAATTAAACTGACAGGAGTGCCTTCGTTGTTGGAAGTTAAGGTAATAATATCTAAACCTGCATTGCATACACTTACATCTTTAATCCATGAAGTAAAAGTGAGTAGTGCTGAATTCTGTTTGTCTGATGAAAATGGAATTCCTAATGCTGTGGCTTCGGCTTCGATTGCACTACGCAATTCACCATCACCAATTATAAAAGCTCGAACTTTTTTATCTGTGTTTTCTGAAAGCTTTTTCAGGCCTTGCAGAAATAGCGAGTGGTTTTTTATAGGAACCAATCTGCCTATAATTCCAATCGCAATTTCATCGTCTTTTATATTGTATTCAGTGCGAAAGGCTTTGCGCTTTTCTTTCTGATTTTCAGCGAAACGTTGCAAATCGAAACCAAGGCTCACTATTTCAAATTTGCTTTTAGGGGCAATGTTAAATTCATCTGTCAGTTCCGAAAGTTGTTTGGGACTGAGGGCAATAATTTTTGTGGAATAACGCGCCAGATATCTTTCAATAGCTAAAAACATTTTTGTTTTTGCGGGGCTGAAGTAAGAATGAAAAACGTGCCCGTGAAAGGTGTGAATGATAATCGGTACACCTGCATGGCGCGCTGCCAACCTGCCTACAGCCCCTGCTTTTGCAGCGTGAGTATGTACAATATCCGGTTTAAAATCCGTAATGATTTGTCTGAGTCTGAAATATGATTTATAGTCTCGAAATGGATTTAACTCGCGATACATTTCGGGTAAGTACAAAGGTTTTAATCCCAGTTCTTCTACTATAAATTCTGAACTTTCTTCGGTCTTATCGTGCATGCCCGACACTAACAGGGTTTCAAACTCATCCATGTGTTTGGTCAGATAGGCTGCATTGTAGGTTGGTCCGCCAAGATTGAGGCGATTTATGATTCTTAAAACTCTTGGTTTGCGATTAACCATATCTTACTTCTAAAAATACTTTTTATACCAATGATGAAAAACAATCAAGCCCCAAATTCTTGCATGCACATCACCAGGGTTTGACGAATGTAATTGCTCCTTCAATTTCTTTACTTCCTGCACATCAAAAATTCCTTGCGCAGCCACAAATTCATCATTCAAATAGTCAAGTTCAATTTTGTCTTTCAATGCTGTGCGAAACCATTTCAAAAGCGGCACTTCAAAACCGCTTTTTGGGCGCGTGAACAGTTCTTCGGGTAATTCATTTCTGAAAGCATCTTTCAAAATGGATTTGCCTACCCCATTTCTCAACTTGTAATCAAAGGGAAGCGAAAACGCAAAATCAACTACCGTAAAATCTAAAAGGGGCACGCGCACTTCAAGACTGTTTGCCATGCTCATCAAATCAACTTTGGTGAGCATATCATTTGGCAACACCATTTTCGTATCTGCTAAAAGCATGGTGTTCATTGCCTTGCCCGAATCAATCACTGCAAATAACTCCCTTGAAACATCAGCTGCTTTACCCGAAACAGCATGCTTTTTATTCAATAATTTTAGTGCATCGCCTTTATCTACAAAGGCACACCAGCGCCAGTATCTTTCAGCATTACTCAATTGCAATCCTGCGCTGTATCGCTGCAATTGCCTGAACAGATTCATAAACTTTGAGTGACGCGAAGCAGGCAACATATCCAATATTGCTTTGCTGTTTTTCAGCACCACATTCACTAGGTTATTTTGCCTTGCGCGCAGCTCAGCTTTGTGTTTGTTATAGCCTGCAAATAGCTCATCGCCACCATCGCCACTGAGCGCCACGGTGACATGTTTGCGTGTGTAGTTGCTTAAAATATATACAGCAATAGCCGATGAATCGGCAAAGGGTTCGTCAATGTAATCAAGTATGTTGTTGAGGTTTTCAAACATCTCGTTGGTGGTGATGCTAAAAACGGTGTGATTGGTGTTGTACTTTTTTGCAACAAGATTGGCATACTTTGTTTCGTCAAAATATGGCTCGTCTTTAAAGCCGATAGAAAACGTGTTGAGGTGACTGGTGTGTTTGGCAGCCTGACTTACAACAATAGAAGAATCAATACCACCGCTCAAGAAAGCACCCAGCGGCACATCGCTCACCAAACGCCTTTGCACAGATGCTTCTACCAAATCATGCAGTTTTGTTTGCGCTTTTTCATAAGTCAAGGATGACTGATTTTCATCGCTGCATTGTATGCTGTAAAAAGCTTGTTCAACAACTTTTTTTGCATTGCCCGAAATTTTCATCCAGTGCCCGGGCAGTAGCTTTCTGAAGCCCTTGAGCATAGAGTTGCCCAACGGTATGTAGTTCAGTTGCAGGTAAAGCGAGAGTGTATCGAAGTCAATTTCTTTTTTCACCGGAAATTGCAGCAGTGCTTTCATTTCGGAGGCAAACAGCAATTGCTTTTCATCTTCAAAAATCACCATTGGTTTGATGCCAAACCTGTCGCGCACCAGCCATAGATTTTCTTGCTGCGCATCATACACCGCAAAGGCAAAAAATCCATTCAGCAGGTTTAGGCACTCAATACCTTTTTTGATAAACAGATGCAGCAGCACTTCGGTGTCGCTGTGGGTTTGAAAAACCGTATCGCTCAGATAGCTGTCGCGCAACTCGCGATAGTTGAAAATTTCGCCATTAAAAACAATGGTGTATCTGCCTGACGGGTCTATAAAAGGTTGATTGGCAGAGGTGGAAGTGTCAATAATAGAAAGCCTTGCGTGACCTAAACCAATATCGTTTTTGATAAATTGATTTTGTGCATCGGGTCCGCGTTTAGAAAGTTGCTTAACCGCAGCCTTCAAAAAATCCTCGTAGCCGATTGCCCTCTCCTTTAAAACATAGCCTGCAATTCCACACATAATAAGCGGGGGCGAAGATAGGATATTAAGGAACTTGAGGTGGGTGGCTTAAAACATAGGGCAAAAAATTATCCGCTTGCTCTTTTTGGTTCTGCCGATGTAAATCATGGTTACTTCAAAAGCACCCAGGCCGCTCTTGCTTCTTTTAAGTTCTGAAACGGTAAAGTCATAGCTGACGCCCAATTTAAAACCCTGATAGTCGAAAGCGCCATAAATAGCGGTGGCATCTGCCGCTATATTTTTGTTGGTCAGGTTGTTTACGCGCGTAAGGGTGCCCAGCGAAACAGTTGCTGCGGGCGTGATGTCGAAAGCTATTGAAGCCCCCGGCAGCAATTGGTCGGCAGTTTCGTTGCGCATATACATGGCGCAAGGCAGCAGGTGCGTTCTGTCGCCCAGCGTGATGTCTATACCCGTGTGGACGTTCCAGCGCAGGTACCAGCGCGCAGGGGCATTCATTAAAAACTGATTGCGCGATTGTGACACATTGAACACCGAGCCGCCTGCATACATACTTAGCCTGCGGTTGATTTTGCCAAACCACAACAAGCCTCCGTTCAGGTTAATCAAACCTATGGCGGAGGCGGCAATTTGTTCTTCGTTGCTAAGGGTTTCAAAAAAGTTGGTGCCCACAAACTGACTTTCAAACCGCAAGCCCGCCTGGCGGATGCTTTTGTGGGTGTAGCCGATTTGAATGCCTGCCGAAAGCTGATGCGCTTTGCGCTTGCCCAGGCTTTTGATATAAGCAGCCGAAATGCAACCTGAGAAAGAGCTAAATGCATTGCCCCCGGTTTGGTCGCTGATAAAAATGCCGCCAAGGCCCACGGCATCATCGTTGATGGTGATGGGCGCATCAAAAAACACCGAGGGGGTAGAAAATGGCGCGTTGAAAAAACCTGACTGTGCCGCGCCAAACCACTGGCT
>Ga0247833_1007140_pt1 | contig 11991 bp, 18 predicted proteins | sample LaCruzMarch2015__7_FD_187117 | JGI IMG/M metagenome (GOLD analysis project Ga0247833, IMG submission 187117) | Freshwater microbial communities from meromictic Lake La Cruz, Castile-La Mancha, Spain - LaCruzMarch2015_8m | ecosystem: Environmental > Aquatic > Freshwater > Lake | place: Spain...
GAGGTCTATCCCTGGATCCAGGCCTTCTGAGCCCCGCGCCGGCGCAGGGGCTGGAGCAACGCCAACGACGCCAGTTCAGCCGCGGGGCCAGCCGTCCTGGGCCTGCTGCCACACCCAGGCGGCCACCGCTGCAGCGCCCCCCTCACCGAGGGCCTGGCCGTAGCCGCCCATCTGGCCGATGCCCACCGCCGCGATCGTGGCGATCACCGCTGGGTCGGCGGCACCATTGCGCTCCAGGGCCGCCAGCTTCAGCGTCTTGCCGCGGCGGATGATGTTGCCGCCCTGGAGATGGCAGCCGGCGCAGTGGGCCTCGAACAGCCGGCCGCCGCTTTCGAGACGGGCGACCTCAGGATCGCCGGAATCCAACGCTGAGGCCCGCCCTGCGGAGCCCAGGGCCGGTGGTGGCAGGATCAGGCCCAGCAGCAGGAGCAGGGCCACCAGGGCCGACAACAGCGGGCGCCAGCGGATCAATCCTCTTCGTCGGCGCTGCCGGCGGGGATCAGGCGGATCTGCTTGCGGCCGAGCTTGATCTCGAACTCATCACCGGGCTTGAGATCCAGCATGGCGGTGTAGGCCTTGCCGATCAGCAGATTGCCATTGCCCTGCACCGTGGCCACATAGCTGAGTTTGCGCCCACCTTTGCCCACCTTGCCGGCCGCACCGAACTCGACGCCTTTGGCCTCAAGCAGGGCCTCGTAGAAGGCGGTGAAGTTCAGGCGCTCGGCACCATCCTTCTTGGTGGAAACATAGCCACAGGCCCGCACGATCTCGGACTTGCCGACATCGCCGAGTTCCTTGACCTTGGCCAGCAATTCAGATCCAGTCAGCATGGTATGTAAGCGGTGTCGGGTGTGTGGTTAGAACCAAAACATACACTAGCGCCATCAGCCTGCAGCCGAAAGCGGCGACAATCCATGCACATTCACCGCCACGATGCTGCCGATCCGTCCACTCCGGCCCGATGATTGCCAGCAGCTGGTCGCTGTGTATCACGAGGCGGTCATCAGCCAGGCCGGCAACCTCTACAGCCCGTCACAGATCGAGGCCTGGTCACAACAGGCGAGCCGCAATGATGCCTTCGGGTCGTCACTGCGACGCGGCCATGGGTTGGTGAGCTGTGCCATCGACGACGACACGATCATCGAAGCGTTTGCCCTTCTCGACCCCATCGACCGGCTCGCCCTGCTCTACTGCCGGGGCCGCTCCAGTCGCCAGGGACGGGCCAGTGCCCTGCTGGGGGCCCTGGAGCGGCACGCCCGCTCCCAGGGGGTGGGCCGTCTGCGCACCGAGGCCAGCCAGCTGTCACGGCCACTGCTGGAGCGACGGGGCTGGGTGGTGGACGCCGAAGAAACGGTGATCCTGGGCGGCGTCTCCTTCCTGCGCTGGCGGATGGGCAAGGATCTGCCCTGACGCCTGAGCGCCTCCCCCCATGGCCGAAGCCCAGCTGCAGCAGTTCCTGGAGAAGGTGCGCCAGCTCAATGCCTTCGTGGCCCTGAGCGAGGCCGATCCCGCCCTGAGAGCGGCCCTGCGCGACTGTGGCGATCACCATCAGGTGGTGGCCCTGGCCCGCTCCTGCGGCTTCGAGATCGGCCGGCGTTGGGGCGAGCCAGCAGCAGGCGACGGAGCCGAGGCCGGCTCCGCTGGGGCTGATGGATCCCTGGTGCGGGGCCCCTGCCCTGCCGCTGGGGAGGAAGTGACAACGGTGCTGCTGCACACCCCGCAGCTGCGCCTGGAGCGGATCCACTCCTGCAGCGCCTCCAGCCCGGAGGGCTTCTGGTACGACCAGACGGAGCAGGAATGGGTGCTGCTGCAGCAGGGCAGCGCCCGGTTGCAGTTCGCCGATGAGGCCGAACCCCGTTCCTTGGCCTGTGGTGACGCGCTGCTGATCAGTGCGGGCCGGCGGCACCGGCTGCTGGCGACGGACCCGCCTCCTGGAACGATCTGGCTGGCCCTGTTCTGGCCAGCCCATTCGGCTCACTGACGTCCTGTTCATTGGCGCGGCGCACCATCCAGAAGGCCGCCGCCAGGCACAGCACCGCTACCCCGAGTCCCACCACCAGCAGCGGTTTGTTCTCGGCGTTCGGGGGCAGCACGATCACCTTGCGGGCCACGGCCGTGATGGCGGTGAGCAGCACCAGTTCGATCTGCACCACATGGCGGCGCAGGTAGGAGGTGATGTTCTGCAGCACCTCAATGGCGATCAGCAGGTTGAGCAGATCACCCAGCACGGCGATCAGACCCTGGCCCTCCCAGCGCACGCCGGGATTCGCCAGCTGCAGGAGCACATCAAAGCAGAACTTGAGGGTGGCCACCGCCAGCACCAGGAACAGCATGGCGGCCAGCAGCTTGGCGACCAGGCGCTCGCCCTGGTCGATCAGGCGAAGAAAGATCCTGTCCTGGAAGATCCGCTGCAGGCGTCGCATCAGTTCTTGAACGGCTGGTAGTTGGGCTGGGCCTGCGTGTCGCTGGGGGAATTCTGGATCACCGTGTCGCAGGTGATCGAGCCATCGGTGGCGGTGACGCAGTTGGTGGGCTTGATCTGGGTTTCCGGGCCCACATTGCCACCACGCTTGAGCATGAAGGACTCGACCTGGGCCTGGGCCGCGCCGCTGAAGCTCAGGCCGGCCACCAGGGCAGCGGCGGCCCGCAGGGACCAGGGGAAGACGCGGGTGAGGACGGCGGTGGCGTTCATGGTGGTGGGCGTCGGCGCGGGGCCGCTGGATCGATCAGACCCCACTCTGGAGGCTGGTCGCCTGGCCCGCCAGCGCAGCGCGTGCAATGCGTCAGCTGCCGCTGTCGCCGCGGATTTCCTGCAGCAGCAGGTCGAGCTGCCCCATCGAATCCGCCATCGGGTCGCCGGCGTCAAAGAACGCGCCGTCCTCGCCGGGTTCTTCGGCCAGCCACTGGGCTTCGATGGCACAGAGGCGTTCGGCCAGGCCCGCCGCCCCCTGGCGGATCCAGGTGTGGTGCAGCTCCTCGAGCAGCACGGGCATGCGGATTGAACCCGCCCTCAGGGCCCGGCGCAGGTCGGACTGGGTGCGGCCGGTGAGACGCAACCAATCCTTGAGAAGGCTCTGGAGCTCGTCGAGCTGCTCCGGGCTGAGGGAGGGGGCGGACACTGGCATGGCCAGACGCTACCCCTGCTGGCGGAAGAGGGGGAACCAGCGATCCAGCCGGCTCTGGGCCCGGGCGCGGATCGTCGGGGTGCGGTGGGTGCTGCACAGCCCCAGCAGGGCCGTGATGGCCACCATGTCGTCACTGAAGCCGGCCACCGGGATGAAATCGGGGATCACATCGAGGGGCAGCAGCAGGTAGGTGAGGGCGGCCAGCACGGTGAGCCGCACCTGGGGGGGGGTGGCGCCGTCGAGCAGCAGCTCCATGCACTCGAAGGCGGGGCGGGCGATGGTGCGGCCGGCCCGGCGCAGCAGCCGCACCAGCAGCGCCTCATCAAGCACCGCGCTCTCGAGCACTTCGGCATCGACGGGGGCCTGATCAGCGGGAGCAACAGCCATGGCGATCTGCTCGGGGGAAGTGACACGCCAACGGGTTGGGCGTCCATTCATTCTGTGGGCCACGGCGGGCGATCCACGAGGGGCGGATCCCCCACCATTCACTCCTCCACCAGGCCGCTCTCGATGCCGGTTTTGCGCAGCTTGCGCAGGGCCCGCTGCACCACCTGGCGGCAGTACTCACGGCTGCATTCCAGCTGCCGGGCCACCTCGGCCAGGGTGCGCCACTCGTGACTGCCGTCGAGCCCGAAGCGCAGCATCACCACCGTGCGCTCCTTTGGGGTGAGGTTGGACTTCTCCAGCAGCGTCCAGACCGACTCGGTGCGCTCGGCCTGCTCGGCCCGCTCCATCGGCGCCGGCTCGTTGCTGGCCAGCACATCCACCAGCTCGGAGGGATCGGCCTTGGAGCGCACGGCCCCCTGCAGGCTGACGGTGACGCTGCGCAGCTCGCAGCCCAGCAGGTCTTCGACCTCGGCCACGGGCAGCCCCATGGCGGTGGCCAGCTCCCCGGCGCTGGGGGAATGGCCGTGGGACTGGAGATGGCGTGCCTTGGCGGCGCGCAGCCGGGTGAGCTTCTCGTTGACGTTGACGGGAATGCGGATCGTGCGGCTCTGGGTGGAGAGGGCCCGGTTCAGACCCTGACGAATCCACCAGTAGGCATAGGTGCTGAAACGGTGACCACGGGTGGGATCAAACTTTTCGACGGCGCGGGTCAGACCGATGGTGCCTTCCTGGATGAGATCTAATAGATCAAGGCCCTTGCCCTGATAGCGCTTGGCGAGATTGACGACCAGCCGCAGATTGGCTGTCACCATTTGCTGTTTTGCCCGCTCCCCGTTGCGCAGGGTGCGCTTTTCGATGTCGTCGTAGTCGCAGGCGGGGCCGCTGCCGCCCGCCTCGGAACAGCGTTCCTGCAGGCTGACCATCGCCTGCACTTTTCGCCCGAGGGTGAGCTCCTGCTCAGGGGTGAGCAGCTGATGGCGGCCGATCTCGCCGAGAAAGGCACTGAGGGAACTCGCCATAGAGCAACCGAATCGCTGTGTTGAACCTACGGTTGTTTCTGGATGTTCCTGAAACAAACAGAAAGCCTTCAGTGTTCCGTTGCGTCTTGCGCACAAAGGGCGCTGATTCCTTATTTCCTGCTGATTTCAAGCTGATATCCGGTGGCTGTTCCGCCCGAGAGCCCGGAGGCCCGGAGCCAGCCGCTACCGTCCGGGGCGATCCCCTGACACCAGCCGATGGCCGGGCTTCTCTCCATCCCCTCCGAGGTGCTCTCGAGCGCCGGGGTGGCCTACGTGCACTACCTGAGCTTCATGGTCTGCTTCGGCGCCCTGGTGCTGGAGCGGCGCCTGATCCGGCCCGACCCCGACCGCAAGGACGCGATCCTGATGGTGATCACGGACGTGACCTACGGCCTGGCGGCCCTGGGGGTGCTGGTCAGCGGCATCCTGCGGGTGCTGTATTTCGGCCAGGGCACCAGCTTCTACACCGAGAACCCCCTGTTCTGGTGGAAGGTGGGCACTTACCTGGCGGTGGGCGCCCTGTCGCTGTACCCCACCATCACCTACATCCTCTGGGCGATTCCGCTGCGCAAGGGGGAGCTGCCCAAAGTGAGTGAGGCCCTGGCCAACCGCCTGCGCTGGGTGCTCAACATCGAGCTGGCGGGCTTCGCCGCCATCCCCCTGATGGCCGCCCTGATGGCCCGCGGAGTCGGACTGGCGGGCTGATGGGCCGGCCCCACCGCCTGCCGGCTGCCGGCCTGCTGCCGGCGCTGCTGCTGCTGGCGGCGCCCCTGCAGGCCGCCGCAGCGGCTTGCCCGGTGGCTGTAGCCACCAGAGCCGTCGGGGAAACCCCCAGCGAAGCGTGGGAACAGCCCCGCGCCGCACCCACCGGAGTGCCGTCCCCAGGCGAGGACTACCGCCAGTTGTTGCGGCCTACGCGCCTCGGATGGCCCCGGCTGGATCACTGGTGCGTGTGGGTGGAGCCAGCGGCGACAAGTGGAGCGGGCCAACGCTGGGACGCCCTCTGGCTCGACGCGGTGGAGCGGGCCCTGGGTCAATGGCAGCAGACCCTGCCAATCACCCGGGTGGAGGATCCGGCGGCGGCCCAGGTGCGGATCCTGCGGCGGCGACCGCCGCTGCAGCGGCAGGCCACCGGCCGCACCCGGGCCAGCCACGGCCGCGCCGAGCTGGCGGTGGTGGAGGCCGACCGGGGCGCCGGCTGGATCCTGGAACCCCAGGTGCAGGTGCTGATCAGCCCGGGGCAGCGGCCGGAGGCCACCGAAGCCACGGCTCTGCATGAGCTGGGCCATGCCTTCGGGCTGTGGGGCCACAGCGACGATCCCGCCGACGCGATGGCGGCTGTTCCAGGAGCCCAGCCGGTGCTGGCGCTCAGCCGGCGCGATCGGGCCACACTGCGTTGGATTTATGCGCAACCGACGCGATTCGGCGCACCACTGCCGTAGGCTCCGGCATCCCGCTGAGGGGACGTTCAGACCGGCGGGCTTTCCTCGGCGTGGGGGGGCCGGTGGGGAGGGTGGCGGTGGTGGTACGGAACGAAGCCGGGGCCGTAGATCTGGGCCAGCCGGGTGGGGCTGAGAGCGTGGTCGGGGGTGCCGTGGCAGCGCAGGCTGCGGTTGAGGCAGAGCACGCCATCGCAGGTGCGGCGCACCATCTCCAGGTCGTGCGACACCTGCAGGATCGTCCAGCCTTCACTGCGGCGCAGCTGGTAGAGGAGGGTGTGGAACTGCTCGGCCGCCCGGGCATCGAGGCCGGCCTGGGCCTCATCGAGCACCAGCAGGCGGCGGGGGCGCACCACGCAGAAGGCCAGCAGCACCCGCTTGAGCTGGCCGCCGGAAAGCTCAGAGAGCAGGCGGTCGGCCAGGTCGGAGCAGAGGGTCTTGCGCAGGGCGGCGCGGATGGCGCTGCAGCGCTCCTGGCGGCCCAGCCAGGGCAGGGCGAGGCCCGGCGAATCCCAGCCCAGACCCACGAATTCGGCCACCGTGAGCGGGAAGCGGCCCCGGGGCATCAGGGTCTGGGGCAGGTAGGCGAGCTTGGCGCGCAGCTCCCGCGGCAGCTGGCCGCGGCTGCCGAGGCTGCAGCCCAGGAAACGCACCTCACCGGCCTGGCGGGGCAGGACGCCGAGGATGGCCTGCACCAGGGTGCTTTTGCCGGCCCCGTTCGGACCCACCAGGGCCGTGTCGGATTCGGCCACGAGCTGGAAGCTGACGTCATCCACCGCCGTGACGGCCTCACGCCGCACGCTCAGGTGACTGACTTCGAGAACCATTTCGGCCATGGGTTCAGCCTACCCACCGGCCCCCGGGGGGACTGTCGCCAGCCAAACCTGTCGGCAACGAGAATGGATCTAAACGCCATCGAGCAAGACACCCCATGACCTGCATCGCCGTGAGTGGAGCATCAGGCAAGACGGGCTGGCGGGTGGTGGAAGAGGCCCTGGGCCGGGGCTGGGGCGTGAAGGCGATCCTGCGGCCGGGCTCGGCGGTGCCGCCCGGGCTGGCCGGCGCCGAGCTGGTGCGCCTGGAGCTGGGTGATGGCCAGGCGCTGGCGGCGGCGCTGGCCGGCTGCGATGCCCTGGTGATCGCCACTGGGGCACGGCCGTCGGTGGATCTGGCCGGGCCGCTGAAGGTGGATGCCCTGGCGATGCGGCCCCAGATCGATGCCTGCAAGGCCGCCGGTGTGAAGCGGGTGGTGCTGGTGAGCGCCCTGTGCAGCGGCCGCTGGTTCCACCCGCTGAATCTGTTCGGGCTGATCCTGGTGTGGAAGGGGGTGGGGGAGCGCTGGCTGGCCGCCAGTGGCCTGGAGTGGACGGTGGTGCGCCCCGGCGGGCTGAAGGAAACAGAGGAGGGGATCGAGGCTGAAGGCATCCGCTTCAGCGGGCCCGACCAGCAGGAGAGCAACAGCATCCCCCGGCGGCTGGTGGCGCGGGTATGCCTGGATGCGGCGGTGAACCCGGCCGCGATCGGCCGCATCATCGAGATCACCAGCAGCCCCGAGCAGCCGGCGGTGGGGCTCGAGGAGTGGCTGGCGAGCAGCGCGGCCTGACGGCGGCTGTAGGGTCGCCGCGGCGGTGGCAGCTGGATGCGAAAACCCACTCTCCTGCTGGGCCTCACGGTGCTGATCACCGCCGGAGCCAGCTTTGCGGCGGCCAACCTGTTGCTGCGCAACGTCGCGCCAGCCATCCCAAGCGTGGCGGCCGCGATGCCGCCCCTGCCGGGGGGTGTGGCCCTGGCGGAGCCGTCGCCGAAATTCGTGGGGGAAACGCGGGTGCTGGCGATGGAGGCGATCGATGCCACCGCCTGGGCGCCGATGAACCAGGCGCTGGTGCAGCTGGCGCGCCGCTATCTGGATCGCCCCTTCAAGGGGTTCTCCCTCGATGGCGGCCCGAAGGAGCAGCTGGTGCTGGATCTCACCCGGTTTGATTGTTTCCTGTTCGTGGAGCAGCTGCTGGCGCTGAGCAACAGCCGCAAGGTGGACACCCTGGATGAAGGGGTGGAGCGCTTCACCCAGCACGTGCGGCGGCTGCGCTACCTGGATGGCGAGGTGGACTACTGCCGCCGGCAGCATTACTTCAGCCGCTGGGCGGAAGCGGCCGAGCGTAACGGCTACGTGGTGAACCTCACCCCGTTCCTGCCCGGGGCGACCAAACGCACGGTGGCGCTCAACTTCATGGGCAACCACATCAAGAGCTACAAGCCGATGCAGCTGGCCCGCAACAAGCAGTGCATCACGGAGCTGGAGAAGGATCTGGTGCTGAACCAGCCCTACATCCCACTGGCGGCGCTACCGGGGGTGCTGGCGTCGCTGCGCAGCGGCGACATCTTCGCGCTGGTGACGAAGGTGCCGGGGCTGGATGTGACCCACGTGGGCTTCCTGGAGAAGCGCGACGGGGTGATCGATGCCATCCACGCGGCGGAGGGGGCGGGGGTGATCCGCAGTGAGAACTTTGCAAAGTACGCAGCCCGGGTGCAGGACGTGATCGGAGTGGCGATTTATCGGCCGAGGCCGAATGAGGGGGTGGGGAGCGAATCTTAATACCAATCACCCGAAACAGTGGCAACTACATGGAGGCAACTCACAAAATATCAACTTTCAGGGCTGATAACTCAGACTCATCCATGGGTGGGCGTTTGCAGAAAAAAGACATAAGTTAAATCGTCCGCCGAGTCCTGAATCCCCAGAAGCAGCTATTCCCCGGATCCTTGACTCTTGTTATTCTCTTGTGACTTGCCCAAGACATAGCCAGCCATGGTTCCCAGCAGGCCGAAAGCTGGGGCGATCTGCTGGCTTGAATACCCCGCAACGATGAAGAATACTGCCGAGTTAATAATCAGAACAACCGTAAATAACCTTATTGCCTGCTCTGCCGTCTTCAAGCCTTTAGCAATAACCGCTGCCACCAGAAGAACGATTAGGCTATAGCCAAGTGCGGCTCCACTCATCATCATTGTTTCACGAGGAGTCCAACTATTGCTTGCTTCGGTAGTCGTCGCACCTGCGGCAGAAGCATGCCCAGTCTCGGCACTTTCTGCTAGCACTTTATCTATATTTCTGAGCGTCTCCGATGCACTTACGCCACCGGTTTGGCCAGGCAGATTAACTGAGGCAGAGGCATCAGTCATCTTGCAAGCCTCCTGAGAGCAGCTTGCGCCTCTCTTAGTGCTTGCCTATACTGAGAGCAACTGCAATTCTTAGTCGGGCCGCTACCATATACCTCCCCAGGGACTAAGTTAAATCCCCCAGAGCCACTTGACGTGCTAGCTGAAGATGGGCATGAAAGCTGCTCTGTATACATGTCAGCCGAGGCGCTAAGTTGGTCAACTCGTTGCACGCTCTGCAGGATTTCATACTGCCTGGCCCCGGAATAGTCGTCCTGGCACAATCCAAGCCCTGTACCAGCGGCGAATGCAAGAGCACCTACCTGCCCCAGTCTTCGTTGTATATGTTCAATTGTTTCTCTAGATAGGCATGGATCGGCAACAGCAGGTAGAGGGAAAGCCCCTAAAGCCACTATCAAGAACCCCGAACAAGCAATAGCCTTATACAATTTAGAATCTCTACTAATGGATGCTTTCTATTAAACAGTGAGAGATTCTTTCGAAGAAATCCCGTAGCAATTCGTTACGTTCGTGAAGAACGCAGATTTTCGAGGCTATTCGCTAGCGCCAAGATCAGAAGCGGGCAGAAGCCTCAACAATTGGAGCTTTCCTTCCGCGCCCGTCTTCTGCATCTTGATGTTAGGCCGTGCTGATGCTGCTACCGATTGGGAAGTCATTAATCCATCTCTGAAGGGTTAAATAGTCATGAAGGTGCAACTGGTGCTGCATCTTTCTCTGGTAGTCTTTTGCACCAGCCGTGAAATATGAGGTTGAGACAATCGCTCCGGCAGTTGCTCTATTAGCCTGGATAACACCGTGAAGGGAGCGAACAATTTCAACGCCAACTTTTTTGGGAGGCACATAGCGCTTACACTCAACCAGGTAGAGAAACTTACCAAGGCCATCTTGTCGAGCAGCACAGATATCGAAGCCTCCGTCTCTGGAAGCTGAGGTAAGCTCAACCTCGTAGCCTTGATTACTGAGAATTTCGGCTACGATCTCTTCAAATTTGCGCGGCGGCAATTCCCATGCCAGTTTGGGATTTTGCTGGAGTAGCCGCATTATTTCACTATTTGCTGCTTTTACATCTATGATTATTCTTTGGTATTCCTTCGACTTCTGATTAATCGGTTGACCGTCTGGCCCCAAAACTCCAGGCACCTGAAAGGTGCGCAGATGATCCAATAGATCTACCCAAGAGGCTTCGACTCCCTGATTAACAGCAGACACGGCCAGATCTGCCAGCAGTAAGTTTCCTTGGGCCAAATCGAACAACTTTTCAACTACTTGGTTATCAATCTGATCATTGTTAATCTTGTTTCTGAGATGAAGAAGCTTCTCGAACTCTGACCTGCTTATACTTCCTAATGACAACTGTTGGAAGTCAGCGCCTAAAGGTAGAACAGGGCGACGAGACGTGACAAGAAGGCGTAGCTGATTACTGCGTTGCAGGAGACTCTGAATCCGTTGAATTCCCGTATCGTCAAGGGTTTCTGCTGCGTCTACGACTATCAGTTTCGGTGCCAGAAGATCTTCCAGGAGTACCCGATAAAACAGGTTGTCTGGACTTTCTATCCAAGCCGCAGTAGCTGTAAGAATCCCGGCAGGGAATAACTGTTCTGAGAATCGCCCTGAAAACACTCTTGCCAACAAGGTCTTACCGGACCCTGGGGGACCGACAATTTGTACACCTCGAGCGCCGGTGAGGAATACGTCTCGAAGATACTCAAGTTCTTTGCTCCGCCCAACAAATCCGGTTTCTACGTCTGTTGCTAGGTGGCTTGTGAAGGGGCTAAGTCGTCGATCTTGTGAACTCATGTCTTCATGGTCGGTTCGGTCTAACGCCAAGATCAGAAGCGGGCGGCAACCCAATCATAGATACCAGCATGTGCTCCTGTCTTCTGTATCTTGATGTTAGGCGCTTTTCGAATAGCTTGTGTAGCTAGCCTTGTCTTAATCTTATTCTTTGAGTACTAGCTTTAGAAGAGTACCTCGATAAAAACCGGTTGGGCCTCGAATCACTGATTGCAACTCATGCCCTGGCATTCTTCGGCCTTGGGCAATGTGTGGACACAGCAAAAACCATTGTTCGAGGTGCCAAGGAGCTTACCGCTCAGCCGGCATATGCCATCATTGCATATCAGATTAGTGTTCGAATGGAGATTGACACATGGTTGCTCGGCTTTTGTGTTACGCATTAGGCAAAAACCCTGTACGATGTATGAGTCGAATCAGCACTTCTGCTTCCGCATAGCTAATTTGCCTCGCAAAGGATATCTCTTTCCCTCTGTACCAAAATTGAATAAAACCACCAGGCCAAGGCAAGTCAGGCTCTTGTGGTACTAGTCGGAGCGCTTGGACTTCATCTGGAATAAATTCCCTATTTTTGATCATCCCTAGGGTTGAGAATCTAATGCACATCGCAGATGAAGTCAATGTAATAATTTCTCGACGCCCGCCCAAGGCAAGGAGAAACTCACGAGATATTGTGGGTACAGCACAAGCCAAACCTGTAGTAAGCGCAAAACCCATCCAAGATTCAACTCTATCCATTCTATGCAACTGAGTGGGAAGTTCGGCAATGAGTTTGTATACAAAGACTAACAAGAGACTGAGAAAAAGGCCTATGAAGGGTAGGCCAAGAATTTCAACCCGAGCAGGAATGATGATTCGAAGCATTGCGCCTGTTGAAACAACGTGCGATCGAATTTGTTGTTGTGTATTCATGGGCATTATATTTCTTGTGAAGCCTAACGCTCCAGATCAGAAGCGGGCAATAGCTTGCGCGTACGATGCAGAATTCTGGCTCCCGTCTTCTGCATCTGGATGTTATACGGGCTGCTTATGCAGTACTAGGCTTCTCAG
>Ga0247833_1007142_pt1 | contig 11989 bp, 15 predicted proteins | sample LaCruzMarch2015__7_FD_187117 | JGI IMG/M metagenome (GOLD analysis project Ga0247833, IMG submission 187117) | Freshwater microbial communities from meromictic Lake La Cruz, Castile-La Mancha, Spain - LaCruzMarch2015_8m | ecosystem: Environmental > Aquatic > Freshwater > Lake | place: Spain...
CTATCTGCTGCCGCTTGTCTTAATGCGTTTTCCTTATCAAGTTCGCTTTTTATTTGCGCCAAATTGGCATCGCTTAAATCAGATTGAAGTTTCAGTAACTCCTGGTTGGTTTTGCGCTCATCGTCTACGATTTCGGCATTCGCAAACTTTGCCCGGTCAATTTCGGCACTAACCGGATCGCTGCCAAGATCGCTACCGGGTGCGGGTGCATTATCAGATAAGGGATTTCTAACACGCTGCGCAATACTTCGATTGTCATTTGCGGCCCCGGACTTGATACGGGCAACCGTTGCATCTATTATTTGAAGTTGTATTTGCGCCTTGGTAAGATCGCCTAATATTTTCGGAATCGCGCCCGTGTTGTTTTGGGTAACGGCAACTTGCAAGCGTTCGGTTAATTCATCCACGCGCTTTTTAACCAGTTCGTAGGCGTTGGCTTGTTCTTTGGCACTTTTGCCTGTTGATGTGCCAATCCCCTCTATCGTCTTTTTCCCCTCTTCAAGCGTTTTTTTTGTTTGCTCCTTTAGCCCATCTGCCGCCGTTTTACCCCCATCGTTGAACTGCCGAAACGCATCTAATGCGTCTTGCTGCGCTGCCGATAAGTTATCTTCTGCGCTGCGCTGCAAAGCGGCAAAGTTTTTGTCTACTCGCTTTAGCGAAGATTCAAGTTCAGAAATATCGCTTTTAAATTGGGCTTTTATGTTCGAGCGCAATTTATTAGGATCAATAACTCCAAAATTTCGAATCGTTTCCCCTGCTGTAAGTTGGCCTAATAATGCCCGATCTGGCGTTGCATCAAGTTCAACCTGTCTAAGTTTTTTCTGAACAATCTCAGATTCTATTTGCTCTTTTGCCCGCAACTTTAGCCGCTCTGTTATTTGCGTTCTAAGTACGTTTGTCGATAGAATCTGCAATCCGTTTAGTTGCTCAATATTTGCCGACTCTAACTGCTGTTGTGTTAATAAGGAAGGGTAAAGTTTTATCAGATCGTTTATTGCGCCTTTCCTTTGATCTTGCGTTGCCCTGCCATCTCTAAGGATATTAAAATTTCGCTCTGTGGCAATACTATCCCTTTCAACTTCTTGCGCCGCTTTCTGAAATGATGCTGATAGTATATCATTCGCCTGTGCTGCCCCGCTTGTTGCTGCCCCAAAATCAAAAAGTCTGCCATATGCGCCCGAAAGGGTGTCGACAAGATCAGTGGCCCCGTCAACAATGCCCTTTAGGGAATCGGCCAGCGCCCCGTCTGCAAATAAATTTTGGAAAGCGTTTGAAAGAGATTGTACAGACGCTCCAAGGGTTGCGTTTTTCTTTTCGTATTCTTGCGTAACGCTTGATGTTTCGTTAAGCGCCCGGCCTGCTTGCGCCGTTCTTTTGCTTAACAGGTCAAGATTGCCCCCTAATTTGCCTACAACCTCAACCGTGCCTATACCGTCTAAATCCAACTGCTTTAAAAGTTTTTCAAGTTCGGTATTGCTAAGGTTTTTGTCGTTTACCTTGCCCAAAAACAACTCAACCGCGCCAAATAAATCCTTATTTACAAGTTCTGTAAATTCCTTTGCCGAAACACCCGCCGCTTTTGCAAACTCCCCAGGCGAAGCGGCAACACGTTGCAAAACGCGAACAAAACCAGACGCGCCCCGCTCTGCATTTACCCCTAACTCGTCAAGGGTTGCGGACACCCCGATAATATCACCGGACGATATGCCAAACTGTTGACCTAATCCAGCGATACGACCCGTAAAGTCTGCAATAGTGCCAGCGCTTGCGGCTCCTTCGGCTTCCAAAAAGTTAAGCGCGTTGCCGATTTGCAAAATATCAGCGCCTACATTGTCTGTCTTAATGTCATTTAGAACGTTTCGAAGTTTGCCTATTACATCTGTGGTTTGTTCCACGCTACCGCCAAATTGATCTCCAAGGGCAACGTTTACCACGTCCACTGATTCGACAAACCCCTGTAATTGATCTTGCGCAACGCCCAGTTTGCCGCCAATTTCTGCAATGCCCAACTGATCGACAAGTGAAGTTCGGGTGTTGCGCTGTTCTAATACGTCGGATAGTTTTTGCACTTGCTCCGTGCTGATATTGGCCGCTTTCGCTACGTCTGCTATTTTGTCCGATACTTGCGCGTTTACTTGTATTGCCGTTTGCCCGATGCTTACTATTCCTTGTATAGTTGCAATAATGCCCCCGCCTATCAATCCGCCCGTTACAATATCTGTCAGGCTTAACAGCGCACTTTTATAATTCCCGACATTGCCCGTAAACCGCCCTAAACTTTCTTCAATGCCCCCGATTTCCTTCTTTACCCGTGCCGCGCTGGAAACAAGCCCCTTGCCAAAATCGCTATTGCGTTCTGCTGCTGATAGTTTCGTTATTTGGTCTGTTAATTTGGAATATTCCAAGCGAAGGCCTGCTAATGAATCTTTGGGCACCTGCGTTGCTTGAAATTCTTTGTTAAGCGCCCTTTGTTCCGCTTTAAGTTCGGATGCTTTGATCTTCGCGTCTGTAAGTTGCCGCACTAAATCAGTATAGCCGTTTGCGCCTTTTGCGGCTGCTATTTCCTTGTTTAGTTTTTTGATCTCTTCGCGGTTGGAAACAATAGCCGCGTTTACCCCCGCATCTTGTGCGACCAACTTAAATAATATAGTTTCGGCCATTTGGTTTTTTTGCAAAAATACGGCTTTTTCACAATATAGAAAGCCCCGACGTACCGTTGTACGCCGAGGCTAACTGATCTCATGAAAAGTATGCTCTTTATGGCTTATGAAACAAGCCCTAATATCGCGTCCCGTTCTTCGTAGGAAAAAGAAGGGGTTTTGATAATGTTACTAAAATATTCGCCGTTTTTTTCGACCGCATCGTCAAACCTTTGTGCGGCAAATATGCATTGATCGGGCGAAACAACTACTTTGCCAGCGCTGTTTTCAATGCCGTCCATTTCGGCCCATTCGCGTAAAAGAATGGTTTGCTTAACAATTTCAAATCCTGCCTAAGCAATCGTTCCACAACTCGTCTGCATTATTTTCCGATTCTGTGGCGTTGGCTTTTATTGTGCAAAGTGTCATTTCTTTGAGCATTAAAGAAAACTGATCAAAGCGAACACTAAACCCACCGTTCACTTTTTTAATAAAAGACGATCCTTCACATTTTGAGCAATTCCATCGGATTTCATGTCCGCATTGCGGTATTTTATCTTCTGGAATATTCGCAACGTTTTTGCAGTTTTGGCAAGTCGCTATCATTGTGTGTTTTTTACGTTGGATGAATGATATTCATAAGTTCATTTTTGAGACTGTCAAAAATTACTTTTTGGCATTCTCCTTCGCTTTCAGGCAATCCGATACCGTAGAACATGTCAATCTCCCGACAACACGCCTCATACATTGGCGTGTGCTTGCCCCATCCTATTTCTGCCTTTTTCGATTCGGCTTCGATTTTAAATTGCTCCTTTGTCATTGTCGTTTTTTTATTTGGTGAAATTTTATGCAACCAGCCGATCAATACGAAACGACCGAAACTCGCCCACCTCCAAATCGAAATAAACGATTGTAGACGGGCTACTTTTACGACCACCTTTCGCTTCGTAAGAAATTTGCGCCGCGTCAAGCGTTCCAATCGCAAAGCGCACAGTACCGTCCGCTTTGATAAACTCAAACTTTTCAGCGCCCTTGTGCATCCGCTCGCGCAATTTATGTGCCGCCCATGCCTTGCGTAGACACCACGCGAAAGTTGCTGTTGGGTTTTGGCGTTTGATGCTCCAGGCGCTTGTAAAGATTGCAGATTTCATATTGCTTTGCGTTTTATCGTTATTGATAGTACAAAGATAACACACAAATAAACAATTGCAAGCGCGTATCGACCAACTGCATGTTTTTATCGACGAACGTACGTTTTCAATCGACCAACGCACTATCCAACATTCAAAACCAAAAAATCGACACTTACTTCCTGGTTCAATTCAAACGCAATGCGCGCCCCGTATTCCTTTTCCAGCATCATTGCAACATCGCCAATGCTTTCTTTCAATACGGCGGTTACAAACCCCGTGCGCCGTCCGTTGCGCGTGTGTGCGTAACTTCCCCGCGTTGGCATCCCTTCGCGCTTTTGCTTTCGCGCCGTGGCGAATGCTGCGCTTTTGGCTTCGCGTTCGCTTTTGCCTTTAAGTTTGAAAAACTTAATCAGTCCTTCGATGTACTTCGATTTGCCACCCCGGCCCGATTTGCCCCCGTAAGGGATGCGGCTTGCCTTTACCCCTGTTTCGATTATGATGCCGTAACCAAGCGCGTACATGGTTGCGGTTGTACGATCACCTTCAACAACAATATTCCATTCAATAGACTTTGACAGCGCCCCGGTTAGTTCATGCCCTTGCGCTTTCAATTCATCTTGTAATCGCTTTTTGATTAGGTTAAGCGATTTTGTTAAGGATATTGCTATTTTGTTTTGCATGATCTTAATTGCTTACACGGCGTAAAACAATGCGTTGGGCGGTGTTGCCAAATTCCAGATTGATCCAATACCCTTCGCGCAATTGAAACAAGATATTGACACCCGAAAAAGGATAGTTGACAATGCGCAAAACTTTTGCATACAAAAGCATTGTTCGTGGCGTTCCACCTGTTGCGGGTTGTAAGCGTATGCGTTTATTGGATGACAGTCGCGGAAATGTCGCGGCTGTGCTTGTTCCCGAAAATTCAATTTGCCAGTTACCTGTAAGAAATTCCTTTTCGTAACTATCCGCTATTGCAGTAATCGGGCTTCGCAGTAATCGCGCCGTTGTGATTGTGTCTAACTTTGCCCAATCGGACGTTTTTTGGCGCATTCGGTATGCTGTTGCGGCGGCGGCTGCAATTTCGTTGGCTTCGCCTTCGATTTTTGCCACATATCGGTTGAAAATCGTCAAAGTGTCACCCAAAAAGTCCTTTTTTTCACTGTAAGAACCGTTCGTGTATTCGATGCGGCTTAACTCGAAAAATACGCCTCCCTGGTTGACAATGTAGGTTGTATCCAGTGTGACGGTTTGGGTGTATGCAGATAGGCTGCATAGGAAAAGCAGTGTGAGAATTAGTGTTTGTTTCATGTTTGGTTTGTTAGAACGTTGATAGTGCGCTGCGCTTCCATCCGGCAGCAGTTTTGACGTAGAAATAGTTTTCATCCCATGATATGTCGCCTGTATTTCCATTTGTATCGGCTGTTGACGTTGGGGTGTATTTTGTGCGTAGGCGAAGTTGTGAGTAGCCGTTTGCGCCTATTATATCTGCGCGTGAAGTTGCGGCTGTTCCATCAGCACCTAATAATGTATTGCCTCGCACACCTAAGTTCCCCGCACTACCCAACACATCCAAGGTATAACTTGGATTTGCCCCAGCGCCAATTGAAACGCAGTTTACTCCGCTTGGGAATGCTCTTAGTACGGTGTTTCCGTTTGATACAATGTTCGCAATGCTACCAGCGGAAAAGTTAAAATTACTTGAACCAGCCCCAATCGTAAGAGCCAAAGCGTTAGAGTTAATTACGTTAACCCCATTACCTACTGCGGTGCTCGATTCGGTAAAGTCTAAATTATAGCCCAGTGTGACCTTTCGATCATCTTGCGATTTAATGACTGGTGCCGCTGCGCTATTGGTAACAAGTAGATTATTTGTGGAGGAGGTTGCGCCAGCGCCTACTATGGTTAACCGAGCGGGTGTACTTGTAGTGCCAATCCCTATATTCCCAATGCTGCTGATCCTCATTCGTTCAGTTCCAGTGCGGATATTTGACCCATTACCTGTAAAAAACAATAATGATTCAGATGAATTATATGATGCACTACCCCCTCCAAAAATAAGCCGTCCTCCCGTGCTAATATTTGAAAACCAGAATCCTAAAATGTCCGCTTCTGAATTAAGGTAGTGCCTCCCTAGCATCATGCCTATCTTATTTGTAGCATCTGTCTCATTATCGCTAAGACGCAAACATGGTCTTCCTGCGCTTCTTGACATTATATCTAGTTGTAAATTATTTGGAGGGGTACCGCCAATTGAAACAAAACCTGTTCCGTTTTCTTGAATTATACTGTTTGTAATCGCTGTGGAACTTGAAAACTTAGGCAAAAAACCAGTGGTGCCGCTTCCTCCTAATTTCCCGTTAAACGTATTCCAATCCGCGCTAGAAAGCAGCCCGCGCACCGATGCCGATGCTGTTGCAATCGTAGCCACCGCGCTACCCGGCCCCGTGGCAGTTACATCACCTGTTAGGGATGTGATACCGGACGCGGGTAACGTGATTGTTTTGGCGGGTTGGTTGTCTTGTGTTAATGAAAGCAACAAATTAGAACCAGAAACCAAAAAAGTATCAATCGTTTGAATCTCGTTTGTTACGCTTTGATCGGGCGCAATGCTTGTAACGGCCACCGTCCGAGTAGCGCCCGCGTCAATTATACGCAAGTTGCCCCCCGAAACATCGAAGCCTGTGTTCAATTCGTTGGTATTCGATAAGTCCCCGGCGTTGTTAATCACTGTCAAATTAGGCCCGCTCAAAGTTATGCCTGTCCCAGCCGTGTACGTTTTGCCGTCCGAGCAATTAAGGCACTTCCAAACCGTACCCGATCCAGTGTATTGGTACAAACGCGGCAAAGTATCACCATTCACCGCAAACCAACTTTGGCCGCGAACGGGTGCGTAAGCGGGTGCGCTTGTGCCGCTTATCTGGTCAATTGTGTAGCCCTGCAATTGCCAATTAAGCGCGTCCGGCGACCATGTGTATATCCGCCCTGTGGTAATATCAAAGCGAACCCGTGTGCCAAGCGCAGACGGTGCGCCTGTTGGAGCGGAATAATTAAACCCCCAGGGCGCTGTAAATGGCGTTTGAGCAAACGCGCAAACTTGCAATAAGGCAAGGAAAAACGCAAAAAGTATCTTTTTCATGGTTTTTTGAGGTTTGTTTTAAAGTGGTGAAACACGCTTTAAAATGTCCGTTATGCCCGTATCCGTTTCCACTGAAAAAAAGTAATGGTCATTTGTTTCAAGTCCAGCGGCCCGCGCCTCCGTGTCATTCGCGTAATTTGGAAGGCCCGACAAATACGCGATTAATAGCCCAAAGAAATATGTAGGGTATGGAGCGCCTTGAATATACACCCCTTCGCAGTTGTTTACGCTCATAGTGGTGAAACGCGCTTAAAGGTGTTATAAATGCCGGTATCCGTTTCCTGACTAAACCAATAAAATTGCCCCGTTGTTAGCCCCGCTAAACGTGCCGCTTCATCGTTCGGGTAACTTTCGAGCGAATTAAGGTAAGTCTTAAACGTGAAACCAGGTAGCGCCTCGTTACTGCAACACGGATCGTCAATAACAGCAGCCGGGAAATCTTCAAAGTTAAATTGTAGATCCTCAAAGCATACGTTTTCATGTACCGCAAGATCAATGCTACGCCCGTATAGCGAAGTCGCTAAACCTTCTGTATAAATCCCGTTTTGTTGCTGATTATTGGCGGACATTATTTCTGCAAAGCCCTTGCCTGTTTGTACCGTAATGCCGCCCACATCGACAAGCGCCTGTAAATACTGTGCGTGGTAAAGCCCCCACGGCCCGCCGTCGATCTTTGCAACCTTAACCCCTTGCAAATAGTGCAGCACCTGATCGAGTAGCCGCGATGTGTCTAAAAATATGTCGTTTTTCGTGCGCTTATCACACGCGCAACAATCGCAGTCTTTACAGTCGTTTTTTAGGCTGTCTGTAACGGAAAGGGAAATATTGTAGACGTTTTTCCACTTGTTCTTTGCGAACGGTTCAAATGTGCGGATGCTTTGCACAAAGCAAGAAAGCACCGGAAAATCAAAGGATATGTTTTCTTTCGGATAGCCCGAATCGGCCCACAAACGCGACCAAAAGAAGTTTTTGCCCTTGTCGCAAATCGTAGCGCCTAAATTTGGCGTTTGGAGCGAACGCCCGCCCTCTTCTGTTTCAACCAACCATGTTTGTAGCCGCTTGCATGGGTATCCATTCACGATGGGGCTATGCCTAACCGCATCGGCGAGGATTCCATAAAAGTCATTGAGGTTGAACAGATAATCAGACATAGCCAAATTTGACACAAATATAAGGGGATTAAAACAAAAAACCCAAACACGGTTAAATGTTTGGGTTTTTTGATATGGGGAAGATGTTTTATCCGCATAGGCTAAGCAATCTTTACAGTCACCGTTGCTCCGTAAACGCTTTGCATGTCTGCCTTGATCTGTTCAATGTTTTGAGCATTAATAGCAGGAACTTCTATTTTAACAGGCAAAGTTTTTACAAAGTCTCCAATCTTCCATCCTGCCGATACTTTGATGACAGTTATTGTTTCATCTCGATTCCATTCTCCCTGGATTAAAATGTGCTTTTGTGTGGCACTTTCTGCCAACAATGGAAGCGCAATGCCCTTTTCTACAAGGCTGATTTTAATTTGATCAAAGTTAATCATCTTTTGCGTTTTTTATGCAGCCTTGCGTTATTGCTTCGCTGCTTTAATAGTACAAAGATAACACACAATACAATACAAACAAAGCGCGTATCGACGAAAGTGCCGTTTTTATCGACGAACGTATAAAAATGATCGACGAACGCTATCTTTCTGCATTTTTATCACTCATCAAAGAAATTGCTGTTTCATAGTTTGCCCGGCAAGCGTTTTCGTAAAGTGATGGGGTATTGCCAAACCAGGCAAATTCCATTAATGCGGTTATCATTGGCCTATGACCGACCCTGTTATATACTTCTTCACTGTGCTTCTTTGCCGATTCGTACGCTTCGGCTTGTAAACGTGCATCTCCACCACTGGGGTAAGGTTTTGGTATATCAAAGAAAAAAAGATTCCTTGGTTTTGCCCTAAGCCCCGCAATGAACTGGTCAAAAAAAAAGCGACATCAAAAGCGGTCTGACAGTCTATATCCTGAAAGTGTTTCATTCTTTCGGATAAGAACTTTTCTTTTTCGGCCTCTTCGATGGGTAATAGTTCGCCTTCTTTGCGGGCAATAACAGCCATTGTGCGCAAATAACCGCTAAACAGAACACTTCCTGTTAAGTCCTCCTTTTCCAATTGTTCGGCAATCCTTTTCGTTTCCAAAATTTCTATTGCCTCGATGACCGAAATATCGGGCATTATATCAACCCCACTAAGTGCAATTTGCTGAATGTACGGAATAATATACTTTTCGCCTTTATATTCAAAGGTACAATCCGATTCCGTGCGCAAAACAGGCGACACCTTGCCAACCACATTGTAAATATGCGCAAAGATAGGCGACAAACAGCCGTCTAAATTTGTCGATGCGCTGTAAATGTCACCTACCTTCGCTTCGAGCATTTCGCCATAGTCTACCCCCGTGATCGCACTGATTGACATTATCGCCCTGGCAACCGGATTGATTACCGACTCCTGCACCTTCACAAAGTCAATGTACGCGCTTAGTTTCAACTCTCGCGGCGTTGTGGGTAGTTCGACTGTAAACAGGTCGTTTCCTGCAACATCTTTTAATGTGGCGTTAAGCATCGGCTTTGTGGGCGTAGATTGTGGTGTTGTGTTGGGTAGAGTGGATTAGGGGTATTGTGTTAAGTTTGGCATGCAGCCCGTCAAAATTACCAATATAAGCGCAATACGATACTTTACTCCAATAATCAAGCCCTTGCCCTAATGATTCGGTCTTGGACCACCCAAAGCCCCCCTCTAACGCATCGGGAAGGCTTTTTGCGTTAAAATAAATATGCCCCCTTTCGGTAGCGTTTTCAATCGCTTGTTCCCGATACGGCTCCGGCAACATTTCGTACCATTCCCGGATTGTTTTTTGTTCTTGCATTTTTGGTGAATTTTGATTGTGAATTATTTAGGCTTTTCAGGTTTATCGTCCCAGCCTTTAGGCTTTTTTGTGATCACCGTAAAGGTAGTTTTTACGCCATTTAGGGTAATTTGGGTCGGGATAATTAGCGATTCGTACGCCATTGATTCGTTTTTTTGCAATTCCGTTTCCTGCAAAAACTTTCTAAACTCCTCATTTTTTGGCATCGCAGCGTCTTCAATGCGCCGTCTTTGCATCCATTCCTTTAGCGCCCAATATCCAAATCTAAGTTTATACTCCTTGTCAATGACAAAACAGGTTTCCGCGTCCGCATTTTCAAGATACATCGCCCACATATTTTCAAGTTCACATTGGCTTAATTGTTCCATTTTACACGTTTTTTGGTTTGCGTCCGCGTTTTTTCACCTCTTCGACAAAATCCTGCGTTTCCTTTGCGCTCAAAACTTCCATTGCTTTCAGTTCATCGCTCGACATATCCGGCAATTTAATAATGTCGCCAATTTTACTAGGCAATCTAACCTCCACAGCATTTCCGCTTTGGCCGGACGTATTCGGGTTGGGCATAGGGTTCGCTTGTGAATAGGGCGCTTGGCTTGTGAGCGACATCAATGTCGCCCGCAAAGTTTTTTTTTCATTGGTCGGGTCATAATCGCCACGGTCGCAAGCGTTCAACTGAATGCGCGTGTCGTTATCCTGGAATTTGGTTGTAATAAATACGCGCAAGTCCCGGCACGTTTGCGCCTCGCGTACACTTCGATTTTCTTTCCAGCGCATCGCGTTGTAAATCGTAATCAATTCGTTTTTAAAATCAATCGGTTCCATTTTATCTTGGTTTTTATCGAAGCGGGCGTTTGTACGCCTTTTTCGATGTGATGTGTTTGCTTGCCCAATACCGCGCCGCGTCTATCGCGTGGTTCCATTCATCTATCGGGTCACCCGTTGGCTTTCCCGTGCGCCTGTCAATAACCCACGAATAGTTGTCTAATTCCTTTTTCAAGTTGACAGACCGCGCCGTTATGCAAATAGGGTAGTTCCCTAATAACTCAAGTCCAGCCTTAATGCTCCCTGGCCCCTTTTCGGCTCCTTCGATTTTCGGGAATCCTAATCCGCTAATTTCCTTAATCGCTTCCGGGTTTCGATCTGCAATAATACGCAATTTCGGCGAAACATTGCGCTCTTTCATCGTTTTTGCCCGTATGTGCGAAGTCATGTTGTAATCGTACATCAACTCATCAATGTACAATTTGCCTTCGTAAATACCACAACGCACGAGCGCCGTCGGGTCGGGGTAAAAGCCAAAGTCTAAACCATATCCTTGTTTGTCGGCGTCGGCTGGGAAATCGGCAACGATTGTGTATTCTTTGAAAACAAGACCCACCGTTAACGTCCCCCATTCACCAAGCGCGTAGACCAAGTATTGTTGGTAGTTACGCACTTTAAGTCGCTCAAAGGTAAGGTGCTGGTTTTTTGGGCTAAAATAGTTATCTAGGTACGTTGTTTTCAAAACAAACGGCTCGTAATCCGTTGCCTTGAAAAAAAAGTCGTGTATCCAACTATCCTGCGAAATGGGATTAAAGGTAAGGTGAATATGGTTTGTCGTTTTCGTTGTCCTTACGCGCCTGTCTAACTCGAAAAAGTCATCGGCTGTAATGCTGCTGTTTTTGTCTAAAGGCTCCTCAATCCAAACATCCGAAATATCAGCAATAGACTTTAATTTGTCCACATCGTCAAGCCCCCCGGATAACATCACATTGCCATTAATACACTTAATGGTCATTGGCGTTTCAAGTACCGTAAAATAGTCCTGTAATTGGTATCGGGCTATTTGGTCTTTCAGTAGTTGAAACTGTGAATGCCTGACCGTTACATGATGCTTCCTCACAAACAAAACACGGCAATAGGGTTGCGTCAAAACCTTAACCAGCAATTCAGTCGCTTTCCAGTCGCTTTTGCCTGATCCGCTGCCCCCGTATAAAATTTGTATACGTTCCGGACTGTTGTAGTGCGGTATATAAACATCATTTACGACAATCGGTAAAAAGTTGCCTACACTACCAATATAGGCAAGTTGTTCGGGCGTTAAGCCCTTTGCTACGGACGCTGGCAAAAATCGGATGTTTGCGCTCACTCCTCACTTTTAGGCTCGATTTTCACAATGCGCAAAATCTG
>Ga0247833_1007145_pt1 | contig 11984 bp, 7 predicted proteins | sample LaCruzMarch2015__7_FD_187117 | JGI IMG/M metagenome (GOLD analysis project Ga0247833, IMG submission 187117) | Freshwater microbial communities from meromictic Lake La Cruz, Castile-La Mancha, Spain - LaCruzMarch2015_8m | ecosystem: Environmental > Aquatic > Freshwater > Lake | place: Spain...
TGCCGGCGATCCGATCGTCGAGCTGGGCCCGCCATGACGAGATCTCCTGGCCGAGCGTGATCGGGGTGGCGTCCTGAAGGTGGGTGCGGCCGAGCTTGACGATGGTCGCATGCCGCTGTTCGAGCACGGCGAACACGTCCCGCAGGGCCCTTACCGCCGGCAGCAGCCGGTCGTGGATCACCTCGACCGCGGCGATGTGCATGGCCGTGGGGAAGGTGTCGTTCGACGACTGGCCGCGGTTGACGTCGTCGTTGGGATGAACCGGCTGCTTCGAGCCCAACACGCCCCCGGCCAGTTCGATGGCCCGGTTCGAGATCACCTCGTTGGCGTTCATGTTTGACTGCGTGCCGCTGCCGGTCTGGAAGACGACGAGCGGAAAATGGTCGTCGAGCTTGCCCGCGATCACCTCATCGGCGGCGGCCGTAACCAGCTTCACCGTGTCGGCCGGCAACTGGCCGAGCTCGCCGTTGGCCAGTGCTGCGGCCTTCTTCAGGATCCCGAGCGAGCGGATCACCGCCCGGCCCCACTGGAAGCGATCGACGCCGATCTTGAAGTTGTCGCGCGAGCGCTCGGTCTGGGCGCCCCAGTAGCGGTCGGCGGCCACCGACACCTCTCCCATGCTGTCAGACTCGGTGCGGAAGGCGGTGGGGTCGGCGGCGCTCATCGGCGAGGCGGCTCCAGGGGCTGATGGATCGTAGCGCCGCCGAGTGTAGCAGCGGCGACCGAGCCACCGCCGTGGACTACCGCCGCAGCGGGCCGCGCTCGGTTGTGGCCGGCTTGACCGCCGTGGGCGACGAGGAGACGGGTCGGCCCGTGAGGCTCTCGGCGGGCTCTGCGAGGGCGATTGCCAGCCAGCCGTCGGTGGCCACGGCCTGCACCGCGCGGACAGTGGCCAGGCGCGGATTGGTGGTCACCGTCTCGGGCAGGATCGCCAGCGGGCGCTCCTTGGCAAAGATCTTGCCGAAGATTGTGCGCAGCGCAATCTCCATCCGCCCCTCGTGATCCGGGCCGCCGATCCGCACCGGTCCCTCGCGTTCGAGAAACACCTGCGGCCCCACCGCCACCGGCTTGTAGGCCACTTGGGCGACGAGGTCGTACCAGTTGCGGCGGCCGCTCTCGATCGCGTCGAGGGCCACCCTGACATGCACGAGTCCGGCGCGGCATTCGATCCGCAGCGGTTCCGCCTGGGCGAAGGTGATCGCTACGCCGTCGGGCAGGTCGTCGGGCACGCGGGTCTCGATCCCCAGCTTCTCGCACACCAGCCGCGCGAGTTCCGGCAGTTCGAGACGGCGGCCTGCTAGGCCGAACCGCTCGAAGGCGTTGTTGGCCAGCGTGTCATGAAACTGCATGCTCAGCAGCGCGTCGGCCGGCGCCCGCGGGCGGGGCGTGTGCGCGGCCAGTTGGCTCCCGGCCGCCAGCCGAAGCCTGAGGCTCGCCACGTCGGCGGTGGTTTCGAGGGCCACGGGCGTGGGCTCCAGCCCCAGGCCGACCAGCGGCTGCCAGACCCGCTCCCGGACTCGCGCGACGAGCGCTTCGATTTTCGGCCCGGATTGCTCGTCGACCTCGCGGCAGGCCCGGCCCACGATCTTGTTGCTGGCCTCGCGGGTGGCCTCAGCCCGACTGTCGTCGTGCTGGTTGCGGGCGATCGTGCGAACCAGCGAGCCCATGATCGGAACCGAGTCGAAGCTCGTCTCGATGTCGGCGAGTTGGGCGCGCGTGGCAGCGCTGCCCCGCGCCGGTGCGATGGCCAGGCCGGTGGGCGTGAGGTGGATCGGCTTTAAGACGACAAACGTGGCCTGGCTCTTGGAATGGATGGCGACCGGGCCCGATTCGGTGACCGTTCGCGAGGCCACTTGGCCGTTGATCACCAGCTCCATCCGAATCTCGCCGGGGTGGGGCAGAAACCTCACGGCCATCGACTGCTCGACAGTGCTCCGGCCCCGCACCGGCCGGCCGAGAATGAAGTCTTGCACCGGGGCGTTGGAGACCGTGCTCTCCGGTAGCATCCGCTCGACGAAGCCCCGATGCACTGCCAGCCTCACGTTGGGCGCGAGGTAGTGGTCGGAGACGGCCCGGGCCAGTTCCGCTGCGGCTGGGGATGGGGACGCGATCACACCAGCCAGCGCGGCTGTCACTGCCGAGGCATGACACGCTTCGCCCGCGGCCTCGTAGCGTTCGATGAACGCGAGCAGCCGGTCGATCTCGTCACCGCCGGGCCGAGCCGCGAGCATCAGGCCCACGTCGGTGCTCCGGGGCGCTTTCACCTCCAAGTCTGGCGCCGTAGACCAGTCGGCCGCGGCCCGCCAGACCGCCACGCGGCGGGCCACTGCCAGCGCCGCCCGCCGCGTCTCGCTGGCGAGGTGCGGGGGCAGGCCCTGCTCGGCGGTCAGCATGCCGGTGGCCACGGTCTCGCCGAGCGAGAGGAGCATTCCGGAGGCCGAGGGATCGGTGGGGCCGCGTGTCTCGAGCGTCGCATGGACGGCTCCGAGCGCCTGCTCGGCCCAGGCCGACACCGCGCTTTGCCGGGCATCGGCGGCGAGGATCGCGAGTGACTCGAGCTGATCGATGAGCCGTTCTGGCGTCGGCCAGCCGTCGGTGATGGTCGCCTGGTCGTCGGTCGCCGGATCCCCGGATCCCAAGGCCCGCGCGATCCGGCCCTCCCCCCGCAGCCGGCTGCGAATCCGTTCCGCAAGCGCCGCCCGGCGCGGTTCGAGGGAGCCGGTGGTCGCGCGGGGCTCTACCCGCCGGTCGGTGATCCGGCCGATGATGCGAGGCTGCGCTGCGGACGGGAGCGCTCCCGCCGATGGCACATCGATCCAGTTGATGCTGTCTGGATCGCTCCAGGCTGGGCCGGGCAAGGGAGCCGGCGGGCCGGGCAAGGGGGCCGGCGGTCCTGGTTCCCGGCCGCTGGGAAGCAGGGGAACGAGTTGCAGCGGAACGGGGCGGGGCGGCTCCGCGGCCACGACCGCCGAGAGGGTCGAGGCCGCGATCGCCATATGGCCCCAGCCGAAATGACGGCGTCTGGTCGGCATCGATCCCTGTCCGCCTGACTTGCTCGCGGGGCGCGGCACCGCTCATCCACCCCATGCAGGTGGATCGACAGGCATGACCGGAAAAATCGATCCAGCTCGAACTCGCCCGCAGGGTTTTCCAGCCCGCGTTGTGCCCCCCGCCCCCGGCCGTGGGAGCCTGGGAAGCCTGCGGCGAAGGGCCGGCCGACTCAGGCAGAGTGGGCAAGCCGCGGTGCCTCGAGAATCGCCGTCCAGGCATCGATGAGCGTCGGCAGATGGGCATTGCGGTCGATCGCGTCGAGCGCGTCGAGCGTGGCTTCAAGCTCCGCGGCGGCTTGGTCGGCAGCGGCGGCCCACGCGGTGATGGCGCGATCGAGGGCGGGGTCGGGCGGCCGCTCACCGCCGACGCTGGCCCGCAGCGCGGCCCGGTAAAACTCGACGGCGGCATCCCACAGGGCAGCCAGCCGGGCCCGCCGGGGTGGGGCCTCCTTACCGGCGGCTTCGACGACCGCATTCAACTCCCGGGCGAGCTCGACACCCCGCAGCGGCCGGCTGCCGAGCAGTTCGAGCAGCCGGTCCCGAAAGCTGCCCACTTCGGGATCAAGAAGCAGCCGGGCCCGGTCCAGGCTGCCCCCGGCGGCGGCCGCCGCGGCTGCAATCGCGGCGGCGGTGGTCTCGTCGCCGTGCCGCGCGAGCTCCGCGGCGAGCAGCCGCCGCACCGTGTCGGGAGCGAGCGGCCCGAATCGCACCACCTGGCAGCGCGAGCGGATCGTGGGCAACTGCCGCTCGAGGCCCGTGCCCACGAGGATCATCACCGCGCCGGCCGGTGGCTCCTCCAGTGTCTTGAGCAGGCAGTTGGCCGCCTCGTCGGTGAGTTGATCGGCGTCGAGCACGATCGCCACCTTGCGGCCGCCGAGCACCGGTTTGAGCAGGATCCGCCAGCACAGCCCCTCTCGCATCCGATGCTCGGCAGCCCCGATCAGGGCCTCGAGCGGGATCGTGGCCCGGTCTTCGGGCTTGGCCACGACGTCGATGTCGGGATGGCTGCCCGCGCGGGCCTGGAGACACGATGCGCAGGTGCCGCAGGCGATAAGACCGGGCCGCGGCGCCAGGCAGACGAGCGACTTGGCCAGGGCCTGCGCGAAGGCTCCCTTGCCCACTCCGGGCGACCCGATGAACAAATACGAGCCGGCGATCCGGCCCCGGCTCTCGGCCGCCACGAACATGGCGGCGACCGCGTCGTGATCCTCGATCCCCTGCCAGGCCATGAAATCTTCCTCGCGCTACGCGAGCTCCGGAAACCGCTCCCCGACAACGCGCTGAATCCGCGCGGCAACATCGTCGGGAGTAACCGAGGCGTCGATCACACGAATCAGCTCGGGCGCTGCCGCCGCCTCGCGGAGATAGCCGTCGCGGAGCCGCATCCGATAGCCCTCGCCACGGTTCTCGAGTTTGTCGAGCGGGCGGTCGAGCCGGTGGGCCGCCGTCTCGAGGTCGATGTCGAGCACGAGCACGAGGCCGGGCGCGAGGCCGCCGGTGGCCACGTCGCCCACGCTGCGGATCGCGGCCGGATCGAGCCCGCCGGCGTGACCCTGGTAGACGATGTTGGACAGCAGGTAGCGGTCGGAGACAACCCACTCACCGCGGGCGAGCGCCGGGGCGACCACCTCGGCCACGAGCTGGGCGCGGGCGGCCATGTAGAGGAGCATCTCGGCGGTCGGTGCGAGCTGCAGGTCGTGGCGCTCAAGCAGGATCGCCCGGATCGCGTCGCCCACTGGCGTCGAGCCGGGATCGCGGCAGGTGGTCACGCACTGACCGCGGCCAGCGAGCCACTCGGTGAGCGGGCCGACCTGGGACGACTTGCCGGCGCCGTCCATCCCGTCGAGCACGATAAACCGCGCGGGCGTCAGTGCCAAAATCCCTTCTCCGCTCCGGGTGCTCAAAAGCCCTGGGTGCCGAGCCAGCGCTCGCACTCCACCGTCCAGGGGTGGAGCTGCTTCGTGCCGTCGTATGGCCGCACCCCCAGGCCGAGGCCGTGGCGGCCCGTCTCGTAGACGTGCAGCTCGTAAGGCCGGCCCAGCGACTTGAGGCGGATACCGAGCTCGAGAATCGGCTCGAGCTTCACGGCCGCGTCCTCGAAGGTGTGCCAGATGAAGAGCGGGGGCGTTTTGCCGTGAGCTGCCAGCTCGCCGGAGAGCTCACGAGAGAGCTCCTCAGACGGGGCGTCGCCCAGCAGGTTTTTTCGCGAGCCTCCATGGGTCTTGTCGGGCAGCATGCTGACCACCGGGTAGCAAAGCACGCCCACGGTGGGCCGGGACGACTGCCGGTCGATCGGGTCGGCGGCCTCGGGATTGCCGTCGTCGCCCTTGAGGCACGCGGTCAGGGCCAGGTGGCCGCCGGCAGAGGAGCCGATCACGCCCACGCGGGTCGGATCCACCTTGAACTTCTCGGCATCGTGGCGGACAAGCCGGATGGCCCGGGCCACGTCGCCAAGCATCACGGGATGGCGGTAGCCCTTGCTGCCGAGGCGATAGCGGAGCACGAAGGCGGAGATACCTTGCGAGTTGAGCCAGCGGGCGTAGTCGGTGCCCTCGTGGTCGGCGAGCGCCCCGTAGCCGCCGCCGGGGCAGACGACGAGCGCGGCCGACGCGCCGGCCGCCTGCTTCGCGGTCCACCAGGCGACAACCGGGGTGTCGTGGTCTGCATCACCCTTGGCGCCGGGCGCGGCGCCCTCCCAGAGGCGGATCACCCCGGCCGCCTCGTCGGCCATCATCGGCGGCGGGGCTGGCGGCTGGGCGACGGCCGGCGCGGCGAGGAGCAAGCAGGAGGCGAGCGCGGCAGTTAGGTGGCAACGCATGGGACGCTCCGGGGGGATTTTCAGTCGACCCGCCAGCATACGCAATCATGGCCTGTGGCGCCGGGCATCCTGCCCGTCGAATGCGGCTGGCGTGGCAAGCAGATTCTGCGGGCAAGGTGCCCGCGGCTACCCGGCAGCGCCTACCGCCGGAGCAGCTTCTGGATGCCCAGCGGATCGGCCGGATCGAAGGGGGTGACCACGCGACAGATGTCGGCGGCCATCGGCTTCCGGCCGGTCTCGAGCAGGCAGTGTACGAGCCCCTTGGCCGCCTCGTAAAACGGCTGGTTGCCGGTGAGCGCGTGGGGCAGGGGCTTGGGATTGCCGGCCGCCTGCAGCGCCCGCAGGCAGAGCTCGTAGGCCCGGCCGAAGTGGCCGCGGGCGAGCTTGGCGTCACCCTCCTCGATCGCGATCATGCCCAGGTGCACGTGGGCCTCCAGGAAGTCGGGGCACTCCGAGAGCAGCCAGACCAGCTCGTCGCGGGCGATCTCCAGTTCGCCGCCGGCGATCATCGCCTCCACCTCCGCGACATCGTCGCGGCGGCGGCGGGCGCAGCGGGGCTGCACGAGCTCCCAGGCCGGGCCAGTGGCGGAGTCGCGGCGCGCCAGCGTGATCTTTTCGCCAGCGGCCGGCGGCCCGCCGCGGCGCCGGCCGCCCGGACCGCCGCCGGCAGCGGGGTTGGTGTGGTCGCGGCGGGAATCGTCGGTGTTCATGGGGAGCGGAGGCAGGCGGTGCGACCAGGCAGCGGATACACTCCCCAGCCTACCGCGGAATCGATCGGGCACGAGATCAGCCCGCCGCGGCCCTCGAGGTCTGTCCTCACGCATGCGATCGGCCGCTGCCCCGCCGTCGCCGCCCCGCCCCGTGGCGGCCCAGCTCTTGGCCTGGTATCGCCGGCACCGCCGCGACCTGCCCTGGCGGGCGAGCCGCGAGCCCTACGGTGTGTGGGTCAGCGAGATCATGCTCCAGCAGACCCAGGTGGAGCGGGTGCGGGAGTTCTTCACGCGGTTTATTCAGCGGTTTCCCGATGTGGCGGCCCTCGCCCGGGCTCCCGAGCGGGCCGTGCTCAAGCACTGGGAGGGCCTGGGCTACTACCGCCGGGCCCGGCAGCTGCACGCGGCAGCGAAGCAGGTTGTCGCCGAGCATGGCGGTGAGTTTCCCCGGACGGCAGCCGGGCTCCGCGGGCTACCGGGGATCGGACGCTACACCGCCGGCGCGATCGCCTCGATCGCCTTCAGCGAGCCCGAGCCCGTCGTGGAGGCCAACAGCCGGCGCGTGATCGCCCGACTCGTGGGCCATGCGCAGCCCGTCGGGGGCGCCGGTGACGAGCCGCTCTGGCGGATCGCGGCCGGCCTGCTGCCGCCCCGCGACCCCGGCCTGTTTAACCAGGCCCTGATGGACCTGGGCGCGATGGTCTGCACCGTCACGCAGCCGCGCTGCGACCGCTGCCCGCTCGCCGCGACGTGTGTCGCGCGGGCCACCGGCCGGGTGGCGGAGATCCCGGTGCTGCCGCGGCAACGGGCCGTGAAGCAGATGCGGGAGACGGCGCTCGTGCTGCGGCGCGGCGCGCGCGTGATCGTGGAGCAACGCGGGGCCGGCGAATGGTGGGAGGGGCTCTGGGACTTTCCGCGGGCTGCCGCGGGCGAGCAACAGAGGATCGGTGACCGCCAGCTCGGCACCGTGGTCTACACGGTCACGCACCATCGGGTGACGTGCCGGGCGGTCGAGCGGCGGCTCGCCCGCGTGCCGGCGACCACCACGCCCCGCCGGCTCGTGTCGCTCGCGGCGCTCGACCGCCTGGCGATGACCGCGCCGGGCCGGCGGATCGCCCGGCTGCTGGTGGCCCACGAGCCGTCGGACTAACCCGGCGTGCCGAACTGCCGCATGTTCGTCACGGTCGCGCTGGCCGTGGCGCCGGCCGAGCCGATCAGGCTGAATACCAGTTGCGGCACGGGATTGGCGGTCGTGCCGAACGCGCCGTCGATGAGGGTCTGGTTTCGGAACACGTCGAGGTTGATCGTGGCCATCCGTGGTCCGGCCCCCGAGGTGCGGCCGTCGAGCGTGAGCAGAGGGATCGTCATGAAGCCCGTCGAGCCGGTGAGCAGCAGCGGCGGATCGCTCAGATTGATCTGGGGCACGGCCATGCCATGCACGGAGACCACCAGTTGCACGGTCTCGCCGGCGTCGACGCCCGAGAACGCGACGTCGAGTTCCAGGCCGGTGCCGATGGGCTGGTCGGTCGGGTCGGTGGCATAGGGCACGAAACTGATCGTGGCTATCGAGAGCGGGTTGGACGCACCGATCGTGAACGTCATGGAACTGCCGGTGTCGGAGACGGTGCCCGTGGTCGGCTGGACCGCGTAGGCGAGCGGCGACGAGTTCACCGTGACGGTCGGCGAAACGGCGCCCCCCGTGACCTCGAACTGCCGCTGCACGAACTCGCCGGGATTCGGCAAGGGAGAGGGCTGGAACTGCTCATAGGTCGGCTGGAGGCCGGCCGTCGTGGATGGATTTATGAGCGGCGACCAATACAACCCGTTGAGCAGGTTGCTGGCAGCGGAGGGGTTCTGCAGGCTCGCCTGGGCGTACCATCCCGGCGGGTAATCGTGGGATGGGAACAGCGCGCCCAAGTCGCCGACGAGGCCACCGGACGGGTTGTAGAGCGCGGCCGGCTCGAGCAGCACGTCGACGACGGTGCCAAGCCCGGCGTAGCCGTTGAAGGCCGCGCCGAAGCCGGTCAGCGAGTAATGGTTATTCACGAAGGTGCCGCCCGTGGCTTGCCGGCCGACCGCCACCGGGGTCTTGCTGATCGTGCCCGCGGGCAGTTCCTGGAGAAACTTCCAGACGAAGTTCTGTCCGCCGCCGATTCCCGGGATCGCGAGCGGCCCCAGGATGTCGGGGCCCGTCTCGGGCGATTCGAACAGCGTGAGCTGCGACACCGGGATGTTGGCTGCCTCGAGCGCCACCGTCGCCACTGTGGCCACCTTGGCCCCGTGGCTGTGGCCCATCACATGCACAAGCCCCTGCTGGACTCCGAAGAAGTCGGCGGCCAACGCCTGCTCGATCGCCTCGGCCAGCATCAGCCCCGCCCACTGGGTGCGCGATTCCGACTGGCCCACGTACAACATCGAGCGGATCGTGGTTTCGAGATCGACGCCGGAAAACACCACCGGCTCGGCCGCGAGCGTGCCGGTCACCGCCTGGTTGAGCTTCACCTGGGTCGGGCTCAGGATCCCGAGCACGCTCGTGCCGGAAGGGATGCCCGCGCCGGTCACGGTCATGCCTCCGCTGAGCTTTGAGGTGTCGCCGACGAGCAGCGTCGTGCCAGAGCCGCTGGCGGTCAGGTTCACGGTGGCTTCCGTGGTCGCCGTCGGCGTGGCCGAGAGGTCGAGCCAGCTGTAGGCCACCACGATCGCATTCGGGTCGGCGTCGATGATCGTCTGGGCCATGCCCGTCGAGGCCACCTGGACAGTGGGCTGGAACAGCCAGCTCGGGACCGCCGGATTGGCGTTCCACGACTTCAGCGGGTCGCCCGGGGTCGAGCCGAGCAGCACCGCCTCGCTCTGGCCCGGCGCCCAGCCGTGCGAGATGAAGTAGACGTTCCTGGGGTCGGCGGAGGTGCTCGTGAGCGACCCAGCCGTCACGGGCAGGTCAAAATTCTGCGTCGTCGGGTTGTACCGCTGCAGGCGGTCGAGCGGCGTGACGGCCGCGTCGAGCGACGACGCCATCCCCATCACGTCCCATTTGGCCGTGGAGGTGTAGCCGGTGAGATTGCGGAACTCGGTCGAGCGGCTCAGCTGCCGGGCTAGTTGCACGACGTTGCCGTCGCCCGCCGCGAAGGCCCGGATCTCGCCGGGGTTGGCCTCGCGGCCGAGCATCCCCACGTAGGTGATCGCGCCGCGATACTGCTTCGCCAGGTTGCCGCGGGCCTGGAAGGCGCCGGTGTTGACCAGATTGACTGCCAGCTGGCCGCGGGGTGTGCCGGCGGCGAGTTGATTCACCGCCACGCGGAACGGGCCGGGGGCGGGGGCACGGTCGAGCAGCCGACGGTACAGAAATCGGACATATTGCCCGTCGGAGAGCTGGCTCGTGTCGCCATAGGTCGCCACGAACGGCTGCGAGCTGATGATGCCCTGGAAGGTCGCAGCGGGCGTGATGCCCAGCCGCTGCTCCTGGCCGCCGGTCCGCACGACCTCGATCGGGAGCACGCCGGGGAACATCGCCTCCGCGAAGCCCGCCACCGGCCGCACGACCGAGCTGAACTCCGCCGACTGCAGCAGCCGGCCAAGCTCCTGGGCCACGGGCTGGCCGGCGTCGAGGCGGCCCACGGCGGCGGTGAACTCGTCGGCCGTGGCCGGCCGCTGGAGCACGAGTTCGAAGAGATTCTGGACGATCGCCTGGCTCCGCGAGGCCAGGGCGAAGGTCAGCCCGGTCACGTCGCTGGCGCCGACGGTGAGAGTGTAGGAAAGCGATTGGGCCGAGGTACCCATCGAGTCCGACGGGCACACCAACGAAACCTGGCGGCGGCCGACGGTGACGCCGGGGAAGGAGTAGTTGCCGCTGGAGTCGGTCACCTGCTGGGTGATCAGGGCCCCGGTCTCATCGCGGAGCTGCACGGTGACCCCGGCGATACCGGCGAAGAGCGGGTCGTTCGGGTCAAGACCGATGGCGTCCACCGACCGTTGCACGCTGCCGCTGATGGCGGCGAGCATGGCCCGCGTCTCCAACCGCTCGACCCCGACCTTCAACCCCCGCCGCCGTACCGTGTGCCTGCCCATGTCGTCGCCCTTGTCGGGCGGTGACCGCCGCCGCGGACCGCGTTCGGGAAACACTCCCGTCATCGCAGTCCTGGCAGCCTACCTTCGGCTCGTCGGAGGCCACAACCTACGGGATCGAGAGGTGATTTGCCGCGGGCGGGCGGCGCTGGGAACCTTTCGGCGACAGGCCGCATCACAGTTCCGACAGCCACGAGCCCGATCCCGTTCCGGAGCCCTCCCATGACTCGCCCACCCGTGACCGCGAAGCAGTGCTTCGTCGCGGTCTGCCTGATGGCCTCCGTGCCCCACGGCCTGCTGGTTACCGCCGAGCCCGCCGCGGCCGACCTCCCGCTCGAGAAGGTCGTGCTCTTTACCTCAGGCGTCGGCTACTTCCAGCACGGCGGGAAGGTGACCGGCAATGCCACGGTCGAGATGAGCTTCAAGAGCGAGAACGTCAACGACCTGCTCAAGAGCATGGTGGTCGAGGATCTCGGCGGCGGCACGGTGCCGGCGGTGAGCTACGCCTCGCGCGATCCGATCACCAAGACCCTCGGCACGTTCGCGATCGACCTTACCGACGATCCGTCGATCGGCCAGATCCTCGGCCAGCTGCGGGGTGAGCGGATCGAGGTGGAGGCGGCGCCACCGGCGACGGGAAAGATCGTGGGCGTCGAGCGGCGGCAGGTGCCCGTGGGCGACGACCGCGCGGTGGAGAAGGAGTTCATCACGATTCTCACGGCCGACGGCCTGCGGACGCTCGCCCTCGATGCGATCACGCGGATCCGGCTGATCGACGAGAAGCTTCAGCACGAACTCGAGCAGGCCCTGGCGGTGCTGGCGCTCGGCCATGACACCGAGAAGAAGTCGGTGTCGCTCGCCTTCGCGGGCCAGGGGGAGCGGGCCGTTCGCGTGGGCTACGTGCAGGAGTCGCCGGTCTGGAAGACGAGCTACCGGCTCGTGCTCGGCGGTGACGACGCTGCGGGGGACGAGCAGCCGGCCGGCAAGGCCCTGCTCCAGGGCTGGGCAATCGTCGAGAACACGACCGACCGTGACTGGAAGGACGTGCGGATGGCGCTGGTGAGCGGTCGGCCGATCTCGTTCGTGATGGACCTTTACCAGCCCCTCTACGTGCCGCGGCCGGTGGTCGAGCCCGAGCTTTACGCGTCGCTGGCCCCGCAGGTGTATGGGCAGGGCATGGAAGCCGCGCAGCAGGAGTTTGCCAAGCGCGCTGTCGAGGAAGAAAAAGGGGCAATGGATATGGCCGCGGCTGCGGCGCCGCCGCCGGCCGAACGGCTGGCAGCCCCTGGCCGCCGGCTCCGGGCCGGCGCGGGTGACCGCGAGCAGATGTCAGCCAACGGCCTG
>Ga0247833_1007149_pt1 | contig 11982 bp, 5 predicted proteins | sample LaCruzMarch2015__7_FD_187117 | JGI IMG/M metagenome (GOLD analysis project Ga0247833, IMG submission 187117) | Freshwater microbial communities from meromictic Lake La Cruz, Castile-La Mancha, Spain - LaCruzMarch2015_8m | ecosystem: Environmental > Aquatic > Freshwater > Lake | place: Spain...
GAGATCGGCGATGATGGCGGCCCCTTTGGGCTGCGCGGTGCTCTGTGCCCCAGGTGGTGAACCTTGCTTCTGGCGGGCGGCGCGGGCGACGTGGCGGGCGAGGAGAAGTGTGAGATTGTCCGGCAGTCGCTGCTGGGCCATACCGCGCTGGATTTCCACGCGGGAGGCCAGCCAGGCTGCGTCCAGCAGGTCCATTTTATCTTGGAGGCTGCGCCAGGGATCAGCGCTGATGAGATTCACGGCAGCAATCTTAGCCCCGGCGGCCAGGCGCAGGAGGGCAGCGGCGCTGATGATGCGGGAGGTGAGGAAAAGGAGGGCGAAGGGGAGCTTCGCCACGCTCATCCACAACCAAGCGGTAATGCGGAGAAATTTCTGGAAGGTGGTTTCTTTGGCGCGCTTTTCCCGCAGTTGCAACTCCCAGGGGTCGTGCTCGTGCAGGGCGCGGTAAAACCAGGTGTGCAGTTCCCGCACGACATGGCTGAAGGTGGTGCCGATGCCGCCAGCGTTCATGGCTAGCTCCCGCACCAGCAGGGCAGCGAACTCGCGCGCGCTGACCACAGAGACAACGGGCAGGCCAATGTGGAGGACCATCTCCCCTGCGGGGATGCCTTTGATACCGTTTTTAATTGAGGTGCGGATACTGGTGGTGGTGTCCAGCCACACCTCGTCCGGCGGATCTAAGCGCAGATGCCAGCACAACTCATCCACGATGCTAAACAACTGCGGCTGGCTGGCTGGCGTGATCAACAATGCCACACGCACGGAGCGCTGACGCGGCAGCAACGGGCGCAGCATAAAAATCCAAGTCATGATGCCCGCACCGAGCCAGGCAGCAGGCAATGCGTCCTGCCAGACCCAGCTTGCACTCATCGCCAAATGCGCAGTCCACTCCATTGCGGCTGCGCCCATGAAAAGCCCTAACCCAGCAACAACAAGTATATAGAGCAACGGCAGCAGAAGGGAAACGCTACTGGTACAGAGAAGCAGTAGGAAATGCAGCGGCCCGCGCCACGGAGTGAGGCGCACGCGCTGTGCAGGAGGCATGTCGGCGGCAGGAGAGGACATCTCGGGAAAAAGAAGACGAAGCTAGAGCTTAATTATTGAAATTCTAGTATTATTCACTCAGTAAGAGCATTCCAGATGGGTAATTGGGGCACTACAGGGCCGTCATGCTCGGCGGAAAGTTGCATGATACCCTGATAAATTCCTTCTCAGCCCCCAGCCCTTCGCCCCATAAACGGACCAGCAGCAGTGATGCGCTGGCATTTGACATGTGGTGGTTGGAGCCGATAAACCGTTCCCATCGAATGCAGCCCACTACGCCAGAATCCGCCACCAAATCTGCAGCCCCAGCGGATCTGGAAATCAAAGACGCTCAGCTCATCTTTAACCACGTGTGGAAGCAACTCGAAGCGGACTATGGGCGTGAGCGGCTGCGTTTCCCAAAGGAGCTGATCCTACTCGGCGGGGCACCGGGCGCGGGCAAAGGGACAAACACAGACTTCATCCGCGAGCTACGCGGCATCACGGCGGAGCCGATCGTTGTCAGTGCCCTGCTAGACAGCCCGGAGGCGCAGAAACTCAAGGCGCAGGGCGGCATGGTGGGGGACCGCGAGGTGGTGAGCATCCTCATCCGCAAACTTCTGGAACCTGAGCAACAGAATGGGGCGATCCTGGACGGATTCCCGCGCACGAAAGTGCAAGTAGAGTGCCTAAAAATGCTCTTTGATGAAATGATGCGCCTGCGCCGCGATTTCTCAGAGACACTGGATGCAGCGCATTTCAAGCAACCCATCTTCCACATCATGGTGCTGTTTGTGGATGAGGCAGAGAGCATCGCAAGGCAAATGAAACGCGGGCAGGAAGTGCTAGCCCACAATGAGGAAGTCCGGCGCTCAGAACTCGGTGAACTGTGGGAGGAGCGGGCCACCGACTTTGACACCAAGCTGGCGCGGAACCGTTACAAGGTCTTCAAGGAAAAGACGTATGATGCGCTGGTCTCGCTCAAGGAGATATTCCATTACCATTTCATCAATGCCCAGGCACCGCTGGAGCTGGTGCAGGAAAACATCGTCAAAGAACTGGAGTATCAAAGCTCCCTGGAGCTAGATCCGCGCACCTTCGACCTGCTGCGCAAGCTGCCGCTCGCTAGCGAGATCGTCCGGCACGCGCGGCAGGATCTGGTCCGCCGACTGGATGGCTACAAGGTAGAGAAGCCGGAACTAATGCAGGCCGTAGTGACCTTCATTGAGGAAAAAATGATGCCCATCATCGTACGCCACGCCATCTCTGGCCGGGCAGACATCAACTCGGAAAGCAAGCTCTTCCACGATCCTGAAGCCCTAGCTATCCTCATTGACATCTTTTCCGAGCGCGGCTTTCACGCGACGGTGGATCTACATCACATCGAGATACCCGAGCAGTTTGATCTGCAAACCGGTCAGATTCAGTGCCGGAAGAAAAAGGTCTTTCGCTTTGGCATTCGGTTCAAGGGATCAGAGATCCGGCGTGGGTAAGTGGTGAGCAGACTGACCGCGCTGGCGGGCGCACTTTTCAAATGAAACGTGCCATCCTATCTGCCACGTCTTTTTCCAGACTGCGGACATAGCGGAGCGTGTACTCCTGCACATCGAGCTGGTCATCCGCGATCAGCGGCTACAGTTCCATGGCAAAAGTGAGCTGGCTGGCCGTGATGTCATTTATTGACGGCGCGCCAAAGTTTAAATTAAATACCCAAGTATTTTATTTAGATTATCCAATAATACTGAGTTTGTTCGTGTGGCGTTTTTCTCTGCTTGTCATACCCATACTTGTAGACTCTTAGTCACGCTCATGAAATTCATATTCCTTCTTTTGGCTGTCGTCTTTCAAGTTCTTCCCCAAGTCCTTCACAGTGAAGGACAGCCGGTGGATTCAAACGCGAAGAAGGCGGCTGTGACCGAAAGAATTCCCCTGGCAAGGCTCGGTGAGAAAGCGGGAAGGCAGTACGAAGGGGAAGGTCTGGGCATCAATGCGACCAAAGATGGAGCCGCATTGCGATGTGTGCTGCAAAAACTAGAGGGCCGAATCACCTCTGGAGGGCTTTGGCTTAAATCCACGTTGGAAGGCGATGCTGCGGGAATGCCTTTCCGAATCCAGGCTGAGAGTTTGGGCCGTGAAGCCGATAGGAAACTGGCACAAGAAGGCAGCGTGGAGATGACAGACGGACTCGTCCGCTATGTGCGGAGTGGTTTGGTGGAGGAATACTCGGTCAGTGCCGATGGTGTGCGGCAGGATTTCCTCGTGCAGGAAAGTCCGGCGGGCAGCGGACCGCTGCGTGTTGAGTTGAAGGTGACGGGCGCGCAGGCACAGATGTCTGATTCCGGTTTGAATTTGACCTTGGAGGGTTCCGGACGCGGCATTGCTTACAGTCGGCTCAGCGTCACAGATGCGACTGGGAGGAGGCTAAAGGCAATGATGGAAGTCGTGACGCCACAACGGCTAGCGGTGATCGTGGAGGATGCCGGAGCCGTGTATCCCGTGCGGATTGATCCGACCTTCAGCGATGCGGACTGGGTGAGCATGGGTGTTTCGACGCAGACCGCAAACATTAATGCAGTCGCCGTGGACCCTGCGGGAAACCTGTATGTCGGAGGCATGAATTTTAGTTTTATCCAGAGCACCAGCTCGCACCAGTACAACATCGCACGCTGGAACGGCAGTGAATGGTCCACGCTCGGGATCTCTTTTTCCCCAGGGATGAATCCTGACGTGGATGGTGAGGTGAAGGTGCTGAAGATGCATGGTACGGACCTGTATGTGGGCGGGATGTTTGCCACGGCCGGTGGGATGACGGCCAACCGGGTGGCCAAATGGGACACGGTGGGCAGGATGTGGACGACGCTTGGATTTGGCTTCCAGGCAGGAGTCGGCGGTGAGGTGAAGGCCATAGAGATCATCGGTTCAGATGTCTATGTGGCGGGTTCCATCATGAATGCAGGTGGTAACCCTGCGTCAGGGATTGCGAAATGGAATAGCATGACGATGAGCTGGTCGGCCCTGGGCAGCGGCATATTTCCTGTCATGGTCGAGACCTTGGCCGTGATGGGCGGTGATTTGTATGCAGGCGGGTCATTCTTTGAAATCGGGGGTGTCCAGGTCAGCAACATCGCGAAGTGGAGCCCGACGAGCGGGCAATGGTCGGCGCTTGGTTCTGGTGTGGATTCAGGTGTGCGAGTGGTGGCAGTGAATGGGACAGATCTGCTTGTGGGCGGCTACTTCACCACGGCAGGTGGAGTGCCGGCCAATGGCATCGCGCGGTGGAACGGCAACGCATGGTCGGCGCTCGGTGAGGGAGTGAATGATGGCACTGTCGAAGCCATCGCCGTGAATGGCTCCGATATTTACGTGGGCGGCTATTTCACCACGAGTGGTGGAGTGAAGCGCAATCGCATGGCCCTGGTCAGCGCCAGTGGAGAGCTGGATGCGGGGTTCAATCCAGGCAGCAACAGCACTGTGCTATGCACGGCGAGGCAGGCGGACGGGAAGCTGCTGCTGGGCGGTTACATTTATAGCATCGACGGGGTGGCTCGCAGCCATCTGGCAAGGCTCAATGCCGACAACACTCTTGATCTGAATTTCAATCCTTTGATCGGCAGTGAGGTAAGAAGCGTGGCCGTGCAGGCGGATGGGAAAATCCTGATCGCAGGCGGATTCACTACGGTGGGAGGAGTGACACGAAACCGAGTCGCGAGGTTGAATGAAGACGGCACTCTGGACAGTGGCTTCAACCCAAATGTCACGGGGAACTTCGGCACCACCGTCGAGACCGTGGCGGTGCAGGCGGATGCGAAAATCCTCATCGGTGGCAGCTTCACCGCCGTGGGTGGCGCAGCCCGCAGCTATTTGGCACGGTTGAACGCCGATGGGACGCTGGATGGCACATTTGCCCCCGTGCTGAATGGCGATGTGAACACCCTCCGAGTCCAGACAGATGGGAAGGTGCTTATTCGGGGCTATTTCACCAACATCGGTGGCGTCTCGCGAAGCGGTCTGGCCCGCTTAAATGCGAATGGAATCCTGGACACAGCCTTCAACCCAAGTCTCTCTCTGGATCGCTGCCTAACCCTGCAAGCCGATGGCAAGATCCTGATCGGTGGCAGTCTGACAAACTCTGGCCAGGGAACGACCCGGCAGAATCTGGCGCGTTTCAATACGAATGGCAGTCTCGACACCAGCTTTTTGGATGCAGGCATCAATGGCTCCGTACTCGAAGCTACCGTGCAGCCAGATGGGAAAATCCTCATTGGCGGTGACTTCACCATGGTCGGCGGTGCGCCACGCAGTCGGCTGGCGCGGCTGAATGCAGACGGCACTCTCGACACTGGCTTTGCACCTGTCGTCGGTGGTCAAGTATCGGAAATCGTGGTACAGGCGAATGGCGGCATTCTTTTCACCGGCAGCTACTCATCAGTGGGCGGGATCATGGTCAACAACATCACGCGCTGGGATGGCAGCGTCTGGTCGGCTGTGGGACTGGGGACGGACTACGATGTGCGTGACCTTGCCGTGTCTGGAAGCGTGCTATTTGCAGCGGGCGGCTTTTCGCAAATGAATGGCGTGAGGAGTCTGGGCATCGCTCGGATGGACATCCCCACTGGGAAATGGACGGCTCCAGGCTTGGGGGTGGATGCATTGGTCTATTCCCTGGCCGTCAGCGGCAGTGATCTGTATGTCGGAGGGGATTTCATCACCGCAGGCGGGGTCATGGTGAATCGTATCGCCCGCTGGGACGGCAGCACCTGGTCGGCTTTGGGCTCCGGCTTGAATGGCAGTGTCTATGCACTCGCAGTGAATGGCACGGATGTGTATGCAGGCGGCAGCTTCAGCACGGCAGGAGGTGTGGCTGCCAACAACATTGCCAAATGGAGCACGATCAGCGGCACCTGGTCGGCGCTGGGAGTGGGTTTCAGTTCATCTGTCAACGCGCTAGCTGTGAGTGGAGGCAGTGTCTATGCAGGCGGCTTCTTCACCGGCGGAATTGCCCGCTGGGACACAGCGGCAAGCACTTGGTCCACCCTTGGCACTGGAGTCAGCGGGTCGGTGAAAGCGCTCGCCGTGAGTGGCAGCGATCTCTACGTTGGAGGATGGTTTGAAAAGGCAGGCGAACAACCCAGCGGCGGTCTTGCAGGCATGAACAGCGATGGTTCCCTGAATTCAACGTTCAACCAGAACGCCAGCTTTGCTTTGGGCCCCTACACATGCACAGCGGTGCTGCCGACCGGGGGAATCCTCGTCGCCGGACAACCCGGGCCATTCAGCCCCAGCGGCCTGAAGCTGTTTTATGCGGATGGTGTCAATAATCCCATGCTCAACGTCAATGCTCCAGGTCTTACCGTCATGAGCATCAGTTCCATGGCCGTGCAGGCGGATGGGAAAGTCGTGCTTGCCGGACAGTTCATCTTCGATGGCAATCCGCAGACTTTTCATGTGCTGCGACTGGTCCCGGACTTCCCCTTCAATGCCCGCTTCACACCTGACGCCGGATTCGCACCCGTCATGCTCGACTTCATCGGTCCTGATGGCATCACAGGCGTGGCGGTACAGGCAGATGGCAAGGTCCTGGTCGGTGGTGCATTCCACGGTCTGGGTGGTCAGTTCCAACCCAATCTGGCGCGACTGAATGCCAATGGGACACTGGATGGCAGCTATGCGCCTAGCATCTCTAGCGGAGTCTCCGCGATCGCCCTGCAAGCGGATGGCAAGCTGCTCATTGCCAGCATTGCCACGCCGGGAGCCCTTACACGACTGAACGCCGATGGGACAACGGATGTTCCGCCGTATCTGGAATCATCTGGCATTCAGTTCCAAAGCATCACCGGCGTCGTCTGCCAGTCTGATGGGAAGATCGTGCTATCAGGCAGTTTTATGAGCAGCGGCAGCGGCACGACACTCAAGTTCTTACGCTTCCAAAGCTTTGGCATGAGAGACACCGCATTCAGTCCGCCCAACACGCTGGGCTTATCAGCAGATGTGTCTGATGTAGCTCAGCGTGCCGATGGTGGACTGGTTTTTGTGGGCAGCTTCTTCAGTGTCCATGCACAGGCAAATGGCCTCGCCAAATGGAATGGCAGCGCCTGGTCGTCTCTCGGCGCAGGAGTGGGCTCGGGACCAGCCGCGCAGATCAATGCCCTGGCGGTCAATGGCAGCGATGTTTATGTGGGCGGTATGTTCAATCTGTCCCTGGGCATGTTTGGCTCCACACAGAATGTAGCCAGATGGGATGGCAGCTCGTGGCAGCCTCTCGGCCCGGGACTGAACTCCACCGTCAATGCCCTCGCCTTCACGGGGGGCGAGCTTTACGCAGGCACAATGAGCGGGGGCTTCAATGCCGGCGTTTACAAATATGAAGGCACTTGGAACTCCCTGGGCTCGGGAGTGGATCAGGGAGTCCAGGCGCTGGCGGCAGGCAGTGGCTCGCTCTACGTGGGAGGCTGGTTCAGCACGGCTGGCGGGAAGCCCTCCAACTATCTCGCACGCGCCAAACTGCCCGCTGCGCCAGAGATCGCAGTGAGAGGCAACGGAGTGGTGATCAGCGATGGCGACTCCACACCCGACTCCACCGATCACACCGACTTCGGCAATGCCGCCGTCAGTGGTGGCAGCGTGACACGCACCTACACCCTCGAAAACAGCGGCACGGACGTTATCTTCCTCAATAGCACGCCGAGAGTCTCATTGAGCGGAGGTCAGGCGGCGGACTTCACCGTGTCGGTGCAGCCATCCGTCTCCAGCATTGCCCCGAATGGCAGCACCACCTTCCAAATCACCTTCGATCCCAGCGCCGCCGGTCCGCGAAGCACGACGGTGAACATCGCCAATAGCGATGGCGATGAGAACCCCTACAACTTCACCATTCTGGGCACTGGCACCCTGCCTGAGATCGTGGTGGAGCAGCCCTCCGGCTCAGCCCTGACGGATGGCGCTGGCATCCTTGATTTTGGTGGACTGACGGTAGGCACGGGCGTGACTCGCGTGTTTGTGGTGAGGAATGCGGGGCTCGCACCTCTGACTGGCATCGGTCTCGTGTTGGGGGGCTCGCACCCAGGCAACTTTGGCGTCAGCGTCGCGCCTGCCGCTACGATAGCTCCAGGCGGCAGCACCAGCTTTCACATCACCTTCATTCCTTCGGTCCTCGGTACGAGGTCTGCGGCTCTTCAAGTCACCAGCAACGACAGCGATGAAGCACCCTTTGACATCAGTCTGACCGGAGAAGGCCTCACCGCCACCCAGGGCTGGGCACAGACCTTCTTTGGCACCACGACCCCGGCTGGAGATGCCGCGCCGACAGCCGATCCGAACCAGAACGGCATCCCCAATCTGATCGAGTATGCGCTTGGCGGCGATCCTGTGGGAGGGACCACGGGAACCTCGATCCTGCCCGAGCCAGACATCAATCCAGCGGCGGGGTGCATGGAGTTTCATCTCGTCCGATACCTGGACCGAAACGATGTCACCCTCACCGTCCAGGTGGCCGACGCCCTCACCGGCCCGTGGTTAAACCTGGCTCAAAGCATCAACGGCGCACCCTTCAGCGCATTGGCGGCTGGAGCCGTCGTGACCGAGTCCGGCACCGGCCCCACACGCCTCGTGAGCGTGTGTGACATCTATCAGGTCAATGACCCGGCACATCCGAAACGATTCATGAAGCTGGTGGTGACGCAATGACCGCGCTTACTGCGACACTTTTCAGATGAAACGTGCCATCCTCTCTGCCACGTCTTTTTCCAGACGGCGGACATAGCGGAGCGTGTACTCCTGCACATCGAGCTGGTCGTCTTCGATCAGCGGCGTCAGATCCATGGCAAAGGTGAGCAGGCTGGTTTTGTCCGTGGTATGGGAGTCAAAGTAGGTCGCGTTGGCATGGCGCAGACCCTCCTCGGCGAGGTCGTAGCGCTTGCCGCCGCTGATCTGGCTGTCGAAGACGCCAAGCAGCGGGCGCAGCAGGTGCGGGTGCTTGTCCACCCAGAGCATGACCTTGTCCTCGCCAAGCAGCCAGTCGAGCTTCCGCCAGACCTCGCAGCCATAGACCTTCTGCGGGCGCATTTCCGGCGGCAGGGCACGGAGCGCTTCCAGGCTGCGGAGAAAGGTGGCCACATGGGTGTCGTGGCGGTCGCAGGGATTGTGGACGTAGAGAATCTGCGGCAGCGCGTGCTCCAGGATGAACTTTAAATCCTCCACCACGGGGCCGTTGCGCGGCTCCTTTACCTCCTCGCTGGGGTAGCCGAGCTGCGCCATGAAGCTGTACTCGCCCACATAGGCGGCTTTGCGCTGCTCGATGAGGCGCACCTGCTGCATCTCATCGTCCGTGTACTTTTCATACGGGCCTTTGCGCGGGCTGCCTGAGCCGTCGGTAACGACGACGCCACCGAACCATTTGTCGCCGCTTTTGAAGCACTCGGTAATGCCGTGATAGGCGGCGATCTCCAGGTCGTCCTGATGGGAAACGATGCCGAGATGCGTGACGCGGCGCAGGGCAGTCCAGGGTTCAGTCTGGTCGGGGATGAAGACGTCATGTTTGGGGTGGCGGAAGGTCACGGTGCGGCATTAAGCGCAGCGGCGGGGCTTGTGCAAACAGACTCCGCAACCAAGACCGGCACGCGTGGTTGATAGCGCACATGACCACCGCTAGCGTGGCGGGTCTGACCCCCGCCTTTGTCATGCCGGAACCGGAATGGCCCGCAACCACACAGCCCTTGTCTCCCCCTGACACGGTCGATGAGTCATGCGATGCGGAGAACGTGCGCCTCATGCTGCGCGTGAAGGAGGGGGATGTGAAGGCCTTCGAGCGCCTTGTGGAGCTGCATCAGAGTATCATGATCGGCACCGCCGCGCGGATGCTGGGGAATCTGGATGACGCGCATGACATCGCCCAGCAAGTCTTCATCCGCGTCTGGAAGAGCGCCCCGCGCTACGAGCCGAGCGCGAAGTTCACCACCTGGATATTCACCATCATGCGGAATCTAGTCTTCAACGAGACTCGCCGCCGCTCCCGCCGGAAGGAATTTTCCCTGGACCAGGAGAACGATGACGAGGCACCGCGCCAGTATGCTGACCTGACGGCACCAGCGCCCGACCAACTGACCGAGCAGGACGAGCTGGAACGCGCGCTGGACAAGGCCATCGCCGCGCTGCCGGAAAAGCAGCGTTTGGCGGTGATCATGCGCCGTTACGAGGACACGCCTTATGAGCATATCTGCGAAGTCCTGAAAATGTCTCTGCCCGCCGTGAAGAGCCTACTTTTCCGCGCCCGTGCTGAGCTGCGCAAGCACCTGGCTGCGCATCTGGGCGAGGACGTTCCGTGAATCTGCCGCGCCTCACCTGGTCTCGCCTTCCCAAAGGAAGTGCTCCAGGCGGATCTTGGTGGCGCGTTCCTTCGCCTCGGCGGCGCGGTCGCCGCTGGACTGGGCCAGCTTTTCGGCTATGCGGGCGGCAGCTTCCCACTGCTTCGCGGTCTCCAGCAGCTCGATGGCGAAGAAGCCTGCGCGGTAATACCAGCGGAATTCAGCAGGGTTCGACGGGCCGGTGAAGCCTGTGCTCTGGACTACGTCGTAGCAGGCCTCTAGCGCCTCGGTGACACTACCAGCAGCGTTCAACGCGGCAGCTAAGGTGTAGCCGGCGCGGGCACGCCAGAGGTAGGACAGGTCGTCCTCCCGGCGCATCTCATGCAGGAGGTTGACCGCCTCGGTGAGGCGGGCGGCGTCAGTCTTGCCCAGGAGCATGAGTATCTCTGCCTTTTCACAGACCAGGGAGTGCTGCATGTCCTCGGAAAGCCCTTTTTCGGTGAGGAGGGAGTCCAGCACCCGGAGTGCCTCTGCCTCCTCCCCGGCGCGGCGTTTGGCCAGTGCCTGCTGCTGGCGTGCGGGGATGCTCAGTGGGCCGCCGCGCTCGGCCAGCTCTTGCCAGAGATTGATAGCGGTCTCGCGGCCTTCGTCGCTGAGCATAGACAGGGCGGCAATGCCGGCAAAGTAGAGAGCTGTGTCAGCGTGGGGGGAGGTGGGGTAATCTTTTGCTACCAGCTCAAATTCGGTGCGTGCGGCAGCGTAGCTCTCTTGGCGGAAAAAGGCGTCTGCCACCCGCATGCGTACGGTAGCGGACTGGGCGGCAGCGGGCCACTGCTTGAGGAAGGCTGCCCCGGCCTCGGTGACGCCCTTGAGATCACCTTTCCGATCGAGCAGCCAGATGCGGTTCAGGGCGATGCGTTGGTGCAACGTGGGCGATAGTGCGGGCAGGGCGGCTACTGCCTGGAGGGTTCCTTCCACGGCGGTAAAGTCCGGTGATGTGGCTGCCGCTAGGGTAGTCTCCGCCAGGGCCAGATGTGCCTCAGGCAGACGCGGATGGGAGGGACGCTGCTGAATGAAGGTGCGCAGCTCCGCCAGCGCCTCTGGCTGCGCGCGGGCGGCCATGTCCAGGGCGCGGTCTAGCTCTAGATCGGCGGCGGCGTCACCGGACCTCACAGATGTGTCCGCGCCAGCGCTGACGATTTGTAGCTGGCCGAGAAGTGTCTGGTAGAGCAGCAGCTCCCCGGCGCGTACGGCGGCCACGCCGGCGTTGTAGAGGGCGGCCCGGCGCTCTGCGAGGGTCGTGGCCACATCCGCCGCAGTTTGGAAAAGCTGCGCTGCCTGGCGGAATTCCCCACGTGAGAAGGCAGTGCCGCCGGTCACGAAGTCCACCATCGCGGAACGGCTGGCACCAAAGCGCTGCCGCCATTGATCCGCGAGGGCGGTGACGCGGTCGTCCGCCTTGAGTGCGCCGTAGGTTTCCAGGGCCAGGTGCATTGCCTCTGCGGCCTGGGGGTGTCCGGGATGCGTCTGGATCATCGCCTCCAGCAGGCCCAACGACTCAAGCGTGCGGCCGCGCGCCAGCAGCCAGCGGGAGAGCAGCAGCATGGCGTGGGCGCTGAAGGTGCCGGTGCTGGCTGCTGGGTTCTGTGTCTGGCGCTGG
>Ga0247833_1007152_pt1 | contig 11979 bp, 9 predicted proteins | sample LaCruzMarch2015__7_FD_187117 | JGI IMG/M metagenome (GOLD analysis project Ga0247833, IMG submission 187117) | Freshwater microbial communities from meromictic Lake La Cruz, Castile-La Mancha, Spain - LaCruzMarch2015_8m | ecosystem: Environmental > Aquatic > Freshwater > Lake | place: Spain...
AGGGCGCGATGATAAACTGGTCGACCAGGCTGCAGAAGCCGATGCCAAGCGCCGCAAGGCGCTCGCAGAATTTGAATCCCTAAGAGCCGAGCAGAATGCTCATTCCAAACTTGTTTCTACTGCGCCCAAGGAAGAAAAATTAAACCTTGTTGCTGCCGCCCAAGAACTAGCTAGCAAAGTAAAAGCTGCTAACGAGGCAGCTAACACAGCAGCCGAAGAGCTTGATGTGATCATCTGGAAGATAGAGAACGTAGTTCTTGATGGCGTCCCTGTCGGCGGCGAAAACGATTTTGTTGTTATCAAGGAAGTTGGCAACAAACCAAACTTCTCATTTGAACCTAAAGACCATGTCGCACTTGGTGAATCCTTAGACGTAATCGACATCGAGCGTGGAGCAAAAATCTCGGGCTCTCGCTTCTACTTCCTTAAAGGAATGGGTGCCCGCCTTGAGCTAGCCCTGATGAATTTAGCTTTGGACAAGGCAACGAAGGCCGGCTTCACAGCACTAATCACCCCAACTCTGGTTCGACCAGAAGTAGTGGCAGGAACTGGATTTCTAGGTGAGCACGCCGATGAGATTTACTACCTACCTGCAGACGAGCTTTACCTAACTGGAACCAGTGAGGTTGCCCTGGCCGGATACCACCGCGACGAAATCATAGATCTTGAAGACGGACCACTTCGCTACGCAGGTTGGTCAACTTGTTATCGAAGAGAAGCTGGAAGCCACGGCAAAGACACCAGAGGAATCCTTAGAGTTCACCAGTTCAACAAGCTAGAGATGTTTAGCTACATTGCCCCAGAACAGGCAGAAGCAGAGCACCAGAAGCTATTGGCATTCCAAGAAGAAATGCTTCGGGCTTGCGAGCTGCCGTATAGAGTCATTGACACAGCAGCTGGAGATCTAGGTTCTTCTGCTGCAAGGAAGTATGACGCTGAAGCTTGGGTTCCAACTCAGGGCAACTACCGAGAGCTAACCTCAACTTCCAACTGCACTACCTACCAGGCCAGAAGACTAAACGTTCGATATCGAACAGCCGATGGCAAAACCGCTACCGCCGCAACTTTGAACGGAACACTTGCAACCACGAGATGGCTAGTTGCAATTCTAGAGAACCATCAGCAGGCTGATGGTTCGGTAAAGATTCCAGATGCCCTTCGGCCATATCTTGGCGGCGAAGAATTCATTACCCCCAAGAACAAATAACAAAAACCCTGGAGAATATCTAAACAATGCCTAGCCTTTCCCCGAGTGATCGCTGGTTAATTGGGCTGGACATCGATGGAACCTTGGTTCATGACGACGGCTACCTTTCTCCTGAAGTGGTTAAGGAAGTGAAGAGAGTTAAAGAACTAGGCCACGAGGTAATAATCGCAACCGGACGAGCTGCAGCAAATGCGGTTCCGGTGGTTAGAGACCTAGGTTTTGAACAAGGCTATGTTGTTAGCTCCAATGGAGCTGTGACGGTTCAGCTGGACGGCGACCATCCAAAGGGTTTTCAAATGACCGACATTGTTACCTTTGATCCGGCCGAAATCCTTACTCAGCTAATTGACCATCTGCCGGAAGCCCACTTCGCAGTTGAAGATGTCGATGGAAGCTATCGCTTCCATCGCCCATTCCCTACATATGCTTTAGGTGATCAGAACTTTGAAACCCCCTTGGAGCAGCTGATGCACCACCCAGTTAGCCGAGTGGTCGTGCTCTCCCCCCAGCATGATGTTGATGAATTTCTAGAGCTTGTCTCGAAAATTGGCCTAGCTTCAGTTAGTTATGCAATTGGATACACAGCATGGCTAGACATCTCACCCAAAGGTGTCTCAAAAGCTAGCGCGCTGGAAGTTCAAAGGCAACGTCTCGGCATTGCAAATCACCAAGTGCTCGTAATGGGTGATGGACGAAACGATTTAGAGATGTTCGAATGGGCCAAAACATCCGGCGGGTTAGCGTTTGCTATGGGGCAGGCACCTGAAGAAGTTCAGTTAGCGGCAACTGATGTGACATCATCGGTCACCGACGATGGGGTGGCTAGGGTTTTGGCTGGGTTTGAGGGGGTTCTGTTCTCGAGGCAGCGCTAGCTGCCTCGCTTTACTATAAACTCCTATACGGAGGTCTGTCCGAGCGGCCGATGGAGCTGGTCTTGAAAACCAGTGAACAGAAATGTTTCGTGGGTTCGAATCCCACGGCCTCCGCCACTTTCTTTCTGTCAATACGCTGAGCTTGCAGGGGCTAAATCCTGACCCTCAAATAGACTTGAACACAGGTTTATAGGAGAAAAGTAGAACTTGTCAGATCAGCTGCCCAATTTTGCAACCAGAAGAGTGGTTAGACCACCCTCGGGCCCTCGCAAGGAAATCCCTAGACACGGCAATCAAAAATCGCCTTCTCCATGGCGAAAGTATGTTCGTTGGGGTTTCAAGGGTCTAGCCGTTGGAATGGGAGCACTGCTTGCCGTGACAGGCATCTCGGTTTTCCAACTTTCAAACACTTTGAAGGAAAACAACATTCAGCTGGTTGATGCCGAAGGCAACGCCTTTGCCCAACCAAGCGTTGAAGACCTAAACGGGCCAGTAAACATACTGTTAGTTGGATCAGATACTCGAAAAGGCCAGGGCAAAGGCTACGGAGATGACACCTCAGAACTCGCCGATGTAATCATGCTTTTGCACATCTCCGCGGACCGAAAGAACGCCGTTGCACTGTCGTTCCCAAGAGATCTTCTGGTTCCAATCCCTGCCTGCCCGGATCCCGAAGGAGGCTCGTTCTCCGCAATGAGCAGACAGCAAATTAACTCCTCAATTGCCTACGGTGGACCCGTTTGCACACTTCTAACAATTCAGAACCTAACTGGAGTTAAAATCCCATACTTGGCGATGATCGACTTCCGTGGCGTTATCGAGATGTCAAACGCTATCGGCGGCGTTGAAGTATGTGTTGCTAGCCCAATTGAAGACAAGTATTCAAAGCTTCAACTGGATGCCGGTTTGCACACTCTTCAAGGCAAAGAGGCACTAGCCTTCCTCAGGACTAGGCATGGAGTTGGAGACGGTTCAGACCTGGCCCGAATTTCAAACCAGCAGGTCTTCCTTACCTCTTTACTTCGAAAGGTAAAGAATGAAGGCGTTCTAAACAACCCGATTTACATGTATAGCCTTGCTAACGCAGCTGCAAGAAACATGAAGCTCTCAGACAGCATGACGGATCTTGGAACTATGGTTGCTCTTGCCGGGGCACTTCGAAATGTTGACCTGGACAAGATGACTTTTCTTCAGGTTCCATCCAGAGGAGGACTCACTGGTAGCGAAGTTGGAAGGGTTGAGCCGATCTATGATCAGGCTCAATTAATCTTTGATCGAATTGCTAACGATGAGCCAGTTGTCATCAAGAATGCAAACACAGGCTTTGGCGCTAGCGTAAAGGAGACCGATGCTCCAGAGCCTGAGTCGACGACAGATTCTGCTAACGGTGAAGAAGTTCTTCCTGAATGGGCCAGGGGCACAAACGCAGCCACAGAACTCTGCTCGGACTAGCGAGTCATTGACTCGTTTCCTGCAGGTAGCCAATTTCAGCTAAACTTCAAGAGTTCTCGGAGACGTCGCATAGCCCGGTCGAGTGCGCCTCACTGCTAATGAGGTAGGGGTTTTAAAAGCCCCTCGGAGGTTCAAATCCTCTCGTCTCCGCCAATAAACCACCTGAGCTTTAGACTTATGGGATGCTGAAAGCAATCAAGGCAAGCTTGGCGTTCATGACGCCTAAGGAACGCTCTAAGTGGTTGTTTCTGACCGGATTGAAATCGATTCTGTCGGTTCTAGATCTGGCCGGAATTTTAGCAATTGGGTTTATCGTCACTTCCACTGCAATATTCTTGACTTCTGGAAGCGATCCCAATCGAGTGGTCGAGTTAGCAGGGCTTCAGATACCGGCGGTTAACGCCCAGACTTTACCCTGGGTGTCCGCAGCAGTGCTTCTACTATTCCTACTCAAGGCAATATCCTCGGTGGTCTTGACCAAGAAAGCAGCATTTCATGTCGCAAAGGTGGAAGCCAGGTCCGCCAAGAAAATTGCAGAGATAAGTTTCGGCGGAGACTTAGGCGCAGTTCGTAAACGCTCGCGCGAAGATGTCATGTATGCAATCCAAACAGGGTCCCCCTCAGCATTCAACACAATTCTAAACGCCGCCAACGCCTTGATTTCAGAGGCCACCCTCTTCCTTTTGGTATGTATTGGTTTTTTATTTGTCGACGCCTGGGCAACGCTGGCAGCAATTGCGTACTTTGCACTTATTGCCGCCGTTATGCAGTATTTCGTGGGCTCGTTAATGACCAAAGCTGGCCAGGTATTGGCAGAATCATCGGTGCGAGCAAATGGTGAGATAAGCGACCTAATCGCCGTGTTTAGAGAACTATTTGTGCTTGGTAAAAGAGACAAGTACATCGAGGGAATTTATAGAGCAAGGGTTATGGCCGCTGAAAGTACAGCGACCCAGCACTATTTGAGTGGCATGCCCAGGTACATAATTGAAGCCGCACTGTTGTTGGGAGTAGCTATGTTTGTTTTATCTCAAGCTCTAACTGGGGACATTGTTAAGTCTGCCGCAACGATAGGAGTATTTCTCTCAGGCGGCTTTAGGCTTACGGCCGCACTCCTTCCCCTACAAAACGCCCTATTGACAATAAATGCTTACCTGCCTGTCGCTAAGACCGCCCAGGACATTTTGGCGGATGAGACAGCGTTTCCGGCGCAGGCCGCTTTCCAGTTGGATAAGCAAATACGTTCGACTGCGCCGGTTAAGTCGACAGAAACCCCCCGACCATTCGGGCTTAAATTTGAATCCGTCTCGTACTCATACCCTGACGCAACAAACTCTGTACTTAGAGAAATTAGTTTTGAAATAGAATCTGGATCTCAGGTTGCGTTGATGGGTCCTTCCGGCGCAGGGAAGTCAACTATTGCCGATTTGATATGCAGAGTTTTGAGCCCAACAAGCGGTAGCATTCAAGTCACCGGTTCAAGTGGGATCGACATTTCCTCTAGAAGCGTCAGTTACGTACCACAGCGCCCCGGGCTTGTCTCAGGAACAATCCTTGACAATATTGCGCTCGGCGAAAATAGATCCGATATGAGCCGTGAACGAGCCCTTGAAGCCTTGAACCTCGCTCACCTTTCTGAATTGATAGAAGCACTCCCAGAAGGCTTGGATACGGAACTCGGAAAACTTCAGGACGGATTATCTGGGGGTCAAATTCAGAGGCTAGGTCTGGCAAGAGCCTTGTATACGAGACCCGGACTACTAGTTATGGACGAAGCAACTTCCGCCTTGGACGCAGTTTCTGAGGCGGAGATTCAAGTTGCACTGAACGCGATGCGAGATAAGGTCACTGTTGTCCTAATTGCCCATCGCCTAAATACAATTCAGCACGCTGACAAAGTTTTGCTGGTAGAGGACGGTCAAATTAGGGATTCTGGTAAGTTCAGGGACTTATTGGCCAGGAACCCTTCTGTGGAAAAAGTCGTTGCCTTGATGAAGGTTGAAACGGACTAGCCAAAGAAGGTTTCAAATAACTGGTCTACGTTTTCTTCGACAGAGCGAGACCCGTCCAAAACCAAATCTGCCTCACTTGGCTCCTGATACTCTTGCCCAACGCCTGTTAGGTTTGGCAATTCCCCTTTTGCCGCTTTCTTATAGAGCCCCTTAGGGTCGCGCGCCGCACACAGTTCTGCTGGGGTTTTTACCCAAACCTCAGCGAAATCTCCTTCAGGGAATAGAGACTTAGCCTGTTCTCGGTCGCTTGAAAAGGGGCTCACTAGGGCAACAATTGTGATCAAACCTGACTCATACAACGTGTGAGCGACTTGGGAAACTCTGCGAACGTTCTCTGCCCTGTCTTCTCTTGTGAATCCCAGGTCTTTGTTCAACCCGAGTCTCATGTTGTCTCCATCAAGCACATAAGAATGCATACCAAGTGAGAACAACTTCTTCTCCATGGCATTGGCAATTGTAGATTTACCTGAACCCGACAAACCCGTAAGCCAAATTACTTTAGCCTTTTGGTTCTTTTGAGCGGCCCTAGCTTCCCGGTCAATTTCGTAGTGTTGCTCAGAAATATTTGCACTCCGTCGTAGTGCATGAGTCACCATGCCAGCACCAACTGTGTTCATGGTGGCTCTACAAACAAGTATGAAATTGCCCTTGAAACGGTTTTGTTTGTAAGGGATAAGTGCGATTGGAGCGTCTGTAGCTAATTCAACTACACCGATTTCATTGGTTTTAAGAGTTCTTGCCGCGTCGTGCTCCCCATTGTTGATGTTGACCACGTGACGGATCGTGGTGACCATAGCCGGGACCTGCGTTGAACCAGATATCAGGAAATAGCTCTTGGAATGAATCAAGTCAGTATCTCCGAGCCAAACTACGGTTGCTGTAAATCGATCAGCAGGTGAAGTTGCCTTAGAGGCTAGTTCAATAACGTCCCCTCGAGTCGCATCCACATCAGGCTCCAAAACTAAAGTGACAGCTTTTCCATCCTCCGCGGATTGGATGTCCCCCTCAAATGTTGATATCTGCGAGAGCGTCGCCTTCTTCTTCGAAGCTAGGACCGTGACTTCATCTCCTACGGTGAACTGACCTCCAACAACTGTTCCAGCAAGACCTCGAAAGTTATCGGCTCTAGCAATCATCTGGACGTTTAGTCTGGGCAGATTCTCGCCGACAGTTTCTCCGTCCCATTCTTGGATGTATTCCAACAATGTTGGTCCGCTATACCAAGGCATGTTCTCTGTGCCGTAGACAACGTTGTCACCGGCTAGCGCACTTACTGGCACGAATTGAATGTTTTGTATGCCTAGCCTCTCGATAGTTTCCTGGAGCCCAGTCTGGATGTCTGAGAAGATCTTCTGGCTGTAGTCCACTCCATCTAGTTTGTTGATCACAACGGCAATCTTGGTAACTCCCATTAGGGAACAGATTGTCAAGTGGCGCAGAGTCTGAGTTCTAATTCCGCGGGTAGCGTCAACTAGGACTAGAGCAATATCAGCTCTCGAAGCCGCAACAGCCATGTTCCTTGTGTACTGCTCATGACCGGGGGCATCGGCAATGATCAACCTTCGGCCGTTTAGAAGATTCATTGAGCGGTAAGCAACATCAATGGTGATGCCTTGCTCACGTTCAGCCTCAAGGCCATCTGTCAGAAGACTGAAGTCAATCTCTCCTGCTTTGATTGTGGACCCTGTGCGCCGGACAGACTTAGCCGCATCCACAGTGTCATCGGGGACACTGTCTGTCTCGACCAGCAGTCGCCCAATAAGGGTCGACTTACCGTCATCGACCGAACCACAGGTGACAAGTCTGATTATGGGTTTTTCCATTAGAAATACCCCTCAGTCTTTTTCTTTTCCATGGAGTCTTCTTTGTCACCGTCGATCAACCTCGTTGCTCGCTCCGACAGCTTCAACTCGGTAACTTCCTGGACAACTTCTTTCAGGGTGGTGGCATTAGAGTCAACGCCAGCCGTTAGGGGGTAGCAACCGAGTGTTCTAAATCGAATCTTGCGCATCTCTGGAGCTTCGCCCTCTTTCAGGGGGTAGCGCTCGTCGTCGACCATAATCATCTGATTGCCGCGCCAAACAATGGGGCGCTCTTTAGCAAAGTAAAGAGGACTAACTTTGATGTTCTCCCGGAGTATGTAGTTCCAGACATCGAGCTCAGTCCAATCCGAAATTGGAAACACCCTCATAGTTTGATCAGGGGCAAGCTTGGGATTGTAGGTTCTCCAAAGCTCTGGCCTTTGACTCCTGGGATCCCAACGGTGACCAGGTTCACGCACAGAGAGAATGCGCTCTTTCGCACGGCTGCGTTCCTCATCCCTTCGAGATCCACCGATTGCAGCATCAAAGCCGTGTTTGTCCAGACCCTCACGCAGTGCAACGGTCTTCATGATCCTGGTGTACTCGGAAGCACCCATAGAAAAAGGGGTGACGCCATCCTTGATTCCCTCGTGGTTAGTCTGTACTAGAAGTTGAAAACCAATTTCTTTGGCGGTTTCATCGCGGAAAGAGATCATTTCCTTGAACTTCCAGGTGGTGTCTATGTGCATTAGGGGGAAGGGAATTGGACCTGGGGCAAAGGCCTTGCGGGCTAAGTGAAGGAGGACTGAAGAGTCCTTACCAATTGAATAAAGCATCACAGGCTTACGGAACGCAGCAGCCGTTTCTCTAAAGATCTCTATGGATTCGTTTTCAAGGGCATCGAGTACCGAATGGACTTTAGTCATGTTTACAGTTTAGCTTCGAGGCAATCTCATCCATGCGCGACTAACATTCGTAGTTTTCATCCACTTACTCGCTCGTCACGGACCCCTGATTCGTAGTGGGTGATAAGAGCATCAACAAACTACCGCTAAAGCGCCAGAATTCATGCCACTTTCGATTTCCGTTCTGTTTGGGATGGCTGCTAGGACACTATGATTACGCACCAGACAGCAACTGTGCGAGTAGGTCCTTTTCTGCTAGGTTTCTATAGATAGACAAAAACAGCTGGTTAGGAATTATTGGAAATGAATCAACCTGGCAAGCCAAGGACTAAGACTACTATTGTCTCTTTGGACTCAAAAAAAGCAAAAGGTATTCCTGTAGTTGGGGTCACCGCCTATTCTTACCCAGAAGCTTTATTGGCAGACGCAGCAGAGGTAGATCTAATACTGGTCGGGGACTCCCTAGGGATGACAGTTCTAGGTTACAAAAACACCGTGGCGGTCACGATGGAAGACATGATTTCTCACAGTCGCGGTGTTTGGAGAGCAAATAAATTCGCTTTTCAGGTCGGGGACATGCCATTTATGTCTTATCAAGTCTCAAACAAGACAGCAGTTAAGAATGCGGGAAGGTTTATCCAAGAAGGGGGTTGTGATGCCATTAAGTTAGAGGGGCCACTGTTCAAAAGAATCAAGGCTATTTCAGATGCCGGTATCTTGGTTATGGCCCACCTTGGTCTCACTCCTCAAGCTCGCGCAGCACTCGGAGGGTACAGGGTTCAAGGCAAATCCAATGAAGACGCCTTACGGCTTCGAGACGATGCGCTTAGGGTTCAAGATGCAGGCGCTAGATTTTTGTTTCTCGAGGCCGTACCCCCTGAGACTGCCGCGAAGGTTCGTGAATCACTCGACATCCCCGTGTACGGAATTGGCGCCGGGGCCGATGTGGATGGCCAGTTAGTGATCTTTCACGATCTTGTTGGGATGTTTTTTGAGTTCCGCTCGAAGTTTGTTAAGCGATACGTTGAAGCCGGAGAGTTAATCCTGGAGGGGCTTTCTAGCTACGCGACTGAAGTTCGTGAAAGAAAGTTCCCTTCCTCGGAAAATTTCTACAAAATGCCGGAAAGCGAGCTGGAGGCTATGCTCGCGGATCCAAGATGGAAATACCACCCCAGCCCCCCATCGAAATAGACATGACTGATTCAACCTCCGGATTGCGTATCTCCGCGTCAGCAACTGACTTTAACGTGAGAACAAGGAGAATTAGGCTGGGTGTTTTGGATCTTTCCCTCAAGGCCCAAACCCCCCACATCGGATCGTCGCTGTCCTGCGTGGACATTCTTGAGGCCATACTGAGTTCCGAAGAATATGACTTCACTAGTGACTTACACGAGCTTGTGCTTAGTAAAGGCCATGCTGCACCCGCTCTTTATTGCGCTCTTTCAGAGCATGGATTCATTACGAAAGCAGAGCTAGAAACCTTTGCCCAGCCCGGGTCCCCTCTCGAGGAACACCCAAATCATGAAGTGCCCGGGGTGTCAACACCCTCCGGATCACTGGGTCATGGACTACCTTTCGCAGCTGGGTATGTCTTGGCTGGAGCTAAGGACGGCAATCCACGAAAAGCTGTCGTGATAATGAGTGACGGTGAATGCAATGAAGGAACAGTCTGGGAAAGCGCAATTTTCGCGGGAGCACGTGGGCTCAAAGGAATCACGGTTGTAGTGGACGCCAATCAATGGCAGGCGACCGGTAGAACATCTGAATCCTTCGGAGCAATTTCTATTTCAGAAATGTTTCGAGCCGCCCGATGGTCTGTGAAAGAAATTGATGGCCACAGCGAGATTGCTATCAGGGGGGCATTGAGCAGAAGCCCTGAAGACTCCAATATGCCACTCTGCATTGTAGCAAAAACAGTGAAAGGCAAGGGAGTCAGCTTTATGGAAGATGACAACAATTGGCACTACAGGACCCTTTCAGAAGATGAACACGCGTTGGCCTCCAAAAATTTGGCAGGCACAAATTGAGAAATGCGTTTGCGAAAGAGATGCACAACAAAATGCGTGAGGACTCAAGATTATTCCTCCTCTACGGTGACATAGGCAACAATTTGTTTAACTCCATCAAGAATGACTTCCCAGACCGAATAGAAAACGCCGGTATTGCGGAGGCTAGTATGGTCGGAATTGCAGCGGGCCTTTCACAGGCTGGATACATTCCAGTTTGCTATACAATCAACTCTTTTCTTTACCTCAAATCCATCGAGCAAATCAAGCTAGATTTGGCTTACCCTTCAAGAAAAGTTTTGTTAATAGGAACCGGAGGAGGACTCTCTTATGCGTCACTTGGAACTTCCCATCATTCCCTTGAAGACTATGCGGTTCTCGGATCGATTCCCAACCTAAACTTGTATTCACCTGCCGACAATGCTGAGCTAACAATGTGTTTAGACCAGGCACTTGATGCAAGTTCGCCATCGTACATTCGAATCGGAAAAAAGGGTGAATCGGAGTTGGTGGACTCGGCAACGAAGCCTGGACCCAAAGAAGAAATCTTGAGACTGGTATCAAAGAGGCCAAGAGCAAAACTTGCCGTGGTATCAGTTGGACCAATAGGCGGCGAGTTAGTAAAGGAGCTAGCGCAAACCAAAGAAGATAAATTGTTTGACCACTACTCCTTGTTTAGAATTCGCCCGTGGGATCAACAGTCAGTTACTCGGGTTCTCGGGGGATACGAAAATCTTCTTGTCATAGAAGATCACTATGCTTTATCGGGAGTGGCTAGTCTGTTGCTCGCCACGTTTTCTGACAAGAAGAATATAAGAGTTTATTCAGCGAGCTTGCCACTTAGGTTTTTCACGGGATTAGGGGGAAAAACCGAAATTAGAGAGTCGTCTGGGATGGGAATGAAGAGTTTGATTGGAAGAATAAAGGACCTCTCCTAAAGAAATGAAAATAGGGATAGACATAGACAACACGATTCTTGATTACTCATTTTCGTTTACCAAACACGCAAGTACCCTACTTGGGGCTTCCCTGCCCGAAGGTTCGACAAAACTTCAGGTTCAAAACCATGTAGTGATGAACTATGGCGAAGATTCGTGGACGAAAATTCAAGGAGTTGTGTACTCGCAAACACCACTTGAGGCAATTGTTAGCGAAGGATTCAAGGAGTTCTTAGACCAGGCAAGAATGAAGCGAGCAACAATAAACTTTGTTTCACACAAAACGCAGTTTCCAATTGAAGGGCCGAGGGTAAACCTTAGGAAGCTCGTGTTGGACTTACTGCGTCAAGAAAGACTCTTGAACCCCTCTCTTAAGAGTAAGGATGTTGTGTTTTGCGATTCCCCCGAAGAAAAGTTGAAGGTAATCGCAATGAGCAACTTTAACTTTTTCATTGATGATTTAGCGTCAATAATTTCAAAACTCCCAAAAAACTTGCAAGGGCTACACTACAGATGCGAATGCACTTCTCCCCTTGATGCCCAACATCAGCCGATGAAGAATTGGAACCAGATTAAGTCCCATGTGTTTAGGGATTTCAAGGATGAGTGAATGCCACATTCTGTCATTTCCTATAGCCAAAAAGATGACCAGGCTCGGAGGTGGGCGAAACAATCGCGTTGTAGTGGCAGAGTATGGCAGGGATAAATCAGTTATAAAGTCCTTTTCAATTGAACGCCAAAGAGAAGGAAAGTTCGCACGAGAAGTAGCTTTTTTAGAATTTTGC